>Ga0315275_10000476_pt1 | contig 33110 bp, 34 predicted proteins | sample YL17G03_0_MG_FD_205557 | JGI IMG/M metagenome (GOLD analysis project Ga0315275, IMG submission 205557) | Sediment microbial communities from Yellowstone Lake, YNP, Wyoming, USA - YL17G03_0 | ecosystem: Environmental > Aquatic > Freshwater > Lake > Sediment | place: USA: Wyoming | collected...
GTTGTCAAAGGAGAATATCATTTATCATGCTCCAGCATTCCCATTGCTATAAGATATCCTCTTGCTCTTTCTGCGTATTTGTACTGGTTGACCTTCTCCCAGAATTTCTTGTTGTGGTTTGGATGCACTATGTGCGCTAGTTCATGGATAATTAGATAGTCTAGTACCCATTTTGGTGCTTTTGTTAGTCTGTCTGAGATTCGGATTGATTTGTTTTTGTATGTGCAGCTTCCGAAGCGTGTTTTTTGATTTGTTACAAATTTTATAGAAAAATCTAAGGAATTGTTAAAATAGATTTTATTTAGTTGTTTGGCGCGTTTTAGTAACAGGTCATTGTTTAGTTGTTTCTTGTTGTTTTTCCAGTTTATCATTTTTTGTATCCATTTCTTTTCTTCTGTTTCTGGTAGGTTGCTTGGTAGGTATATGATTAGTTTTTTGTTGACAATTTTTGCTTGGATTGTGTTTTTTCTTCGTTTGCTTCTTATTATTTCTACGTTGTTCATAATTAAGAATTAAATGTGTTTTATGTTTAAATTAGTTGGGAAAAACCTTTTTTCAAAATGTTATTTTGGCGCGATGGGTTTATATAGTAACATTGACACATATTATCATGGTTAGCTAATCTTTTTGTTTTTGGAAGGCAAGGAAAATGAAAAAAAAGTGTATGGATCGATTGATAGGGAAATACTGTAAGATTGTAACTAGGGAACCAGATGAAGAACGAGCTCATGTTGTTTTTGGTTTTGTTACAGACATTGACCATGCTGCAGGTTTATTGATTATCGAATCTAGTGAAGGTGTAGGTTGCCTCAGTATAAAAACGATAGAAGCGATAAAGCCGAATAACAACAAAACATAGCTAATTCCTTTTTTTCTTTTTATTATTTCTATGTTGTTCATAATTAAAAACAAAATTAGTTGAAGACATGGGGGAGGATGTACGCCTTTTTTATCCTAGAACACAAGCTTTTATATAGGATTAGTTATTTATTTTACATAAATGGAGGAGGCTAAATATTATGAAAAAGATAATATTATTTAGTGTAGTATGCATGTTTTTACTAACAAACCTAGCATCAATATCAACTTCAGGAATTACAACAAAAAGAACAGAAGACCCAATTGTCACAAACTCAAACGATGATTATGTCCGTGTTTTTGGGCATGCGCGTTCAGCGTTTTTATCACCAATTGAAGGCGGAAAGGTTAGAATTATAAGCGGCGACCATCCTGCTTCTTATGATAAAACAAAAATTACCGACAGTAATGGTTTCTACGAATTTACTGACGTACCTGTACTAGGTAACATTGTTTTTTTGGTAGGTATTGCTAAAGATGGCTATTTTTGCTGGTCTGGAAGTGTTTTTATAACTACCCAATGGGGCGATGACCAAAATGTTGATTTCACTCTTATTAAAAAACCGAAAAGCAGAGAGATCGATACACCATTCCTAAACTTCTTAGAGGACCATCCAAATATGTTCCCTATATTGCGACTACTTTTACAACGAGAAACAAGGTTCTAAAATACTTAATGTTTCAGATGGCTAAGAGTAGACAAAAATTGTAAATTATTACCAGGTTTTCATAATAAATATTTACCTATAACGTAAAAATACTTTCAATAATCCCCCACCAACTTTTAAACAAAAGCTTTGAATACCTGTACATAATAGGAGCAAAACCAATATACAAAAGAAATATCATAATATATCATTGATTTTAGGGGGGCCAAATTGAAAAATATTATTATCAAAGGGGCAAGAGAGCACAATCTCAAGAACATAAACGTTGAACTTCCTAGAGACAAATTTATTGTTATTACTGGCCTATCTGGCTCAGGTAAATCCACTCTTGCTTTTGATACTCTTTATGCTGAAGGGCAACGCCGGTACGTGGAATCGCTCTCAGCATATGCAAGACAATTTCTTGGTCTTATGAACAAGCCCGATGTCGATAGTATAGAGGGACTTTCTCCTGCTGTTTCTATTGAGCAAAAATCAACTAGTAAAAACCCTCGAAGCACAGTTGGGACAATTACTGAAATCTATGACTATCTTAGACTTTTGTACGCACGTATTGGAATACCCTATTGTCCGGATCATAATCTAAAAATTGAATCGCAATCCCCTCAAAAAATTGCAAGTAGAATTAGCCAAGATTTTCATGGGATGATTTCCATTCTTTCACCGATTGTTCGTCAAAAGAAAGGGACCTACGAACAGCTTTTCGAGGATTTAAATAAAGATGGATACACCAAAGTAAGAGTTAACAAAGGAATCTATCGTACAGATGAAAAAATAAAACTAGATAGGTACAAAAAACATGATATCGAAATTGTAATTGACAGGTTAAACGCTGACGATAAAACCAGACTTGCTGAAGCATGCGAAAATGCCTTAAAAAAATCTGACGGTCTGCTAATCGTTCTTGATAAAGCCGAGCGAGAGCGCGTTTATTCTTCGAAGATGGCTTGTCCTGTATGTGGTATGGTTTTTGAAGAATTGCAGCCTCGAATGTTTTCTTTTAACAGCCCATTTGGTGCTTGTGAAGAGTGCCACGGCCTTGGAATAAAAATGGATTTTGATCCAGACCTTATTATTCCAGACAAAAATCTATCAATTGCTGATGGGGCGATAAGGCTTTACAAGAATGTAATTGATGGTTGGCGGATTCATTTTCTTGGAGGGGTTGCAAAGCATTTCAATTTTTCAATTTTTACACCTATAAAAGATCTAACTAGCGAACAGTACAATGTATTGATGTATGGAAGTTTAGAAAAAGTCAGATTTAACATGGTTTCGAGAGGTGGTGATTCTGAATGGACTGGACGAGGTGAGTGGGAGGGCTTGATTCCTCAATCTGATAGGTTATACAAGCAGACTAAATCCGAATACCGTAGGAACGAGCTTGAAAAATTTATGCGCGTTTCTCCCTGCCCTGTTTGCAATGGTAAAAGATTAAAGCAAAAGGTTTTATCAGTAAAAATTGCAGAAAAATCGATTGTTGATGTTACTGACATGTCGATCAACAAAGCTATTGTTTTTTTCAAAACATTGATACTTTCAAGGAAGGAAGAAGAAATTTCATGGCAGATTTTAAAAGAAATTAAGGCACGGCTTAACTTTCTTGACAAAGTTGGTTTAAATTATATAACGCTATCTCGTAGCGCGGGGTCGTTATCTGGTGGAGAGGCACAAAGAATCAGACTTGCCACGCAAATAGGATCCAATCTGACGGGTGTTTTATACATTCTAGATGAACCTTCTATCGGTCTTCATCAGCGCGATAACAAAAGATTAATCGATACTTTACGTAGGCTTCGGGACCTTGGAAATACCTTAATTGTTGTTGAGCACGATGAAGAAACTATTCGTAATGCGGACTACGTTGTAGATATGGGCCCTGGAGCAGGACTGCATGGCGGGCGAATCATTGCACAAGGAACTCCTAAAGAAATCGAAAGGCATCCGACCTCGCTAACTGGTAAATACTTATCAGGTAAACTACGAATTGAGATTCCTGAGAGTAGAAGAAAAGCAGATAGATTTGTGCACATTTATGGCTGTCGCGAACACAATTTAAAAAATATCGACGTTCACATTCCAATTGGTGTATTAACTCATATTACAGGTGTTTCAGGTAGTGGTAAATCTACACTTATCTATGACATATTGTACAAAGGTCTGATGAAAAAACTGCATGATTCAAGAGTTAATCCTGGTGATCATGACGCTATTGAATTTGATGAAAATATAGATAAAGTGGTTGTTATCGATCAGAGTCCCATTGGAAAGACACCTAGAAGCAATCCTGCAACATACACAAAAGTTTTTGATGAAATCCGAAATCTCTTTGCAAAAACACCCGAAGCAAAAAGAAGAGGGTACAGCCCAGGTAGATTTTCATTTAACGTGGGTGGCGGTCGTTGCGAGACATGCGAAGGTGACGGATTAATTAAGATTGAAATGAACTTTTTACCTGACATTTACATAGAATGTGAAGAATGCAAAGGCAAACGTTACAACAAAGAAACACTTGAAGTGACATACAAAGGCAAATCAATTGCGGACGTTCTTGGCATGAGCGTAGAAGAAGCTCTTGATTTGTTCCAAAATATACCCTATATAAAAAAGAAGCTTGAAACCCTATCGCGCGTGGGTCTTGATTATATTAAATTGGGACAAAGTTCCACTACGCTGTCTGGTGGTGAAGCTCAAAGAATTAAATTAACTAGAGAATTGTCTAAGAGGAGCACTGGAAAAACAATCTATCTTCTTGATGAACCGACAACCGGTCTTCATTTCCATGATGTCAAAAAGTTGATCAGTGTACTAAATAGCCTTGTAGACATGGGAAATACCGTTGTTGTAATTGAGCATAATCTTGAAATGATAAAATCTGCTGACTACATAATTGATCTTGGACCCGAGGGCGGAGAACTAGGTGGAATAGTTATAGCAGCTGGGACACCTGAGGAAGTTGCTAAAAATAAAACTAGTTACACTGGGCAAATTCTAAAACCTGTTTTAACAAAGGGAAAGAAAAATGCTTGATATCCAAAATCTTCCAAAAGATCCAGGTTGCTATTTATTTAAAGATAACAATAGCAAAATAATTTATGTTGGCAAAGCTAAAAACCTAAAAAAACGAGTTAAAAGCTATTTTCAAAAAGATGATTTAGACCCAAAAACTCAGAGCATGCTTAAGCACGTTGAATTGCTTGACTTCGTTGCAACAGACAACGAGCTTGAGGCACTTCTTCTTGAAAATACACTGATCAAAAAGCACCAACCAAAATATAACATTCGTCTAAAGGACGCAAAGAGCCACACCTATATTCTTTTGACCGACGAAGAATTTCCTAGAGTTTTGATTGACAGGAGAAAGGAAGGCAAAGGTAAATTCTACGGCCCTTTTGTTTCTGCTCATGAACGTGATTATATCTTAGAGTTCTTGAAAAAAACATTTGCTTTGAGAACTTGCAAAAAAATGCCAAAAAAACCTTGCCTTCGCAGTCATTTGAGTCTCTGTGATGCTCCTTGCATTGGACTGGCTTCTAAATCGGATTATGATAAAAAAATAGCTAAAGTAAAGTTGGTTTTGACCGGGCATACTGATAAGCTTCTTAATAATTTAGAAGAAGAAATGAAAAAATATTCACAGAAAAATGAATTTGAATTGGCGTTAAAGATTCGCAATCAAATCTCGGCAATCGAGCACCTTCATGAAAGACAAAAAATGCAGCGTGAAAAAAGATATGACGAGGACATTATAAATTATGAAATTAAAGACGATGAAGTATACCTGATGCTTTTCAATATCTACAGAGGAACTCTTACAAATAAAAACGAGTTTATCTTTAATTATAATGATGATTTTTTTGAAGAATTCATTGTTCAGTATTACTCGGAAAACGCGATTCCAAAAGAGCTTATTGTTCCCAAGTCGATTTCTCTATCTGTCAAACAATATCTTGAGAATAAAAAAGGAAGTAGAGTCACAATTACAAAACCCGAAAAAGGTGAAAAAAAGCAACTTCTGAATCTAGTTTCAAAAAATATTGAGATTACTTTTTTTGCCGATATCGATAAAGTTGAAACTTTGAAAAAGAAGTTAAACCTTCAAGAAAGCCCGACCGTGATTGAATGCTTTGATATATCTCATCTGTCTGGCTCGTCAACAGCCGGCTCAATGGTCCAATTTAGAAATGGCAAACCTGACAAAAACAATTATCGCAGATTTAGGATTCGCTCTTTTGAAGGAATTGATGATTTTGCAGCTATTGCCGAGGTTGTTAAAAGAAGGTACGCTCGCCTTAAAGGCGAGGATTTGGTTTTTCCAAATTTAATTATAATCGATGGCGGTCTTGGACAGCTTAATTTTGCTCTTCAGGAACTTAAAAAACTTGATTTGAAAATTCCAATTATTTCAATTGCTAAACAATTCGAAGAAATCTACATTCCCGGTGAGATGCAGCCGCTTAGGCTTTCTAAAAAAGATAAAGCCTTGCAGTTTATACAAGAAATAAGAAACGAAGCTCATCGTTTTGCGATCAAATACAACCGCCTTCTTCGTAAAAAAGAGCTGATATCGTGAACAAATTTAGGCTTGTTACAGACATGAAGCCAAAGGGGTCCCAGCCTGAAGCAATAAAAAAATTGGTTGATGGTCTCAGGCGGGGCAAACAGTTCCAAACCCTTCTTGGAGTGACTGGATCCGGCAAAACTTTTACAATGGCAAATATAATTGAGCAGGTTCAGAAACCAGCACTGGTTCTTGCTCATAATAAAACGCTTGCAGCCCAACTTTATGGCGAATTCAAAGAGTTTTTTCCTGAAAATCGCGTAGAATATTTTGTTTCCTATTATGATTACTATCAACCTGAATCGTATATTCCAGAAAAGGACCAGTATATTGAAAAAGATGCGGACGTAAATCCTAAAATCGAACAGATGCGGCTTTCCGCCACCGCATCGGTTTTATCCCGTGAAGACACAATTGTTGTTGCTTCAGTTTCTTGCATCTATACCGTTGGCGATCCCAAAGATTTCTTGGCACTTGGATATGAGCTGAGGAAAGGAAATAAGGTGGGTAGAAGTGAGATTGTAGGTCGTTTAATCGATATGCAATACGAGCGTAACGATCTTGATCTCAGATCTGGCAGATTCAGAGTAAAAGGCGAGACCATTGATCTTGTTCCCGGTTACCAAGATGACATAGTAAGAATTGAAATGTTTGGTGATGAGATTGAAAAAATCTCTGAAATCGATAGAATCACAGGCGAACTAAAGGATAATTTGGATTATGTTTTTGTTTATCCTGCAAAGCATTTTGTAATTGCAGAAGATAAGAAGAAGAGGGCAGTTGAGTCAATCAAGCAAGAACTCGAAGAAAGACTTCCACAGTTAGACATGTTTGAAGCCCATCGTTTGAAGCAGAGGACCCTCTATGATCTTGAGATGATCGAAGAAACAGGTTTTTGTAAAGGAATTGAAAACTATTCTCGTCATTTTGATGGGCGGAAACCTGGCGAAAAACCGTATTCTTTTTTGGATTATTTTCCAAAGGGTTTTCTAATGTTTATTGATGAAAGCCACAGAACAATTCCACAGATTCATGGAATGAATCATGGAGATTTTTCTAGGAAAAAATCATTGATCGATTATGGTTTTAGACTGCCGAGCGCTTTTGACAATAGACCTCTTACTTTTGATGAGTTTTCCGATTACATGCAAAATGTTATTTTTGTTTCTGCAACACCTGGAGATTATGAACTAGGGATCTCAAACCAGATCGCAGAGCAAATAATTAGACCGACCGGTCTTGTTGATCCACCAGTTGAAGTTAGAAAAACAAAGGGGCAAATATTGGATCTTATCTCAGAAATTAACAGTACTACTGGGCGTGGTGATAGAGTTCTTGTTACAACTCTTACAAAAAGACTTGCTGAGGAACTGTCAGAGTATCTAGCTGAAAAGGACATCAAAACTCGTTACCTCCATGCTGAAATTGAAACACTTGAACGATCTGAGATAATCCGTCAACTCCGTCTAGGTGATTTTGATGTTTTAGTTGGAATTAATCTTCTTAGGGAAGGAATTGACATTCCTGAAGTCGGATTCATCGGGATACTTGATGCAGATAAAGAAGGCTTTTTACGCGATCACCGAAGCCTGATTCAAATTATAGGTAGAGCCGCAAGAAATGTGAATTCAAAAGTTGTTTTGTATGCAGATAAAATCACCGACTCAATTAAGGTGGCTCTTGAGGAGACAGATAGGCGAAGAACTATCCAACTTGCATTTAATAAAAAACATAAAATTACACCAACTACAATTGTTAAACCAATAAAAGAAAAACTAGTTGAGATAAAAGATGTAAAACATATTCCTAAAAAGGATATTCCAAAATTGATTGTCGGTCTTGAGCTTGAAATGAGGGAAGCAGCAGATAACCTAAATTTTGAAAAAGCAATTTTTTTGAGAGACAAGATAAATAGACTTAGGCAACAAATTGAAATGAAATAAGTGTAAAAAACTAGTGCTTTCCTTGCAACAGCACTAAGAGATTGTTTGTTAGAACTTATATTTTCCTATGTATTTTACCACAAAATAAGTGTGAATATTATTTTTATAACCTTAAAAAATCATCAGGATCCATATTGTTAACATCATAAAAAATGTAATCAAAAAGCCAGTTATTGTATTTGCTAAGGTAATTTGAGGTGTTCATATCTGATTGAGTTTCATAATATTGTACAAATTTTAACCATACATCTCTCTGTTCATTCATTAATAATTTAACATTATTTTTATATCGTTTAAATAAATCAACATAGGAAGCAAATAAAATAAAAGAATCATCAACACCTTTTTTAAAGCCTAAATAAAACTCGCTTTTATCATTAATGCTTTTATCAGTTGATTTAAGTATATCTTTTTCCATTTTTTGTTTTTTATTTTTCAATGGTTCACATATCATAAATTACCAACCCATCAATATAAAAATAAAAATTCTAACAAGCATTGGAAATATCAAATAGTATATAACTTCTCTCCTACGGATTTTTTTTTTGTTTTTAATATGAAATCAGTGTAATAAACTTGTTTTTTTATTAGAAGATATTTATATAGTAATTCCAACATATATTATTATACTGGGGGTAGAAATCTACGCATAGAAAGATAATTGGAATTATGATTTCTGTTTTGTTTTTTTTGACTGCAGCTGTACCAGTTAACTCATATGTCGCTGGTGGGGCAACAAGGAGCAATTATGATATGGTCATCATCGGTCCATCATCTTATAGTTCACCCCTTCAACCTTTGGTTGGGCATAAAATAGACCGAGGGATAGATACCATCTTTGTTTCAGTTGAGGATATATATGCTGGTACTTATTTTCCTGCCCAGGGTCGTGACAACCAGGAGAAAATAAAGTATTTCATTAAAGATGCAATTGAAAACTGGGGTGTTACATACGTTCTTTTTGTTGGAAGTGCTGGTCTAGTTCCAGTACGCTATAGCTATACAAATGATAACTACTCGGCGTATCCGGAGCCGAAATTTGCAAGTGATCTTTACTACGCCGATATCTATGATTCATCAATGGGTTTTTCCAGCTGGGATAACAATGGTAATGATATTTTTGGTGAATGGATAGGTGATTTTGCCGAGGATGGGCCTATCAACCTCACACCAGATGTTCGTCTAGGCAGGTTGGCATGCGCCGATGAATCCGAAGTTGGTATAGTTGTTAGTAAGATCATAAGGTATGAGAGTACGCCTGCCGATGATTCATGGTTCAAAAGAATGGTAGTGGTTGGTGGTGATACCTATAGCACGTATCCTGGTAGCGAAGGCGAAATATACAACCAGATGGCGTTGGATGTTATGGATGGTTTTAATCCTGTAAAGCTCTGGGCTTCTATGGGTACCCTTACTAAAAAGCCCTGGAGCATAGTCCGTGAGATAAACAAGGGATGTGGTTTTATTTACCTTTCAGGTCACGGCAGTAGTAAGATATGGGCGACCTTTTCCTCTGCCGACAACTTGGTGGGCAATTTCCGTTTGTTTAATATGCTATTCTTGTTTAACCAGAAAAAACTTCCAATCTGCGTTGTTGAAGGATGCCAAAATAGTAAATTCGATGTGAGTTCTGGGTCCTCAGGGATTTTCCTCTCTTGGTTTAATGCCTGTTGGAGTTGGAGGCTTGTAGCTGAGCCTTATGGTGGCACCATTGCGACCCTAGGATCGACCGGTCTGTGTTGGTATAGCGCTGAATATGATGGTGCTGGAGGCAACTGGCTCAGCTTACAATTTTTTAAAGAATATGCAAATGGTGAGAGGACTCTTGGGGATATTTGGATGAAATGTCTCAGAGGTTTCCTCTCCGAGAATCCTATTGATTGGGATACTCCTAGCGGGAGTGGTTCTTGTATCGATTCTAAGACAGTACAAGAGTGGGTACTTCTAGGTGATCCAAGTTTATCTATAGGTGGTGGATTGTAACCGCTGCAGCAACTTACTAAACCCCCTTCTTTCCTTATTTTCAAATTGTTCTTTTTAGAAATGAAAATCAGTGTAATTTAGTGCAGGGGAAGGGATTTGAATTTATATCTAATGAAAAAGAAGTTAAAAAAAACGTGAATGTTTTTTTGAGGTTTGATGTACGTGATGCATGACCTGCGCTCACTCTTACGTATTCATCTACGAAAAAGGCACTTAAACCCCCAGGTTGTTTTCTACTCTGCGAAAGATGGGGCGGGTGAAATCTAACTTTTGATTCGGATTCCCATCCAAATTAATTGTCCCTTAAGAGTGCATTTTCTACCCGTCCGATCTTCGATTTATTGGTTAAACTCTTTCTTTATCTTGTTTTTTATTTTTTTTCAACCTACGTGTTCATACGTGTTTATATCAGTGTAAGCTTCTTGTATGTTCTTGGGCGTGGGAGTAGTTGTTGAAATGGAAATCAGTGTAAAAAACCTATGATCTTCTTTTCATTTTACGTTGCTTTTTATTTTTTCTAAGTTTCGTTTGTACTCGTTTCAATTTAGTTGCCATTATATCACCTCGTCTACTCTTTCTAATGCACATCTCACATAGTTCATTCCTTTATAAACTTCGTTTCTTTCGCTTTTTTCTTTTTTTTATTTGTTTGGAAATGAAATCATTATGACAAATAATTTTTCAAGGTCATTTTTCCATTTTGGCATTCTGGTAAGATATATTTTTATACTACAACAGTCAAAGTATGATTATAGCAATGCAACATTGCGTTGAATTTAGAGGAGGTTACAAAAACATACATATGTGAAAAAGATGGGATTATTATGAAAAAGGTTTTGAAAGAAGCCGACGTTTTGCTAATTGCAGCAGTACTTATTTTGACAGTAATATTTGTGTTCACACCGATGACAAGGGTGGCAAAGGCTAATCCATTGTCTATCACTTGGATCCATTATGATGATGGTAATGCTACGGGCGCAATGGGAATCATCTGTGATGCTACATTTCAATGGGCTATACGATTGACAGAAACTGAGCTATCTGGATATGATGACTTGACAACTGTGAAATTCGTCGCTTATGGCGACCCAGGTAGCTATCAACCTGCTCCTCATGGTTTCATCTATGTCTATGGACCTGGACCGACAGACACTGCACCAGGTGCGCGAATAGATACCGCTACAACACCATGGGAATACACTGGTAGTGACTGGGTTGAAATAACACTTGCAAACCCGGTTCATATTACTCATCCATCACAAGACCTATGGGTATCAGTTGAATGCGTCAATCAACCAGCAGGTACATATCCGGCTGGAATAGATTGCGGGCCCGCTATCGATACAAAAGGTGATTGGATATATGCTGATGGTGTTCTTGATTGGAGTGAGATACAAATCTTTGGTTTTGATTTCAACTGGAACCTATGGACTGGAGTAGAAATCCCAAATAATCCGCCTATAGCAGATGCGGGACCTGATCAAACCTTGGAGCAAACCTCGTATGCTGGAGCAGTAGTTACACTCGATGGATCAGGCTCATACGATCCTGATGATGACCCGTTAACCTATGATTGGACCTGGGATGGAGGCTCAGCTACAGGTGTAAGCCCGACTGTGACGCTTCCATTGGGGACGACCACAGTAACATTGACTGTAAGTGATGAAGTACTTACTGGTTCAGACACAGTCAACATTAAAGTAGAAGACACTACGCCACCAGATATAAAGCTATCAAGCAATCAAATAATCCTTCGGCCACCGAATGATAAATATCAAACCATTAGAATATCTGATTTTGTCCTATCAGTAACCGATATTTGTGATGCTACTTTGGGTATCGCTAATGTTAAAATTACATCAGTGAGCAGTGATGAGCCAGAGAATGCAAAAGGCGATAGAGACGGTAACACCAGGAATGATATTGTTATCCGTAATGCGCAAACCGTGAAACTCAGAGCAGAACGAGATGAAAAGGCAAACGGTAGAGTATACACTATTAATTTCAAAGTAACCGATCTATCAGGAAATACCGCAACAGGGTGCTATAAGATTTGGGTTCTTAAAAGTCAAGCGCCTAAATGGAGCATAGCTATTGATGACGGCGCATCTGCAGGATATACGGTATATTACCCGTGAGCAAGGTATCTAATTGGTCTTTGGTTGAAGTAATACAAGGAACACCAATGACATAAATGACAAGGCGAGGTATGTCCTCTCTATTTTTTCTTTTTTATTGAAATTAAATCTGTGTAAAAACCAACGGCAAATAAAAAGAAAGAGAATATTACCACTTGGATTATTTCAGGCTCGTCATGAAATCATCGCTATTTGTAAAACATCTGTGTGAGAAGAAACTCATGCTTCCACCACTAACAGGATTTACTGATTATCCGTACCGTACAATTCTTGCTGATTTTGCTCCACCGTCTCTTACAACCGAAATGATAAACGCTCGAGCACTGCTGCACAAAAATCCACGTACACTTAGAATGATCAAACGCGTTCCAGGGTCACTTTTTCAAGGCGTTCAACTTTTAGGAAAAGATCCGCCTATTATGGCTCAGGCAGCAAAGATGGTCGAGGATCTTGAGTTTGATTACATCGATATAAACATGGGTTGTACGATAAAGAAAGTAATTTCCCGGGGTGAAGGAGTCGCTCTTATGAATGACGAGCAGCAAGCCTGCGATGTTTTAAAAGCTGTTTCGGATGCAGTTGATATTCCAGTTACAGTAAAATTACGCACTGGACCGTCCAAGAAAGAAATTTCTGTGTTAAGTCTTTCTGAAAAGTTGGTTGATGCAGGTGCCGTTGCACTGATTGTTCATGGTCGGTCTGGCGAAAAAAAGTTTTCATCCCATGTTGATCTAGCAACTATCGGTGATGTTGTCAAGAGTGTTTCTGTCCCAGTTATTGCAAATGGTGGAATTTTTAGCGGTGCAGATGCTAAGGCCGTTCTATCTTTTACAGGTGCTGCTGGAGTGATGCCCGGGCGAGGGCTCATTGGAAATCCGTGGCTTGTTTCTGAAATTTGTTGTGAGCTTGCTGGAAAAAGGTTTTCATTTCCTACTCTTTTTGAGAGGAAACGAGTCTGTGCAAGACATGCTGACAGGCTCTGTAGTTACTACGGCGAACAAAGAGGTGTACTTCGCATGCGTAAAATTCTTCCAAGGTATTTTTCCTCAACCATTTATCTTAAAGAGTTAAAACTCGATGTTCAACGTATTACGAACAAAAGTGACGTTGCAATGATACTTGCAAGGATTACGGAACGTGGTTCGCAATGGTGGTATGCAAGGAATAGTTCTTGATGCTTACGGAAGGCTGTTATCTGAGGTCTGAGTGGATGCTCAGGCACATCTAAAAATTAAAAATAGCTAGATTAACAAAACTAATTTGTACTGGCAAGATGTTTTTTAGCATCAGTTATTTAACAGTCTAAATAATTCTTGTAGGTAGGTATTTGGAATAATGGTGGAAAAAGAAAAAGTAACATACATAAATTTTAGAAGAAAAATCAACTCGTATTATTTTCTTCTTTTAGAAATGTTAGCAATTTCATTTGAATTATTTAATAAATTTTTTATGCCATATAGAAAAAAAGTTGTTTCAGAAGAACTCAAACTCACAAAAATATCACCAGATGATAAATTACTTATTATCGGATGTGGTTTATTTCCCGTCACAGCGATGCTACTTGCAGAGAGGACAGATGTTAAAACGATCGTCGCTATAGATAACAAAAGAATTATTATCAAACTTGCAAAATTCTTTATCAATAAAAAAAACTTTTCTACTAGGATAAAAATTGAATACGGCGATGGCACAAACTATCCAATTGAAAACTTTGATGTGATCTTCACGGCTACAAATATTTATCCAATAGACTCAATTCTTAGATACCTATGTTATCATATGAAACCCGGCTCTCGACTTATATGTAGAAATATCAAAAAAGACATCGAAAACGTTCTTGAACAAGAAGGGATATATGACAAATACAGATTATCTATCGAATCTGTGTATGAGCATCCTGCTGGATCGGACTATAAATCAATCTTGTTAATAAAAAAATGAAATGTTCGTAGGATAAAAATGTTAATGAAAAAACAAAAAATAAGTTCTTCATTCTTTTCTAAAGACAAGATAAGAAAATATTATCTTTTGAATCCTGGCCCAGTTATGGTTTCCGAAGATGTGAGAAATAAGTTATTACTTCCAGATATATGCCATAGAGAAGTAGAATTTTCAGATTTATATAAGGATGTATCTAAAAAGTTAAACCGAGTTTTTAAGGCTACCCCTAACTTCGTCTCCCTTGTTTTAACTGGTTCCGGTACCTGTGCGATGGAAGCCATAATTAGTTCATGTGTACGTAACAAGGTTTTATGTATCTCTAATGGGGGATTTGGAGAAAGATGGAGTGAAATTATCTCAACTTATAACATTGAAAAAAATTGGTTAAAATATAGCTGGGGAGAATATCCAAAATTAAAAGATATCGAAAGAATCCTAAAAGAAGATGACGAAATTGATTCGGTTGTGATGGTATATTCCGAGACAAGTACCGGAATGTTAAATCCTGTGGAAAAAGTTGGAAAATTAGTAAAAAAACATAATAAGTTATTTTTAGTTGATGCCATTAGTGCATTGGCCGTAGATGATGTAAATGTAAAAAGAGACAATATTGATTTTTGTGCATCTAGTTCTCATAAAGGAATTAATAGCATTCCCGGTTTGTCAATTGTTTGTGGGAAAAAAAGAGGCTTTGATGAATTAAATAAGATAAAAAGTAGAAATTTTTATTGCAATCTTAAAAATTATTATAAATTTTTTAATGAAGATGGTCAAACGCCTTCGACTCCAAGTATTCAAGCTTTTTATTCATTAGATGAAGCTTTGAATATTTTAATTAATGAAGGAGTTAAAAATAGGATTGAAAGAACAAAATATCATTCTACAAAAATCCGGGAGGAATTAGTCAATCTAGATTTTAAATTGTTATTAAATGATCATTTTTCAAATGGAGTAACTTCTGTAAAAATACCAAAAAAAGGCACGTATGAAAAAATACATAATTATCTCAAAAAGAAAGAATTTATAATTTATAATGGTAAAGGGCATTTAAAAAATAGAATATTCCAAATATCTGTGATGGGATGTATTGATGAAAACATATTAACTAAATTTCTATTAGCAATTAAAAAAATGAAAAAAGATTTGAAACTATGAATTATGAATGCTATTAAATTACTAAAAAACAGGTTTGTATTAAATTCACCATACAGAATTTTACATCTAATCACATCGAAATGTAACTGCAGATGTGGCATCTGTAATTTATGGAAAAATAGTTTAGGTCATAAAAATGATTTAACAACTGATCAGATAATTAAAATGTTAGATGATGCTAGGAACGCAGGCATTATTTTTTATGATGCTTTAGGGGGAGAACCCCTTTTAAGAGATGACATTGGAATAATCTTAAAATATGCAAAAAAAATAGGATTGAAAACTACTGTTGTAACAAATGGATATTATCTGAAAGAAAAACATAATGAAATCATGCCCTTTATAGATGTTTTAGCAGTATCTATTGACTCTAATGATAATTTGCACGACGAAATGAGGGATTGCAGAGGATTGCGAGAAGAAGCTATAGAGGGAATTAAGTTAAGTAAAAACAATAGAACAAAAATTTTAATCAACTCTATTATTAGTAATAAAAATCTTACCAAAGCTTATGGGCTTTTAGAGCTTGCACAAGACTTAGGTGTAAGTATTTGTTTTCAACCGATTGATTTAATAAAAGGTTATAATGAAAATTTGATACCAACAAAAAACGAGTTAAAAGAGGTTTTTAATAAAATTATTATTTTTAAAAAATCTGGATATCCAATAACCAACTCATATGAATATCTAAAATTTTTTACAAATGGGAAAAAATACGTGTGTTGTGCTTCCAAATGTTTTATAAATATTGAACCAAATGGTGATATTATATCCTGCATGCATGTTCATGATAAAAAATGGGGAAATGTAAAAATTGTTAAACTTAAAGATTTATTTAAAAGTAAAGAATATAATGAATTTTTCATAAAAGAAAAAAATTGCAATATTTGCAATACCGCATGTGTTATTGAATCCTCATTATTTTACAGATTCAATCCCACGTTTCTAATGCAAAAAATATTTTCTAAATAATGTAATATATAATAAGCAACACTCGAAGGAAGAAAAATGAATGATTTAAGATTTGATCTGCATGTCCATACAAAATATTCGGTTGATTCATTTACTCCTATCGATAAAATTTTGAAATTTTCTAAAAAAATTAATCTCGGTGGAATTGCAATTGCAGATCATGATACTATCCTGGGAGGGATCGAAGCAAAGAAATTAAATAAATCAGATTTTGAAGTAATTATTGGATCCGAAATAACCCTTGAAAACGGTGGAGAAATTTTATGTTTATTTCTCAACCAGGAAGTTAAAAAAGGTGATTTTTTTGAGGTTTATGACCAAATAAGGGACCAAGATGGGGTGATCATATTACCGCATCCGTTTAGAGCTCTCAAAAAAAATATTGATAAATTTGCACAAGAAGAATTAAAATATTTTAAAATCATCGAAGGCATAAATGCTTTTAATTACCCCTCTGAAAACAAGTTGGCAATAGAATACGCTAAGAAAAATTCTTTATCAATTATCGGTGGAAGCGATTCTCATCATTATTCAACCATCGGGGCGGCATATACGATTTTTAATAATTCTGAAAACTTGAAAAAACAGTTAATAGATGGTGATGTTATTTGTGGTGGAAACAGTATAAATAAGAGAATGAGATCACGTGTATTTTTGCATAGAAATCTCAAATCTAAAAACTATAAAGAAATAATTAAGTATAATTATAATTCCATTGTAGAGAGATTAAAATGAGTTTATTTCGACAATTACAATTCTTGCATAATGTAAATAAAAATCAATGGAAAAGTGTCGAAGAGCTAAGAGAATTGCAAAATAAAAAGTTGAGGGCAATAATTCATTATGCCTACGGTAACATTCCATTTTATCACAACCTCTTTAAAAATGAAAATATCCATCCATCTGATATTAGTACATTGGAAGATCTTAATAAAATTCCATTAGTAACTAAAAATGACATTAAAGAAAATTACCCGCAAAATATCGTTTCAAAAAAAGTTAATTTAAATAAATGTATAATCTGGGATACTAGTGGTTCAACTGGGGTTCCTCTAAAAATTGCTTATGATAAAAAGGCTGATGATTTCGCTAAAGCTATTTTACTTAGATCATATCTAGGTAATGGATTGAAATATTTTGATAAATGGTGCGTAATTGGCACCCCTGATTATCGAAATAAAAAATCTAGAGGTTATGACTATATTCAAAAAATTGGTTTTTTATCTCCTTTTTATATTTCTGTTTTTGCTCCATTAGAAAAAAAAATACAACTATTAGAAAAATTTAGACCGCGTGTACTAGATTGTCTTCCAACTGATCTCTTTTTAATAACGAGATATTTACAAGAACATAATATAAAAAGTATAAAGCCTAAAATTATCACTACAAATGGCGAAATCCTCGATGATTACGTGAGGGATTACGTGGAAGATTTTTTTGATGTAAAAATATCAGACATGGTAGGTTGTTTTGAACTAAGAAGAACCGCTTGGGAATGTTCCTTTCACGAGGGGTATCACGTAGATATAGATAGTATAGTAATGCAGTTTTTAAAAGATGGAGAAGAAGTATCGATAGGTGAAGAAGGAAAAATAGTATACACTTGTCTTTTTAACTATACTATGCCGATTATTCGATATGACATAGGTGATATCGGCATTCCTTCTAGCGATATGTGTTCTTGTGGTAGAGGTTTGCCCATGATGAAGATAATGGGCGGTAAAATAATGGATTTTTTAACAACAGTTGATGGAGAGTTAATCTCACCTCACATTCCTAAAGAATTTTTGGCGAGTGTACTCGGCGTTGAAATGTTTAAATTAATTCAGTTTTCAAAAGAAAATATTGAAATTTTAATTATCAAAAATGCAAGTTACAATGATGAATCCAATAGTATGATCATAAAGGGTTTGAAAAAAATTTTTAATGGAGAAGTTGATATTAAAATTGATTTTGTTAAAGAATTGAAGAGAGACAAAATTAAATATAAAGTTATTGAGAGTAAAATACCTTTGGAAAAAAACCATTTTTAATGTCGTGGACGAGCATTTTAATCAAAATTATTGTTAATTCAACTTGTAATGAACTATGTACCTAGATTTTCTATAGAATTTAAAATAAGATAAAGGTTTTAAAAACCAAGTTTCATTTATTTTGTAATCAAAATATATCCGTTCGTCAATGAACTTGATACCTTGGTTCCATTTTTCTATTTCCTTTTCGTTTTTTATTCCCCATTTAAACGGGGTTTCTCTTTTAAAATAATCTCCATAATATCTTTCATCTTTCAAGGGAGTTTTAAAAAAAATATGATGTATTTTTTGGATCCATTTTACTAAATGTGAATTATTAACGTCAAATACTATTTCGCATCCTGGAAAAGATTTTTGTAATTTTAAAAAAAGTTCTTTTATATCGTTTTCATATAGATATATGAATACACCCTCTGCAATAAATAAAAATGAATGATTTTTCTTTTTGGCTAAAGAATCCATCCATTTAAGATCGAAGACCGAGGAGCTTATGAAATGGTATCTATCATTTTCTTGGATAAATTGTTTTTTTAATTTAATTATTTCAGGTAGGTCAAGATCATACCAATCCATTTGGTTGTTGTTGGTTCTAAAAAATCTGGTTCCAAGTCCGCATCCAATTTCAACGACAATGCCAGTTGGTTCTTTCTTAAGAAAATTTGTAACATATTCATCTAATAATTTACTACGCAGGGCCGTGATTGTTATACAAGACTTTGGAATCTTCCCGTTAATGAGATTGAGGTAGAAAGGATCGTCTGAGGATAATAATGGATTAAGTTTATTTACGATTTCAACTGATTTATCATCTATTAAAATCGGGTTTGCTGATTGACTTTCAATCGCTCTGGCGTATAGAGTTATAAGCATCGTCTTTGAAAGATTGTTTAGAGAAAGGTTGATGGTATCAGTCATGTATTATTAGTTAGGAATAATCACTTAAAGATTTTTCGCATCAAGGCGCTAGAAAGATTTAGTGTAATTTTTCAGCTTCAACATAAATGGTTTCCAGGATTCTATCCGGTGCATCTGATTCCAATTTTTTTATGTCTGGTAATGAACTTTCGAATACTTTTTTTCTAGCGATGTTAGAAAACCCTGCCCGTTCTAAGATATCTTTTATCGAATCGAAATCATAACACCATTTGTGGTCCCACCAATGAACTTGCGACATGAATATTTCGCCTTTGGTTCTAAGCTCAGGTAAACCACTAATATTTTTAGAAAAATCATAATACTTTTTAAAAAAACTTAGGTCGTTTTCATAATATTTTTTAGACCAAAGCTCTAAATCTGGGAAATTTAAACGAATTATTCCATTCTTTCTCATCACTTTATAACAATTCCTTAAAAAGTTGATTCCTTGAGAAAAATTCAAATGTTCAATAAAATGTGCTGCGAAGATGTATCGTATTTTGTTTGGATTTATTGGGAACTCTTGAGTCATATCAAAATGTATAATCAGCGTCTGATTTTTTGTTTTTGATAAGGAATATATACCTCCTGGAATGTCGAATAGTCCGATATTTATCCAATTTTCAACAAAATTTATTCCACAGCCGACATTAAGTCGATCCGCAGTGCTCAGTCGTCTCTTTATAAGCTCCCTGTAGATCTTCGATTTGCCGGTCAGTTTCGCCAATGAAAAAATAAATAGTGATTCGATCTGCATTTTCAACATCGGTCAAAATACTTTCTCTATAAAAATATTTCTGGGTTGCAAATCAAGCAACAAAGATAAAAATAATTATTAGATATATAGACAATGTGCAGAAAAATAATTCAGATTTAAAAAATTCACTTGTAGGTTTTTTCCCACTTTTTTTTAACCTTGCTGAAACTGGCGGGGCTGTTTTGATAGCAAAGGAATACATGAAAATGGGGGGCAGAGCCATCTTTTTTAGCCATGGAGGGGAATACGAATATCTGGCTGAAGAAATCGGTTGTAAAGTAATAAAGGTAAAGCCGTTCTACGACGATGAATTCCTTGATTCAGTATGGAAATATATTAAATTAGAAACTTTAAAAAATCCTTTTAGTAAAACTCTTGAAGAATTTGTTCAGGAAGAAATAAAAGCCTATAAAAGAACAAATGTAGATTTAATCGTGTCAACGAATAACTTTCCCTGCGTGATATCAGCAAGAGTCGAAAATATACCTTTAATATGTGTTACACCAAAGGTAATATTTAATTTTACTAAATATCCTGATTCTGCGGATATCCTACTCACAAGGCTGCTCCCAGAGTTTATTAAATTAAGACTTCTTAATATCATTGCTCCAAAAATAAAGATGTGGGTTGGACCTTTTACCAAATTAGCAAAAAAATATAATGTTCCTGTGCCTAGATATGAATATGACTTAGTTAAGGGAGATGTTACACTATATGTAAATTACCCTGATCTAATTAGATTAGATAATACTAAAATTTCCAAAAATGAAATTTTTACGGGTCCCTTAATTCTAGATGAACTTTTCAAGAGAACAATCAAGAATATCGATGTTGAAAAAGAAGAAAATGAAATAGAAAAACATCTTCGAAGAAAAGGAAGATCTATACTCTTTTCTTTTGGAAGTTCAGGATATAAAGAAACGTATCTAAAAGTTTTGGGAGCTCTGAACAAAACAGATTACAACGTGATAGCTGTGTATGACAACATTGTTAAAGAAAATGAATTGCCCGAAGTAAATGAAAATATACTGTTAAAAAAATTTGTTCCATCGATTATGAACATAAATAAAAAGGTCGATTTGGCAATATTACACGGAGGCCAAGGAACAGTTTTCACTGCAGCGTATAGTGGCAAACCAGTCATTGGTTTTCCTATGCAATTTGAACAGCATCTAAATCTAGAGATTCTTTCGCGCAAAGGAACCGCAATTATTGCCTCAAGAAAAAACTTTAAGGAACAGACTCTTTTAAAATATATACGTGAAATATTCGACAATTATGATAGATATTTGATGAATTCCAAAAAGCTAGCGGAGAGCTTACCGCCTCCTGATAGTCATGTAAGATGTGCTAGATTTATTGCAGACTATATCAAACAAAAAAAATAACTGTGGTAAATATAGAATCTTTTTAAAATCTATACTCTCTTTTAATAAAATTTCGATCGTATACTAAATTATGTCCAAGTTTACTAGCAAACCTTGAAAAGTCAAGATTTTCGTTGTCAAAAGTTCTTCTCATAACATTTGTAAAAGAATAGTGGATTTTTGCAACTTCTCTAGTTTTGTTAAATAATTCTTCCTTTGACATATTTTTAGGTTCAAACACAACGCTGCCATAATTATATTTTGACCAATCTTCCGTCAGGATTCTTCCCTCTTCTTTCAATCTATCAAAAATTGGTGTACTTGGGAAAGGAGTTAATATAAAAAAATAGGCGACATCTAATTTCCATTTTTGTATAGCTTTAAGAGTGTTATGGAAGACATCTCTTTTGTCTCCATCGAAACCAAATACAAACATTCCCCTTACTGCAATTCCATGTTCCCTAATTTTCTTTATAGTCCGAAGATAATTATCAACAATGTTAGTTTTTTTGTCAATGCTGTCTATACTTTCTTGAGAAATTGATTCAAAACCTATCCACCAAGTATGGCATCCAGCCTCTCTAGATAATTTTAATAATTCGTCATCATTTAATCCATTTATATTTCCATGGCATTCAAAGTGCTTATGTAATCCCTTCAACTCTCTGAAAAGAGATTTAGTGTATTCTGGGTCTATTGTTAGAGAATTGTCATTAAAAAATATATGGTCACTGTTTAGTTTTTTTATCTCTTCGATAACATTTTCTATTGGTCTTTTTCGAAAGTTATGTCCTTCTGTATTTTGAATTGAACAAAATGCGCATCTGTATGGGCATCCTCTTGTCGCTTGGATTTCTTCTACACGAGAAATGCCCCTTTTTTCCTCTCTTTTTGCATATGGAATTATTCTTGGATCAACTAACCTTTCTGGCTTATAAACTGGTTTAAGTCTATTGTTTTCAAAATCTTTGAGAAGTTGAGGCCATGTTTCTTCTGCCTCCCCTATAACAATACTATCAGCATGTTGTTTTGCTTCGTTTGGTAAAGATGAGGGATGATATCCACCTAGGACAACTGTAATTCCTCGCTTTCTAAATTCGTCTGCTACCTGGTAGGCACGTAGCGCATGTGGAGTGATAGAAGAAATTCCGACTAAATCATAATTTTTTTGTGTATTTATAATACTGTAATTGTTTTCGTCTATGATTTCAACTTCATATTCTGTTGGAGTTAAAGCCGCTAATATCCCCAGGGCCAGAGATCTCCTTCGTTTTAATATTTCTTGGATTTTTAGTACAGCAACATCTCTTTTCCGTCTTTGGTATGCTGCTGCAATCAGTATTTTCATAAATTTTTATGTTCTCCTTATTTTTCTAATATTTGAATTACTGGTTTATAATACTTCTCTCTTATTCATCTGGCAATTTGGGGTTCACTAATGGGCAACTTTTTTTACGCTTATGATTAACCCAAGATGTATTAAATAATTTGAAAAAAAATTCAAAGGTGTGTATTGAAGCTGGCCTGGCGTTTTTCAAAATGTTTCCCTTAGTTACTTAATATGTTCGCTCTTTGATAAAGTTGAAAATGAAATCAGTGTAAAAACCTGTTTTTTCATTCTTTTTCTCATTTCTTCAGCTTGTCTAATTCTTTCCCTATCGCCTCAATATAATTCGTCCCTTTTGTTCATTTTTTCTTCACTTATTATTTATGTAGAAATTCGTCATGTAAACTATTTGTCTGCTATATGGTCTTTCTTCTTCTTTTGCAAGTTTTTTGATTAGTGCATTTTCTTTCTTGTTTAAAGATATGTTCATTCGTATTCTTTTTTCCATGTTTTACACAAACATGTAATAAATTTACACATTTATATGATTTTGTACACAATGGTATATACCACCTACTGTATACTAGCATCATCCGACAAATTTCGGAAAGGACAGTGAAATCAATGAATATCGACGAACTGGTTAAACAACCGTTAGAATCGCAAACGACTTCAGACTTTGCAATTGGGTCCTTATTTCCAGAGCCAATGACTTAACGTTTACTCTGAAAGCTAAGAAAGTGAGATAAACGAAGTATCAAGGACGACTACATCGTCCAAATCTCTTTTTAATGAGGAGAGATAGTATGGTAGATTGTGAAGAATGTGATAAGAAATTAGGTATTTTCGAAGGGTATCATCATCCTGCATTAGGAAAAAGATTTTTGGTATGTGGGAAATGTTTTGATAAAGTAGACATAGACATGGAAAGATGGAGCAAGTTTTGTCTTTTAGATTCATCCAACGTAGAAATACTAAAAGATCAAACAATCGAAGTTTATAAAGGGGCTATATAATGACATCAATTTGTTTATATTTTGAGGTGCACCAACCGATGAGATTGAATCATTTTACGGTATTCAAAATAGGTGCAAACCATGATCAATCTTCTGACTATTTTGATCGTAGACTAAACCAAGAAATTTTCGAAAAAGTTGCAAAAAAATGTTATCTTCCAACAAATAAAATATTGCTTGATTTAATCAATAAATATGATGATAAATTTCGGGTTTCATTCAGTATGACCGGTACGTTCATTGAATATTGTGAGCGTTACATGCCCTCAGTCCTTGATAGTTTTAAAGATTTGTTTGCCACAGGTGCTGTTGATATCCTTGAGGAGACATATTATCATTCACTTTCAAGCATGTACGATGATCTTGACGAGTTCGAAAAGCAAGTGAAAATGCATCGAGAGAAAATAAAAAGTATATTTAACTATAAGCCAAAGGTTTTCAGAAACACCGAAACAATCTATGATAACCGAATAGCCAGTAAAATCACCGAGTTGGGATACAAGGGAATTATCACTGAAGGAGCAGATAAGATTTTAGGAGGACGTTCACCGAATTATCTGTATAAACCAGCCAATTCAGACCTCAAAGTGCTACTGAGGAATTATAAACTAAGTGACGACGTAGGATTTAGGTTCTCCACACATGATTGGTCAGAGTTTCCTCTGACAGCAGATAAATTTGCAAAATGGATATCTGGCTGTGACGGAGATCTCGTTAATTTATTCTTAGATTACGAAACATTTGGAGAACATCAATGGATTGAAACAGGAATATTTGAATTCCTCAAGCATCTACCTGGAGAAGTACTGAAGCATAAAAATCTAGATTTTGTAACAGTCAGCGAGGCAGTTGAGCGTTATAAACCGGTTGGTGAGATCGATGTTCCTTGGGCAATTTCATGGGCTGACCAAGATCGTAATGTGTCTACATGGCTTGGGAATGATATGCAAAAAGCCTGTTTTAACGAATTAAAAAACATTGGTGGAAAACTTAAGGGAAAGGGTAATGAGAGGTTACTTAAAACTTGGCGTCGTCTCCAAACATCGGATCATCTGTATTACTGTTCGACAAAAGGGTTTGAGGATGGTGCGGTCCATGCCTATTTTAGCCCATATGATAGTCCTTATGAGGGTTTTATCAACTATATGAATATCTTACAAGATTTAAACCAGAGAGCAACTGTGGGTTAGATGAGGTAACGGGATATGCCTAAATGTGATATTTGTCATAAACATTTTTAAAAAATATTATAATCCGATACTCTAAAATATACCCAAGAGAAAATCTAGTCCGATAAGAGCGATAATAACAATAGCGATTAATATGAGAACCCACACAGCAAATTTTAATACTCCCCACAAGAGAAATACAATTACAATGATCCCAAGGAGTACCGCCCAAAACGGAATTGTATAACCAAATATGTCCATCTATTTCACTTCTCCATCTATAAATGATTATTTTTTCTTTCTTTTTGAAACGGCTTCTTTTACCCCTATCTTTTATTTAATCATTCTCATTCGGTAAATAGACGAGCGGACAAACTAACCAATATTTAAGTCCTCATTATCTTTTTACCTGCTGGACGGTTTTTGACCATTCCTTTTCCACCTGGACGACCGCCTGTCTTTGCTCCTTTTTTAGCACGGGTTTTGGCTGCAGTCATTCTACCGCCTCTGCTTTTCTTTGCCATATTTCATCTACCTCCATAATTTTTCTTTTTTCATTCTATCTTGTCTCTCATTTTGAGATCCAAGAAATCAAACGACTTTTATGATTCCCATTAATACCATGACGATAATAGCCAATACTACCGCTCCGAGAAGACCGAATATGAACCAACCTACCACGAATGCTATTACCGAAAGTATTGTAATGCGAGGCCAATCAATTTTTATGTTTACCATTTTAATCACTCAAATTGTTTTTTTATCTAAATACCTCTACTTATGGTGCTGTCAATCTCCCTATCGTTATATAGGAGGAGTTCTGGGGAAAAAACCCAAAAAGCCCCCAAATAGAATTTATACTTATAATGGCCCTATGACTGTTGGTAGGAAAACGCCGACAATGGCTGCGATAATCCATACGATAACAGCAATAACCAGTGCTTTCAGCCAGCCGATGCCATACAAAGCGCCAAGAGCAATAAGCCAGGCTATTCCTGCAATTATGGACGCTAACCATCCTAACTCAGGGCGGAGGAAATAGTAGGCTGCTGCATATACTATTGCGCCGATAAGGGCAGCCGATAAAGCAGTGCCGAACCCTTCCTCTTCTCCAAATATTTTCGTTACGACATAGATAATAATTGCCGATATAACAAGGCTTACTAAAAATACAATTAATGTTGCTAAAGTTAAATCTGCCATTTTTTCTCCCCCATATCTACGATTCAAAAACGACTAATCCTTTATAAAACTTCCAATAACGTATGTTAATCAATAAAAGAGAAAAACTACACTGATTTTCATTTTTACTATTAAAAAAATCTATTTTTATGAGTAGGAATAGGTAGATGAGAAATCCTGTGAAAGAGAAAGAAGACCAAATAAAACCTTTGCATGCAATGTTCCCTGAATAGTCAGTTTAAAGTTTTGGTTTGTGATTGCATCTATCACAGCATTTGCCACATTTGCATAATAGATGATGATAGTAGTGTTAGTCTCTTTGACTGTCTGAGCAGGGATATTAGTAAGGGGCACACTTCCTTCTCCAACGATGCTGCCAGCGATAAAAATATTAAAATCTGTGGATAACTGGGAGATGTCCTCACTAGTTGGATTCGATATTTCGATATTCAATTTTAATTTGGTATAGGTCGCTTTGATCTCTTGAATTTGAACGCCTTTAACTGTTACCTGTAGTTTGCTAATCGCAGATGCCTCTGTAGTATACCGAATAGCTAAAAAACTCAGTATAACAACAGCTACAATGATCACTAAGAAAACAAGTGTTTTTTTCTTCATGATGATTTCATAGGAACAACTATACGATGTTTTAAATATTGTGCCTAAATAAGAAAAATTAGATGGAATTAGTATGCTTATTTGAACAGCAAATACAAGGATATAATAATGTTGAAATGAAATCAGTAGGATAAGAATATGTTTTATCTATTATCGTCACAACTGAAACAATAAAACCGTTCAAAATCGTAACTTACTTTCATCTCGCGCTTACCGAAAGCCTTACCGCAACTCGCACAACTATTCCCATTATATTTTTTATTATTACGTTTCAAATTTTGCATCCCCATCACCCCAGAGATTAACTCTGTGGTTCTAGTTCAAATGCGTATATAAAATGGGTATATATCTCTTTCTATCTAGTTTTTTTATATGTATAAGGTTTTTAAAGAAAGAACCAAGTTACATACATGGATTGAATTCAAATATGAATGAAGTGACAGTAACATTTCATCCGAATGGCGCGCCGTCTGTTGACCTTACATGCGAAGTCGCAAAAACTATTTTTGAAAAAACTAAGGGACTTATGTATCGATCTTTTCTGCCAAAGGATAAGGGAATGTTGTTCCTCTTTTGGTTTTCATCGTACAGGCTATTTTGGATGAAAGGTGTATCAATTCCACTTGATATTATTTTTATTGATAAAAAATTCAAAGTCGTATCGATCCACGAAGCACCAGCTAATGTGGGAATTTTCAATAAAAAATTTTGGGCGTATGGGTTTTGCAAATACGTAATTGAATGCAATGGCGGCTTTTGTAAGAATCATCATATCTCCCTTGGAACAAATATTATTGCTAATCCAGAATGAACGTTTCATCGAAATTAGGGTCATCATCGTGGGGTAGTTCGTCCCAAGTCACTAAAAGTTTCATCGATGTACCTTTTTTGAGATAGACGTCTCTTGCCCAATCTTCATACCCTCTATCATAACAAATGAGACGAAGTTGCTCACCGGGTCGTGCAAAAAACGAATGTGTGTCGATCGCTCCACGGCCTACTACAACAAAGACCCATGAAGAACCTGATGCAGTCGGTTCGCCTCCCTTCGCATCTACAAGAGAGTACTCAGTAAGCGGCGAAGTGGTAATGGTGACTGTTGCAGTCGCATCAGCCCATTTATAGGGGGTTTTGACATGATCTGCGTCTTCAAAGACGGTCCACAGCTCGACGGTCACAGTGTCAATGCCTCCATCCACTGCGTTTGCATTCGCGGCATAATAAATCGTGTTATTATCTGATGAATCAGCAACAAGCTCCCCGTTATTATTGGTACATGTCCATCTGAACTCATAGTCATAGGTTTGTGGAAAGTCTTCAAGAAGGGCAGTAAATTGCACTTGTCCACTTTGGGGACACTCAGCAGTTGTTGGATCAATGCTTAAGGATAATTTTTGAATTGTTACTGTTGCAGAAGCCTCCGCCCATTTGTAAATCTCCTGACCGTTTACTATTTGCCATAGCTCAACTTTCAGTGTGTCTGAGCCACCGTCAAGTGCGGTTTCGCTTGCGACATATGTCATGATATGATCATCGATGGCACCGCTGACTGTTGTTCCATACTGATTGGTGCAAGTCCATTTATATACAAACTCATAGTTCGGTGGTAAATTCTGGGCAACCGCAGTAAAACTTACAAGACCGCCAGGTGGAACCTGTGCAGTAGATGGTGTAATGCTCATGGTTAATTTTTGTATGGTGATGCTGACCGTTGCCTCAGCCCATTTATGTGTGTTACCATTTTCCGCAAAGGTTGTCCACAGTTCGATTTTAACTGTGTCGATACTTCCCGCAATTGCGTTTTCATTGGCAGTATATGTCTTCACGGTATCGGAGACGGTGTCTGCCATTTTTCCGTTATTATTTGTACAGCTCCATCTATACTCAATTGTGTAATGCGGAGCATTAGCGACAGTTGCGGTCAGGGTAACCTGCCCACCAGGGAGACACGTGGCAGGTGAAGGAGAGAAACTCACTGTTGTTTCTTTTATCGTCACGGTTGCTGTTGCGGTCGCCCAGGTGTATAGGGTTCCTTCTGCATGATTCTCATCAGCAAATGTCGCTCCGACTTCAAGACTGATTGTATCCACACTATTTTCTGTTGCATCGCCTCTGGCGATGTAAGTGACCTTACTATAATCAGCAGGGTCGATGACGATATGCCCACTGTTTTGTGTGCAAGTCCAGGTGTATGGTGGTTGGTACGCTGCAGGGTAGCCAAATAGTTCTGCAACAAACACGACTTGGCCCGTTGGTGGACACGTAGCCGAAGCAGGAGAAATGCTGACCTTTTCGTTGTTTCCAACGACGCCGTAGGTGCTAAAACTGGTAATCGTCCCTTTTACGGTATGACTTGTGGTGTTAACATAAGAGTCGGAAATAATCTGCCATGTGCCGCTTACGAGTTTTGCAAGCTTGAGGGATTCTGCGAAGATATCGACGGGTATCTTTCCATCATCATACGCGATACTAAGGGTCACTGGTTGCTGGAATTGAAGGCCATCTGGTCCAAAGGTATAAGCAGTATCAAGAACATAGGTTGAATTAGTAGGTAGGTTTGTTGCAGGCTCCACAGTAATAGTTGTTTGTGTGGTGAGCGCACCCACAGGGATCTCTACAACGACATGCACGTTAGCAGCGTTGATAACGTTTTGGTTTTGGTTTACTGAAAACTTTTCTTGACTAGTTGATGTAATCGATTTTTCTTCGCATCCACTGAATGCTACAGCTAAAAGAACAAATATTATTCCGACAGAGATTATTTTATTTTTCATTAACACTCCCCCGTTTGCCCGTAATAACATTTCACCTTAATAAAACCAGAAGATGGCAGAGAGTTTCAGGGTTCTAAGATTGATGCTTCTTCTTTGGAACGGGCGATTACGCTTTCTATGGAGAAGTATTGTTCTGTGTATGCTATGTCGAAGAACTCGGTTTCTATCACGTCGTCGTATAAAATTGTAGATGTCTCTCTTTGTGAGGGGTAGGTTTATATAGTATTTTCACCATATATTATTCGAAAAAGTGAACGTATGTCCGAAAAAATGAACATTACTCCTCTAGGCATGGCAATTTTGACGTTCTTGGCTCGTAATCCCGAACAAGAATTTTATATGCGTGAGCTAGCAAAATCAATCAAGAAAAGCATTGGCGGTACCCACAAAGTTCTGAGATCGCTTCATACCATGGGCTTCGTGATAGAAAAAAAGAGCGGAAAGAACATTTACTATCGGGTAAACACTGCAAATCCTTCCGTAAAAAATTTTAAGATATTCATGACAACGACTGAGTTAAATCCCCTCATCAATGAATTGAAAAAAACAGCAGAAAAAATCATACTCTTTGGCAGTTGTGCAACTGGAGAAGATACTTCGGATAGTGATATCGATCTTTTTATCCTGACACAGGATGCACAGAAAGTAAATGAATATCTAAAAAAGAAACATCTTGAAAGAAAGATCCAAGCTGTGGTGGTAAATGCTGCAGGTTTAGTAAAATTGAAAGAAAAAGATAAAGCGTTTTATCAGGAAATAAATAAAGGAATGGTACTATGGGCTGGTAAGAACTATGAACGACTTTGAACGATGCATAAAAGAAAGGCATCTCCTTAAAATTAAGACTACCAATGAAATGATCGAAAAAGAAATTGCAAGTGCAGAATACGACTTATACAGAAGCAAAGAAAGCATGAAGAATGAAGATTATAAATGGGCATCGGTACAAGCATATTACTCGATGTTTCATGCAGCAAAGGCACTTGTTCTCAAAAAAGGATATCGAGAAAAGAGTCACTATTGTCTAATTATAGCTATTCGAGAATTATACGTGAAAGATGGCAAGATGGATGGCGAACTTGCGGATACCTTAGAACTGTGTATGCATCTTAGACATGATGCTGATTATGGGCTAATCTACGACAAAGAAAGTGCAGAGGCAGCTATTCGTTATGCTCAACATTTTTTATCCGTAGCAAAAAAACTTCTCTGATCGTGGAAAGCTCGGGAGAGAGATGCTATCTTAGGTTTTATAAAGCAACAATCTATAAATAGAGGGTAATGATAAATATTAATGAACAGAGTAGGAGTTATATGGCAGAGGCTCGAAAAAAGCATAAAGTGACGCATGGAAGTGCTGATCTATCAAAGGAATTCAATAAGTTCATAAAAGAAAATAAGAAGTTATTAAAAAAACTCTCCGACTAATTATTTATTTTCGGTGCCTTTCTGGTTTAAATGTTGTTTTATCCATAGTACTATATCATCGGTATTATCTGTGTCTGTTGTCATCGCCCATGAATTAATTTTTCTTAGATGTTTTCTGTAGCTCCAGGAAGATATTTTTAAAGTAAAGTCGTTGAGTATAAGAAAAAGCCATAGTGTTACAAACCCTGTTCTTTTGTTTCCGTCTATAAAGGGATGGCCTGCTTGAAGAAATTGATTGAAAATATGTGCTCCTTTTGCGATGATATCTTCCTTTTTGTCTTCTTTTACATATTGATAAAATTGAATGCCATGAAATGAGAGAGCAGCATCTGAAATCATTCCTCGGTGAACTGTTTCCCCTTCTTTGATGAATGTTTCTATTAAATAATCATGAATTGTGATAATCGTTTCTTTCGTTGGATATCTAATGCCGTTTACCTCTTCATATTTGAATTCTTTTGTTTCTAACCATTTTTTTGTCTTGTTGAACATGAGATTATTGTCTAATAATGGTGGTGTGCTGAAAAAGGTTATTGCTTTTGTGCGATATCATTGCTTGTTTATGTTTGTATGGTCCTCTATTCTAATTACCCTCTTTATCGTATAGAATAAAATTTGTTATCTTAGGTTTTATAAAGGATCATTTGTTTTTAAATTACTGATTTTGGTGATTTCTATGGAATTTGAGGGTGTTATAAAAACCAGAGCAAGCATCAGGGATTATTTAGATAAACCCGTTGAAGATGAAAAGATAAATTTTGTGCTTGAGTGCGCACGACTTGCACCTTCTTGGGCAAATAGACAATGTTGGCATTTTATTGTGGTAAAAGATAAAAAAAGTATAGAGGATTTATCAAAAACTAGTATCATTAACCGCTGGTTGAAGGGCGTTCCAGTAATTATTGTTGCTTGTGGTGATCCTCAAAAAAGTGGTTCTAGAAACGGTATAGATTATTTTATTGTAGATGTGTCTATCGCGCTTGAGAATCTTGTTTTAGGAGCAACTAGTGCGGGACTTGGGACTTGTTGGATTGCTGGATTTGATGAAAAAAAAGTGAAAGAAATATTACTTATTCCTGAGGCGATTAGGGTTGTTGCTTTGACACCACTTGGGTATCCTTCTGAAAAAAACCGTTTTGTTGGAAAGTTGATTAAGTTTGTTACACAAGGTAAAAAAAGAAAAAGTCTTGATAAAATAGTTCATGAGAATAAGTGGTAGGAACGTTGAAACTTCTTTTATGCTCGTAGACGTGGGAGTGGGGGGAGGAATGCATGGGCGAAATCGTTAAGTATCGAAAAGAATGCCTAGTGATTTTTATCGTTAGTTTCGATTAATTTTATAAGTATATCCTTTGTTACAGATTTGTGTCTAAACCCAATTTATTATTTGCGATTGATGTAAGTGGCACTCCATTTACTAAAACAATAGTTTCATGTGTTAGTTTTGATATGAAAAATAGTCCTCAATTCATAAAAAATTTTAATTACAAATTTAAAAGTATTAAAAATAAGAAAGGAAAAGATCTCACTTATAATCAATTAAAAGAGATTTTAGAGTATTTAGATGATAATAAAATAAGATCATGTTGCGCTTATTTTACAAAAAATGACTGGGACTACTCTTTATCTGATATTCCCAAAGAAAAGGCATATCACGTAGAGAAAATCTTTGGTATAATTTATTTTATGATTTTAGAAAAGAACGCAAAACCAAAATATCCTAATTTAGTCCATCTTTGTGAAGAAAATTTTATGGATATTAAAACAGTTAGAAATTCATGTAGAAAAATAGCAAATATGAGAGGATTTGATTTTAATTTTAGTATAAGTTCAGCTAAATATGATGAATATATTAGGATATCAGATTTAGTTGCATCAGGAGTTAGAAATATTAATGCAAGTGATCTAGATTGTTATACTTATTGTAATGTGATGAAAAAAGTAAGATTAACTAAAGAGTATATTCAAAAGGTTTTTAGATAAAAGAAAAAAATAAGATTTTTGGGCAATGCCCCTCTTCCCTCACAGGTGACCGTTTAACTTCAGGGTAGAATCTGATTCCTACGCACCCTTACTTTCGATCGCTCCTATGAAGTCTATTTAGAGGTTGTGTGTTGTTTTGAGCCTCTAATTCTATTTATATCACTTTTGATACTTAATATTTACTCAATTTATGTATACCTCTGTATATATTTTACGTTAATGATATTGCATAGATATCATAGATATAACTCTTAGATATCTAAAAAGAATATATTCTGATATCATAAAAATATCTACCATTTGATTGTTAAATCCTCTGTGA
>Ga0315275_10000477_pt1 | contig 33104 bp, 34 predicted proteins | sample YL17G03_0_MG_FD_205557 | JGI IMG/M metagenome (GOLD analysis project Ga0315275, IMG submission 205557) | Sediment microbial communities from Yellowstone Lake, YNP, Wyoming, USA - YL17G03_0 | ecosystem: Environmental > Aquatic > Freshwater > Lake > Sediment | place: USA: Wyoming | collected...
GCAAGCAGCTCGACCAGGCGGCCGCCGCCCTGGACGCCCGGGCTGGACGCCCGTGGCAGGACCTGGATCTGGCCGCGCAAATCGCGGCCATGCGGGGCATCGAGACGGAAGCCTTCTTCGTAGCCATCGAGAACGCAGTGCGCGCCGGAATCTATAACGATCCGGCATTCTGGAAGCACGTCGGCTATCCCGGCCCCTCCAAGGGGTTCGGAGGATATCTGCACCACGGTGCGGGTGAAATCGACTGGCTACCGGAGAATCTGTGATGGCAAAGCGATACGAGCTTGACGATGACTCCGTGGTGGTAGTGATCGGATCCGGCGCCGGCGGCGGCACCGTGTCCAACGAACTCGCGCAGAAGGGCATCGACGTCGTCTGCCTGGAAGCCGGCAATCGCCTGACGCTGGCGGACGTGGTCAACGACTCGGCCGTCATGGACCAGAAAATGGGCTGGCATGACATGCGCCTTGGTGCCCCCCTGTGGATCTGCAAGACGGTGGGCGGCACGACGATGCGTTGGTCGGGCGTCACGCCCCGCTTCCGGGATTTTGAATTCCGCTCCAGGAGCACCTATGGCGCACTCGGCAGCACCACCCTGATCGACTGGCCGCTGACCCTGGAAGAAATTGCGCCTTACTACGACAAGGCCGAGTCGAAGATGGGCGTGAGCGGCACGCACGACATGCCGCCCTCGTTCGAGACCAGCAATTACAAGGTGCTGAAGGCCGGCGGGCAGCGCGTCGGCTACAGGGAAATCACCAGCGCGCGAACGGCCATCAACTCGGTGGCCCGCGACGGGCGCCCGGCCTGCCAGCAGATCGGCTTCTGCTGGGACGGCTGTGCGGTCGGCGCCAAGTGGTCCACGCTGTACACGGAAATCCCGAAGGCCGAGGAAACGGGGCACTTCGAACTGCGAATCGGCGCCATGGCCGTGAAGATCGAGCACGATGAAAAGGGCAAGGTGCGCAGCGTGGTCTATGCCGATGCGACCGGAGCGCTGCACGAACAGAAGGCCCGCGCGGTTTGCGTGGCGGGCAACGTGGTCGAGACCACCCGACTGCTGCACAACTCGAAGTCCAATCTCTTTCCCGACGGCCTGGGCAATACCTCCGGGCACCTGGGCCGCAACTACATGCGTCACGTGATGAACCTCACGCTGGCGATCATGCCCGGCGAGGTCAATTTTCATCGTGGCACGCGACAGTCCGGCATCATCCTGGATGAACAACGCCAGGATCCCGCGCGGGGTTTTGCCGGCGGCTACGTCATCGAGACCATCGCGGACCAGCCCTACAGCATAGCCGCCATTATCGGCGGCTGGGGTGAAGAGGCGGCGGATTTCATGGAGAACTACGCAAACATCGCCGGCTGCTGGATCACCGGCGAAGACCCGCCGCAGGCCGATAACCGGATCACGTTCCACGCCACCGAGCGGGACGCGTACGGACTGCCCGTGCCAGTCGTCGCCTACAGCGACCATCCCAATTCCGCGGCCATGCGAAAGCATGCCGCGCAGCGATGCAGCGCACTCTACGAGTCACTCGGTGCCAGGCGCACCAAGAATGTGGCCGACATCGGGGGTGGTTGCCACAACATGGGCGTGGCCCGGATGAGCGAGCGCCCGGCCGACGGCGTCACTAACCGCTTTGGGCGGGTGCACGACATCCCCAACCTGTTCGTATCGGACGGCAGCCTGTTTTCCTCGAGCGCAGCGCCCAACCCGACACTGACCATCGTCGCGCTGGCGATTCGCCAGGTCGAGCACATCGCAGATTCGATGAATCGGCGCGAGCTTTGATTCCGACGTCCCCCCGACGTCCCCCCGCTTTCAGTAGCGGAACGTTTGAGAAACGGGCCCGGGCGCAAGCCCCCTACTCGTAGAAACTCAACCCACTTTTCAGATGTCCGATGGTCGGCCCCGGGCGCGGGGTGATGGCGCGCGGGCGGTGCGGGAACCGCTTGCGACTCAACGAGTTGCGAGTGGTGGCCAGGGGTGGAATTGAACCACCGACACGCGGGTCAGCCTACAGGGTCGGAACGAATTTTACTGCGTAGTAAGCGGTGAGGACGACGTTCGCAGCGGCAACGGCAAGCTGAACGCTTTGCGATTTCCACATCCATGCAACTGTGAAGAGTACGACCCACGCGATGACCATCAGACCAAGTACCAGCGAGCCGAAACTTTCAAGCGTCAGATTTGTCGCCTCATTGATGACTGCCAATACCACCAGAACGCCCATGAACTTGCGACGATTTCTCTCAAAGAATGCAGTAAGGTCGATTGGTTCATCGGTAACAGGCGCAGGCACGATAAGGCGTGATGCTATGTAGATGACTGCGCCTTGAAGCAGCAGTTGGAACACATAACCAAGCGTCCAAGACATTTCGTCGCGCGCGTGCCAGACCGTAAACCAGTAGTCCACGCAGAGAAAAAGGCAGAAGGCGATCCACTGCGCTAGTGGAATCGAGAAGCGCCGGAAGCCATTCTCGATGATGTGTGCAATACCATTGAGCAAATGCGCCAACGCGAACGATATGACGACCGACAACAGTACCGAGATGTACTCGAATGGTCTCATGTGCGTTGCCCAGCCAATTGGGATCCGATAGGTGCCCGAACGCCTGAGCAGTCTCTCATAGGGGCGCGGAAAGTGGTGGCCAGGGGCGGACTCGAACCACCGACACGCGGATTTTCAGGCGTCCTCTCCCGCCCCCGAACCGGGCTAAACTATCAAGTATCAAGGTCGCAGGTGAGTTGCCGCGACCAATCCAGTTTCAGGTCCAACATGTATGGCTGATGTATTCATTTCCTACGCCCGCAGCGACAAGGCGCGCGTCGAGCCGCTCGTCGCCGCGATCGAGGCCAAGGGCTGGTCGGTGTGGTGGGACCCGGAGATCGCGGCCGGCCAGCAGTTCGACGACCAGATCGAAGCGGAGATCAATGCAGCCAAGTCCGTGCTGGTGGTCTGGACCCCGACCTCCGTGGCCTCTCGATGGGTGCGCGGTGAGGCACGCGAGGCCGCCGAGCGGGGCATCCTGGTCCCGGTGCGATTCGAAGAGGCGCGCCTGCCGATGGACGTGCGCGCACTTCATACCACCGACCTCGACAGCTGGGGAGAGGATCCCGCGAGCCCGCCGTTCCAGGAAGTCCTGCGCGCGCTCGGCTCCATGATCGCGCGCGCTGGCGCTTCACAGGCTGCAAGAACTGCGCCCGGCTCCGCGCCGGTCGCTGCTGCTTCCGGTCCGGCCCGCTTGTCGATCTGCGTGCTGCCCTTCGCCAACATGAGCGGCGATGCCGAGCAGGAGTATTTCAGCGACGGGATCAGCGAGGACATCATCACCGACCTGAGCAAGGTCTCGGCGCTTTCGGTGGTCGCGCGTAATACCGCTTTCACCTTCAAGGGCAAAAACGTTGACGTCTCGCAGGTCACACGGCAGCTCAAGGTCAGCCACGTGCTGGAAGGCAGTGTGCGCAAGGCGGGTGGCCGTGTCCGCATCACCGCCCAGTTAATCGACGGCGGCACTGGCGGCCATATCTGGGCCGAGCGCTATGACCGCGACCTGAGCGACATCTTCGCGCTGCAGGACGAAATTTCCGAGGCCATCGTCAAGGCCCTGAAATGCAAGCTCCTGCCGGAAGAAAAGAAAGCCATCGAGCAGCGCGGCACGGACAACGTAGAGGCCTACAACCTCTACCTGATGGCGCGGCAGTCCTACGTCACCGGCCATGAAGCCGATGCCCGGCGGGCGGAAGCGATCGTCCGGCTGTGCATCCGTGCTACCGAAATCGACCCCAGCTATTCGCGCGCCTGGGCTCTCATAGCTGTCGGGCAAATGGCTTTGCGCTTCGTCGTCAATGGAAGAAGTGGCGACGACGGATTGGCGGCAGCGGAACGAGCGCTCACGCTGGATTCCAATCTGGCGGAGGCCCATGCGGTAAAGGCCAGGATCTTGTCCCAGTACGGCCGCCACGACGAGGCTTCCACCGAAATCGACATCGCGCTTCGCCTGGATCCCGAGTCCTATGAGGTCAACAGATCTGCCGCGTATTTGCGATTCAGGCAGCGCCGGCTGGGGGATGCCATTCTCTATTACGAAAAAGCAATGGCTCTCATGGAGACGGATCTGAATTCTGTTGCTATGTTGCTCAGCTGTTACACCGCCGTCGGAAATTCCGAGGCTGCTCTGCGCGTTGCGCAGATCACACTCTCCCGAACTGAAAAGACACTGGCGCAGGATCGGAATAATGCCGCCGCCATGGCCTACGGCTCCAATGCGCTATTTGCCCTTGGAGAGGCCGAACGCGCGAAGGATTGGATCAGCCGCGCACTCCTGATCGATCCGGACAATATGAACGCGCGTTACAACTTTGCCTGCGCCTTGGCGACCCGTCTTAAGGACAAAGACGCCGCACTCGAGCTGCTCGGTCCGGTTTTCGAAAAGTTGGCTATTGGCTTCCTGAACCACGCGAAGGTCGATCCAGACCTCGATCTCCTCCGTGATGATCCGCGCTTCAAGGTCATGGTCGCAGCCGCCGAGGCGCGCCTCGCGGCGGCGAATGATGGAGGCCCCTCGCAAGCGTCCTAGCGGCGAGGCCGCTTGAAAAATGGTGGCCAGGGGTGGAATTGAACCACCGACACGCGGATTTTCAGTCCGCTGCTCTACCAACTGAGCTACCTGGCCTCGGGCAGGGCGCGTATTAGACTAGCCGCGCGCGGTTGGCGTCAAGGCGCCGGTCGTCAGGTCGACTCCTGAAGCATTCAGGCTGTCCAGCAGCGGCAGCAGGTGCGCGGCATATAGCCGCGCGCGATCCGTTGGCTTCCCCAAAGGCTGCCTCGCCTGCATCGTGCTCATGGTGCTGATCACCCGACCGCTTTTCCAATAGGTCCCGCAGGACTCCTGCCAATCAAGTCCGCAGGTGGCCAGCAGAGCGGGCCCGGCGATGTCGAATCGCCCTGTGAATTCCTCGTATTGGACAGTCGTAAAGCGATTACCCGCGACACGCTCCCAGTGCACCATGAGCCGCGCGTATTCGCCATAGTAATGGCCAATGTCCTCGAGTCGATTCGTGAAGGGCAGGAATTTCCTGAACTCGTTCCGGAAAATCGAGAATCCAGTTTCGACCGGATTGCGCCTGACGTGGATGATCCGCGCGTCCGGGAACAATTGCTGGATCGCTCCGATCGCGTCGAAATTCCAGGGATTCTTGTCCGTGACGAAAGTAGCTCCCCTGATATCGGGCGCCTCCTTCCAGTAAAGCTCCCGCCATTGCCTCAACGCATCCTCCGGGATTCCGGCCGGCCCGGTGGCACGCGCCCTGGCGAGATATTCCTGCATGATCCAGCGCAGCGCTGCCCGCTCGCCGCACGCGAATACTTTGGAATGTGCGCCGATGACGCTCTCGATGAGTGTCGTGCCGGATCTTGGCATTCCGACGATGAAGACCGGCGTCAGCCCGGATGTTCCGTTGGTGCCCGCAGGCACCGAATCAAAGACTGAAATCAGCTCGTCCGTTTGCTGTTTCCTGGCCGTACGGTCGTAACTGAAGCCTTCCATCTCCGCGCGTTCGCTTGCCAAGCGGTTTGCGCGTGCATAAGTAGAAAATGCCTGGTCAAATTCACCACGCGCATCGAGACAATCCGCCAATGCATACGCGGCAGTCGTTCGGTCCTGAATGTTGATGTCTTCCCGATCGGCCAGTGCCTGCAATGCTTCCAGGTCGCCTGCCGGCAAATGGCCGCTCGTCAGTTGCGTAAGCGCCTTGTAGGCCGAAGCGTCATCCTTGTTCACATTCAGCGATCGCCGACAGTAGGATTTCGCCTCGTCATAGCGACCCGACAACATCAGCCGAACAGCTTGTGCTGACAGCATCGGGCTGTTGTCCGGATCGAGGGCCTCCGCTTCATCCAGTGCCTTGACAGCGCTGTCGAATTCGAAAGCCGACAGGCAGAGTCTTCCAAACGTTGCCAGGCTGCCGGCATCGCGCCCGCCAAGGTCAAGCGAGTTCCTGAAGTTCTGCATGGCTTGCCGAAGGTAGCCATTCTCCCATTGCGCCTTTGCGAGCCATCGCCATGCTTCAGCGCTTTTCGGGTGTAGCTGGGTCCACGAAGTCGCCAGTCTCTCGAGGGTGGCCCACTTCGCCTGCGATTCGAAGATTTCTGAACCCAGCCGGTAGATGGCTTCGTGATCGGGCGCCAGCTTGGCAGCGTCCCGCAGTATTCGCTCGGCGGCGTCAACGTGGCCGCTGTCAAAGCTGGATCGGGCCCACTTGAAAAGGATTGATGGTTCGTTCGGCCGCAACCTGGCCGCACGCCCGAAGTGCGTCTCGGCATCGGCGAAATTCTGCAGGCGGACCTGCAGGTCACCGAGCTTGTCCGAGGCCCACCAGGATTGGGGATCGTCCGCGACGACGCCCTCCAGGAGCGGCATTGCCTCGACCAGCCTGGCTTGCTGTATCAGGAGTTGCGCAAGGTTCATGCGATAGGCGACATGACCCGGCGTGATGTCAACGGCCTTCCGAAGCGGCGCCTCGGATTCCTCGACGCGCCCGAGATTGAGCAACATCAATCCGTAGACGCTGTTCGCTTCCGCGCTTTCGGGCTCGCTCGCGAGTGCCGCGCGATAATGCTCGAGTGCATCGTCTAGCCGGCCAGCCCGGCGCGCATCGTGGCCGAGCTGTATGCTCTCATGATTCGTCAGCGGCGCGACTCCGGGTTGACATAGCCCTGGGGTGCTGTCGATCCGCCGCCGAAGAAGAATTTCTCCATTTCCCCGACCAGGAATGTGCGGGCTTTCGGCTCGAAGGTCACGAGCCGGTATTCATTGATCAGCATGGTCTGGTGGCCCAGCCACTTCTTCCAGGCTTCCTTCGAGACGTTGTCGTAGATGCGCTGGCCGAGTTCACCCGGATAGGGCACGCGCTCGAGGCCTTCCGCTTCGCGGCCGAGCAATATGCATTGGACCATTCTTGTCATCGGTAAAGCAGGCCTTGATCAATCTGGAAACAGGTGTCGGCAAGCCGACGGATATGGGCGCATCGTATATATACCAGACAGACCCCGCCTCCTCCACGTGCGCATCGTTACGCGACAGGCGCAGGACCCAGGGTTCGATGTCGAGATCAAAGTGCGTGAATGAATGCCGCAGCGCCGGCAATCGCTGTAACTCCTGCGGCGCCGCCCCGAATGTGGACCCACACCAGGCCTGCGCGGCGGTCGAATCCGGAAACTCCGGTGGCGCCCACAGACCGCCCCAGATACCCTGCGGCGCGCGCTTCCGCAAGAACACCTCATTGCCTTGTCGCAGCACGAAGACCATCTGCGTGTGGCGCAGCCGTCGAGACTCCCGCGTGCGGCGCGCCGGCAGTTCATCGACACAATCCGTGGCAAGCGCACCGCAATCCGCGCTGAGCGGGCAACGTTCACAGCCGGGGTTGGAGCGCGTGCAGACCGTCGCGCCGAGATCCATGATCGCCTGCGTGTACTGGGCGACCTGCTCGACGGGCGTGCATTCCTCGGCGAGTCGCCAGAGCCGCGTTGAAGTTTCCGAATTGCCGGGCCAATCGCGGATACAGAACACACGCGCGAGCACGCGCTTGACGTTGCCATCCAGGATCGGATGCCGCTGGCCGCGCGCGAGCGCGAGGATCGCGCCCGCGGTCGAACGTCCGATGCCGGGAAGCGCCATCAGTTCCGCCAGCGTGTCCGGCAGCATTCCATCCGGTCGCGAAACAATTTCAGCCGCCGCGCGATGCAGGTTCCGCGCGCGCGCGTAGTAACCGAGACCTGACCAGAGATGCAGGACTTCGTCGAGCGATGCCGCCGCGAGTGATCGGACGTCGGGGAATCTGGCGATGAAGCGCTCGAAGTACGGCATCACCGTCTCGACTTGGGTCTGCTGCAGCATGACTTCGGAGATCCAGACACGATAAGGCGTTGGATCCGATTGCCACGGCAGGTGCCTGCGGCCGTGCTGTTCGAACCACGGCAATAAACGCGCAGCAAGAACCGCGGTTTCTGGACTCTGCTTCATTCGCCGCCAGGACCGGCACGTTTTTCGATTGCCTGGAACATCTCGAGCGTGCCGTCATGCAGGGTCGTGTACATCGCCCTCCGCACCAGCCAGCGCGGCATCCAGAACGAAGGATCGAATTCATTCCGGTACCGGACCCACGTGCCGCCATCCCGCGACTCGACGCGTATCACGGTCAATCCGTACTTCACGTCGCCCTCTCCGGGAATCGCGGTGGCGACCAGCCGCCCCGGCTGCTCGTCCAGCAGCTCATAGCGATCCATCGTCTGGCAGAATACGGATCCCAGGCAGCCACGCAGCTGCGTGAATAGCAGGGGCTTGCCGTCGCGCATGCTGCGGCGAGCCTGGAGAATCCTCGGGTCGAGGGCCGGGTAGTTCGAAAAATCCAGCAGGATGCGCATGACCGCCGCTGGTTCCGCCGCCAGTTGCGCCTCGAACTCAACGACATAGCGCCGGCCCTGCTCACCGACCTGGAGCTTCGACACGTCGATGGCATTCGCGGCGCCTGCGGCGGCGAGCGCCGGGATCGCCAGCAAGAGCGCCAGCATGGGCCGGCTCACGGCGGTGTTCCGCCGCCGCGCTCGACCTTCAGCACCGTGTCGCGAAGCTTCGCCCCGGCGACCCGCGCTTCATCGATCCGGATCTCGGCATCGATGTCGAGTTTGCCGAGTGCCGCGACCGACTCCTCCAGCGTGGCCTTCTTCTCGCCACGCGACTTCAATCCGGGCGGCGTCGTGCCGAGCGGCAGGTAGCGATCGATGTCAATCCGGTCGGCGCGGAGACGGATCTGCCGGAACTCCGGGACGATGCTGCCGCTCCATTGCGTGTCGTCCAGCCAGCCGCCGGACAGTTCCAGTTGCAGGGCACCCTGGTCGAGCCGGCCCCTCGCGTTGAATTCCATCGACTTGAAGGCCTCCGGATCCGCGGTCGCAGGCAGGGGACTGCCGAAGGCGATCGCCGCGGAGCGCGGCGAGAACGGCGAGGTTGCCAGCGCGAATGCCAGGCTCGTTCCACGATCACCAACCGTCGACTGCAACTCGAATTCGCTGCGGATGCCGGCGAGCGTCATTTTTCCAGCCTTGATCTCGGCTCTGCCGGATTTTCCATCGAAGCTTGCGACCCCGATACCGCCTTCGAGTTCAATGCCGGCGAGCGGCAGGGGGTCGCCACCCAGCCATCCCTTGAACGTGAGGTCCTGGGCCAGGTAACGGCTGGCATCCGGCTCAACCCGCCCGCGTCCCCGCAGCGAGAAATGGAGGGTGTTGCCGTCGCTGACGCCCGCCAGCTGCAATTCGACAGGAAAGTCGGTGGCCGGCGCGATGGAGTCGGCGGCGATGCCGATCGCCGTCAGGCGAAAACTCAAGTCTGCGGCGGCGTCGTAGAATTCGAGCGCACCGCGCTCCAGTTCGAACTTCCCGATGGACCAGCGCGACCCCCCTTCCCCGCCCAGTGCCGAGAGCCGCTCGATGAGCGCGGAAAAATTATCCGAGCCGTCGGCGATGAACGCGGGTCGCACGATCGCGTCGGAGATCTTGATCGACCGTATTGCCGGATCGCCGCCGAACAGGCTGCGCCATGAAATCCTGACGTTGGCGCTGCCAATATCCAGCAACGGATCGGCGCCAAAACCCGGTGGCTGTGAGATCGTGAGCCCTGCAAGTTCCAGCGCCGGTGTCGGCAGGAATCCGATCGAGAGACCGGTGACATTGACCGGCAGTCCAGTCAGATCGGCGAGATAGTCGCTGGTTGCGCGGCGCGCTGCATCCGTGCGCAAGCCGATCCACAGGATTGCCAGCGCGAGCAGCAGGACGGCCGCAATAGCGGCCAGGGTCAACGCGACGGGCTTTTTCCTGAGGCGCATGAATCCGGGGGTTCGGTGGAACCCCCGGATTCTAGCTCAGTGATCGCAGATCGTGATGTCGCCGCTCAGTGAATTGATGCTGACACGGGCGCCACCGCTGCCCTGCGTGAAGCTCAGTTCGCTGCCCGGGCCATAACGGCTCTTGTCGCGGGCCTTCTGACCGAAGCAGTTGTCGATGTCACCGCTGAACGATTCCATGTCGAACTCGGCGTTGACGGGTGGCTTCATCGTCAACTTGATTTCGCCGCTGACCGTTTCCATCTCGACGCGGGCATTTGGCATCAACTCGGCGTGGGCGTCGATGTCGCCCGAAATCGACCGGGCATTCAGCCGCTCGGCGGCCGCCAGGTTGATCGTCAGACTGCCGCTGACCACCTCGCCGTCGTAGCTGCCACGGATGCCGCTGGCCGCGATCAGGCCGCTGACGCTTTCGACCGTCACTGCGGCTTTGCCGCCGGTGCCATTGATCGTGCCGTCGCCGCTGACGGTGCTCAGCTTGACCGGCGCGTCGTAGGCCTGGGTCCGGACTTCACCGCTGACGGACTCGAGGCGTTGCTCGCCGAGGACGCCCGCGAGCGTAATATCAGCGCTCACGCTTTCCGCCGAAATACGCGCGCCTTTGGGAATCTTGAGCGTCAGGATTGCATCGTCGCCATTGCCGGAATCGTCGTCCGGCGTCACGACCTTGATTCGCACCTGCCGCTCGGTCGCCTCGAATTCAAGCCTGTCCTTGTCGCTCTCAAGTATGGCGGTCAACTCGACCTCGTTGCGGTCCCAGGCTGTCACGTCGATGCGGCCTCTGACATTCGACACGTCAATCGATGAGTCTGCAGCGACGGTCGCACTCTTGTTCAAGTTCTGGGCCGCATTGGCGAGCGGCGCCGCTGCCAGCAGCACGGCCGCGACAGCAAGGGAAATCCGGATATTCATGTCAGGTCCTCCTCGTGAGGGCGCCACCGGAGGTGACGACCTTTGAATAAATTTGCAGTTCTTCCTGATAGGTGCTGAGCAGCAGGCCATTCAGCAGGCCGCTCGCAGGATCCTGGGCCAGCGCCGCGTCGATCTCGTCGGCGGCGCGCTGGATGATCGCGAGATTCTTCACGACCGCCTCGCGGGTCTCGGGCGCCAGCTCATCGAGCCGCTGCCTGAATTGCGCCAGCAATTCATCGCGCGCCTTCAGCTGGACCGCGCCGAGCGCCGAGTTGGGTCCGTAACTGACCGGCATCGGCGCCGCCTGCGTGGCAGCGCTGCCCGCGATGAGATTCGGAGTCGGCACCGTACCCGGGTCGCGCATCAGTCCAAAGGTCAGTAATGCCGACACCGCTGCGACCAGGAAACCGGCTGCAAGCGCCATGGGCCAGGTGAATCGGCGCGGTGTCGCGCGCGATTGCGCCACCAGCCTTGCCACGATCTGAGGCCACAGGTCGCGTGGTGGCGCGATCTCCTGGGGCAGATTCGAGGCCTTCGCCAGTAACGGATCTTTCTGCGGTCCGCGTCCAAATGGAATGGTCGTCATGTGGGTTGCTCCACGTGCAGGCGCGCGCGCATCAGCTGCCGCGCGCGGTGCAGCTGCGCCTTGCATGTGCCGACGGCGAGATCGAGCATCCCGGCCGCCTCTTCGTGGCTGTAGCCATAGATGCCGTGCAGGACCATGATGTCGCGCGCGCCGGGAGGAAGCGCTGCGATCGCCCGTTCGAGGTCGATCGGTGTTGCGTCGTCCATTGCCTGTTCCGCCGCAAATTCCATCGTCCCGCCCTCATCGTCCGTCATGCTGACTTCGTTCCGTCCCAGCGGCGCGCGTCTCTGTGCCAGCACCGCGTTGACGGCGATCCGGTGCAGCCAGGTCGAGTATCGGCTACGACCTTCATATCCGGGCAGGCTGCGCCATGCATTCACAAATGTGTCCTGGGTCAGGTCTTCCGCCGTGGCCACGTTGCCGGTCATGCGCAGGCACAGTCCGTAGACACGCCCGACATGGTCCCGGTAAAGTCCCTCAAAGGCAGCCACATCGCCATTCCTGGCGCGTGCGACCCGCTCGGCCTCGTCGCCCATGGCATCCCTGGCCAGTTCAGTCACCGCGCCTCCTTGAACTTCCATGAACTTGGAGTGGTCCGGGCCGTGAAAGGTTGGAATACATACAGTAGTACAATCCGGGCGCTGAGCCGCCGGGGGAAACCATTGCCATTTGCGACGATCACCGGCTGGGGCAAGTGCATGCCGCCAGCCGTCCTTTCCAACGCCGATCTGGCGACTTTCCTGGACACCGACGACGAGTGGATCCGGTCGCGCACAGGGATCCACGAACGGCGCGTTTCGCATGTGTCACTGGGTGAGTTGGGCTATGTATCCGCCTGCCGGGCGCTGGCGGCGGCCGGACTGACGGCCGGCGATCTCGACCTGATCGTGTTCGGCACCTGCAGCATGGACGAACAGGTTCCAAACATGGCGTCCTGGGTGCAGAAGCGCCTGGGCGCCAATGGTTCGGGCGCGATGGACATCAACACTGCGTGCACGAGCTTCCTGTACGGCCTGACGACCGCGAGCTCGATGATCAAGACCGGCGTCGTGCGCAATGCGCTCGTGATTGGCGGCGAGCTGGCCTCGCCGATGATGGACTGGACCAACCGCAATGTTTCGGTGTTGTTCGGCGACGGCTGTGCCGCAGTGGTCCTGCAGGCAACCGAGCGCGAGGAAGGCGTGATGGCCGACCGGCTCGGTTGCTACGGCAACGTGCGCGGCATCCTGCAGGTTCACGGCATGGGCACGCGCTATGCGAACCAGGGCTGGGTGCTGGGCGATACCGACTGGGTCTTCGATGGCCAGGAAATCTTCAAGCGCGCCGTCGTCGGCATGAGCAAGGCCTGCGAGGCCGTCCTGTCTGCGCGCGGGCTCAGTCCCGACGACGTGCATCTGGTCGTGCCACATCAGGCCAACCTGCGGATCATCGAGGCAGTCGTCAAGCGCGCGGGCATTCCGATGGAGCGTTGCTACGTCAACATCCATCGCTACGGCAACATGTCGGCCGCAACCGTTCCGGTCGCCCTGGTCGAGTCGCTGGAGGATGGCCGCGTTCTGCCTGGCTGCAACCTGCTCTTGACCGGATTCGGCGCGGGTCTTTCGTGGTCAGCGCACGTGCTGCGCTGGGGCGAACGCACCGTGCCGCTGGGCCAGAGCGAGGTCCAGCTGCCGCCTTGCGAGAAAACCGCGCTCGAGATGGTGCGGGGTTACATGGCCTTGAAGCGCGGCTCCAAACTCAAGGAAGGTTGACCAGCTCCAGGTAGAGCGAGACGAACGCGTCGGCTGCCCCGGCAATGTTGTCCTGCCAGTCCCGCGCGGCGGCCTCGTCGGCGCCGTCACTGATGTACTTCGCGCAGCTAAAGTCCGCACCCTCGATGCGGCAAACCTTCGCCAGCGCATAGGCTTCCATGTCCATGACGTCGCATGGGGCGGCCCGTGCTCCTGCCACGAACGAGTCTCCGCTGCCGCAGACGGCGGCGGGCAGGCGCAAGAAGCGGTGGGCAAACTCGAGCACTGCGGGCAGTTCGTCAAACGGCGTCACACCCGGCGCGAAGCCAAGCGCTGACACATCCATGTCGCGGTCGATGAATCGATGGCACCCGACAAACGCGTGGGGCGGATGCCGCCGGCTGCCGGCGGTGCCGAAATTGACGACGAGCGGCGGCGCATGCCCGCGGTACCGATAGTGCGCAAGCCGCCGGGAAAGCGCAGCGGCCGCGTTGATCTTGCCGATGCCTGTGTATAGCACCGGAACGCCCTGCCGCTCGAATCGACCGGCACTTTCGGCCGCAAGCGCCATGACCACCAGAACCTGAGGCAGATCGTCAGCCATAGCGGATCACGGTGCGTGCCGGTTGTCCTTGCCAGCGGAATTCCGCCGCAAGCCCGAGGTCGATCAGCACGCCGAGGCGATCGACCTGGAAGCCGGCATCCACGGCGAGAGCCGCCGATGCGGCAAGCGTGCCGCCGGTCGCGAGCACATCGTCGATCAGCAGCAGCTGGCCGCTGCCGCGCTGCATCTCGAGCACACCGGACCCGTATTCGAGTTCATAGCTGCGGTCGACGACCGGCGGCGGCAACTTGCCTTTCTTGCGGATCGGCACGAAGCCCTTGCGATGTCGCTCCGCGAGCGCAGCCGCCAGAATGAAGCCGCGCGACTCGACACCGGCCACCGCGTCCGTTGCGGCCCACTCGGCGGCGTCGAACAGGCCATCCAGCGCGTCCATGGCTGCCGCGAAATGTGACCGCAGCAGCGGTGTGATGTCGCGGAACAGGATGCCGGGTTTCGGGAAATCGGGCACATCGATCACGTAGCGGGACAACGGATGCATTGGGTCCTCGTCAACCCCCGCGGGGGTGGGCCGTTCTGGTTCTTGAACGCCACAAATCGTGAGCGATTCGGGCAGGAGACGCAATATGTTCAGGAAGTTCGCAATTGCGGCCGCTTTGGCGGCGATTTCGGTTCCGGCTCTGGCGGGCACACCCAGGCTCGATGCACGGGACCACAACCAGCGCGATCGCATCGTCCAGGGGGTCCGCTCGGGCGAACTGACTCGTCCCGAAACGCGCCGCCTGGTCGCCGGCGAACGCCGCCTGCACAGGCACGAGCGTCGCATGAGCAGGCGCATTTATCGCCAGAAACACGACCCGCAGTCCCGCTAGACGCGCGGCGCCGGATCAGCCGGCGCCTGCGGTCGCCGCGGCGGTGCGCTCCCGGATGAATTCGCCGATCTCGAGAATCGCCCGGTCGCCCGCCGCGAGGCCGCGCATCGCCGGGAATACGTGCGGCATGTCGTGCCAGATCCGCAATTCGGAATCGGGCACGCGTGCGGCGAAACGCACGGAATCATCGAGCAGCAGCTCGGAACTGCCGACCATGAGCAGGGCCGGCGGCAAGCCAGCCAGATCCCCGAACAAGGGTGACAGGCGCGGGTCAAGTGGATCCGCGCCCGCACTGTAGTAAGACTGCAGCCGATCAACGATCGAAGCACGGAACAATGGATCCAGACCGTCGTTGCGCTGGATCGAAGCGCCACTGAAGGTCCAGTCGAGCACGGGGGACAGCAATACGAGACCGGCTGCCTGCGGCATGCCCTCGTCGCGCGCACGCATCGCCGTGACGACGGCGAGACTGCCACCGGCCGAATCGCCGGCGATCACGATCCGGCCCGGGTCGATGCCGGACGAGAGCAGGTAGTTCCAGGCGGCGTAACAATCCTCGATCGCGGCCGGAAACGGATGCTCCGGCGCGAGGCGATAGTCCACCATCAGCCCCCTCGCTCCGCCCGCGCGGCCGATCGCCGCCAGCAGCGGATCGTGGATGGCGCGCGCTTCGGCGACGAATGCGCCGCCGTGCAGGTACAGGATCACGCTTCCTGCGGCGATATCGGACGGCTCGATCCACCAGGCGCGGCAGGAGCCGATCGCAAATGATTCCGAGGCCGTATAGATTTCGCGTCGCGCGATCAATGGCGCGATAAGCGCGGTGACACGCCGGATCTGGGCCGGCGTCGGATGGCGCGCGAGTGCAGCGCGCGCCACGTGCAACATCCGTTGGAGCAGAAATCGCTGCATCGCATCGCGCATGCCGCTCATCCTACCCGCAGCCGCGGGTCCGGTGCGATACTTGCGTCATGGGACGAATATTCGAGGTCCGCAAGCATGTGATGTTCGCGCGCTGGAACCGCATGGCGAAGCAATTCGCGCGCATTGGCAAGGACATCACCATCGCGGTCAAGTCGGGCGGCCCGGATCCCGCCAACAACCCCACATTGCGCCGCGTGATCCAGAACGGACGCGCGATCAACATGCCGAAGGACCGGATCGATGCCGCCATCCGCCGTGCCTCAGGCCAGGGGGCCGCGGATTACCAGCAGGTGCTGTACGAGGGCTATGCCCCGCACGGTGTCGCCGTGCTCGTCGAGACCGCGACCGACAACCCGACCCGCACGGTCGCCGGCGTGCGCAATATCTTCAGCAAGCACGGCGGCAATCTTGCGAGCAATGGCAGCGTCAGCTTCCTGTTCCGGCGCATGGGTGTATTCCGCCTCGACCCGGCCGGCATCGACCAGGATGAACTCGAGCTCGACCTGATCGATCACGGTCTCGAGGAGATGGGTGAGAGCATCGGCGAGAAAGGCGAACCGCAACTGGTTGCGCGATGCGATTTCGAGAACTTCGGCCAGCTGCAGAAGCGGCTCGAGGAACGAAAGATCGTGCCGCTATCCGCGGAGCAGGAATACATCTGCACGACGCCAACCGAGTTGCCGGAAGCGCAGGCCACTGAGGCGCTCGAACTGATCGACCTGCTCGAGCAGGATGAGGACGTGCAGAAGGTCTACCACACGCTGGTTTGAGGATGATGCGCATGAAACTGACAACCCTGGTTGCAATTGCCTGTTTCTATTCCGCGGCGGCCTGGCCGCAGAACGCACTCGTGCTTCAGTCCGATTTCGGCACGCTGGACGGCGCCGTTGCGGCGATGAAGGGCGTCGCGGTTGGCGTGTCACCCGAGATCCGGATCTACGACCTGACGCACGAGGTACCCGCATTCAACATCTGGGAGGCAGCGTTGCGCCTGGTGCAGGTGGCGGAGTACTGGCCGAGCGGCACCGTCTTCGTGTCGGTCGTGGACCCGGGTGTCGGCACGAATCGCAAGTCGATTGTGCTCAAGACGAACTCGGGTCACTACTTTGTGACACCCGATAACGGGACTCTGACATTTGTCGCCTCGCGTCTCGGAATCGCCGAAGTGCGGGAGATCGACGAGGCAGTGAACCGGCGCAAGAACTCGGAGAGTAATTATACTTTTCACGGTCGCGACGTTTATGCATACACCGGTGCGCGGCTTGCGTCGGGAATCATCACTTTCGAGCAGGTCGGCCGCTTGCTGCCGGCGGAGGTGGTGACGATTCCATACGAGAAGGCCCGCCATGAAGACGGCGTCGTTTACGGAAACGTCCAGACTCATGACGGCACCTTCGGCAATCTCTGGACCAATGTCGACCGCGGGACCTTAGGGATGCTGCAGCTCAAGATCGGCGATCCGGTCAAGATAACCATCCTGAAGGGCGCTGATGTCGTCCTCGAACTGACGGCACCCTATGTTCGGACCTTTGGCGAGGTGCCAATTGACGCCCCACTGCTCTATCTCAACAGCCTCAACAATGTGTCGCTCGCCATCAATCAGGGCAGTTTCGCGGCTCATTACCAGATCGAATCAGGTCATGAATGGAGCATCCGGCTTCGCCGTTGACCGGTCGTCTCGGGCCACAATAGACTCACCAGGCGTCCAGGCAACAACATGAAGGGCTGCAACATGGCCAGCAATCCGCGTCCGGCAAGTCAATCGCTACTCGGACTGGCCGTTACCGGCTTGTGCCTGTCGCCAGCCGGAATCGCCATTGCGGCCGACGGGTCGGAGACTCTGGAGGAAGTCGTCATCGTCGGCACGCGCTTTGCCGGCCACAGCGCCGATGAGAGCCTGGCTCCGGTCGATGTCGTCACGGCTGCCGACATGCATCAGTCCGCCGCGCTTCCGGGCGAGGTTGGCGCGGCCCTGCAGTCCCTCGTGCCATCCTTCAATCTGCCGCGCCAGTCGAACTCGGACTTCGCGGACCTGGTGCGGCCCGCGCAGTTGCGGGGCCTTAGTCCGGATCAGACGCTCGTGCTGGTCAATGGCAAGCGACGGCACGGCACGGCGACGCTGACCACTGAATCGAAGCTCGGCAAGGGCACGAGCCCGGTCGATCTGAACACCATTCCGGAGGGCGCCATCGAGCGCATCGAGGTGCTGCGCGACGGCGCGGGTGCGCAGTACGGTTCTGATGCCATCGCCGGGGTCATCAACATCGTGCTCAAGGACGCTGCGGAAGGCGGCGAGGCAACAATCACCGTTGGCCAGAACCGCACCGATTTCAAGCCCACCGGCAAGAGCATCACGGATGGCGACACGTTTTTCGTGTCGACGAACGCCGGCTTCGGCATCGGCGAGGATGGATTCCTGAACCTCACCGCGGAATATCGCGATCGGGACCAGACACTGCGCTCCGGCCTCGATCAGCTTCCGTTCTTCGAGAACCAGACGCCTCCCAACCAGGCCCTGATCGGAACCCAGACGCACAAGGCCGGCGATGGCCCGACCAAAGACCTCAATTTGATGTACAACTCGGCCTTCAGCGTCGGTGATACGGCCGAGTTCTATTCATTCGGCAGTTATTCGCATCGCCAGGGCGAAGGCGCGAACTTCTTCCGCTACCCCGACTCCTTCTCGGAAGAACTCGGGGTGGATGTCAACAATGTGCCGGCGATATTCCCGAACGGGTATGTCCCGGTGCTGGACGCGACCGTCGATGATTTCTCGGTGGCGGCCGGCGTCCGTGGATCGCTCGCGTCGGACTGGACCTGGGACGCGAGCGCGGTTTACGGCTCGAACAACTTTGACCACAACATCACGAACTCCCTCAATCCGTCGCTTGGCGCAGCGAGTCCGACAAGCTTCAACATCGAGGAGTTGAAGCTGACGCAGCTGGACCTCCGTTTCGACATGACGAGGCCCTTCGAAGTCGGCGGTTTCTCAAATCCGCTGAATTTTGCCTGGGGACTGGAGTACCGGACGGAAACTTACAAGACCACTGCCGGCGATCCGGATTCTTATAGGGCCGGGCCGATCGTCGGCGCGTCGATTGGCACACAGGCAGGGGCGGGCCTGCAGCCCGGGGAAACGGTCGACGTTAATCGGGATGCCATTAGTGCCTACGTGGATCTCGAATCCAATATCACCGACAAGTTTCAGCTGGGCATCGCCGGCCGTTTCGAGGACTACAGCGATTTTGGCAACTCGGGCAACGGCAAGCTCTCCGCCAGATACGAGTTCAGCCCAGTATTTGCGGTCCGCGGCACGGTGGGCACGGGCTTTCGGGCGCCGTCGCTGACCCAGTCATTCTTCCGGGGCTCGACGACTAGCTTTGGAGAAGGTGGGCAGCTCGAGCAGGTCCTCAACCTGCCGACCGATGACCCGATTGCACAATTGCTCGGCGCACAGGATCTCGAAGCCGAGGAGTCGGTCAGCTACAACCTCGGCTTCGTTGTCCGGACGGATGCCGGATTCCGCCTGACGGTCGACTATTATCACGTCAACATCGATAATCGCATTACGCTGTCAGAGCGCATCGGCGGCGACGCTGTGACGGAATTCATCGATGACTCGCTCGGAATACCGAACGTGCTGGGTGTGCGCTTCTTCACCAACGCAGTCGATACCGAGACCAAGGGCTTCGATATCGTCGCCGAATACGGATTCGACTTGTCGAACAGCAGCCTCACGTTCAGTGCGGCATATAACAAGTCCGAGACCGACGTGGTCCACGTCGATCCCAATCCGCCGGTGCTGGATTCGCTCGGAGTTGGCACTGTGCTGTTCGGCGCAGAGGAACAGAACACCCTGGAGACTGCGGCGCCGGATGACAAGCTGATCCTCACCGGTCACTGGAGCAGCGATCATTGGTCGATCCTGGGCCGGGCGACACGCTGGGGCGAGGCGAAGCGCGTGTTCAGCTTTTATGAGCCAGGGCCGGAGCAAGTCTACGGCGCCGAGGTTGGAGTCGATCTGGATGTCGAGTATCGCGTGAACAAGGGACTGACCGTTGCGCTCGGCGGCAACAACATCCTGGACCAGTATCCGGATCTATCCAGCTCCGACATCAACTACTTCGGCAACCTGCCCTATGACGTGCTGCAGCCCATCACGTTCAACGGCGCTTTCTTCTATCTGCGGACCACGTACAAGTTCCGGTAGACTGCGGCACAACCAACACCAGAGAGGCGCGCCATGAAATTCCTGACCTTGACTGGCCCGATCGTCGTTCTCGCACTGCTCGCCGGATGCGCCCAGAAAGCGCCCGAGACGCCCGCGGCACCCCCGCCGCCGGACGCTGCGGCGATCCGAACCGAGCTCACGACAACCCTCGAGAAAGTCGAGGCGACCCTGAACAACAAGGACGCCGCCGGTTTCGCTGCCTTCTTCACAGAAGATGCCACGTGGATCCTGCCGAATGCGTCGACGTCCAAGGGCCGTGCCGAAATAGAGAGCGGTACCAATGCTCTCTTTGCGATGTTCGAGTCCGCCACCTTCAACCCGATCACGATTGACAAGCTCGTCGTCATCAGTGACGCCGAAGCGCTCACGTTCTCGAGCGGCTCGTATACGGTTACGACGAAAGACAAGAAGGCGCCGGTAACCCTCAGGAACCCATTTGCCGATTACTGGCAGAAGGGCGCCGACGGCATGTGGCGCATCGCATACGAGATCAATGCCGAGGGACCGATGCCCGAGGCGCCCGCGCAGCCCTAGCGGACAGCTGCGGCCAGCACTTGTACCTGCGGTCGCCTGAGCGGCGACTGCAGGACTCGCTACAGCAGGACTGCCTGATTCGGCTGCTCGTCGCGATCCCCGCCGCGGCCGGGAAAGTGTTTTCCGAGCAGCCTGCCGACGGCGGTGATCCCGGTCTCCGAGCCCTCCGCGAAGCGGCCGGCCCGGAAATGATCTTCCATGTCGCGGCACACTGCGTCCCACTCGGCCTGCGAAACACGCGCCGAAATCGCACGATCCGCAATGATCTCGACGTCGCGGTCCGCCATCAGTACATAGATCAGCACACCATTATTACCCTCGGTATCCCAGACCCCGAGCTGCCCGAACACCTGCAACGCGCGCTGCCGCGGCGTGAGCCCGTACCAGAGTTCCGGCAGGTCGAAGGCGGTCTCGATTGCGAACCGCAGTTCGCCCGCATGCTGTCCTTCGATCTGGCGCAAGGTCTTCTCGATGCGCGCCAGCACGTCCCGAGTAAAACGGCGCCGCGTGCCCCAGTGGGTCGCGAACAGGTGACGCAGCACGCGTGCAGGTTGCATGAGCTACCAGCGCCCCGACGCGCCGCCGCCGCCGAAGCTGCCGCCACCGCCGCCAAACCCACCGCCACCGCGGCCCATGCCACCCGTGCCAAACCCTCCGCCTCCCCATCCGCCAGTTGTCCAGCCGCCATGACCCGGACGGCTCGACCAGCGGCTACCGCCTCCGAAGCCCAGCAGCAATGAAATGATGAGGGCGACGATCCCCGCTCCGGCCGCGAGCCCGAGTACCGATGTCACCCACCAGGCAATGCCTCCGGTGACACCGCCGGTCGCAACCGATCCGAGTGCACGCCCGAACAAGGCACGCAGCACCGCCGAACCAACGAAGACGACGCCCAGCAGGAACGGCAGCATGTTGGCGAGTCGCTCCGTCCCGCCGCCCCATTGTTGATCGGGCTCAGGCAGAGGTTCGCCGTCGACGACGCGGATCATCTGCTCGACACCGGCTGCGATGCCACCGGCAAAATCGCCCTGCCGAAACAGCGGCGTGATCGTGTCGGAAATGATCCGCTTGCTCACGAGATCGGTGAGCGCACCCTCGAGACCGCGGCCCACCTCGATGCGCATGATGCGGTCGTCTTTTGCGATCAAGAGCAGCGCGCCATCGTCCGGCTTCGCACGCCCGAGCTTCCAGGCGTCGACCACGCGGATCGAGTACTGCTCGATTTCCTCGGGCTGCGTACTCGGAACGATCAGGACCGCGATCTGCGCGCCCTTGCGCGACTCGAATTCGGCGAGTCGAGATTCGAGTTGCGCCTGCTCAGCGCTCGTCAGTGTGCCCGTCAGATCGGTGAAGCGCGCGTTGAGCGGCGGTATCGGCTTCAGCGCCTGTGCCAATGCCGCGCTCCCGGGCAGCGCCGCGAGCAGTAGCGCCGATGCCAGCGCAGCGAGGCGCAGCGCAGGGTGTTGGATCATCGCGGGCGCTTTGGTTGCGACGTCAGTTGGCCGGCGCCGGCGTTTCAGCCGGAGCGGGCGCAGTCGTGCCGAAATCCACGGTCGGCGGCCGGGCGATCTCGGCCTCGTTCTCGACCGTGAAGTTAGGCTTGACGCCGTAGCTGAACATCTTCGCGGTCAGGTTGACCGGGAATTTCCGGATCGTGCCATTAAAGGTCTGCACCGACTCGATGTAGCGGTTGCGCGCGACCGTGATGCGGTTTTCTGTGCCCTCGAGCTGCGCCTGCAGGTCGCGGAAATTCTGGTCCGACTTCAGCTGCGGGTAATTCTCGCTGATGGCAATCAGGCTCTTGAGCGCGTTGGTGAGTTCCCCCTGCGCGGCCTGGAACTTCTTGAGCGCCTCCGGATCGTTGAGCACCTCCGGCGTCACCTGGATCGAGGTCGCGCGGGCGCGCGCCTCCGTCACGCCGATCAGCACTTTCTGTTCCTGCGCCGCGTAGCCCTTGACGGTATTCACGAGATTCGGGATCAGGTCCGCACGACGCTGATACTGGTTGACGACCTCGGACCACGCGGCTTTCACGGCCTCGTCCTGGGTCTGGATCGTGTTGTAGCCGCAGCCGGTAAGGGCCAGGCTCAACAGCGCGAGCAGGCCGGTAGCAAGTAAACGCATAAGATCCTCCGTTTCGTAAATTTGCGGGGCACGGGCGGGCCTACGCCGCCTGTGCCGGCTTCAATTTGCTGGCGCGCATCGCCCACGCCCGATTGACCGGGCTCTCCGGCTTCCATGACAGGCGCTCCGCGACGAACGTATCGGCAAGTGCGCGATTGCCCAGACGGATCGCCGCCTCGGTCAGTGTCCAGGAGAACATGTCGCGCTGCGCGTGGCTGCCGCCGAATCGATTGGCCTTGGCGCGCAGCGGCAACAGCAACTCGATCGCCTGCGCGTAGGCACCGCGACCAAACGCAGCGAAGCCTTCGCAGGCCGGCAGGCCGACCTCGCGGCTCATCATCGCATTGGTTCCGGTTCCTGCCGCAGCGCGCCTGACAGTTTCGGTCTGCCGCTTCTGCGCCTTGCCATTGCCGGCACCGACGAACGCCATCATCGCGTTCACGTCATTGAAGGCGTAATAGGCATCGTCCGCACGCGACTCCCATTTCCCGCCGATATCATTCCAACGATCGCCGACATCGTGGCCGAGCAACGAAACCCGCCACAGCAATGCCGATCCGTCGAGCAGTTCGAGCGCCTGGCCAAAACCACCGGCCGAGATCTTCTCGTCGAACAGCGTAAGCGCAGAGGCCACGTCATTCGAATCGAGGTGGAACAGCGCCTTGTGCCACCACAGGTGGTACGCGAACATGCTGTTGGGCGCCCAGCCATCGGCGCCTTTCTCAAGGAAATCCGCGCCCTCAATGGCGCGGCCCTGCATTTCGAGGACATGCGTGACGGCGTGCACCGCCCAACCGTCCTGCCGGTTCAGGGCCACAGCCTCGCGACCCCGCGCTTCCGCCTGTTGGTAGTCGCCCGCCTCTTCGAGGCCGAAGGCATACATGCCCTCGACGAAGCCATAGCCAGGTACGCCTCGATTCCAGTGCGGCAGCACGCGTGCAATGCGATCGCGCAGCATGTGCGAATAGCCCAGGAAGAAATCGCTGAGATGCGCATATTGAAGCGCCAACAGGTCGCGCGGCCAGGCGATCGCCGCGCGTCCCCAATGTTCCGCCGCCCTTTCCCATTCTCCATCGCGCCAGGCGCACACGGCGGCGATGTGCGTTCGTTCGCGCTCGTTGGCGTTCGGCGCCAGCGCTTCGGCCGCCTGCACGCTCTTGATCATTTCCGGTTCAAAGGCCTTGTCGGTCGCGGTCGCCAGCGCGCCAGCGCGAAAGGCATGCGCCATCGCAAAATCCGGATGGTCGGCGATGATTTTGTCGACCTCGGCCAGCGGATCGGCCTGATAGGCGTGCAGCATGTCGCACACGCGATCGAGGGAGTCGACCGCCGCCTGCACGCCGTATGAAACAGGATTCCCGCGCTTGTCGAATTTGCTCAAATTCCACCCCAAGTTTCAGCCCAAATATTACCTTACGAGCCCACCCGATTTCCTGTATAGTCCGCGCGCCTAACCCTCCCCGGACCTCACAAAATACCCATGCAATTCAATGACCTAGGGCTCGAGCCCGGGCTGCTCTCGGCTGTTGCCGACCGTGGCTACGACACGCCGACACCGATCCAGGTCGAGGCCATTCCGCCGGTGCTTGCCGGTCGCGACCTGCTGGGCGGCGCCCAGACCGGCACCGGCAAGACGGCAGCATTCGTGCTGCCGCTGCTGCAGATCCTGCGGGCGGCCAGCGGCCGCGCGCCGCGCGTATTGATCCTGGCGCCGACACGCGAACTCGCGGCGCAGATCCTGGAGAGCATCCGGACCTATGGCGTACGCAAGAACCTGCGCGCGCTCGTGATCTTCGGCGGCGTTGGCGAACAACCGCAGATCGACAAGCTGCGTTCGGGCTGCGACATCCTGGTTGCGACACCTGGCCGGCTGCTCGACCTCGCAAATCGCGGCTTCGTGGATTTTTCGCAAGTGAAGCACCTGGTGCTCGACGAAGCCGACCGCATGCTCGACATGGGTTTCATCCACGACATCCGGCGCATCATCAAACTGCTGCCGGCGCAACGCCAGAATCTGATGTTCTCCGCAACCTACACGCCGGACATCCGTGTGCTTGCCGCACGAATCCTGGTCAAGCCAGTGCAGGTCGAAGTGACGCCGCCAAACAGCACCGTGGATCGCGTCGTGCAGCGCGCGTTTCGCGTTTCCAAGGACGACAAGCGGCACCTGCTGGTGCACCTGTTCCAGAACGGCGCCAATGGCGAGGGCCGCTGGCACCAGGCGCTGGTATTCACCCGCACCAAGCACGGCGCGAATCGCCTGTCCGAGCAGCTTGAGCGGGCCGGCATCCGCTCCGCTGCGATTCACGGCAACAAGAGCCAGGCCGCGCGCACGCGTGCACTCGCCGACTTCAAGGCCGGCAAGCTCACGGCGCTGGTTGCGACCGAAGTCGCCTCACGCGGGCTGGATATCCGGGAACTGCCGCAGGTCGTGAACTACGACATGCCGCATGTGCCAGAGGATTACGTGCATCGCATCGGCCGCACGGCGCGCGCGGGCAATGACGGTCACGCGGTGTCGCTCGTGTCCGAGGACGAGACTTCGTTGCTCAGGGACATCGAGCGGACCATGCGCCAGGCTGTGCCATTCGCGCCGACGCCCGCATTCGCACGCACCAACCATGCAGAGCCTGTGCAACGCATGGAACACGCATCGCCTGCCCGGCGCGCCGCAACGCCAACGCGACACTTTCGGCCGCGGCGGGCAAGCTAAGTCCGGCGCTCGATCCGCTCGATTAGTTGCGGCCGCGCAGACGGCGCTTCACCAATCGTATAAGCACGCGTGACTGCAAGTGCCGCCCGCCGCGCAGCATCCACGCTCGCCGCGTGCACTCGCGCAAGCGGCATCCCGGCCCGCATCGGCTGTGTGAGTGACGCCAGCCGGTCCAGACCCACGGCGGGATCCACGGCCTGTCCAGGCGCTGTTCGACCACCGCCAAGCGCGACCACCACAAAACCCAGCGCGCGCGTGTCGATCGCGGTGACGAATCCGTCGCGTGATGCCGGCAAGTCCACGATGACCGGTGCAGTTGCCAGATAGCGATCAGGCCGCTCCATGAAATCCACCGGCCCGCCGAGACACGCGACCATGCGTGCGAATCGCTCGGCGGCAGCACCGCTTGCCAGCGAATTCACGAGTGCTGCCCTCGCCGCATCCGCGCTGGCCGCGAGTCCGCCCCGCACCATGACCTCGATACCGAGCGCGAGCGTAACTTCCATGAGCCGGGCATCGGCCGGCTCTCCGCGCAGCATGCTGAGTGTCTCCTGCACTTCCAGTGCATTGCCCGCGGAACGCGCGAGTGGCTCGGACATGTCGGTCAGGAGAGCACAGGCGCGCAAGCCCGCCTCGGCCGCGGTATCGATCATTCGTGTCGCCAGCTCGCGGCCACGATCCGGATCGGTCATGACGGCGCCATTGCCGGTCTTGACATCGAGCACGAGCGCATCGAGCCCCGCCGCCAGCTTCTTGGAGAGGATCGACGCGACGATCAGCGGGATGCAGTCGACGGTCGCCGTGACATCGCGGATCGCATAGAGGCGCCGGTCGGCCGGCGCGATTCGTTCGCCCGGACCGATGATCGCAACGCCGGCCTCGCGCAGCGTGCGACGCAGGAGTTCCGGCTCCGGCTGCGAACAATATCCGGGAATCGCTTCCAGCTTGTCGACGGTGCCGCCGGTGTGCGCGAGCCCACGGCCGGCGATCATCGGCACCCAGGCGCCGCAGGCAGCCAGCATTGGGGCAAGCGCCAGCGACACGAGATCACCGATGCCGCCGGTCGAATGCTTGTCGAGTACCGGCCCCGGAAGGGATTCATTGCGCCAGTCGAAGATTTCCCCGCTGTCGCGCATTGCGAGCGTGAGGCCGGCGCATTCGGCGGATGTCATGCCGCGGAAATAGACCGCCATCGCGAGTGCAGCGACCTGTGCGTCCGCCAGGCTGCCGTCGGCCATGCCGCGCACCAGCGCGCGCAGATCGTCGGCACCGAGCGTTTCACCGTCGCGTTTGCGGCGGATCGCTTCCTGCGGCAACCACGTCGTTGGCGCGGCGGTCATGCGAGCACAGCACGCAGTTCCGCGAGCAGCACGCTCGCGCCGATCCGGAATCGCGCAGGCGTCGCCCAGCCGGCGCCGAGGATCTTGTCAGCAAGCGCAAGGTAGCGGCCAGCGTCGATCAAGGTCCGCACACCGCCTGCGGCCTTGAAGCCGGCCCTGCCGCCGCGCTCGCGGATGCATTCGAGCATCACCCGCGCGGCCGCGGGCGTCGCGCCGATCTTCGTCTTGCCGGTCGAGGTCTTGATGAAGTCCGCACCGGCATCGAGCGCCGCGAGGGCGAGTTCGCGGACGACGAGCAAATCGCCGATCTCGCCCGTCTCCAATATTGCTTTCAGGATCTTCGTGCCGCAGATGGTCTTGCACTCCTGCAGCATCAGCGGCCCGCATTCGCGATCGCCACTCATGTACGCGCGCCAGGGGAACACCATGTCGATCTCGTCCGCGCCGGCGGCGAGCGCCCTCCGCGTCTCCCGCAATGCGCGGGAGATGTCATTGCTGCCGTCCGGGAAATTCACGACGGTCGCGACTGCTACATCAGTCGCTCGCTGAGAATCCAGAACCCTGCGCGAAGTTTCGACGTGCTCGGGGTAGACGCAGACAGCGGCCGGGTGCCCGCCTTCCGCCGCGGCCTTGCACAGACTGATGATCGCCTCGGGCGTGTCGTCCTCGCCGAGGCTCGTGAGGTCGAGAGCCGCAAGGATACGTGCCGCCACCGTCCGGTCGGCGCCTTTCATCGCTCGCGATCAGCGGCAGCGCGCAGTCGGTGCGCCGCTTGCCCAGGTTGCGGTTGGAATGCCGCTTGCAGATCTTGCAAGCGGCGTGACGACAAACGCCGAATGCTGCATCGCATTGTTAGCTGGCCTTGCGCAGTTCCTCGCGCAGAACACGCCGCAAAGTCCGCTCGAGTGGTTCATCGGTACGTCGCACATGTTCCCGGAGCGCGGCATTGATGAGGGACTGGTAGTTGCCGCCCCCCGCCTCGTGAACCCGGCGCTTGAACCAGGCCACGATGTCATCGTCCAGTCGGATTGTGATGCGCGTCTTCCCCTTTTGGACCGCTATCATCGACCCGCGCTTGGCTTTGGAAAAGTCGTACTCTTTCCTCATCGGTGTTCCTCGTAATGGCGGCGCTCGGCCGGACTTGCTGGTCGCGATGAGTCGACCTTGTGCTTGCGGGGATTAGCCGCCGCCTTGGCCGGATCCCACTCGCACTCCATTCTGAATAGTGTATGCACAAATGTACACGGACGTCAAATCAGGCGAATGCCTGCCCAGGCCAGCTAACTCTGCGGCTGGCTGTTGGGCAGCGAGAAGGCGAATGGCAGCAACTCGTCGATCGTCACGGTGCGAATCTTGTCCGCTTGCCATGGGAAATGGATCGGCACGGCCCCGCTCGTGGCGAATTCACGGATTCGCTGTCGGCATCCGCCGCAGGGCGAGCACGCAAGGGTCCGACCATCGGGGTCCGTCGCCCAGACCGCGATCTCGGCGATCCGGAATCCGGCGCCTTCGGACTGCACCCCGGCCGCTATCGCGCTCGTTTCCGCGCAATTGCCAAGCGGATAGGACGCATTCTCGACATTGGTGCCCAGGTACACGGCCCCGCTTGTTGCGCGGATCGCGGCGCCGACACGGATTCCGGAGTACGGCGAATGCGCCTGCCGACAGCAGCCGCGTGCCGCGGCGATCAGCGAATCATGGGTGTCAGTCATTCCTCGCCGATCTTACCGCGACGCTCCATCAGATAGTGCGTGAAGCTTCCGGCCAGCATCGCCGGCACGAAAATCATCGCGTCGCGCAGACCACCGGCGAGCCCGACGAGCGCAGGACCGGGGCAGAAACCAACGAGTCCCCAGCCAATGCCGAATATCGCAGCACCGAGCAATAACTGGCGATCGACGGCGGTTGCAGCAGGCAATTTGAAGCCAGCCGCGAGGACGGGCTGCGGCAATCGCAGCACGAAGCGAAACGCGATCGCGGTGACCACGACGGCACCGGCCAGCACGAATGCCAGCTGCGGATTGAAGTCACCGTACAAGTCGAGAAATCCCAGCACGACAAGACGGTCGGTCATCCCCGAGATCGCAAGTCCGACGCCAAACAACGCGCCGGAAGCAAGCGCCGCGATCACGCTCCTGTTCATGGCAGTGTTACGGTCACGTGACGCATCAGGAATACGGTCGCGATCGCAGTCAGCATGAAGGTCAGCACCGCCGCGAGTGAACGCCACGACAGGCGCCCCAGTCCGCAGACTCCGTGCCCGCTGGTGCAGCCGCCGCCCATGCGCGTGCCAAAGCCGACCAGCAGCCCGGCCAGCAGCAGGAGCGACGTCGAACCGGTTTGCAGGTGGGAAGGTGCGTATGGCAGGAGTTGCATCGCGATCCCTCCCGCCAGCATCAGGCCGAGCAGGAAGGCCGCGCGCCAGGCGCGATCAGAACGCGGAGCGGTACCGAGACCATTCACGATTCCGCTGATGCCGGCGATGCGGCCGATGGACCACAACAGCAGCGTCGCCGAGAGACCGATCAGCGCGCCGCCCAACAGACCCTGTGCCCAACTGCTCATGTGCCTGCCTCAATCTGCGCTGGTTGTCAGCGCCGGATCCACCAACGCGGCGACGGCATGCGCGATCCGCCCGGGATCGCCCTCCGCCAGATTCACCAGCACCATGACGCTGAGGTCACGATCTACGTAGCGCGAGATCTGTGCCTTGAATCCCTGCCACGAGCCGCTGTGCTCGATATTGCGCCAACCGTGCTGCTCGCTGATAGACCAGCCGAAGCCGTAGGGATATTGGCTGCCATCATTCAGCTTGACCGGGGTCCACGCCTGATCCAGTTGTTCGCGCGAAAGAACTGTTGCCGATCGCAGTCCCTGGTCCCAGCGGACCAGATCGAGAATCGACACATACAGCGCACCATCGGCCGTCGTGTTGATACTGGGCGCGACCCATTCCTGGTTCTTCAGCGCGCCGTCGACGAGACGATAGCCCGCAGCACGGTTAGGAACGATGTCCGCCTCGCTGATGATGCTCGTGGTAGTCATGCCGAGCGGAGCGAACACGCGCTTGCGCAGGAAGTCGCCGTAAAACTGCCCGCTCGCACGCCGGATCAGGGCTCCGAGCAGCAAATAACCGGTATTGCTGTAGCTCCAGCTCGCCCCCGGCTCGAAAGCGGGCGGCAGCCGCTTGGCCATTTCGACCAGCTCGTCCTCCGTGTAATCACGGCGCATGTCGATCCTGGCGCCATTTTCACCCTCGGTGTAGTCCGGGATGCCGGACGTGTGCGTCAACAGATGCCGGACAGTAATGGCATTCCAGGCTGGCGGAACGGGCGCGAACCAGCGCGCCAGTGGATCGTCGAGCGTCAGCTTTCCGTCTGCTGCGAGCAGCTGTATGGCTGCGGCCGCGAATTGCTTGCCGACGGAACCGGTCTGGAAAACCGTCTCGGGAGTGACCGGCACGCGGTGTTCGACGTTGGACTCGCCATAACCGGCGATTTTCAGCGGCTGTCCGCCCCGGATGACTGCGAGGGCGAGGCCGGGAATCATCTGGCGCTGCATTTCGGTGCGAACCAGATCGTCGATTGCATCGGCGCAGACCGACGCCGGCATCAGCATCAAAGCCGCCAGCAGAATTGGAGCGGGTGATGGGAATCGAACCCACGTTAGCAGCTTGGGAAGCTGCAGTTCTACCATTGAACTACACCCGCGCCGCTTGATTGTAAGCACACCATCCGTACCCGCCAATTGCGTTGGGCCGGGAATCTGCAGGCAGTTCGTCTGCGGGGCCCGCGGAGCATGGGGGGCCAGCCGCCAAGGGCAATATACCTTGGCACTCGCGCGCGTGTACATTCACGGTCATGCCGCCCACCCGCCATGCCACCGACGTTGCGATCGCCGGCGCCGGCATTGCTGGCATCGCCGCCGCGCTCGAAGCCCTCAACCGCGGCCGGCGCGTACTGCTGGTTGACCGCGACACCCAGGAGAATCTGGGCGGCCTCGCCCGGGAGTCATTCGGCGGGCTGTGGTTCGCCGGAACGCCGTTGCAGAAGCGCTACCGGATCCGCGACAGCGTTGAGCTGGGCCTGCAGGACTGGCTGGCCTGGGGCGAACTGGGGCCTGAGCACCACTGGCCGCGCGCCTGGGCCAGGGCTTATGTCGAACGCTGCATCCCGGACGTCTATGACTGGCTGACGGGACTCGGTGTCGAATTCATGCCCATGCCGATGTGGGTCGAGAGAGGCCTGTATCAGCCGGGGAACTCCGTTCCGCGCTTTCACTTCGTCTGGGGAACCGGCCAGGCGCTGGTCGAGACGCTGACGAGCCGCTTGATCAATCACCCGCGGCGCGAACTGCTCGAATTCCGCTTTGGCCACCGTGTTGATTCGCTCGTGACCGGTGGCAGTCGCGTCACCGGCCTGAATGGGGTGATCGAACTGGACGGCAAGCCATTTGAGGTCGCGGCTGAATCGGTCGTCATTGCCGCCGGCGGAATCAACGGCGATCTGGAGCGCGTGCGGCAGAACTGGCATGCAGACTGGGGCGAGCCGCCTGCCGTCATCCTGAACGGATCGCACCGCTTTGCCGACGGAACACTGCACGTGGCCGCCGCCGCCGCGGGTGCAAGGGTCACGCATCTGGACTGGCAGTGGAACTACGCTGCCGGCATCCGGCACTGGCGGCCGCGCAAGCCGGACCACGGGCTTTCGCTGGTACCGCCGAAATCCGCGCTTTGGCTCAATGCGCGCGGCGAACGCATCGGCCCGATGCCGCTCGTGACGGGTTACGACACGCACGACCTGGTCGCGCAGATTTGCAGGCAACCCGGTGGTTACAGCTGGCAGCTGCTGAACCGAAAGATCGCCCTGAAGGAACTCGGCGTATCGGGTGCGGAATTCAATCCCGCGTTCAGGGACCGGCGGCGACTCCCGGTTTTGCGCGATTTACTGTTCGGCAATCGCTGGCTCTACGAAGAGCTGACGCGCAACAGCGAGGACATCGTGCTCGCCGATACGCTGCCTGAACTGGTCGAGCGCATGAACGCGCTCAATGGCGAATACATCGTCGACCTCGCGATGGTCGATGCGGCCGCCACGGGCTACGATGCCGCAATCGAGCGCGGGCCGCGCTTCCACAATGACGAGCAGCTGCGGCGCATTGCCTTCGCACGACGCTGGCCGGGCGAGCGGTTGCGGACCTGCAAGTTCCAGAAGATCCTGGATCCGGGCGCGCGGCCATTGATGGCGATTCGCGAGTACGTGATCAGCCGCAAGAGCATGGGCGGCATCCAGACCGATCTCGAGTGCCGCGTGCTCGATCGCAGGGGCCAGCCGATCGAAGGGCTGTTCGCAATCGGCGAAGCGGCCGGATTCGGCGGTGGAGGAATGAATGGAAAGCGCAGTCTCGAGGGAACATTCCTCGGTGGCTGCATGCTCACAGGCCGGATCGCCGGGCAGGTGGCCTGAATGAATTACCGGGACGCAATTAACATCGAGGACCTGCGCAGGATCGCGCGCCGCAAACTGCCGCGCTTTGTTTTTACCTACGTGGATGGCGGCGCGGAGGATGAAATCACGCTGCGCGGCAATCGCGAGGCGTTTGCCAGGTTGCATTTCCGGCCGCGCACGCTGGTCGATGTTTCGACGCGGGACCTGTCCACGCAGTTGCTCGGCAAGCGCTCGGCATTGCCGATCGTGGTCGGCCCGACCGGATTGAATGGCCTGTCCTGGCGGGAGGGTGACATGGAACTCGCGCGCGTGGCATCACGCGCCGGCGTCCCCTTCGCGATGTCCACGGTCTCGATGAGCTTCGTCGAGGATATCGCGCGCGAGGCTCCGGGACGGCTGTGGCTGCAGGCTTATGTGTTCTCGGAACGGCGCATCACCGACGCATTGATACGGCGCGCGCTGGATGCCGGATTCGAAGGACTCATCCTGACCAGTGATTTCCCGGTCGCCGGCAAGCGCGAGCGCGACTGGCGCACGGGCCTCTTGCCGAAACAGCAATTCACTCTCGCGACGAAGCTCGACATGCTGATGCACCCGCGCTGGCTCGCGACGGTTGCGACTCGCCGGCCGCGATTCGTCAATGTCGAGCGCGAGCTGGCGCCCGGCCAGGACGTCAATAACTTCGTCGGTCACGGCATGTTCGATCCGTCGTTCCGCTGGGACGACCTGAAGCACTTTCGCGACCTCTGGCCACGAAAGCTGCTGCTGAAAGGACTGCTGCGTGCCGATGACGCAGAGCGCGCGGTCGCCGCGGGCGTGGACGGACTCGTGCTGTCGAATCACGGCGGCCGGCAACTCGATGGCGCGATCAGCGGGATCGAGGCGCTGCCAGAAGTGGCGCGCGCAGTCGGCGGCCGGGTGTCCATCCTGGTCGATGGCGGCGTGCGCCGCGGCAGCGACATCGCAAAGGCAATCGCACTTGGCGCCGAGGGCGTGTTGCTGGGCCGTGCGCCTGTTTACGGCCTGGCCGCCGGTGGCGCGGCAGGTGTAACACGCGCGATCGAGATCCTCACCGACGAGTTCGACAGGACGCTTGCGCTGACCGGTTGCCGCAATGTCACAGAGCTGACGGCAGACCTGATCGCGACACGCGCATGACCGCAGGCCCCCCGGGCAGCGAGCGCCCACGGCAGCCGATCCGGAGTTATGTGCTCCGCGG
>Ga0315275_10000479_pt1 | contig 33045 bp, 24 predicted proteins | sample YL17G03_0_MG_FD_205557 | JGI IMG/M metagenome (GOLD analysis project Ga0315275, IMG submission 205557) | Sediment microbial communities from Yellowstone Lake, YNP, Wyoming, USA - YL17G03_0 | ecosystem: Environmental > Aquatic > Freshwater > Lake > Sediment | place: USA: Wyoming | collected...
CAAGGCCCGAACGCTGGAGACCCTGATCGACGGAATCCGGGAGGCCTTGGCGGCCGTGACGGCCTCGGATGCACAGGGTTGGTTCGGCCACTGCGGGTATGTCCACACGCAATGTTAAAACGCTCTAAGACGGTTCCTTCGGCCCGACCGGCCCTGGCGGTTCCTGCGACGGGGCGGGTGTCGCGGCGGGAGTCGCCGGCAGCAGGGCGGCCTCCTCTTTCCCCGTCCGGAAGTAGAAACTGGCTTGGGTGCTCTCGGTCCCGTCAATCGCGCGGATCATCCAGTGATACCATGTGTTCGGCATCAACCGGGTCATCTTCCGGTCCCTAAGGTCGCCCGTGGCAATGCTGCCGGACGGTCGGTTGAAGAGGTCCAAGTCGGTCGGGCTCACGCTCCCCAGGCCGGTCACCAGCAGGACCTCCTGTTCCTGGGCTTCTGCCTTTTGAGGATCATCCACCTGGCCGATTTCGAACAACTTGAAGGTGACCTGTTCGGGGTGGGTCATCGTCGAGGCCAAGAACCACTTGAAGACCGGCCTGCGACTGATATTCTGGGCCATGTCGGGCGGGCTGACGGCCCGGATATGCCTGGCGGCCTCGGCCGCGGCCACGGCATCGGGCGTTGGCTCCGGCGGCGCCGAACGGCAACCGGCCATCAGGCCGACCGTCGCCAGCATCAGCCAGGCCGTCCGAATCCGCAAGCGCAGGTGAGTCATCGCACGCTCCTTTTCACCTACCCCCCTTATGATACCGCGCCCGGGCCGCAACTTAATGGTTTTCAGCGGGAGCCTGGCGTTGGGCCTGAACGTAAACCAGTTCCTTCTCGACGGCGTCGCCGAGCGCCGCCACATAGGGGTCCAGCGGGTTGAGTGCCCCACGTCGGGCCAGGTCGGCCTGAACCTCCGTCAGATACTTTCGCGCCTGGTTCATGGCGGCCGGGTCCGCCGCGGCGCGGGTGACCAGCGACCGGGCAGCGGCCATGAGGGCGAGCATCGCCCCGTCCTCCCCGGGATAGGCGGCGATCACCTGCCTGAGCGCCTCCAAGCGCTTCACGTCGTCCGCTTCGAGCATCGCCAGGTCATAGGCCACGTTGTCGGCCAGCGGCCCTTTCGGGTCGGCCTCCGCGACCGCAAGGAGCCGGTCGCGATACCGGCTGGTCCCCTTGAGGTCAATGGCGGCGAAGTAGAGGGCCAGCGCGCGGCCGGCGTTGGGGGTGCCCTGGCGGTTTTCCAGGATGAGCGCCAGGTTCATCAGCGTCTTCTGGCGGACCGACCGGAGATGCTCGGCGTCCTGCCTGGCTCGTAACTCCGCGCCGATCGTAAACAGGTCCCAGACCACCGAGAAGTCCGCCAGAGGGTCCTCGGCCGGCGGCGCGATGTAAACCGTCTGGGCGAGCGCGGTCCGGTAGGACTGCTCGGCCTGTTCGAAGAGGCCGAGCCGAGCGGCCGCATCGCCCAGGTGCAGCCGCGCGTCGGCCGCCCACGGACTCTTCGGATGCCGCTTCGCCAGTTCCTGCCAGACTTCCGTGGAATCGCTCGGGGCCGCGCCTGGAGCCGCCCCGTTCTCGATCTGCTCGATGTCCATGGCCAGATGCGCGCGGACCTCGGCGGCCCGCCGGCTCCCCGAACACCGCCCTAGAAATTCCTGGAACCGGTTCATCCTCGTGCTTCGCAGCGAAGCGTTGCTTCGCAGAGTAGCATCCGAGTTTAAGGCGCCGGCCCCGGGAGCCGACGCCACGGGAGACTCGCTGAGCAGGCCGTATCGGATCTCGTCAATGCCCACAAACGCCACCAGCGCCAGGGCCGGCCCGATTCCCAGGACCGCCAGCGCCGCCGCCGGCCACCGGATGTGCCACCGGTCGGCCCATCCAATGCCCACCGCCAGGAGGCCCACAAGGACGGCTACCACCACGGCCGTCGCGGCCGGGACGTAGATCATCGAATGGAGGGCCGGCGCCAGCACCCGCGGCGCCAGGGGGGCCATGTCGGCCGCCGCCGCGGCCCGTATGGCCGGCATCCCTTTGCCAAGGTCCGCCAGCGCCGTCGCCGCAAACCACAAGGCCGCAACCGGCGCGAGGCCCACTAGGGCGCTGGTGATCTTGCTCTGGAGCCGCAGCGTCCAGCCGGCGGCCATCCAGACGCCCAGGGCGGTCGCTGCCGCCAGCGCCAGGCTCGGACCCACCAGCGCCTCGGCGATCACCAGGAGCCACCCGCCGCGCTTCCCGTACATGATCCCCGCTAGGATGGGCACCACGGCCAGCACCGCCAGCCAGGCGCCGAGCACCAGGCCGTAGGCGGGGCAATCCACAATGAACACCGGCCAGATGATCCATGCCCCCGGCTCGAGCGCCGGCCGCACGAGCGGGTTCGCCTGGCCCGTCAGGAGATCCCGCAGTGCCCATGCGGCGCCTCCTGTGACGAGCAGGAGGAGGCCGAGGTAGACGTTGGCCTCGGGCAGGTACGCCCTGCCGCAACGGTTGCAGACCTCGTCGCCGACGGAGGTCTCATAGAAGAAGCATTTGGCACAATGCATAGGCGCTCGTGGCTCGTGCGGCCTGCATCTACGGTGCGGCGCCGCGCGGCACCGGTTCGGTCGGCGCTTCAGCGGGCCGCTCGATGCGGGGCGGCTTCTGCCCCAGGCGGACCGCCAGTTGCACCAGGAGATTGCGTTTGACGAAAACGTCGTAAGCGAATTCGTGAGGGAGGACGTACCGGATGTCCCGTTCGACCATCTGGCCCCCCGCGATCCGCCCCGTGTAGTACATCAAGGGCAGTTTGCCCTGGTCCAGCGTCCGCGTAAGGACCTTCGAGCCGAGGCTGGCCAGCAGGTCCACGCCGAGCGTGTAATTGAAGCGGCCGTCGGCCTTCGTCTTGCCAAAGATGTAGATATTATAGCCTTGCCCCTCGAAGATCATCCGGTTCTCGACGTCGCCGTTGCCATTCTCCTCGAAGTCGTTGGTCATGCGGGTGAAGCGGTACTCGGTCAGTTTCAGCCACGGCAGGACGTTGGCGATGTAGTCGGGCGCCGCCTGGCCCACCAGGACGCCGTCCAGGAGGACCGTCTCGCCGCGCCCCGTTGGATAGCACTTGCCCGTCAGCAGGCGCGTATTGCGGACCCGCTGCGACAGGGTCCCATAGCCCTGAAGGTCCGGGAACGTCGCGTTGATGAACGGGTGCAGGTTCTCCTGGACCTGGAGGTCGCGGGCCTCGTAGGCGGTCGCCAGGTCGGGCACCGGACCGCGGAAATCCAGCGAGACGTCGGCGCTCAGGCGGCCGCCGTTCATGCGGCACTCGATGTGCGGCACGGCGAATCGCTGGTCCGCCAGCCGCCCTTCGCCCTTCAGGTCCGTCAGTTCATACGTCGTCTTCCAGTCCGGGATGGTGAACGTGACCTTCTCCAGCGACATCTCCCACGACAGTCGCGCTCGCGCAAGCAGCCTCTGCCCGTAACGGAACAACTGCTCTGAGAGCGGCGTGGGCGCCGCAGGGCCGGCTCCAGCCTTCGCAGCCGAGGCTGCTTCGGCGGAGTAGGCCTTGGCCGGCGGCCGGGTGCCGGCCGTCCGGCCCGCAGCGGGCGCGGCTTCAGCGGTCCACGACGCGACGCGCTCGCTCGTCTCCTGGATGAGGTCCAGAAGTTCGTTCAGCGCAAGGGCCTTTCCCCGGAGGAGCACCGAGCCGGTCGGGGCCCGGTCGGGCTGCGTGATGTAGGCCGTCAGGAGGACGTCCGACTGGCCGGCCACCAGGTTCAGCCCCTCGGTCGCCAGGCGCTGGCCGTCATAGGAGACGGGGCCGTTGACCAGGACGCTCTTGCCGAGCCAGACGAGGCTGGCCTTGTCGAAGAGAAAATCGCACGCCTGGATCTCTGCGCCGAGAGAGTCGCCGGAGGCCTGGACCTTGAACGAGACGCCGCCTGTCGGCTTCAGGTCCGCCAGCCGCGCAGGAAACAACGACGCCAGCGACGCGGCGTCGGGAGCCTGGCCCGCCAGGCGGACCGACCAGGCGGTCGGCGGCGCCAGGGCCGCCAGGCGCGGATTGTCGAACAGCATCCGCCCGTCGGCCGCAACAGACGAGTCCGCCAGTTTCATCTCCAGCGAATCCAGGATTAGTTCGCCGGGCACTTCGCCGAACCGCCCTTCCAGGCGCACGGTGGCCGGCGTCCCGGCCGGCTTCAGGATGGACGGGCCGTGAAGGATGCGGCAGGCGGTCGCGTCGAGGCTCAGGCCCACCTTGCCGCGAAGCGCGGTCCCCGAGAACAGGGCCGTCAGGCTGGTCCGTCCCTCCAGGTCGGCCTTCGAATAGAGCCACGACTCCAGGCACGGCATGGCGCGGCGGAACTCGGCCGTGTGGTTCACGTCGGCATAGACCTCGACCTCGGCCCCCTGGAACAGGGCGAGGACCTGGGCCCAGTTCTTCAGGGCGCCGAGCGGTCCGGGCTGGGAGATTCTGACTCGGCCGCTGGCGCCCGCCACCGAATCGCCCAGCCGCGCCTCGGCCTTGGCCAGCACAAGTTCGATGGCATCCGCCTCAGGCGGCAGGAGGTCCATCGCTATGTTCAGCCGCAGCGGCATGGTCAGCGGCTTTCGGAACACCGATTCCAGGTCCAGGTCCGCCTTCGTCAGGTCCACCCCGCCCTCGACGTGAACCGCGCGGGGCTTGAGGACGAACGCCAGGGTGCTTTCGGCGACGCCCGCGACCTTGCGATCTCCCAGGCCGCTCGCCAGGCCCGGAATCAATCGGACCGCCTGAGCCATGTCTTCAATGGTGGTGCGGACTTCCAGCGTGCTGTCGGGAGAAAACATACGGCGGAGGCCCGCGAGCAAGTGGCCTGGCTCGACTCGGTCGGCCGCGGTGAGTCGGCGGTCCTGGATGACGCCGCGGCCTGCCGCCTGGACCCTAGCACCGGGCAACTGGATGTCCGCCTTCGCGTCGGCCTCCCCGGCTATTATCTGCCACGAGCCGGTCAGCGTAACGGAGGCCGTCTGGCCGGCGGGCTTGACGAAGTAATCCTTGACGCGGATCGCCATGCCCTTCAGGTCCGACGTGACCCGGCCGAGCAATTGCCCGTCGGCTAGGTCGGCCGCGAGGTCGAACGACGCCTCGCCCTCCACGGGCGGTGCGACCGTGGGGGACGGCCGGCCGGGAACCAGGACCGCCAGGGCGGCCTCAACGCGGGACACTTTCAGAGTCCCTTCCAGGTGGCCCGCCAGCGAACGCAGCAGCCAGTCTGACCACGTCGCCTCGTCTTCCTGGAAGATTCCGGGCGGGACCTGTCGCTGCCACTTGAGTTCCGCCACGCCGTTCCACTCGAGCGAGGCCGCAGCCAGACCCAGTTTAAGGTCGCGGAGCAGGACCGTCCGCGCGTCCGGCACGAGGAGGCCGGAGGCGTCGAACGTCGCCCGCGTGCCGGCGCGCTTCTCGATGCCGTCGGGGACAGCCAGACGCATCTGCGTCAGGTCGGCCTGGGCCTTGACGACCCAGGCCGCCAAGCCGGCGTCCCCGGCGGGCCGTGGCCCTTCGAGCGGCTTGCAGGAAAGGCCAAAGACCAGCGGCCCGCGCGCCTCAACCGATCCAAGCGAGGCGGCCAGAACGGGCGCCATCGCGAGGAGCGTCTGCGTTTCCTTGACCTCGACCTTCAGGTCCAACCGCGTGCCGGCCAACCGGTGTCCCAGGTCGCCTTCGCCCGGCCCGAGCGGCAGCCGTCCTTGGACGACCGCCCGGCCGGCGTCGGTCATGAGTTCCAGCCGCGAGATGTCCATCCGGGTGAAGTCCAAGGGACAGAGGGCGTCCATCTCCAGCCGCAGCGTCTGGCCGACGTCCTTGCGGATGATGTCGGGCCGGACCGCGAGGGTGTGCGAGAGGTCGGCCGACCCGGTCACGCGGATGCCTTCGTCCGTGTCCGTCAGGTGGATTGCGAACTCCGTCCCGCCGCCGAGTTGCTCGAACTGGTCCGCCACCGGTTTCAAGGCCGCTATGTTCTGGGCGAACGGGGCCCACAGGAGGCTGCCCGTCACCTGGAGGTCCACGACCTTGGGCCGCGGGGCGGCCGGCACCGGCGGGGTGGTCGGCGCCGGCGGCGCTGCCTGGCCGCGCGCCGCAGCGGGAGGCGACGCGGGCGCCTGGACGGAGGCAGGCGCGGAAACAGGCGCCAGCAATTCCAGCCGCACGATCCCCGAAGCCTTCAGATCAACGCCGGGAGCCGAGAACTTGGCCAGAGTGACTTCGACGGGTTTTTCAGGCGAGGCCTGGCGCACCTGGAACCCGAGGACCGCCCCAGGGACGGCGACGGTCGGCAGTCCGAGGCCGGCGGGAAAACGCACCTCGCTGGTGTCCAGAGCGCCTTCTGCGGACCAGCCGCCGCGGCCGAATGTGGCCGCCATCCGCCCGGACGTGCGACCGGCGGCGCCCGTCACCCTGGCGTCGCTTGTGACGGCCGCCGCCTCCTCCGACCAAACCACGTCGCGCCACTCGATCTTAAGACTTCCGGCCGGGCCTTGGCCCGCCGCAGGGCTGCGGCCCGCGGGCAGGTCCTGCGGCCACAGGAAATCAAGCGACTCCAGGCCGGCCGTCACGATGACGGTGCCCGGTTGTGACCCTGGGAGGTCGGCCTCGAGGTTGACGTAGCCGCGGCCGGTGCTCTCGAGTTGGCCGAGGCTGGCATGGAGACCTGTGAATGTGATGGACCGGCCGAGGAGGCGGTTCTCGAAATGGACCTGGCCGCCGGTGACCTGGACGCCGCGGATTCGTGGAGGCCGGCCGGCGGTCGTGACCTCGAAGTTCCAACGATGGTCCTCGCGAAGCACGAGCCACAGTTCCAGCCCTTCGATGCGGACGCTCTCCAGCGGGAGGTCTCCGCCCGCCAGCGACCACAGAAAATCAACCGGGCTGAACCGCATCACGAGCCGGTCGGCGCGGGCCAGGGTCGCGTCGGGCCGGTCGGGGCTTTCGGCGACGCGGACGCCCGTCAGGGCCAGCCGCCCGCTCCATCGGAATGCCGCCGACTCCAGCGCGACCGGCCGCCCCAGTCGCCCCGACAGGGCCGACTCCACGCGCTGCCGAAGAACGGACTCCGGCACGACGACCGGCGCGAGGAAGACCCCCGCCGCCGCAAGGGCCGCCACGACGATCACCCCGCGCAAGACCGTCTTCCACAGCCTGCGGCGCGGCTTGGGTTTCTTGGCCTCGACCATGCGACGTGCAACCTCCCTGGCGGAAGCGACGTTAGAATCATACCGTGGAAGGTCGGCGAGTGAAACGGGAAATCGTACCGGGGGCCTCTGGAGCGCATTCAGTTGGGCGGGTGGATTAGTAACCCTGTTGGGTGCGGAATGACGAATGACGAAATCCGAATGACGAATGAATGTCGAAACGACAATGTCGAAACCGGCCCAGCCGCGGCCTTCTTGGCCCGTCCGGGGCCACATTCGTCATTCGGATTTGCCGCTTGATTCGTCATTCGTCATTTGCCGTTTGATTCGGCGGGCGCCACCCGCCGCACTATAAAGATGAAAAAGTCCTACACTATCATGTGGGCCACCTCGGTGGCGCGGACCGACCGCCGGCCGGTCAGTTCCTTCGGCGGATGCGAGTCGAGATAGACGCCCCATCCCTTTCCGCCTTCCAGCACAAGGCCGTGCGACCCGCGGATTCCGTCGGCCGAGAGCGGGATGCACCGCTTGGCCGGGTCGAACAGAAGTTCGGCCGGGTCGAAGCCGGGCTTGGAGTGGATGTCCACGGTCCGGGCGAAGGGCGGGGCCTTGGCGTCATCGTCCCACCAGTAGTAAACGAACTGGGCGTCGGGCGCGGCCAGGGCCACCAGTTCGCCGCTGCGGACGTGGTCCAGGCCGCGGTCGGCCTTCTCGTCGGGCCCGAGGACCTCGGCCACGCCGTCGAGGCCATCGAGGACCGTCCGGACTCGCCGCGTGTCGGCCGCCAGGTCGCGCGTCTGCGGGAAATAGACGTGGGCGATCTGGTTGTCCACCATGGCGAAGGCCCGCGAGTCGCCGGGATAGAGGTACTCGCCGCCGGCCACTTCGCGGATCGCCAGGAGGCCCGCCTCGCGCAAGGCCCGGTTGACGGCCACCGACCGGCGGACCGGAAGGAACGAGTATTCCGAGAGGACGATCGCGCGTGCGCCGTCGGCCTCGGCGGCCGCCAGGAGCGCCGCCAGGAGCGGCTCGAGTTCCCGCGCTGCGGCACGGTGCGCGTCCGAGCCGGGGCCGGCACGGTGGCCGCTGTAATCCAGGTGGGGGAAATAGGTCAGGAGGAGATCGGGTCGCTCATCGCGCCAGACCGCCAGCGACGCGTCGGCTATCCACCGGGTCGAGCCGATGCCGGCCATCGGACCCCAGTAGTGCATCAGGTTAAAGGGCCCGCGCGGCTTACCCGGTTCGAGGACCGACTCGCCCGCCGCAAGGCGCGCGTAAAGGTCGCCCGGCCGCGAGTAGCAGTCCTGAATCAACTGGTCGCCGGGACCGTGGATCGGCTTCGGGGAGAGGACCACGTCGGCCGTCCCGTAGAGGCTCTGCTGCCAGAAGAGCATCGCGACCTTCAAACGCGGAACCCGGAACCCGGAACCCGGAACCAACGACACGGCATCTTTTCGTTTTTTGCTCCGCGTTCCGAGTTCCGAGTTCCGAGTTTCAAGGTTCCACACGCGCGGGGCGTTTACCAGATGGGCCGACTGTTCCCAGAACCGGACCTCGGCCGTGTCGTGGAAATAGAGGCCATTGGCGATGATGCCGTGCCGCGCGGGCGGTTCGCCCGTCGTCAGCGTCGCCTGCATCGCGCAGGTCACGGCCGGCAGAATGGGCTCGAGGCCCAGCCGCGCGCCGCGCGAGCCGAGCGCCGCGAGCGACGGAATCTCGGCCAGCAGTTCGTCGCCGAGACCGGCCACATTGATGACCATCGTGCGGGGCATCGAAGTGTTCTCCTTGCCGGAAACGTTCTCGGGCGCCGACCCTCATTCAAGGGGCAGAACCTTGTGGCTCAGCAAGTTCCCGGTCCAGAGCAGAACTTGGCTTCAGGGCCGGCCAGGTCAACAGTTCCTTCAGACGGGCTGCAACTTCGGGCTGAGATGCCTTAATCTCCAGTTCGATTTGGTATCGGGCCATGGCCTTGCCCAGCACATGCTTGTCGGCTGCCTTGCCCTCTCCGGCCTGCTCGTAGATCCGAACGATGCATACGAGGGCAGTCGCCGTCCGGTCTTCCTGCCTTGTGGCCTTAGCCGAGTCCACTTTGGCAACTTCCAGTAGCGCTGGGACCGCAGGAAGGCCGACCTTGACGAGAGCTTCTGAGGCGGGGAACGCCTCATAAATGGAGTAAAAGCGCGTCCTCTCTAGGCTTTCTAGCGGCGAGTAGTTCAAATGATCTATCAGCACCGGCACAGCCGCCGGGGTCCGCAGGACTCCAGCGGCCTGGATCAAACCCAAAAGCGTCTCGCGCTGTTTGGGATCCGTCCATAGCGAATCATTCTTGAATTGATTAACCAACTTGGTTTCTAAGTCTTTGTAGGTCGTCTCGATGGCCGACTTTTGCACGGTTATTGCACCTACCTTCTGGCCAGTCGCGGCCGGGCTGCTTAGCACCAGGGCCGCCGCGATTGCCATCGCCGAGATCAGCACCAGAATGGTCATTTTGGGCATGGCGTTATCTCCCTCGTATCAGTGCGTGAGTTCCGGCAGAGCCACGTGCAACTCTCCAGCCCGCTGCCTCGAAGAGCCGCGTGTCCGCCGCCGGTCGCAAAAGATATTGTACCAATGCGAGTTGTAGCGGCAAAGGATTACATACCCGCAAGGATTTTCTTGCCCCATTGAACCGGCGAGCGGCGGCTTTGCCACGCGACGCCTTGACTCGTCCGCGGCAACCGCTAGGATTGCTCCCCGTATGAGCGTCAAGGACGGCATCACGATCCGCCGAGGCGACCGCCCGAGCGTTTCCGTCCTGTTTGAGCCAGCCGCGAGGCCGACCGTGGATTTCGCCGGCGCGACGGCCGTGGTCATTGACGCCATCCGAGCCACGACGACGATCGCGGCGGCCCTGGCCGCCGGATGCCGCGAGGTTGTCCCATACTGCACGGCCGAGGAGGTCCGGGCCGAAGCGGCGCGCCGGCCGCCGGGGTCCGTCGTCACGGCGGGCGAATGGAAGGGCGTCCGCATCGAAGGCCTGGACCTCAATAACAGCCCCTCCGTGATGACGCCCGACCGCGTCGCCGGCCGCACGCTCCTTCTGACCACGACCAACGGCACGCAGGCCATCCACGACGCGATGGCCGCCCGGACGGTCCTCCTGGCGGCGATGCCGAACCGCCGCGCGATCGCCCGCCGCGCGGCCGCGCTCGGCCGGCGGCTGATCCTCGCCTCCGCCGGCACGGTCGGCACCGTCTCGTGCGAGGACACGCTCGTGGCCGGGGCGATCATCGAGGCCCTGGCCGACGAACCGCGCGGCGAGACCTGGCACCTTGAGGACTCCGCCCTCGTGGCCCTGGCCGCCTGGCGCGGGGCCAAAGACCGCCTCGGCGAGATTTTCCACGCGACCTGGGGCGGTGCCTTCATCGCCGGTCTCGGCCTCGAGGCCGACCTGGAGGTTTCGACGCAGGTGGACACGATGGACGTCGTGCCGCTCGTGCAAGGCGACCCGCCGGTTATCACCGCGGTCTGATGCTGCGGCGCGGCAGAGGTTTTGCGCGGTGGGTCTGGAGTACCCGCCGCGCGTTTTGCTTGGCTCTTGCGGGCGGCTCCGGTAATATCACGTGCGCCATGGGCCAGATCCGCCAAGCCGAACCTGTTAAACTCTTCGTCGGCATGCTGTCGGCCTATCCGGGAGCGCTGGCGGACGCCGAGTCAGCCCTGGCCGAAACGCTCGGGGCGGTGGACCTCAGGAGCGACCTTTTCGCCCACGAGTTCACGGAGTATTACCGCGACGAGATGGGGCACCCGCTCGCGCGGCTGTTCGTTTCGTTCGACCGGCTGATCGAGCCCGAGCGGCTGGTCTCAATCAAGCACCTGACGAACGAGGTCGAGTCGCGGATGGCGGCCGACGGCGGCTGGCCCGTCGTACGCCCGATGAACCTCGACCCCGGTTATATCGCCCCATCGAAATTAGTCCTGGCGAGCACCAAGGACTATTCCCACCGCATCCACCTCCGGGAAGGCATCTACGGCGAGGTCACGCTCCTCTTTGCGCGCGGCCGGTGGCAGGAACTGCCGTGGACCTACCCGGACTACCGCACCGCCGACTACCACGACTTCTTCACTCTCGTCCGGTCGCGCCTGATGCGCCAGCGGCGGGAGCCGCCTTCGCCGAGGCCTGCCTGCCGGTCAGGAAGGCTTCGGCGGCCGGAGCCGCCGAATGGATAGCCGCGGCCTGGAGACCTTCGCGGTCTATTTTCTGCCGGCGGCCGCCCTGGTGGCGCTCCTGTCGCCCCTGGCGCGGCGGGTGGCCGCGCGGGCCGCGCTCCTCGCCCCGCCCGAGGACGGACCGCCGCCGGCCTCTCCGCGGCCGTACGGCGGCGGCCTCGCGATCCTCCTGGCGCTGGCCGTCGCGATTCCCGCCGTCGGGTCCGTCTGGAACGCCGCGGGTGATTCCCTCAACCTGAACTTCCCGATGGCCCTCCGACTCGGCCTAGGGGCAGTCCTCTTTTTCGTCGTCGGCCTGGCGGACGACCGGTTCCGGTTCCGGCCGGTCGTGAGGCTGGCGTTCCAGTTCCTGGCCGCCGGGACCGCCGTCGTCGGCTTCGACGCCCCTCATTCCGAGTGGCTGTGGTACCCGTTCCTGGCCCAGACGGTCTGCATCCTGTGGCTCGTCCTCGTCGTGAACGCCATCAACCTGTTCGACCATGCGGACGGCCTGGCGGCGACATTCGTCGCGGCGGCCGCATCGGCCCTGGCGGTCGGCCAGATTTTGATCGCCGGCGCCCTGCCGCCGATCTACGGCACGTTCTTCGTTCCACCGGTGGCTGCGGCGCTGGCGGGGGCGCTCGCGGGATTTCTCGTCTTCAACGTCCCTCGCGCCAGGCTCCTCCTGGGCAACGCCGGCAGTTACGTGGTCGGCTATGTCCTGGCGGCGCTCGCCCTCGAAGGACGGTATTATTTCGCCGCAACCGAGATGAGCCCGTACGTCCTATTCGTGCCGCTCGCGGTGCTGGCCGTGCCGCTCTTCGACATGGGCTGCGTCGTGGTGTCGCGCGTGGTGCGGTTCGCGAATCCTTTCGCCGCGGACGCCACGAGCGGCCTGGCGCACCGGATGGCGGCCAGGGGGTGGAGTCCGCGCGGCATAGTCCTCGTCGTCGCCGCCGCCGGCCTGGCCACCGGCGGCGCTTCGATAACCATGTACTACCTCGATGGCCTCGCGCTCCTCGCGCCGTGGGCCGTCGTGGCGGGCGTGCTGGCGGCGATGCTCGTCCTGCGTCGGCCGACCGCGGCAGCCACGGCCGCACCGGCCCCGGCAGCCGTGACGCCGCAGGCCGTGGCCCGGTTCCTCCGCCGCGCGGTCGTCGTCCTCGGCGCAGCGGGCCTGCTGGTGCTTCCGCAGTTCACGGCGAGCGCTTCGTTCGTCGGCCCGCGCGGACTGGCCGGGCCCGGACCGACGACGCTGCTCCTCGTGGGCCTGGTGTTCTGGTTGATGCCGGTCCTCGTAGCGGCATCGTGGGCGGCGGAAGGCCGCTTTTCGCCGGCCCATCCGTGGCTGGCCGTGCCGGTGGTCCTCTTCCTGGCCGGCGCTGCGATCTCGACGGCTTTTGCCGCGGACAAATCGTCGGCCCTCGTGCGAGCCGCCGAACTGTCAGGCCTCTTGGTCGGGTTTCTCGCGATCGCGCAGGCAATTCGCAGCGACGCCGAGCGGCGGGTGCTCCTCGCGGCGCTCGTGGCGGCGGCGGTGGTGGCGGCCCTCGTCGCGATAGAGCAAACCTTTCGCGAATTCCCTGCGCAGATGGCCTATTTCGAGGCTCACCGGCGGGAGATTCTCGCGTCGCAGGGGATCGCCCCCGGCAGCGCCGACGAGCAGGCCACTCTTGAGCATCTCAGGGCAGGCGCTTCGGGAAGCCTGGCCACACCCGACGCACTTGCGGCGCTCCTGGTGATGGGAATCCTCGTCGCCTGCGGCCTCGCGCGAGAGAAATGGTCCGAGGCGCGCGGGCGCCTTTCGCGGCGGATGGCAGTCGGCCCGCTCGTGGTGGCTGCGGTATGCGCGGCGGGCCTGGCGGCCACGAAGAGCCGCTCCGGCGCCGCGGCGCTCCTGGTGGGCCTCTGGTGGCTTGGCGTCGCCTGGTGGGTCAGGCGGCGGGGCTCGAGGCTCGCGCTCTATGCCGCGCCGCTCGTGGTCGTAGCGGCGCTGGTGGCCCTGGCGGCCTCGGCGGAAAGTCCGGCGCTGGCGGCGCTCGCGCTCGGCCCGCTCCGCGACCGGCCTGCCGAGTGGCTGGCGACGTGGGACATCCTGCGGTCGCACGGCGTGGCGGGCGTCGGCCTCGACAACTTCGGCCTGTACTATGCCGAGTTCAAGTCGCCCTTGCTTCCGGACAATCTTGATGACCCGCACAACCTTTTGCTTTCGCTTTGGAGCAGCCTTGGACCGGCCGGGTTGGCGGCCGGGATCGCCCTGGCGGCCGTCGCAGTCGCGACGTGGCTCCGCGCGCGGCGCGGCGGCGCTCGTGGCGAGTCGCCCCTGGCGACCGCCGTGGCGGCCGACGAGTCGCTCGCGGGACTGCTGGTGCCAGTGGTCATTGTCGCCGGACCGGCCGTCGTCATCTACTTTGTTCTGGGGATGCCGCTGGGCGTCGGCGCGATGGCGCTGGCGCTCGTGGTGATGGGCCTGGTGTCGGCCGAAGAGCCGCGGCGGATGGCGGTCCCGGACCGGCCGTTCGGCGCGCTCGGCGTGGCCTGCGTCGTAGCCCTGGCGGCGTTCCTCCTGATGGAGCAGGCGGGTGCGGGGATGCAGGAGGCGGCGGTGGCTTGGGCGGCGCTATTGGTGTTGTGCGTCGCGCTCGGCCCGGGCCGCACTTCTCCCATGCCGGAGGAGGCCAAGGCGAAGCCGTACGTGCGCTTGGGGCCGGTGGCCGGGTTCGCCCTGATGGTCCTCGGCATGGCTGTGGCATTCTCGTATGTCAAATTCATCATGATACCGTTCGGCCGCGAGGAGACGCTCCTGGCGGCCGCCGGCCAGGCCCACGACGCCTTCGAGTGCGACGAGGCCCTGCGGGCCGCCGGCGAAGCCAACCCGCTGGCGTGGGAGCCGGCCCTGGTCCGCGCGCGGATGTGGCAGCACCAGGCCTCGGCTGGGCCCCGCGGCCCGGGCCAGGCGATCTCCCTGGAGCGGGCGACGGAGGCGTACCGGGAGGCGCTTGACCGCCAGCCGCGACTCGTCCGAGGTTGGCTCGGCCTGGCCGACTGCCGCATGGCGCCAGAGGGAACCGCCAAGGAGCCCGACTTGTCCGGCGTAGCCTTGGCGGAGCCCGAAGCCCTGGCCGACGCGCTCGCGTACCTCCAGGAGGCGTCGCGCCTGGCGCCGACCGATTCGGCGACGCACATCAAGATGGCCCAGGTCCTGGACCAACTCGGCCGGCCCGACCGCGCGCTGGCCGAATATCGCCAGGCCCTGGAACTTGACGACCGCCTGCCGGCGGGGTCTCGGCACCTCGGGTCCGACGCACGCCGCGCCGCGGAAAAACGCGCGGGCGAACTGAAAGAATCGCTGGCGGGCCGACCGGCGACACCGTAAGATGAACCGGCCGGGAGCATGAACGCCGAGCGCGGCTCTCCATGAGTCTGCGAGGAGATTTCATGCCGAAGCGAACGCAAATCTCAGTCGCCATGAAGAACGAGGTGGGGGCCTTGTGCCGCCTGTGCGGGCTCCTCGCGAGGGCCAAGGTCAACATCTTGGGGCTGGCCATCGAGGATTGCACGGACGAGGGATTCGTGCGGCTGATCGTGGACGAGCCCCGTGAAGCCATGAAGACGCTCGAGGCGGCCAGGATTCCGCATCGCGTCCAGGAGATATTCCTGCTGGAACTCGAGAACGAGCCGGGGGCGCTCCAGCGCGTGTCCGCCAGGTTGGCCGACGCGGGGATCAGCATCTACTATGCCTACGGAACAGCCGACCTGCATGGGCGAGGGGGGGCGCTGGTGCTTCGGGTATCGGACCTCGACCGTGCGGCCGCCATCCTGGAAGGCGAGAATGTTTAAAGCCTGTTTCATAACCTCAAAAAACGGCCTTGGCGCTAACAAAAACGTGGCTTTTTGCCAGTTATGAAACCGGCTCTAGTCAAGGTCGGTAAATTATCGCTTGACAGTAGAGCACCGGAAACTATGCTACGCCTATCAAGTCAGGGGGCTGATAATTGCGTCGGTTGTGGGCGTCACGGGTTTGTAGGCTAAGGAGATGACCATGGAGTGGCAATGGTGGCATTGGATACTGCTGGCGCTGTTGATCATCCTGATCGTTCTCTTTATCGCCCTTCGTAAGAAGCAGAGTCAAGGGTCGCAGCAGTAGTCTCGTTCCGCTGTCGGAACGAGCGCGAGTCTTGTCCTGACGGAGACGGGCCGGACGGGCCTGGCGCAAGCGGGTCCTTCCGGCCCGTTGCCGCAAGGGGGCGGCCGTTTTTGCTTGCAACCGAGGTGCGGCGGCCCTACTTTGAAGGGTTCACTATGCGGACCGGAGAGGCTTATGCACGAGATTCGTCTGGCGACCAAGAAGGTCGAGATGCTGGCGACGCTGAACGATTCGCCCACCGCCGAGCGGATATGGGACGCCCTGCCCATAGAAAGCACCATCAACACGTGGGGGCAGGAGATATACTTCAGCATCCCCGTCCAGTGTGACCTGGGCCTGGAGGCGCGCGATCGCATGGAAATCGGCGAACTGGGATACTGGCCCACGGGCAGCGCCCTGTGCGTTTTCTTCGGCAAGACCCCGGCTTCCAAGGGGGACGAGCCCAGGGCCGCCAGTCCCGTAAACCCGATTGGCCGCTGCGAAGGAGACGTGAAGGTCTTCCGGCAGGTCGCGGCGGGCGACACGATTCGCGTCGAACGCGTGGAGCCCTGAGGCATCCGACGGGATGATCGCGGCTAGGCTGACGCTCTAACTCCATGCGGAGCAACCGCTTAGGCGTTTCGCCGGCCTGCCGTCATGGGAGAAAGTTGTTGACGTTAGACGCCTTGTGGGATACATTATCTAAGCCGCCGCACCCGCAAGGATGGCGCGGCGACTGGTTTTTTCGGGAATGATCATGGCAGACGTGGGGTTGGAGAACGTGACGAAGGTGTTCCCCGGCGGCACGGTGGCCGTCCAGGGATTCACGCTCGACATCGCCAACCGGGAGTTCGTCGTCCTGGTGGGTCCGTCGGGTTGCGGCAAGTCAACGACCCTGCGGATGGTCGCGGGGCTGGAGGAGGCCACCAGCGGCACAATCCGTATCGGCAACCGCGTCGTCAACAACGTGCCGCCAAAGGACCGCGACATTGCCATGGTCTTTCAGAACTACGCCCTGTATCCGCACATGACAGTCTACAAGAACATGGCGTTCGGGCTGAAACTGCGGCGGTTCACGAAGGATGAGATTGACAAGCGGGTCCGCGAGGCGGCCCGCATCCTGGGGATAGAGAAACTCCTGGACCGCAAGCCCAAGGCCCTCTCTGGCGGCGAACGCCAGCGCGTGGCCGTCGGGCGGGCGATCGTGCGGCAGCCACAGGCGTTCCTGTTCGACGAGCCGCTCTCGAACCTCGATGCCAAACTTCGCGTCGAGATGCGGGCCGAACTCAAGCGCCTCCACCATCGCCTCCAGACGACCGTCATCTACGTCACGCACGACCAGGCCGAGGCGATGACCCTCGGCGACCGCGTCGTCGTCATGAACCAGGGCCAGATCCAGCAGGTCGCTCCGCCCCTGGAGGTCTACGATTTCCCGACCAACCGGTTCGTCGCGGGATTCCTCGGCACGCCGGCCATGAACTTTATCCCGGGCCGGCTCAGCCAGCAGAACGGGGTCGTGTATTTCGAGAGCGGCGGTTCGCGGCTGCGGCTGGCGTCGGCGATGGCCGAGCGGGTCCGCGGCCACATCGGCCAGGGCGTCACGCTGGGCATCCGGCCGGAGGACGTGGGCCACAGCGGCGACGGCAAGTTCGCCGGGGCCGATAACGTCCTGCCGACCACCGTCCGCGTCGTCGAGCCCCTCGGCGACGAGCAGGTGATCTACCTGACGGGGCCGGCCGACGCCGCCATGGTCTGCAAGTTGGATTCCCACGTGAAGGTTGCCGTTGACGAGCGGTTGGAAGCCCACCTCGCAATGAACCGGGTCCATCTGTTCGATGACCAGACAGGCCGCAACATCAGTTTGGAGCCTCGGCATGTAGCACACGCCAACTAACGGCGGCGAGGTGGGACGCCGCTGCGCGCGGCAACGGCGAGGGGAAGTGGGGTCGGACGGTGGTCCCACTTCTTTGTTTTCGGGCCCGCCTGGGGCGGGCGGCGCTGCACAACGGGGAGTCGCAAAGCCCATGAACGGTGAATTGCTCAGACAGGTGGATGCGATCCGCCGCGAAAAGAACATTGACGCGGAGATCGTATTCCAAGGGATCGAGGCGGCGCTCGTCTCGGCCGCCAAGAAACACCTCGGCACTTCCGAAGACATCGTCATCACGATTGACCGGCAGTCCGGCGGCATCGCCGCGACGCTGAACGGCCGACCCATGGAGGCGCCGACCCTCGGCCGCATCGCCGCCCAGACCGCCAAGCAGGTCATCATCCAGAAAATCCGCGAAGCCGAACGCGCCAGCCTCATGGAAGACTATGCCGACCAGGTCGGTGCCATCGTCTCCGGCCAGGCCACCAGGATCGAGCACGGCAACGCCGTCGTCAGCCTGGGCCGCGGCGAGGGGTTCCTGCCGCGCAGCGAGCAGATCCCAGGCGAAACCCTCCACGTCGGCGATCGGCTGCGGGCCATGATCCTGGAGGTCCGCGAGGCCGGGTCCAACGTCAAGATCGTCTTGACGCGGACCCACCCGGACCTGATCGTGCGGCTCTTCGAACTGGAGGTGCCGGAGGTCGCCGACCGCGTCATCCAGATCGAAGGCGTCGCGCGCGAGGCCGGCCACAGGACCAAGGTCGCCGTCTCGAGCATGGACAGCCGCGTGGATGCCGTCGGCGCCTGCGTCGGCATCCGCGGCAGCCGCATCAAGAACATCGTCGAGGAAGTCGCCGGCGAAAAGATTGACATCGTCCGCTATAACGAGTCGCCGCAGGTCTTCATCGCCAATGCCCTGAAGCCCGCCGAGGTCAAGGAAATCCTCCTGAACCGCGACATCAACCGGGCCACCGTCCTGGTGGCCGAGGATCAACTGAGCCTGGCCATCGGCAAAAAGGGGCAGAACGTCCGCCTGGCCGCGCGCCTGAGCGGGTGGAACATTGACATCCTGACCCCCGGCGAGTATGAGCAGCAGCGCAGCCGCGCCCTGGAACAACTCTCGAGCCTGCCGGCCGTCGGCCCCGACTTGGCCGGGGACCTCGTGGCCCTCGGCTACATCAGCCTGGCCGATATCGCCGAGGCCGAGCCGGATACGCTGGCGCGCGTCTCGGGGATGACCGCCGACCAGGCACAGCAGGTCATTGTCCAGGCGGGGACGCTTGTAGCCGAATCGGAGGCCCGCGCCGCGGAGGCGGCCGCGGCGGCCCCAGTCGAAGAGGCAGCGGCTCCCGCGGCGGGCGCCGCGCCTGCCGCTGAGGGTACCGCGGCCGAGACGCCCGAGACCGCGACCGACGCGACGCCGCCCGATGAAGCCACGCCGCCGGCGACCGAAACAGGCGGGCGTACTGGCCCGCCCGACGCGCCAGGTGAGGACAAGGAGGCCGGTCCTGCGGCCGACGCGGAAGGCGCCGGGCCGTCGTCAGGCTACGGCACGCCTGCCGTGCCAGGGACGCCGACGTGAGGCAAGGCGCCGCGCATGGGCGGCACTGCCGTCGCTCGAGTGGAGACGTAAGGGAGGTCAACCTTGCCGGTACGGATTTACGAACTCGCCCACGAGTTCGCCTTGCCGACCAAAGACGTGCTCGAAGCCTGTCGCAAGGCCGGCCTCGAGGTGAAATCGCATTCCAGCACGATCGAGGAATACGAGGCGGAGACGGTCCGGCGGTATCTCTCCGGTAAGGCCGACGAGGACCTGGAGGAAGATGAGGCGGTCGCTGCTCCCTCGCAGGCCCCCGAGCCGGCGGCGCCGCCCGTGCCCGAGGTCAATCCCGACGAGCAACTGGCGCGGGCTCGGAGCACACAGGTTTCGTTGCCGACGCGTCGTGCCCGGCCTAAGGCCGAGGGCGTCAAGTTGACGCCCCCGAGTCCGCCGCCCGCACCGGCTCCGGCGCTCGAAGAGGCGGCCGCCGCCGCGGCCCCATCGCCGCCGGAGGCGGCGGCGCCGGCCGAGGCCGCGTCGGTCGCCGCGCCGGCAACAGCGCCGGCAGCGGAGGCGCCTCCCGCGCCTGTGGCCGAGGTGGCTTCGGCCGCCCCGGCTGAGGCCAAGCCTGGCGCGCCCCCGGCCGAGGAGGTCCGCCGGCCGACGCGATTGGCGCCCAGGCCGCGCGGCCCGAAACTGGCCCAGAAACCGAAGCCGGCCGGCCCGCGGCTGGCCCAGAAGCCCCGACCTCATCCCCAGGCCGTCAAGGAGGCCGAGGCGCCCCCGCCGCACCCACAGGCGGTTGGCGTCGGCGTGACAAAGAAGAAGGAAGCCCCGGCCCGGCCCGGCAAGGGCAGGGCCAAACCGGCCGGCATCGCGCCTGCGCCCGAGGTCCCGGCGGCCGAGGAGGCCCCCGCCGCAGGGCGCGGCCGCCGCAAAGGCGCCAGGAAAGCAGGCGAGGAGGAGGCCGCGGGGATCCGGCGGGCCCACGCGTTCCGCCGCCGCGAGCGGATTCGCAAACGCGAGGAGTTGGATGATCTCGCCGCAGCCGGCGACATGCCGGCCGGCTCGACTGTCGCCAGCGAACGCGTCCGCATCAGCCGGACCGGCCGTCCAATCATGACGCGTCCCGCGCGGCCGGTCACTCGGCCCGCGGCCGTCGAAGGGCCCAAGAAGGCGGTCGTCGAAAAGCCCATCACCATCAAGGGCTTCTCGGCCGCCCTTGGCGTCAAGGCCAGCCAGATCATCCAGAAGTTGATGGGCCAGAACATCCTGGCCACGATCAACGACGCCCTGACGGACGAGCAGGCGCTCGAGATCGCCGTGGACCACGGCATCGAACTGGAGATCCGGCAGGAGCGCCAGCCCGCCGACCTGCTCCGCGAGATCGAGGCCCGCGCGGACCCGCCGGAATCGCTCGTCCCGCGGTCGCCGGTCGTCGTCTTCATGGGCCACGTGGACCACGGCAAGACCTCCCTGATGGACTTCATCCGGAAGACGCACGTGGCGGAGGGCGAAGCGGGCGGCATCACGCAGCACATCGGCGCCTACCGGGCCAAGGTCGGCGACCGCTGGGTGACGTTCCTCGATACGCCCGGCCACGCCGCATTCACCGCCATGCGGGCACGCGGCGCCCGCGTCACCGACGTCGCGGTTCTGGTGGTGGCGGGCGACGACGGCGTCATGCCGCAGACCGAGGAAGCCATCGCCCACGCCAAGGCGGCCGACGTGCCGGTCGTCGTGGCCATCAACAAGTGCGACCTGCCCCAGGCCAACCCCCAGCGAGTCAAGCAGCAACTGGCCAACCTCGACCTTCAGACCGAGGAATGGGGCGGCAAGACCATCTGCGTCGAGACCAGTGCCGTCACCGGCAAGAACGTGGACCAGTTGCTCGAATCGCTCCTCCTGGAGGCCGAGATGCGGGAACTCCGGTCGAACCCCACCCGGCCCGCACTCGGCACGGTCGTCGAAGCGCAACTGAGCGAAGGCTTCGGACCGCTGGCCACGCTCCTGGTGCAGAACGGGACACTGAAGACCGGCGACGTCGTCCTGGCCGGGACTGCCTACGGCAAAGTGCGGGCCCTGACGGACGAGACCGGCCACCGCATGAAGGAAGCCGGCCCGACTGTCCCAGTGCGGGTGGCGGGCCTCTCGGACGTGCCGGAGGCCGGCGACCGCTTCTATGTCCTCGACAGCCTGTCGCTGGCGAAGCAACTGGCCGAATCCCAGGAGCGACAACTGAGGGAAGCGGCCCTCGTGGAGTCGCGGCGACCGAGGACCCTCGAGGCCGTCTTCGACCAGATGACCCGCGAGGAGATCAAGGAACTGCCGATCATCATCAAGGCCGACGTCCAGGGCTCCGTCGAGGCCCTCAAGGAGAACCTCGAAAAGATCGAGCACCCGGAGGTCCGTGTCCGGGTGATCCATGCGGCGGTCGGCGGCATCACCGAAAGCGACGTCCTCCTGGCCGATGCCTCCAGCGCCGTCATCATCGGCTTCAACGCGGCGCCGGACCTGACGGCGCGACAACTGGCCGAGCGCCGCGGCGTGGACATCCGGCAGTACCAGGTCATCTACGACGCGACGGACGACGTCCGGAAGGCCCTCGAAGGGATGCTCGCGCCGCAGCAGCAGGAGCGCCGCCTCGGCGAGTGCAACATCGTCCAGACGTTCAAGATCAGCCGCGTCGGCACCGTCGCCGGATGCATGGTGACTGACGGCGTCATCGCCCGCAATGCCCGCGTCCGGCTGATCCGCGACGGGGCCGTGATCCACACCGGCGGCCTCCAGTCGCTCAAGCGCGTCAAGGACGACGTCCGGGAAGTCCGCGCCGGGCAGGACTGCGGCATCCACCTGGCGGGCTACGACGACGTCAAGGTGGGCGACCGCATCGAGGCGTTCGAGACGGTCTCGGTCGCCAGGAAGTTGGGGTGACGGGCCGTGAGCGGAGCGCAAGGATGGTCGTCGGCGTGCTTCAGATGCACCTCGCGATACGCGACGCGTTGAGTCTCAAGGACAAACGCCGCATCGTCAAGAGCCTGCGCGACCGCATCAGGAACGACTTCAACGTATCGGCCAGCGAGGTGGACGCACTTGACTTGAGGCAGACGGCCGTCCTGGGCGTCGCCATCGCGACCAACGACCGCGCCTTTGCCGACCAGGTCCTCGCGAAGGTCGTGGACCTCGTGCGCCGCAGCGGCGGCGCAGAACTGGTGAGATACGAGACCGAGATTCTGTAGCGGAAGTGCCATGCGTACGGGAGCCGAAAAGGGACGGCGCGGGCGACGGGTCGCCAGCATCATCCGCCAGGTGGTCAGCGAAGAACTGGTGACGCGCCTGAACGACCCGCGGCTGGCGTTCGTTACGGTCACGGAGGTGGACCTTGCGGCGGACCTGCGGGTCGCCGACGTCCGCGTTTCCGTGATGGGCGACTCCAAGCAGCAGGAGGACTGCCTGCGGGCCATCCGCCACGCGCACGGCCGCATCCAGCAGAAGGTCGCCGAGGCGCTCCGGGTCAAGTTCGTTCCCATCTTGAAATTTCACCTCGACCAATCGGTCAAGCGGAGCGTATCCTTAAGTGCGATGATCGCCAAGGCCCGGGCCGAGGACGAGGCCAACCGGGCCGAGCGGATCCGCCGCGGCGTCGAGCCGCCAGGCGACCTCGCGACGCCGGAAGAATCCGAGCCGGTCCTCGAAGACGAGGACGAGCCGCTCGGTGCGCGGGACGATTTCGAAGCCGACGACGGCCTCCGGAACGATGAGTCCGACGTCGGGCCGGCAGAGACTTGAGCGGAGAGGACACGATGCCCAGTTTTTCGGACAAGGTCAAACGCCTCGAACGGATGCGGCTGGCGCTGAGGCGCCGCTACGGAGACCCGCCGCGGCCGGCCGTGACCCATCCGGTCGAACACGCCCTGCGCGTGATTCTGGCCGAGGAGACCACGGCCCAGGAGGCCGAAAAGGCGCTCGCGCGGATCCGCGAACATTTCGTTGACCTCAATGACCTGCGCGTCAGCCGCCCGCGCGAAATCCGCGAGGTTCTCGGCCAGGACTTCCCGCGGAGCAGCCACAAGGCCCGCGTCATCCCGCGCCTGCTGGACCAGGTCTTCAAGCAGCACAACAGCATGGTCTGGGATTTCATCGAGGCCATGGGGAAAGTCCAGACGCGGGCGTATTTCGGGAAACTGGAGGACGTGAGGCCGTTCGTGGCGGCCGTCATCGCGCGCGACTGCGCCGGGGCACACGCATTTCCGGTTGATGGCGACGTTGCCCGGGTCCTTTCGCGGATAGGAGTCGTGGACCTGGCCGACCAGTCGGAGGCGGAGATGCAGGCCTTCCTTGAGCGGGCCGTCAAGGCCAACCGCGCCTACGAGTTGCACTGGCTCGTGAAGCGCCTGGGCGAGGCATTGTGCCTCGTCGAGTCGCCCCGGTGCACCGAGTGCCTCATGATCGCGGTCTGTCCGGCGGCCGTGAAGACGCCGCGCGAAAAGTCGGCGAAACGGAAGAAGAAACCGGCCGCCAGGCGCGCGGTGCAATCGAAGAAGCGCAAGGCCGCCCGTAAGAAACGACGCTGAGCCGGAAAGGACGCTCCATGACCGAACCGGACCGCATCCTGAAACTCGGACTCCCAAAGGGAAGCCTCGAAAAGGCCACCCTAGACCTCATGGCCCGCGCCGGCTACGAGGTCCAGGTCTCCGACCGGTCGTACGAGCCGCACATTGACGACCCCCAGATCGAGGTCGTCATGCTCCGCGCCCAGGAGATGAGCCGCTACGTCGAGTCCGGAGCCTTCGATGCCGGCCTGACGGGCAAGGACTGGATCGCCGAGAACGGCTCCAAGGTGCACGTGGTGGCCGACCTGATCTACGCCAAGTCAAGCCTGGCCAAGGTCCGCTGGGTCCTGGCGGTCCCGGAGGAGAGCAAAATCCGCAAGCGGGAGGACCTCAAGGGCCGTCGGGTGGCAACCGAACTCGTGAAGGTCACAAAAAATTACTTCCGACAGCGGGGCATCAGCGGCGTGAAGGTAGAGTTCTCCTGGGGCGCCACCGAGATCAAGCCGAGTCTGGAAAGGGTGGTGGATAAACTGCTGTCGGGCTCCGGAACCGTGGAAGGGGCGGTGGATGAGCTGCTTGATGACCGCCGCCGAGTGGACGCCATCGTGGACGTGACGGAAACCGGCACGAGCCTGCGGGCACACCGCCTCCGCATCATCGACACCGTGATGGAGTCCAACACCCAGTTGATCGCCAATCGCAAGAGTTGGAAAGACCCGTGGAAACGCCGGAAGATCGAGAACCTCGCGATGCTCCTCCAGGCGGCCATCAACGCCAAGGAGATGGTCGGCCTGAAGATGAACGTGCCTCCCGAGTGCAAGGACAGGATTGTCGCCATGCTGCCGGCAGAGAAGAGTCCCACCGTGAGCACTCTTGTCGGGTCCGCCTGGTGCGCAATTGAAGTCATCCTCCCGGCCGCCAAGGAACGCGAACTCGTGCCAGAACTGAAACGGGCCGGCGCCACCGGCATTATTGTATATCCGTTGAATAAAATCGTCCACTGAGCCCGAGACCTTCACCGCGCCGGCGAGCCGAGGCCCACGAGCGGAAAATGGTCATGCGTATCCTGACATCGCTGGCGGCGGCGCTGGGCCTGGCCTTCCTGGCCGGCGCCGCGCTGGGCGCCGGCGAGAGTCCCGACGCCCCGCCGACCGTCGCTCCGCCGCCGGCACCTCCGACATCGGGTGCTCCCGCTGCACCCGCAGCGCCGGTATCACCCGCGGCGCCGGCTGCCACTGCCGCCCCGCCTGCGGGCCGTAGCCCTATGGCGGGCGAAGGCCCGGCCGAGGGTCCTCGGTCCTGCGCCGCCGAGCCTGAACCGGCCCAGGCCGCCGAAGGGGACCTCGTGGCCGCGGCCATGCGTCACTATGTCCGAGGCCGGCTCCTCGTGCTGGCCGAGGATTACGTTGCGGCCGCGAGCGAGTTGCGGCAGGCGGCGGCCCTGGCCCCCGACGTCCAGCGCATCTGGCTCCAACTCGGCCGCACCCTCCATGACGCCGCCGACCCCGCAGGCGCGATCGCCGCCTTCGAAACGGCCCTCCGCCTCATCCCCGACGACCCCGCGACGCTCTATTTCCTGGCCCGAGTCCGGCGCGAGCGCAACGAAGCGAAGGCAAGCGCCGACCTTCTGGACCGCGTGGTCGCCGCGGCGCCGAAGAACTCTCCGTACCTGATCCTCGGCACCTATCGCCTGGCGCAGACCCGCCAGGAACTCGGCGACATCCCCGCGGCCATCACGCACTACGAGTCGCTCGTCGAACTCCTGCGCGAGCCGCAAGGCTTCTATCAGCGATACCCGGAAATCTATCTCCTCTACCGCAGCCTCGGGCAGATCAAGGAACTCCTCGGCCGCCTGTGCCTCGTCCAGGGAGAGGACGTGAAGGCCATCGGCGTCTTCATGGACGCGATGACGGATCGGCCGGACGACCCGAAGCTCCTGGCCCTCATCTGGCAAGGGTACTTTCACCAGAAGGATTACGCGAGCGCCCGCCAGTGGGCCAGGAAACTCATCGAGGCCCGCCCGAAGGACCCGGCCGGATACGAGCGGCTGGCCAAGGTCTACGAGGCCGAAGGCAACCCCCAGGGCATCATCGCCGACCTGGAAGCCTACCGGCGCGCGCAGCCCGCCAACACCGTCGTGGCGTTCCAACTGGCCGGCACGTACCAGGCTCAGGGCCGAACGGCCGAGGCCGCCGCCGTCTACCGGGCCGTGGTGGCCGGGTCCGACAAGTCCGAGGGCACCGGCGCCGCGGCCGCCATGAAACTGGCGGACCTCGAGGTCAAGGCCGGCCGGCCCGTCGAGGCCCTCGAGGCGCTGGCCGGCGCGATGGGCGGCACGGGGGACGCGGCCCTGCTCGCGAGCGCCGCCCAACTCCTGGAGTCTCTGCCGGACCCCGCGAAGGTTTACGGCGAAGCAAAGCGCCTGGTCGCCGACGACGAGAAGCGGGCGGCGCCGTTCCTCCTCGTGGGCATGCTGGCCGAGGACCTCAAGCGGCCCCAGGACGCCATGGCGCTTTACGATAAGGCCATCGCGCGGGACCCCAAGGGCGACAGGGCCTACTCGCGCAAGGCGGACCTCCTTCTCGCGCAGGGAAAACACCAGGAGGCCCTGGCGGTCTACGAGGCCGCCGTCAAGGCAGGGGTGGACACCCCCGCCTTCCACCGCAAACTTGGCATGATATTTGAGTATCTTGATAGAATGGACGAGGCGCTGGCCCAGTACGAGGCTGCCCGCCGCGGGGCGCCCGGCGACAGGGCCACGCGGTATCTCCTGGCGGGGGCACTGGCGCGCGTCGGACGCCTGGACGACGCCGAGAAGGAACTCCGGGGCGTCCTGGCGCGGTTCCCGAAGGACGCCCAAGCCCTGGGCCAACTGGCCGTGGTCCGCCTTGCCAAGAAGGACCTGGCGGGGGCCGAGGAAGCCGCCGCAAGGGCCCTCGTCGTGGACGGCGCGGCCGTCATGCCGCGGGTCGTCATCGCGGAGATCCGGTACCGGCAGCGGCGCTTCGACGAGGCCGAGCGGATGGCGCGGGCCATCCTGGCGGACCACGCCGAGGCGGCCGACGTCCGGATGATCCTCGCCTACACGCTGGCCGGCGAGAAACGATTCAAGGACGCCGCTGCCGAGGTGAAGACGCTCCTGGCGGCCGAACCGGAGAACATCGGCTGGCGGTACACCCTGGCGGGAATCTATATGGAGATGGGCGATGAGGCGGCCGCCGAGCAGGAGTTGCAGCAGATCCTCCAGAAGAAACCCGACTTCACGCCGGCCAACAACGACCTCGGATACCTGTGGGCGGACCGCGGCGTGAACCTCCAGAAGGCCGAGCAACTGGTCCGCGAGGCCCTGAAAACCGCACCACTCAACGCCGCCTATATGGACAGCCTCGGCTGGGTGATGTATAAGCAAGGACGGTTCGGCGAGGCCGCCAAGGCCCTCGAGCAGGCCACCAAGTGGGCCCCCGACCTGGACCCCGTCGTCTGGGACCACCTCGGCGACGCGTACTGGCACCTGGCGCGTCCCGAGGACGCGACGAAGGCGTGGCAGGCGGCCGCCAAGATCCTCCAGGCCCTCGGCGCCGCCGCAAAAGAGGGAGAACTTCAGCGCGTCCAGAAGAAACTCAAGAGCGCGCAGTCGGGCCAGGCGCCTCAGGTGGCGCCGCTTCCGGAGAAAAAGGAGCCCGGACCGGCCGAGCCGAATGCCGCGCCGGCCTCACAGCCATAGGAGCCGACCATGTCAGGCCATTCCCATTGGGCCACGATCAAGCGCCGCAAAGGCGCCGCCGACGCGAAGCGAGGCAAGGCGTTCTCGAAGTGCGCGCGGGCTCTCATGCTCGCCGCCAGGCGCGGGACCGACCCCACGATGAACCTCGCCCTCCGATACGCCCTCGACGAGGCCCGCGCCGTCAACATGCCCAAGGATTCCATCGAACGGGCCGTCAAGAAAGGCGCAGGCGAACTCGAGGGCGTCCAGATACAGGAAGTCACCTACGAAGGCTACGGCCCTGGCGGCGTGGCCATCCTCGTGGATGCCCTCACCGACAACCGTAACCGTACCTCGAGCGAGATCGTCAAGGTCTTCGAGCGACACGGCGGACGCATGGGGCCGCCCAACTGCGTCGCCTACATGTTCTCCAAGAAGGGCGTCATCACCATCACGGACTTCAAGGACGAGGAGCGTCTGATGGACGTGGCGCTCGGGGCGGGGGCCGACGACCTCTCGGAGATGGACGAAGGGTTCGAGGTCATCGTGCCGCCGGAATCGTTCGAGGCCGTGAAGTCAGCCCTGGCCGACGCGAAGATTCCGGCCGCAAGGTCCGAGATATTGCAGCGTCCTCAGAACTTCGTCACCCTCTCGGAAAGCGACGCCCGCAGGGTCCTGGCCCTCATGGAATCCCTCGAAGACCACGACGACGTCCAGAAGGTCCACTCGAACTTCGATATCCCGGTGGAGGTCTTGGAAAAGATAGGGATGAGGGATGAGGGATAAGGGATAAGGGATAAGGAAAGGCGCTGCATTAGGCGGTCGGGGGGCTGGGCTTGGGGCGATTCCGTAGCGAGCGCAGCAGTCCCGACAGAAGCCGTTCCATTTTCTCCGCCCTGGCCAGGAACTCGTCCAGTGCCTCCGCGCGAAGCCATCCCATCCGCCGCGCGACCTCGGCATGCGTCTGAAGTTCACAGAGGCTGCCGCGCGCGATCTCGATGAATCGCATGTACTCGACGCGGCGGCCCCGTCCATATCCTTCAGCGATGTTGGCGGGCACGCTCACCGCCGACCGGCGCATCTGCGACACCAAACCGAACCGCTCATCCTGGGGAAACGTCTGAGTCAGGCGGTACACAAGTTGCGTCAGATCTACGCCCTTCTGCCAAACCACCAAGTCCCGGTACGACCGAATCTCCGCCATCCTCGCCCCCCCCTTTTTTCTTATCCCTTATCCCCTATCCCTTATCCCTTATCCCTTATCCCTCATCCCTTACCCCTCGCTGTTACTCCACCGTCACGCTCTTCGCGAGGTTCCTGGGCTTATCCACCACGCAGCCGCGCAGCACGGCGACATGGTACGCCAGGAGTTGGAGCGGGACGACGTTGAGGATCGGCTGGAACGGTTCCGGAACGTCGGGGACCTGCAACACGTACTTGGCCAGCCGCGAGATCTCCTTGTCGCCCTCGGTGGCCACGGCGATGATGTGTCCGCCGCGGCTCCGGACCTCTTCCATGTTCGAGAGGACCTTCTCGTACTGGAGGCCCTTATTGGCGAGGAAGACGACGGGCATGCCCTCGGTGATGAGGGCGATGGGTCCGTGCTTCATCTCGGCGGCCGGCATCCCCTCGGCATGGACATAACTTATTTCCTTCAATTTGAGGGCGCCTTCCAGCGCCACCGGATAGTTGTACCCGCGGCCGAGGTAGAGCCAGTTCGGGCACCCCTTGTACTGGGCCGCCACCTTCTGGATGGGGTCGTCGAGCGAGAGGACGGAGCGGACCTTTTCAGGGATCGCCTGGAGTCCCTTGATGATCTCGCGGGCCTGGTAGGGCGCGAGGTGCCGGCGCCGGCCCAGGAACATAGCCGTCATGATCAGGACTTCCAGTTGGCTGGTGAAGGCCTTCGTGGAGGCGACGCCGATCTCCGGGCCGCAGTGGAGGTAGACGCCGGCGTCAGTCTCGCGGGCGATGGTCGAACCGACGACGTTGACGATCCCCAGGGCGAGGGCGCCTTTCAGTTTGGCTTCGCGGATGGCGGCCAGAGTGTCGGCCGTCTCGCCGCTCTGGCTGATGGCGATGACGATGGTGCCCTCGTCAATGATCGGGTTTCGGTATCGGAACTCGCTGGCGTAGTCCACCTCGGTCGGAACGCGCGCGAGGTCCTCGAAGAGGAACTCGCCGACCAGGCCCGCGTGCCACGCCGTGCCGCAAGCCACCAGCACCACCCGCCGCGCGTGCGTCAGTTGCTTGGCGACGTCGCGGATACCCCCCAGGATCACTTCGCCGGCCTCCACGTCCAGCCGGCCGCGCACCGTGTCGGCCAGGCTCTCGGGCTGCTCCATAATCTCCTTGAGCATGAAGTGCTCGTAGCCCTTGCGCTCGATCTGCTCGAGTGACCACTCGACCTGGCAGACTTCCTTGTGCGTCGGAATGGCGTCCACCGTTGCGGTCCGGAGGCCCCCGCGGCGGATGGTGGCCATCTCGCGGTCCTCCAGGTAAATGACGTTCGACGTGTGCTCGATGATGGCGGAGGCGTCGCTGGCGACGACGTATTCCCCTTCGCCGACGCCGATGATGAGGGGCGACCCGCTCCGCGCCACTACCAGGACGTCCGGCTCGTCGGCGTGGATGACGGCGATGCCGTAGGCGCCGCGCACTTCCTGGAGTCCGGCCTGAACGGCCTTCTCGAGGTCACCGCGGTAGCACCGGGCAAAGAGGTGGGCCAGGACCTCCGTGTCGGTCTCGCTCTTGAAGACGACGCCTTCCTGCTGGAGTGCCTGCCTCAGGGCCGACCAGTTCTCGATGATCCCGTTGTGGACGACGGCGAGTTTCCCCGACATGTCGGTGTGGGGATGGGCGTTCGCGTCGCTCGGTGCGCCGTGGGTGGCCCAGCGGGTGTGGGCGATGCCAAGGGTCCCGGCGGAATTCCGGCCCTCCATGAGGGCCTCGAGTTCGCTGATGCGCCCCTTGCTCTTGACGACGAGCAGCCGCCCGTCGTGGTCCTGCTGGAGCGCCACCCCCGCCGAGTCATAGCCGCGGTACTCCAGGCGCTTGAGGCCTTCCAGGAGAATCGGGTAGGCCTGCTTCGAGCCGATGTAACCGACAATGCCGCACATGCCTGTCTCCTCGCCGGGCGGTCGGGCACCCTCCGCCGCCATGCTCTTATCGGCCGCCGCGCTGCCGGGCCTCAAATGACAATCAGGATGGAGACGGGACGTTGTAGTGCTCTGTTATTCGTCAAGCGATGGATAGCCGGGTGGTATGCCTACGCCGCCTTTGCGTAGGCATGCCTGCGGAACAGACGCCGCAGGCATGCCACCCCTCGATTGAGGCGTAACAGAGCACTAGCCGGCGGCTCCTACTGCGGCTCGGCCGGCGGCAAGGCCGCCGCCGGCGCGGTGTTAATGCGGATGGCCACAACCATGTCGAGCGAGTCAATCGCAAAGGCAACATCCTGGTACTTGTACCAGGTTATGGGCATGTCTTTCTTGGTCGGGCTACTTTCCGCCGGGATCGTCTCCTTCTCCATCTCCGGCGTCCGGCCGCCGAGCAGGGAGAACAGTTTTTCCTTGGTGATCTGTTTGCGCGGAAACATGATGGCCGGAACCGCCTTCGGATGGGCCGTGACCCACCGTACCCATCCTCCGACGTCGCTCACGTGCGCCGCCTTGTAATCCTGCATGACGGCGTTATCCGGGAGAATGCACCACCAGGTCGCGTAGCCGCTGAACGGCATGAGGATTTCGACAGCAGCCATGGGCGGCAGGTTGGCTTCCGGGCCTCTATCCTTCGGATCTGGGGCGGCACGGACGGGCGCGGCAAGGACGGGCATCGGCGCCACGGCCGGCAGCGGGGCAAATATTGGCGCCGGGGCCGGCTTGGGGGGCGCAGGGACCAGTTGGGCGGCCACTTTCGTCGGGGCCTCGGCGCCCCGCGTCGAGAAATACCAGATCAGCAGGACCGCCGAGACCAGGACCACAAGGCCGGTGGCGCAGAGCGTGACGACCAGGACGACCTTGTTGCCGCCATCGGGCGCCGCCTCGCCCTTGGGCACCTCGATAACCTTGCCGCAGGCGTCGCACTTGACCTGCTTGCCGGCGAACTCGTCCCTGAAGTCGTACTCTTTGCCGCATGAGCACTTGGCAGAGATGGGCATGACTGGCCTCCCGAAATGGTCCTGGGCCCGGCCTACGCGGGGCCGACAAAAGAATACCGCGCTCGGGACCCCGAGGCAAGACCCTCGTCCTTCCTGTTATACGAACGAAAGCGCCCCGGCATCCGTCAGTTCGTCTTCTGCTGAATGAGCGTCGCGAAGCGCTTGTTGATGGCCAGCGCCGGGTCGAGCGGCACTTCGACGGGCCGGCAGCCTTTCGGAATCCGGATCGTCGGCTTCGGGGCGATCTGTTTGCCCTTGAACTGCGGGAGCCACCGGCGCTCCGCCTCCAGCATCTCGCTCGCCATGTCGCGGATTTCCTTGAGCGTGAGGACCGCCGACGTCAAGGGGTCCAGGGCCAGGGCGTGGACGACGTGCTCCGTGTCGCCCGCGAGGCCCGCCTCCGCCGCCAGCGTCTGGACGCTGACGTTCGTCATGCAGCAGGCCGCGAGTTGCGGCGGCAGGGCCCCGATGCGCGTCGGATGAAGGCCCGTCGCATCCGCGAACGTCGGCACCTCCACGCAGCACCCGTCCGGCAGGTTCGTGATGTAACCGTCGTTCCGGACGTTGCCCATGAAGCGGAACGGGCGGCCGGTGACGACGGCTTCCATGATGTAGGAGCAGTACTCGACGCTCCGCGACTCGATCCGGGCGGACTCGAACTCCAGCGGATCGTGCCGGGCGTACTTGGCGGCCAGGGCCTTCGTGTACTTGTAGTAGGCGCCGCTCTCGCCGCCGAACGACGGCTCGTCGCAATAGAGGTCCAGCGCCTTCCGGGATTTCCGGAACCACGGGACGTACTCCGAAAGGTGGCCCGTGGACTCGGTCATGAAGTACCCGAATTGGCGGAACACCTCGCCGCGCACCTTCTCGTTCTTGTAGTACTCGGGCCGCTCGAAGACCTCGCGGAGTTTCGGATAGAGGTCCTTGCCCTTGTGCTCCAGGCGCAGGAACCAGTCCATGTGGTTGATCCCGCCGCAGGTGTAGGTGATCTCCTCCTTCGGGACGCCCACGTACCCGGCGATGAGGTCGAGGGTCGTCTGGACGCCGTGGCAGAGGCCGACGAACGGGACGCGCGTGACCCGGCCGAGCGCGAGGCAGTTCGCGGCCATCGGATTGGCGTACTGGAGCATGATGGCGCCGGGCCTGGCCACCTCCTCCATGTCGCGTGCGATCTCGACGAGGACCGGCGCCGTCCGAAGGCCGCGAAAGACGCCGCCCGGGCCGAGCGAATCGCCGATGCACTGGTCCACGCCGTACTTGAGGGGAATCTGGTAATCCAGGCCGAAGGCCTCCAGGCCGCCGACCTGGATCATGACGACCACGAAGTCGGCGCCCTGGATGGCCTCGCGGCGGTCGAGGGTGGCCGTGACCTTGCCCGGCAGGCGGTTCTCCTTGATCATCCGCTTGGCGAAGGCCTCCATGCGCCTCAGTTTCGGCGCCGTGCGGCTCATGAGGGCCCACTCCGAGTCCCGGAGGCACGGCGTCGCCATCATGTCCGAGAGGAGGGTCTTCGTAAAGACGACGCTCCCGGCCCCGATCATCGCAATTTTTCTGGGCATCGTTCGGCTCCTCTTAGTGCTGTCTCGACTTCCCATGCGGCAAAACCGTTTTCACTTCTCGGCCTTGGCGGGCGGCACCTCGGCAGGTTTGGCCTCGGTGGGATTAGAGCAGTTCACGTTCATTCGTAGCAGTAACCACATGCCTTGAACCAGTTGACGGCATCGCTTTCGATCACCGCCCGCAGGGCGGCCGCGATGGCCTTC
>Ga0315275_10000481_pt1 | contig 32982 bp, 30 predicted proteins | sample YL17G03_0_MG_FD_205557 | JGI IMG/M metagenome (GOLD analysis project Ga0315275, IMG submission 205557) | Sediment microbial communities from Yellowstone Lake, YNP, Wyoming, USA - YL17G03_0 | ecosystem: Environmental > Aquatic > Freshwater > Lake > Sediment | place: USA: Wyoming | collected...
TTTCTCCTTGCACAGCGCCATGTAAGGCAGCAGCTGGTCGCTGATGTGCTCGTCGACCGTGGCCCCGGATTCTATGGCCTGGAGCATCTTTGCAGCCGCCTCCTGGCCGACGACCTCGGCCATCTTCCCCCTTTCCCCCAGCCCGTCGGAGCCCAGGATGCATCCCTTATCGGTCCTCGCCAATATGACAATGCCTGAGCCGGCGCTCCTGGCTTCCGAGTACCTGTTCCTGAATGTGCAGCCATGTCCGGCCCCCTTCAGGACTGTCTCGGCGGCCCTTTGCTGCCTCTCCGCGACTTTGGGCATCTTAAGGCTGGAGCTGGCGGTGGAAACGATATCAATGGACTCTATCTCCCCCCTTTCCAGGAGGCACAGCGGCTTCAGCTCCATGCAGGGGCTTATCATGACCTTGACCTGGGCGCCCCCAACAGGGTAGAAGCCATGCCTGATGATGTTTATCTCGGCATGGTAGCCCATCCTCCTGAGGAGCGGCAGCAGCACGAACTGGACATGCTCCAGCGGCGGGGCGAACGCGCCGAAGGTGGCGCCGCCTTCGATATCGACCGTTATCTTCTCCCTGGCGCCGATGGCTGCCACAAGCAGGGAGTGCATCACAAGCCCGATGGAACCGGCCGTCTCGATGCTGATTTTGAGCCCCTTTTGCGATATCTTGCCTGGGTAGAAGTATATCTGCCGGGAGCCGATCTTGGCCCCCTCGAGCCTGCCGCTGCACAGGTCCGCGACGGCCTCCAGCCCCCTCAGATGCTGCGCCCTCAGGCCCGGCTGGGGCCTGTTGGCCCTGATGTTGTATATCCTTATGGGCTTACCGGTCAGGATTGACAGGGCTGACGCCGTCCTCAGTATCTGCCCGCCCCCCTCCATGACGGAGCCGTCTATGTGGATAAGCTCCCCGCTTTTGGCCATAGGTTTTTATATGCGGGTGCGCATTATAAATCGTGATTCCACATGCCGAACGACATAGATGCCGGGGGATACAGGGTTGTGGGGATATTCGAGGTCACGCTGCGTTCTGATGTAAACGGAGAAGGTGCTCCACATGGAAGACCCCAGTATAGAGGACAGCCGGGGTACAGGAATCCTGGGCAAATCCGCGGAGGGACGATGCTGATAGCCCCATCAGGAGCCCTTGTTCATGTGGACCTTCTGGCCTGACGCCTCTAGACCTTTATCGTGTCCCCGTTCTTTGGGGCGTGGGCATCGTAGCCCATCTCGCTAAGCTCCTCGGCGAACTCGAGCGCCATGTCGCCGTGGACCACCACGATTTTCTTCGGGCTGACCTTCCTGAAGAACTCGAAGAGGTGGTCCCTGTCGGTATGTGCGCTGAAGTCCATGAAATGTATGGGGAACTTGGGCCTGACCTCTATCTCCCCGTTGGAGTATATCCCTGTCTCAAGCAGCGTGCGTCCCGGGGTCCCATCGACCTGGTATCCTGTGAGGATCAGCGAGCAGTCCTTCCTGTCTGCCAGCCTTCCTATGTAGTGGCTCACTGGGCCGCCCTGCAGCATCCCGGCCGTGGTGATGATGATGCATGGCTTATCCAGTATGCCCCTCCTGTCCGATCCCCTCTTTATCATCCGGCAGCTGTCGAAGGCATCATAGAGCCTCCCGTGGTTCAGGAAGGATTCTGGGTGCGACAGTATGTGGTTCGTGGCCCTTATGCCCATGCCGTCAAGATATATGGGGAACGGCATGTCCCTGAGCATCATCAGTATCTCCTGGGTCCTGCCGACCGCGAAGGCAGGCAAAATGGCGACGCCGCCATTGTGGCATGTCTCCTCGATCAGCGCCAGTAGCTGCGCTTTCAGCTTCTTCCTGTCCGGATGGTTCTTGTAGGAGTAGGTCGACTCGGATATCAGCATATCGATGTCCTTCACGCCTATGTCGGCGCCGGACATGAAGTCGGTCTGCATGAACTTGATGTCCCCGGTGTAGAGGATGCTCTTCCCGTGGCTCTCGATGAAGACGGCCGCCGCCCCCGGTATGTGGCCTGCGGAGAACAGCTCCACCGTCGACGAGCCGAACTCATGGGGCTGCCTGAAGTCCATTATGGCTTCCCTCTTCCCCATCCTGGAGACGTCCTGGGGGGAGAATCCCGGCTCAAGGCCCCGCTTCTCCTGCACCTTCAGCGAATCCTCCAGAAGCAGCCTGGTGAGGTCGAAGGTGGCGGGCGTCGCATAGACCCTGCCCTGGTACCCCCTGCTGTAGAGGGCCGGCGTATAGCCGCAGTGGTCAAGGTGCGCATGGGTTATGAAGACGCCGTCAAGGTTGTGGGGGGGCTCGATGGGCTTCCTGCCTTCCTGGACCTCTATGCCGTAGTCCATCAGGAACTTCTCTTTTCCGGTGTCCGCAAGCACAGCGGACCTGCCTACCTCCCTGGCGCCCCCGAGAAACTTTATTTCCATAACATGGCCCCTGCCAATTATTATCAATCAATCCTAAGGTTTTCCCTGCTTTTTAAATCAGATCCTTTACACGAATGCGGGATTGCCAGCCGCTATTTGCGGGATTTGCCAGGGAAGACCCTGTCTTTGACCTGAAAAATGTAGACATATCCGACATCATAGCAGATGACCGCCAGCAGGTATATCCAGAGGCCTGTGAGCGCTGAGACCAGGACAGCGGCAACGTCGGTCGTCCTCCTGTAGTGGAAGAACGAGTGGATCATGCCCCTGAATTTCCCTTTGTCCGCATAGTAGTTGCCTATCTCATCGATCAGCCCTGCGCAGAAGAACGCGGCGAATATCGGAAGGTTTATCGCAGGAAGGCCGAACAGATAGATGAAAAAGAAGAAGGTCCCGATTCCCACATAATGGACCTTGCTGTCGATCTTGCCCGCGATTATGCATGACAGCATTATTGCCATCCCTAGCGGGGCAAAGACCGGATAGGTGGTGATGATGTAGGCGATCAGGAAGCCGTATATCGGCCCGATGGGGTAGAAGATGTACTTCTTCAGCTTCAGCCCGTCGTCCGCGACCAGGTCGGCAAGCTTGTTAAGCAGGCCTATCAGGAAAACAAGAAAGTATTCAATCATCAAATCACTTACTCTTCATCTATCAGAAGTTTCTTTTCCGTATTTATTAAATCACTTTATTGGGCCGCCTTTTATTCAGGATTTTCCTGCCCAACCTGCGGCCCGCGAAGATGTAGGTGAAGCCCAGGTCATAGAAGACAATCGCCAGGAAGAATATCCATTCCCCGGTGATGAGCGAGATCAGGAATGCCGAGACCTCCATCGTCAGCCTGAGGCCGAAGAACCACCCAAGGGCGCCCCGGAACCTCTTCTCGTCAGCCAAATGGTTGCCTGTCTCGTCCAGGATACCTGCGGCGAGGAATCCTATGAAGATGAGCAGCTGGACCGGCGGCAGCCCGAATATGTAGATGAAGAACAGGAACGTCCCTATGCCCAGATAATGGACCTCGCTGTCTATCTTCCCGGTGAACACGCAGGAAAGCAGGACGGCTATAGCCAATGGCGCGAGGACCGGGTAGATGGAAATCGTGTAGGCTATCAGCAGCCCGTAGACGGCCCCGATCGGATAAGAATAGTTATTGCTCAGCTTCAGGCCGTCATCCGCTACCATGTCCGCTATCCTGTTGAGGATGCCGGTGATGAAGACAAGCAGAAAGGCAGTCCACATTTCAGTCCCTCCAAGCTCCCGTCATCCCATCACCCTGGCCATTATTAATGGCAATATAATGGATGCATCCCCATATATCGTGGCCGTGCTCCCCTTTTCCTTTATCTTGCTCCAGGACTTGGCCTCGTTGGAGGTCGCCCCGGACAGCGAGCCGTCCCATGGGGAAGAGGTCGTGACGTAGACGGCGTAATCCAGGCCTTCCCTGAGGATGTTGACGCCTATGGTATGGTGCTTAGAGATGCCTCCGCCGAGGATGATGCCGCCGGTCTTCTCGGCATTGATAACGATATCGGCCAGCTTCATGTCACCTGCAACGTCTATCTGGAAATCCTTGTGCTCCTGCCTGAAGAAGTAGAGCTGCAGCCCGATCGCCGAGTCGGTTATGCCCGGGCAGAAGACCGGCACGTTGTTCTTTGCCGCCCAGTGAAGGAAGGAACCTTCATCCTTTATGGTCTTCCCTATTTCAAGGATCAGTTCGCTCGGGGTCCATGATCTCTTTGTTTTATGCAACTCTGAAAATATTGCCTGCATCCTTTTTTCAAGGAAGACGTACCTGTCATTCGGGATAAGGATGTTTCCAAGCCTGTTCACTCCCCTTTTATGCAAGTCTGAATCATCCAGACTGAAATCCCCTTTCAGGTATGATTTCCCCGTCCTTATCAGGTCGTGGTCTATGGAGCCGCCCGTCGTTATTATGACGTCCACGAACCTGTCCCTGACCATCTGCGCTATTATGCCCCTCATTCCCGACGCCACCATGTTCGCCGTGAAGCTCAGGAAAACAGTGGCCTTCTCCTTCCTCATCTGCTTTATTATCCTTACGGCTTCGCCTATCTCCGAGGCCTGGAAGCCGGCGTCCGCCATCTGGCCAGCAAGGTCGCTGGCCTTCATGCCCTTCTTTATAGCGTAGTCGCGAATTTCGTCCATGGAGAATCACTTGACTGATATACAAAATGTTTCAGGAGGTTAAATTTGACAGGGCTTTTCCCGGAAGCCCGAGAATGCAAATTCGATTAAGCCGGAGATGCTACTGGCCATACTATTAGTAATCCGGATTCCTTTTAAATGTTCCATCCGGATTTCCGGGTATGGAAGGCTTAAAAAATTTACTGGCGAATAGCTTGATATCTGCAGGCTAGTGATGAAATGGACATCGGAATCCTGGGTCTCGGGCCAGTGGGGAAGAGCTTCGTATACGCTGGGACAAAATACGGCGGCCACAGGCTGCATATCTATGACAGCGACCCGGTTAAAATGGCGGCGTTCGCAGAATCCGGCAATATACACAGGTGCGGTGACGAAGGGGAGGTGGGCGCGAACGCAGATTTCCTTCTTTGCTGCACCGACATGCTGAATGCCGATGCGCTCACGAAGGCGGCAAAGGCCATGAAAGACGGCCGCGTCGTATCGGACGATTTCTCCGCCAAGACGCCGGCGTACAAAGCCTACACGGCCGCGGGAAGGCAGCTGCCCTACTGGAGCATCCATACCATGTTCACGCCCAGTGCAAAGGGGTTCAATGACCAGCTGGTGGTCGAGGTCCCTGTCCGGTATTGTTCTGACGATGGCGGGAAGGAGAACCCATACATAGGCGAGTTCAGGGGGATGATGGAAAGGGCAGGCGCCCGGTTCAAGAGGATATGGTCAGTCAGGGACCATGACAAGCGCATGGGACGCATACAGGGAGCCACGTCCGCTGAGAACATATGCACAGCCGCGACGCTTGCGAGGCTTGGTATCAGCCCTATAAGGTCTGGCGGAACCGTCTATTCGAACGCACTGGACGGGGCCAAGTTCCTGATGGCCCTGAGGGCGATCGGTGAAAAGGGTAGCTCCAACCCGAGGGTTTACGGCCCGATAGCCATGATGAACCCCTATTCGCGCGAGAATATCGCCGCATATCTGGGCGTCCTCCAGGAGCTCATCGCAGCCGCCGGAAGGAGCGAAGGGGAAGCCGATGCCATGCTCATGGAAGCAATGGAGTCCCTTGGCTGGGAAAGGGTAAGGGAGGCGGGCGCGCTCTGGGACAGGAGCTTCGGCCCCATTTCCAACCCCACGAACTCGTACTCGAGCCACCTCGCCGAGGCAGTTCTCTGGTCCAGGTCCGAATATCCCCTGGAAATCTTCACCGAGACCCCTTCGCCGCCTTACAGGATGAGGGAGGTCATGGCGCTGAGGACGCTGCTCATGCACAAGGAATGCGTCAGGAACATGCGCAACGGCGGAGCGAACGATTCGGATTTCATGGAGACCGTCAGGCAATACCGGGGCTGGGCAGACCTGGCAGCAGAAGCGGTTGGTACCGACGTGGGCAGCGGCTGGGAGCATCTGAAAAAGTTCGAGCGCGCTTTCTTCGATCCGGTGCGGGAAGCATTCCCAGAAGAACTGGCTGGCATACTTGAGAGAACGAACACGCTCATTGGAAAATTGAACTGATTCTGCCATACCGGGGCCGTTTTAATAATATTCAAAGATATCAATATTATAGGGTCATTCTTATGGACATCGAAGAAAGGCTGCGGCTGATAAAGGAAGTCGGCGAGGAGATAGTAACCGAACAGGAACTCAGGGAGATTCTTCAAACTAAAACGCATCCCGTCGCCTATGACGGCTTCGAGCCTTCGGGCAACATGCACATAGCGCAGGGCATATTCAGGGCAATAAACGTCAACAAGATGACAAAGGCAGGCGTCAGGTTCAAGATGCTGGTGGCAGACTGGCATGCCTGGGCCAACAACAAGCTTGGCGGCAACCTTGAAAACATACAGGCAGCAGGCGATTACTTCATAGAGGTATGGAGGGCCAGCGGCATGGACCTCAAGAACATACAGTTCATTCGCTCCTCCGACATGGTTGACGACCAGGAATACTGGAAGAAGGTAATAAGGATAGCGAGAGAGAACACTGTCGCCAGGGCGACAAGGTGTGCGCAGATAATGGGCAGGACAGAAAAGGACAGCCTCAGCGCGGCCCAGATAATCTATCCATGCATGCAGGCCGCGGACGTCTTCCACCTGGGCGCTGACATAACCCAACTCGGCATGGACCAGAGGAAGGTCAACATGCTCGCCAGGGAGATAGGCCCGCAGCTTGGGTTCTGGAAGCCTGTTGTCATAAGCCATCACATGATGCCTGGCCTTGCAAAGCCTCCTGAAAATGCATCTTCAGCGGAGGAGAGGGTGATGGCATTCAAGATGAGCAAGAGCAAGCCTGATTCTGCGATATTCATGACCGATTCTGCTGAAGAGGTGAAGAAGAAGATAGCAAAGGCATACTGTCCCGAGAAGGTTGCTGAGGACAACCCGATAATGGAATACTGCAGATACATGGTCTTCGAGAGGTTCAAGGCCATGGAGATAGACAGGCCGGCGAAGTTCGGCGGCAGCCTGGCCATAAGCTCCTACGGCGAGCTGGAAAAGCTATACCGTTCCGGCCAGCTGCATCCCATGGACCTGAAGAATGCCACGGCTTTCTACATAAACGAGATGATAAAGCCGGTGAGGGAGCACTTCAGGACGGACGCGAAGGCGAGGAAGCTCCTGGAGCAGGTGAAATGCTTCGAAGTAACGCGATGAAAGGATATCAAGAGGTAGTTTCTAAAAGGATTTAAACATATCACACAATATACTTTTAGGCGATGGTGATGCCGTACCTCTGGACAAGCCGTTTTTGAAAGAGAATGATAATTTTCACAGCCCTGTTTCTATGAGTTTGACAAAAACGATCCCTTCAGGATCGTCTATGAATCTCTGGCTTTGGCCCTGGTGACTTCTCACCGCTCATTTTCTTCGTTCGAATCTCAAGGAGGTGAAGATGGATGTCAATGTTCGATTTGTCGAGCAATGATGGTGAAGGAAAGCCCGCATCGGGCTTGAGGAGGGCGTTCAGGTTAGCGGAGATAGGGAATGACCATGGCGGGGTTGTTCTGGAGGAGTACGTAAGCGTCACAGCCTCCACCGGCAGGAACTATTTCGCGACGGCCCGGGACGGAAGACATTTCTTCGGCTGCGACCCGGACATGATGTTCGAGATGGATGGGGAGACCTACCGCGACATACACCCCCTATATGGAAGGCATGTAGAACCAGCATTCGACAGGAATCCTGTGGCCTTGGAAGGAATAGGAAGCGACGCTGTCACACCCCGTACCGAAACAAATAAAGATGGCATCGCGTATGTCAGGAGGGGGTGCAGTTTCTACATAGGCGCAGGTGACGGAAGATTCGTGCAGGTCGGGGCGCAGGAATTCTACGCAGGGATTGGAATCCTAAGAACGCCCCCGCAAAATCAGAAATCAGAAATATAACCATTCGAAGGGAAATATTAAAGGTGATATGATGGTTGGAAGAATGGACCCATGGAGCCAGCAGGTCGAGGTCGAGGACTATGGCAGGCTCATCAAGGAGTTCGGCATAGAGCCCTTCAGGCCGCTGCGCAAGAGGTTAAAGGAGCCAGACCGTGACTAAAATGACGGAAAAAATGGTTGTTACGCCTTGGGAGGTTTCAGGAAATATCGACTATGCTAGGCTGATTAAGGATTTCGGAACGGAGCATCTGACGGACTCTCTTATTAAGAGAATCGAAAAGGAGGCGGGGGAGAGCCATTTCATGCTCAGAAGGAAGGTCTTCTTTTCGCACAGGGAGCTGGATGTGTTGCTAAAGGAACACGATGAGGGGAAACCTTGGGCATTGTATACGGGAAGGGGGCCGTCAGGAAAGACACATCTCGGTCATATGCTTCCATGGTTCTTCACGAAATACCTTCAGGACGCCTTCGACGTGAAGCTTTATTTCCAGATAACAGATGACGAGAAATTCCTCTGCAAGTCCGACTTATCTGCAGAGGAGACGCACAGCCTTGCATACGACAATGCCTTGGACCTTGTAGCGCTTGGTTTCAATCCTAAAAAAACCTTCGTTATTGTTGATACTGATTATGCGAAGACCCTCTATAAGATAGCTATCCGGGTTGCCAAAAAGGTTACTACATCCTCCGCGAAGGCTGTTTTCGGGTTTACCAACGAAACCAACATAGGGATGGTGTTCTGGCCGGCCATGCAGGCAGCCCCCTGCTTCCTTCCCAGTGTCCTTGAAGGCAGACCTATAAGAACTCTTATACCGGCCGCCATTGACCAGGATCCTTATTGGAGGATTGCAAGGGACATTGCCCCGAAGTTAGGATACCCAAAAACTGCCGCAATACACAGCATATTCCTCCCCTCGCTGATGGGGCCGGGTAAAATGTCCACATCAATTGGAGAACATACCACCATTTTCACTACAGATTCCCCCGAAGAAGTGGAGCAGAAAATAATGAAATACGCGTTTTCCGGTGGCAGGAGTTCTCTCAAAGAGCACAGGGAGAAAGGCGGCGATCCGGAGGTTGACGTTTCGTACCAGTGGTTGAGGATTATATTCGAGCCTGACGACACAAAGCTCAAGAAGATACATGACGACTACAAGTCGGGGAAGATGCTAACTGGGGAACTGAAGCAGATTCTTATCGAGAAGGTAAACGCTTTCCTAAAAAAACATCAAGAAGAAAGGGAAAGAGCAAGAGATAAACTAGATGGGTTCATTCTGAAGGATTAGCCATTGACCAAACTGTTATCTTATGATAAGGCCTCTGTATAGTTTTAGTACCGGTCTTTCTGACTTTGCCGCCCTTCTCCAAATCCCGCATATGCCCATATAAGCTTGGTCTGTCCTGCGTTTCCCGTGTTTTTCTGATTTTGGCCAGCAATTCCGGTATTGTCAACGGCCCTTCCGAGCGCAGTATTCTGATTATTCTATCCTTCGTTATCCCTCGATCAAGCAGATTTCCCTTCTTCATCTTCAGAATATCCAAGCCTTCCATGAACCTCTTCCGCTTGGCTTCCGATATTTTCAGCAAATCATATTTTTCCATTTTGGCGAAGTTCCTGAGATGCCTTATTGGAATGCAGTCACGTTCGTCCTTGCCAAAATCGATGCCGCACAATTTCAAGAGATTTTTATACATGTCTGTGCTGTCGGGGTTAGTAGAGCTTATCTTGACGGCAAAAACGCTTCTCGTGGTATTCCTCCTTTGCACGGTTCCCTCTGCCGCTATCACCCCCCTGAGATAAGGTATTGCATAAGCCTTGTTTCTCTTTGCCATATCTCTGGAGAAGTCGTATAGCTTTCTAAAGATTGCGTCTATCAAAACTGTTCTTTTGTACAGATTCACGACCACGCTTCGGTGGTTGCTTCTGAAAGAAAATCCTGTCATCTGGCTCTCCTTTATCTTCAGGCTTCCTATCACCTTCCTTTTTACCTCTTCTGGGTCAGCTCCTAGAGGCAAGAAAAACCTCACTCTGAAAACTTTCCTTGATATGTCAAAGCACTTTTCCATGAAATCAAGAAAGTGTTCCAGTATTGCGAATTCCGAATTGGTGAAAGCGGCAAACTTCGCTTTGTCGCCGTCGCCCTCTATCAACCCGAACCCTTCGAAAAATAGGTCGTCCAAAACCAAAAATCTCTTTATTCTGAAGCTTTCGGGTCTATTGAACTTGCTTTTATAGGAAAGCGTAACGTATCCCCCATCTTTTCTGGTTTCAATCCTACAGCCACTGTTTGTGGTCATGGGAACCAGAGACGCGACATCGATTTTCATATTCTCTCCCCTCTATCGGCTCATCCCAAATAAGTCTCCATATTCGCCTTTTTTATATCAGTTGGTTTTTCCCACTAGGTCAAGAGATTTGTCATCAACCGGAAGCTCATGGCATTCCTTGAGGAGCACCAGAAGAAGCGCGAGGCCGCGAGGAAGCAGGTAGGGAAGTTCCTCAAGGAGTAGAAGCTAGAATTCCTCTTCCGCCTGGTACTTACCCTTCTCCCTATACCTCGTTGAAGTCTGGTATGTTATCCGCGATTTGTAGAAAGCGCCCCCACCTTCTTCCTCTTGCATGTTAAGGTCATAGGCCTTCTTTCTGCCCTCTTTCGTCTCTTCGCCACCGCCCCTGACTTTCAAGGTCAGCGTGAAGCATTCATGCGGCGGGGGTCTGTACCCCGGTGAGCCCTCCGTCCTGAACTTCCAGATTAGCCTCCTGGCCATGATGTCGAGGCAGTACAGGTTGCAGTCCCACGAGCTGAAAACGAGCCTGTTGCCGCTCGCGGCCGGCCTTATCTGGGTTACTCCTTGAGTTGCGTACTTCCACTTCATCACGCCGTCAAGGCCGAGGCAGTACATGTTGTGGTCCTCGCATCCGACGTATATGCTGCCCTTATAGATGAGAGGAATGCAGACGAGCTCGCTCCTCAGGAAGCGCCACAGTATCCTCCCATCAAGAGAGACCGATAGCAGTGCGTTTTCCCTGTTGCTAAGGTACAGCTTCCCCTCATGCAATACCGGGGACATGTAATTCCCATACTGCCCGACCTTCAGCCTCCACTTCTCTACCCCTGTCTCCGAGTCCAGCGCATAAAGGTTGTTGTCGAAGGAGCCGAAATAGACAGTCCCGCCCTCGACAAGCACAGGGTTCATTATGTGTACCTCGCCCTGGGTGGGGAACTTCCATATCAGCGCCCCGTCCCTCGCGTCCACGCAGTAGAAGTTCTGGTCAAAGGAGCCGAAGTAGACCCTGCCTCCGGACTCTGTGGGGGTTGAAGTCACTTCGTCCATGGTGCGGAACTTCCATATCAGCCTGCCATCCCTTGCATCCAGGGCGTATACGTTGTGGTCCTCCGATCCCACATAGACCCTGCCATTGGAGGCGAATGGCAGCGAAATTATCTTGCCCGATGTGGGGAACTTCCAGACAAGCCTGCCGGAATCCTTGTCCAGCGCGTAAAGATTCTGGTCATAGCTGCCGATGAATAACATCCCCATGTGCTCGACCGGGGATGTGTTTATCATAACCCCGCTGGTCCTGAACCTCCATATCTCCTTTCCCGTGAGGAGGCTGACGGCATATACGTTGTGGTTGCAGCTTCCGAAATAGACTACCCCGTCCAGGATGAGCGGCTGCTGGTGGATGCTCCCTCCTTCGCCCCATTTCCATACCCTGTCGAACCTGTCCACCTTCGTGACAGAGAAATCCTCCATCTCCACCGAGAAATCATCGAAGCTTATGTCAGAGTCTTCCATCATGGACACCCGTTGCAAACTACGAATGATTTCATGCCTGTCCTTTTAACAATTTGTGGTGTTGTTACAATACCACCTATATAAAAAAGCGGCAGGCAATATTCTTTTCATGGAGCTGGAAATACTGAGGAAGATCGGGCTTTCGGAAGGCGAGATAAGGATATACTCCGTGCTGCTTGATGCAGGCTCCTCCCCAGTCCGCAGGATACACGAGATGACAGGCATAGAGAGGAGGAACATCTATGACATCCTCAACAAGCTCATAGAGCGCGGCCTGGTGACCTACATCACCGAGAAGAAGAAGAGGCTCTTCCAGATATCGCACCCAAGCAGCATTGTAGGATACATTGAAGAAAAGAAGCATGGCCTGGACACCACGAGGATCGAGATCGAAGGGCATATGCCGTTCCTGATAGAGAAGTTCAAGGCGAAGAGGCCGGAGATAAACGCCGAGGTCTTCAGGGGATGGGATGGCGTCAAAGCGGTCTGGGAGGACATGCTCAATTACAAGGAAGTCTGCTGGATAGGCTCAGGAAGATATCTACCGAGGAAGCTGCCGCATTTCTTCCAGAACTGGAACAGGCGCAGGATAAGGCTCGGCGTGAAATGGATCAATTTAATGAGGGCTGAAATTAGAAACGAGAGAGAGAAGCCTTTCCAGCTGGAGGAGATGAGGTTCCTGCCGCCCGAATTCAGCGGCAACCCCACGGTCATAGCCATTTTCGGTGACAAGACTACCAATTTCATCTTCGGCGACGAGATTTTCGCCTTTGTCATAGAAAGCAGGAAGCTGGCGGAGAATTACAGGAGGTATCACAAATACCTCTGGGACAACGTGGCGAAACCATAGGAAGCGGATGCAATTTAAAAGCACTATAAGCAGTATTCAATAATTGCGGGGGTTCCCGAGTCTGGCCAAAGGGGCAGGACTTAAGATTGGCGTCTTAAGTGCTGATTTCGAGATGACGAATGCCTCTAGGACATCCTGTGGCTTAGTGCCTTCCTGGGTTCAAATCCCAGCCCCCGCATATCATTTTCTTGAATATGCAACTGGTTTAAAAATTTTGCCGCACAAGAATTGTATATGTCATACTGCTGCGGGGAAAAGGGGGACGGCCGCGCAAAATACGCAAACAGCAGCGACAGCGGCGCATTCCCCAATTATTTGGCTGACGCCCTTGGAGCCGGTTACATCGGATACGGGCAGCAGCGCGGCAAAAGATACCAGCTTTAGAGAAATACTTATTTCTTTCTTTTCCTTCCGAAGTTCTCGTTGAACGTGTCGAAGGCCCTCATCATCTCGAGAGGGATGGTGAACACTATCGTGTTGCCCTGGTTGGGGGCCACGTCGGTTATGGTCTGCAGGGTCCTAAGGTGGATTGCCGCGGGCGATTTGGAAAGCGTCTCGGCCGCGCTCCTCAGGTTCTTGGAGGCAGCGACCTCGCCTTCTGCCTTGATGATGACGGCCCTCTTCTCCCTCTCCGCCTCGGCCTGCTTCGCCATGACCCTCTTCATGTTCTCCGGCAGCTCTATGTCCTGCAGCTTTATGGCGGTCACGTCAAGCCCCCACTCGGCCGTCTCCTTGTCCAGCAGCTTCTCAATCTCGTTCGCTATCTTATCCCTCTGCGTCAGGACGCTGTCCAGCTCTTGGTTGCCGACGATGTCCCTCAGGGCCGTCAGCGAGTACTGTGAAATCGCATACTGGAAGTCCTGGATCTTGAGTATCGCCTCCTCCGGGTTCTTCACCTTGAAGTAGACGACGCCGTTTATCCTCACAGGGACGTTGTCCCTGGTCATCACCTCCTGCTTGGGTATGTCGACGGTGATTATCCTGAGGTCGATCTTCTGCAGCTTTTCGACGATGGGTACTATGTACCTCAGGCCCGGCCCCAGCAGCCCTGTGTATTTCCCCAGAGTGAACTTGACGCCCTTCTCGTACTGGTATATGACCCTGATGCCCGCAAGCGAGATTATGAGAACGAAGCCCGTGAAAAACGCAAGGTAAGGCTGATAGAAAACCGCGTAAATCGTCAGAATCAGCAGCAGCAACGGGAACAGCCAGGACATGGACATGTTAAAATATTCCCACTCCAATTTAAATAAACAGGTGCTGTGTTTGGGCCGGAAAGCGAAGATAAAGCTCCTCAGGTGCTGGCTGAAGAGCCCCGAGTCCATGGGGGAAATCCCCAAGAATCTGAAGCAGAAGGTCACCCGCGAGGACATATTCGACATAAAGAGGGACCTAAAATGGAAGCCGCCCGAGCCCAAAAGCGTCTCCAGGCTGCTGTTCAGATACGAGCTGGGGGCCGGGGCAGGAAAGGGCGGATTTTCAACGGAAAGCAAGATTGTAACAATCCTATTGATACTGTTTTTCCCCTTTTCCCTGATGATTTACCCGGCGGATGAATTCACCATAATCGGATACCTGTTCCTCTTCGTCGGCGCCCTGGCAGCCATCTGGTTGAGGGAAATGAATAAATAGAAAACATCACACCACAACCGCCAAGATACTTAGAGCCTTACCTGATCCTATTTATAGATAAAATTAAAATGAAGGGCCGTCGCCGAGACTTCCAGCAACCTTTTCCGCAGGCGCTTTTTGATTTATGCTCTGAAAAGGGCATTTGAACTCGGGCCGAGGGCTCTCTGTAAGCTCTTTAGGACATCGTGTTTATTTTTGCTTAAGCCTTTTCCTAAAAAGCTTACCACAGGCCCTAATGCTAACCACTACACCACGACAGCCATGGATACTTATTCTATGCAGCGCTTTTTTAAATTTGGTGGGATGAGGCGCCAAAATCCGGGCAAATGGAATGGAATACCGCAGAACGGGCGCTTTGGATGAAGATTCCACTATTTGGACGCATAATGGAACCCATTGGCATGCGCCTCCTCAAAGGTTTATAAAGGCGTATGTTCAATACATAGTTGCGAATTTAGGTAACTAAATGATGACTAATTATGTGAGCCTGGAAAACAGCTTTCCGGGTTTGAAGCACGTCCTTGTGGAATTTCAAAGAAAAATTAAGGAGAAACGCCAAAACTCAATTCCGGTTGATCCTGCCGGAGGTCACTGCTATCCGGATTCGACTAAGCCATGCAAGTCTTGTTGTTCAATTTTGGGCAGCAGGGCGTAAAGCTCAGTAACATGTAGTCAACCTGCCCTCAGATCTGGGATAATCTCGGGAAACTGAGGCTAATACCAGATGGGTAAGAAATACTGGAATGTGTTCTTATCGAAAGCTTCGGTGTCTGAGGATGGGACTGCACCGGATTAGGTCGTTGTCAGGGTAAAAACCTGACAAGCCTATAATCCGTACGAGCCTTGAGAGAGGGAGCTCGGAGATGGATTCTGAGACAACAATCCAGGCCCTACGGGGCGCAGCAGGCGCGAAAATTTCCCAATGCACGCAAGTGTGAGGAAGGTATCTGGAGTGTCTTCTCTTTTAGGGGAGACTTTTGTGGAGTGTAAACAGCTCCAAGAATAAGTGGTGGGTAAGACGGGTGCCAGCCGCCGCGGTAATACCCGCGCCACGAGTGGTGACCACGATCATTGGGCTTAAAGCGTTCGTAGCCTGTTAAGCAAGTTTCTAGTGAAATCCCGCAGCCAACTGCGGGGCTTGCTAGGGATACTGCTTGACTTGGGACCGGGAGAGGTCGAGGGTATTCCAGGGGTAGGGGTAAAATCCTATAATCCTTGGGAGACAACCCGTGGCGAAGGCGCTCGACCAGAACGGATCCGACGGTGAGGGACGAAAGCTGGGGGAGCAAAGGGGATTAGATACCCCTGTAGTCCCAGCTGTAAACGATGCCCACTAGACATTGGCCATCTCAAGGGGGTTGCCAGTGCCGTAGCGAAAGCGTTAAGTGGGCCGCCTGGGGAGTACGGTCGCAAGGCTGAAACTTAAGGGAATTGGCGGGGGAGCACACAAGGGGTGGAGGCTGCGGTTTAATCGGACTCAACGCCGAGAACCTTACCAGAGGCGACAGCAGAATGAAGGTCCGCTTGAAGAGCGTACCAGACAAGCTGAGAAGTGGTGCATGGCCGTCGTCAGTTCGTGTCGTGAGATGTCCTGTTAAGTCAGGTAACGAACAAGACCCGTGCCCCATGTTGCAACGGTGTATTTCGATATGCCGGCACTCATGGGGGACCGCTGTCGATAAGACAGAGGAAGGTGCGGTCGACGGCAGGTCCGTATGCTCTGAATCCTCTGGGCTACACGCGGCCTACAATGACTGGGACAATGGGATGCGACACCGAAAGGTGAAGCTAATCCCTAAACCCAGTCTCAGTTCGGATCGAGGGCTGCAACTCGCCCTCGTGAAGCCGAAATCCCTAGTAGTCGCTGGTTAGCATCCAGCGGCGAATACGTTCCTGCTCCTTGCACACACTGCCCGTCAAGCCATCTGAGTGGATCTCTGATGAGGCTCTTTCAATTTGGGAGAGTCGAGTCAGAGTTCTGCAAGGAGGGCTAAGTCGTAAAATAGCGAGACGGGCCGGTTGACCTTGCAAGGCATCATGCATAAGGCATGCCCTTGCCTGGAATGACAACACCATGTGCGGGACTCCTAAGCTTCTCTAAGAAAGAAGCTTAAGCAAGAAAGCTTTTGCGAAAAAGCTTTACCGAAGAAAGATCCATGCACAGGCAGACGTATAACCATCGTCTCGCTGTTCGATAAACAAGGTAGCCGTACGGGAACGTGCGGCTGGATCACCTCCTTATTTTTTCAAAAAATTTCCGCAAGGGCGAATTGATGGGCCGATAGATCAGCGGAAGATCGCTCGCTTTGCAAGCGAGAGGCCGTGGGTTCAAAGCACAGCTCTTTACGGGAGCTGACGCTTCCACAAAAGAGCTGTGGAGCAGAAATATTAGAATCAGCAAACAAAAAGGCAAGCATGTCATAAACCCACCAAAAAGGGTTTTCGCAAAAGTGCGAGGCCCCCGAAAGGCTGTGTGGATATCCCACTCGGTCCATCGAAGGCTCCTCTATAGCTTATATATTCGAGCCTTCAAAGATATAATGCTGGACGTCAGGCTACTCAGAGTCGGTTGTTCTCTGGTGACAGGGGAATGGCCGGTGGCGGCGACGCGGAAGGCCATAGTGCTGGTTCTGGGTAATCTGTATGTATCCACATGGGATGAAGCTCTCCGTCAACGATGGAGGGCGGAAAAAGAAATGGGATAATGAGATAGAATTTGGCAAATCCGACGGCGCAAGCCGGCATGAGGATGTGAACACCAAACGAGTCCCAGTGATGATTTCATAGGCGAGTCGCCCGGCAAATAGGGTCAAGCACGCTGTATGGTGGATGGCTTGGCTCGGGTAGTTATGAAGAGTGCGGCAAGCTGCAATAAGCCAGGGGTAGGCGCATGCAGCCATTGAACCCTGGGTTCTTGAATGGGACTTCCCATCTCTTCGGAGATGATCGGTAACGATCGCGGACGCGGGGAATTGAAACATCTTAGTACCCGCAGGAGAAGAAAGCAATGCGATTCCCTTATTAAAGGCGATTGAAAAGGGAACAGGACAAATCGAACCCCTTCTGAAAGGAAAGGGGGATGTGAGGTTTGGACTCGGGTTTGACTTAACCACCGACCTGAAGTCTGCTGGAAAGCAGCGCGATACAGGGTGAGAGCCCCGTAAGGAAAGGATGGAAAGCCAATACCGAGTATCCAGAGTACCGTTCCTCGGATATGGAGCGGGAATACGGGAGCCAATAGCTTCCAATCCTAAATATAACCCGAGACCGATAGCGTACTAGTACCGTGAGGGAAAGCTGAAAAGTATCCTTAACAGGAGGTGAAAAGACCCTGAAACCATACAGCTATAGGCAGGTATGGCCCGATCGAACCCTTCCGAAGGAAATGTCTGCAAAGGCAAAGTACGAGAAAGGGACTGACGGGTTATACCATACATTTTGAAGCACGAGGCAAGGAGTTTATCTCTGTGGCGAATCGGATAACAAAGGTATCCGCAGCGAAAGCGAATCTTCCGCAACCGGTTTTACCGGCCAGGGAAGTGGGTGTGAAAGCGCCCCAAGTCACAGGGGTCAGACCAGAAGCCGGTCGATCTAGCCCTTGGTAGGGTGAAGCCTTGCGAAAGCGGGGTGGAGGCCCGCTACCGATTCTGAGTCACAAATCGTTCGGGTGACCTGGGGCTAGGGGTGAAAAGCCAATCGAGATCGGCCATAGCTGGTTCCTTCCGAAATGAGTCAAAGCTCAGCCTCGCCGGAGGTGGGCAAGAGGGTAGAGATACTGACTGAACAATCAAGGGGAGAAATCCCCAGTTGTCCTGTCAAACTCCGAATCTTTTGCCACTGTAGAAGGCGGGAGTGAGGAAACGGGGTAAGCTCGTTTTTCCAAGAGGGAGAGAACCCAGACCGAGGCTAAGGTCCCAAAATGCTTGTTAAGTGAAGAAGGGCGTCTTTACCCATAGACAGTGGGGAGGTTAGCTTAGAAGTAGCCACCCTTTAAAGAGTGTGTAATAACTCACCCACCAAGGTTAGAGGCCCTGAAGATGGACGGGACTAAACAGGCTACCGAGACCTCGGACATCGAGAGATGTGGTAGGAAGGTGTTTTGCGGGAGCAGAAATTCGTTCATAAGTGCGAATGGATCCCGTAAAAATAAGAATCTTGCCGATAGTAACAGCAAAGCTGGGTTAGAAACTCAGCCGCCTGAAGGGCCAGGGTTCCTCAGCAATGATAATCAACTGAGGGTTAGTCGATCCTAAGGTGCGCCCTAACTGGAGCGTACCGAATGGGAAACAGGTTAATATTCCTGTACTGCAGGAGTACGCGCGGCAACGCAAGCCGCTCTGGTGACATTTCGGGACAGATCGACCACGTGAGTGGTTAACAGCAGAAGCCTGGGGAGAATCTTCATGATGAGAACCAGGTGAGGGCTGGAATGGCCCCTGTATGGGGGTTCGGTCAACTTCCGGAGTCACTGAAAAGCCAGAGCGGATGGAACTTCTGTAATCGTACCGAGAACCGTCACAAAACCCTTTTGTGCAAGTAAACCCACAAAAGCGTTTACGGAAAGTGCTAAACATAGAAGGGTTTGGCGAATGGTGCCCCTCCCTGAAAATGGGAAGGCGTGTTGGGAGAAATCAGTTCAGGGAACTCGGCAAATTAGTCTCGTATCTTCGGTAGAAGAGATGCCTACCGCCCCAACCTAGTTGGGAACGGTAGGTCTCAGTGACAAGGGAGGTCCGACTGTTTAACAAATGGAGAGAGCAGATTCATTCATTTTCCATTTTTGATTGAACTTTTTCATAAAAAGTTCACTGTTCATTTCCATACCGCAGTCGGATTAAACGAGAGAAATTTGCTAGCTTCTGGACAGATGCGTTGGTATGGAAGAGTCAGCTATAGCTTTTGCCGAAAGCTTTCATCATATGCTTTCATAATAAGCTTTCTTGCTTAAGCTTCTTTTCTAAAGAAGCTTACTCTCCAGTTAACAAACGTAGGGGGCTGCTACTCCGAAAGGATGTGTATAGCCCTTGAGGTCTGTCCAGTGCCGGTCGGTTAAACCCTTTTTCAAGAGGGCTAAGCCCCGGTAAACGACGGCGGTAACTCTGACCGTCTTAAGGTAGCGTAATCCCTTGCCGATTAATTGTCGGCCTGCATGAATGGCTTAACGAGATCTCCACTGTCCCGGACTGATGCCCAGTGAACTAGCAACTCCTGTGAATATGCAGGAGCCCTCCAGCGGGACGAGAAGACCCCGTAGAACTTTACTGCAGCTTCATGTTGCGGTATGGTGACGGACGCATAGCGTAGGTGGGAGCACTTCAGCCGTTCTTTCGGGAACGGTGTAGGCGCCGATGTAACACCACCCTTCTGTTATCATACTGCTTACCCTTAGGGGGACACCGTGAGGTGGGCAGTTTGACTGGGGCGGTACGCCTCTGATAAAGGATCAGAGGCGCCCGAAGGTCGGCTCATCAAGGTCAGAAATCTTGAGAAGAGTGTAAGGGCAAAAGCCGGCCTGACAGGTTCCTTGACAAAAAGGGAACCTGACACGAAAGTGTGGCCTAGCGATCCCCTGTGTCCTCACTATTGGGGGCCAGGTGTGACAGAAAAGCTACCTCGGGGATAATGGAGTCGTAGCGGGTGAGAGTTCCTATCGACCCCGCGTGTTGCTTCTCCGCCGTCGGCTCGGCTCCTCCTGGTGGTGCAGCAGCCACCAAGGGTGGGGGTGTTCACCCATCAAAGAGCCACGCTAGCTGGGTTAAGTACGGTGCGAGCCAGTACGGTCTTTATCTGTTGGAGGTGTGGGCGAACTAAAGGGAAGATGCAATAAGTACGAAAGGAACATTGTATTGCGGCCTCTGGTATACCAGTTGTGATTAGCATCGCTGGGTAGCTACGCCGTCTCGGATAAGAGCTGAAAGCATCTAAGCATGAAGCCGGCCCTGAAAATAGTTCGCCGTTCCTCAAACTGACTGGCAACTGTCGGTGCGAGGAGGAAGGTCTCTTAGACGAAGAGGTTGATAGGACCGGGGTGTAAGCACCAAGGCAACGAGGTGTTCAGCCCACGGTTACTAAAAGCCTGACCGACCCTAGCTAAAGAGCGACTCGCCTATATTTTCATCTATCCTGTCTTATTTCTATAATCTTGGCTTTTCCGATAGCCGTAGCTTTATCGCCGTACCTCGAATCAATAGCTTTATAAACCCCTTTTTACTATTCATATCAGTGCGAGCCGGGAGGGTGGCTCCCTGATGACGTTTCCGCGTTCATCATGCGGAAAATGGTCAGGAGGAAGTTCCACTCACCTGAAGGCAAAAACCTTTAAACGTGCCGCCGGAAGGCGGAGGCTGAGAAGCCAGCGGCTTCACAGAAATGAACCGGCCTGCCTGAGCGATGAAACCTGAAAGAGCGCCGAAGGCAGTGACGGGTGAGATAGTGGCCGCCGCGGGGTGCAAGCCAGCGCCCGTTGGCAACGACGGGACAAGAGCGCTTAGACAAATGCCACCGTTCCCGTGCGCCGCAAAAGGCGCGGGAATGAACAGAAAGTGGGCTATTCCCGGCACGCGCTTCCCATTTCCAAGCTTTTTAAAATAGCCGCTCAACTATTAAGTGATTGGTATGTCCAGGAAAGACAAGAACTACATGCCGCAGTCAACTGCGGGGCTCATAAGGTATTTCGACGGGACCAAGAAAGGGAAGAAGCTTAAGCCTGAGCACATACTTGGCTTTTGCGTATTTTTGATAATCCTGGAGATCATGGTCAAATTTATGGCATAGGTATGAAAATTAAAATAATAATAATATTTCTAATAATCGCAGCGTTCCTAATCATCTTTCTTTTCCCCAAGCCGGCCGGAAAATCAGGCAGCGGCTATCAAGCCATACCTCCTTCGCATATTATTAATTGGACAGATGAAGAATGCTCCTGTTTTGGTTATAAGTATGACGCTAATAATGGCTTGGCGAACGCACCCCATAGATATGAATGTATAGGCATCACATTTTCCTGCAGATGCATAATACATACATTAAATCCATCAGTTGAGGATAGCGAAACTTCGGAAATCGTTCCCTGCGCCTAATCTTATACCTGACGAACAATATTTATTTCGCACTTTGCTATTCCCGGAAAATCAACTTTCAAACAATATGCTATATTATTATTCTTCACAATAATTTCTCATGAAAATCTTTCTTGGTCCTGCCGGCGTCCCCCTGACATCCAAAAAAAGCGACACGGTATCCGGCATAGAGAGGGTCGCAGAGATTTCCCTGCAGGCGATGGAGATAGAGTTCGTCCGCGGCGTAAAGATGGGAAACGACCTTGCAAATGAGGCCGGCAAGGCAGCGCAAAGGCTTGGCATAAAGCTCTCGGTCCATGCCCCCTATTTCATCAATCTCTGCAATCCTGAAAAGGCAAAGGACAGCGAGAAGCGCATACTGGATTCCTGCGAGAGGGCGCATCATATGGGCGCTTGGATCGTGGTATTCCATCCCGGATACTATGGCAAGCTTGAAAAAAAGGACGCATCGGACATGGTCGGTAAATCCTGCGATGGAATGGCTTCTGTCATTCTCAAAAATAAATGGAATGTCAAACTTGGCCTCGAAACAACAGGCAAGGTTTCGCAGTTCGGGACTGTTGATGAAATACTGGACATCTGCGGAAAAAACAAGGTGTGCTCGCCTGTCATAGACTGGGCACATCTTTACGCACTTCACCAGGGCAAGCCTGATTATTATAGAATTTTAAATGACGTTCTATCATCCGGCTATAAAAAAATGCACACGCATTTTTCAAATATGAACTTCAGCGAAAGGGGGGAAAGGAATCACCTGACCATCGACCACAAAAAGCCGGACTTCTCGGAAGTCGCAAAGATAATACTGAAAAGCGCTCTGGAGGAGATAACCATCATTTCTGAATCGCCGGTTCTGGAGAAGGATTCGCTGGTGATGAAAAAGGAACTGGAAAAACTGGGGCACAGATTCTAGTCAATAACTTTCCTCAATTCTCTTGCAGCTTCCTCCGGGGGCTTGATGTTGACATTGAGGCCGAAGAACTCGAAGCCTGCATGGGTCACGAGGCGCGGGAATATCTCCAGGTGGAAGTGCCACAGCTCGGAGCGCGGGAAGTTGTGGTAGATCATATTGTAGGGGAGGTCCTTGAAAAGCTTCTTGAACGCCGAGAAGACCTTCTTGTATGTCCTAGCCAGCTCCCGGAGCTCGTTATAGGTCATTTCAGGGAGTTCGCTGAAGTGTCTTTTTGGAATCATGGCGAACTGGTAAGGCCATACAGAGGAGAAAGGGGCGATACATACCCAGTGCCTGTTCTGGTAGATTATTCTCTTATTTTCCCTCCGTTCCTCCTCGAGTATCGTGCAGAAGCCGCATTTCTTGCCTTCCTTGAAAAAGTTCTCGGATTCATCCATTTCCCTGGAAATCACCTCTGGAAAGAGAGGGGATGCAATAATCTGCGTATGCGTGTGCTCAAGACTCGCGCCGCCCTCCCTGCCCTTATTCTTGAATATGGTCACATAGTTTATACCCTTCAATTTGATAAGCTCAGCGTATCTCATCTTCATGGCGACAAGGGCGAGCTCTATGTTGTCAATCCCCATGTCCTCATACTCTTTGTCGTGGTCCCTGGTATCGACCATTATTTCATGCCTGCCAAGAGGCGTGAATCTCTGGTAGAGATTCGTTTTGGTGCACTTGAACTCATTACCTTTAAGAACCGGGAACTTATTGGGGAAGACCCTCACCTGCCAGTTTTTCTCGTCAGGAAGGCAAAGCACGGCTTTTTCGGTCATGTGCTCGTTTCCAGGGCAGAAAGGGCAGACCTGGTTTTCCTCGGGCTTGTGCATGAAGGCGCCGGGCCTTTTCGACCTGCTCGCGGCAATTATGACCTCCCTGCCGAAGATGTCTTTCCTTATCTCATCAGGCATAATAATGTATTCCTTCAGCTTTCTAATAAAACCCTTTAGCACATGTGAACTCGCTAAAGCTTTTATGGAAAATAACCCCTTTTTGGCCGAGACATTCAAAAGCGTTAGCGGAAAATATACTATGTTTCTGCTTAAGCTCTTTCCTCATAGAGCTTATTTTGCTTAAGCTTTTCCCAAAAGCTTACAATAAATTAAAACGGACGCCGGCAATAATATAATGGAAGCATTATGAAAATCGGCATTTTGGAACTTGGGGAGTACCAGTTCATCCAGGACGTGGCCAAAAGGCTCGGGGACATCGGGACCGAGTTCATCACCACGGCGGAGCAGAGGTTCCCCCCGGAGAACAAATACAGGGTGATAATAGACAGGCTGAGCTTTACGGACCCGTACCTCAGGCAGGTCATGATGCTGGCCTCCCTCAACGGGGCCTATGTCATCAACAACCCGTTCGCATCCTTCGTGAACAACAAGATGCTCAATCACCTGATAACGGAATCCCTGCACATAAAGCAGCCCCAGACCATGGTACTGCCGAGGGTGAACGAAGAATGGGAGCTCGGCGGCTCTGTCAGGGAGCCTGCCTGGGAGGATATAAGGAGGCAGATGACATTCCCCTGCATCCTCAAGCCTTTTGACGGGTTCGCATGGACAGATGTCTACACCGTGGCGTCCTTCAGGGAGCTGGAGAACCTCTACAGCGCGCTGAAGAACAAGCAGATAATGCTGCTCCAGGAGAAGATAGAGTACAAGGACTTCTTCAGGGTGTTCTGCATAAACAAGAGGGACGTGCTCATAGTCAGGTACATACCCAAGCCCGCGGGCCTTGGCCAGTACATGCATCCCGAAAAGAAATCAATTGATGATTTCGGGGAGAGGATCACGGAGGCGACCATAAGGCTGAACAAGAAGATGGACTTCGACTTCAATGCGATAGAGTGGTGCGTTGATGATGACGGCGAGCTCTACATAATCGATGCCATGAACGAGGTTCCCGACATCGACAGAAAATTCATACCAGATGAGTATTACCATTGGATACTCGACAAGTTCTGCGCGCTCGTCAGGGAGAAGTTCAACTCCAGCGAAAATAACAAGACGTTCTTCGATGGCGCACAGAATTAGGAATTTCTTGTAAAGGCAAACGGAAAAAAACAGAAACATGAGCAAAGAGCATCAATAAAAATCATTCATCCTCATCATCTTCTTCGTATTGCTTTTTCTTCTTCTTGAAAACCATCCTGCGCACCCCCTCTCAAGTCGAAATCGGAGTGATACTTTATGAATAGGTTACGTATGAACGAACCGATTAATAAGCTTTTCTGAGGGCAGTGAAAAAGAAATGCAGCGGTCGCCGCCTGATTTTATAAGCAAGTTGGCGGTTATATAATATTATGATAGTTACCGTGGCGAATCAGAAGGGAGGCGTAGGGAAGACAGACCTCACCGTCAACCTTGCATCATCCCTCGCGAAGCGCGGCAAGAAGGTGCTTCTCATAGACCTTGACCCCCAGGCGAATGCCACCACGTATCTCAGCGACAAGAAGCACAAGAAGAACACAAGCCATCTCCTTCTCGACGGGGGGGTGAAGATAAGTGACATCGCGGTCCAGACGAATCTGGAGAACCTTTCCCTAGCCCCGGGGAGCCCGGACCTATACGCCGCGCAGGTCGAGCTGATAAATGACGTGGGCATGCAGTTCAAGCTGAAGAAGAAGCTGAAGGAAGCGAAAGGATACGATTACGTTTTCATAGACACCCCGCCATCGCTGGGGCTGCTGACGATAAACGCGCTGACCGCTTCGACCCACGTGCTTGTCCCCGTGCAGGTCAACTACTTTGCGATTGACGGACTGGAGAAGCTCATGAAGACGGTGGACAGGCTGAAGGAGGACATAAACCCCGACCTCAGGGTCAGGGGCTTCGTCCTAACCATGTATGACAAGAGGAACAAATTATCCTTTGAGATTGAAAGATTCATGAGGAGCAATTACCGGGACAAGGTCTTTGATAACGTGATACCTGTGAATGTGGACCTGGCGATTTCCCCGAACAAGCATCAGCCAATAATCGTCTCATCGAAGGAGAGCAGGGGGGCCTACGCATACATGAACCTTGCCTCTGAATTTTTAAGCTCCTGAATCAAAGATGATAATATGTCGGAATCCGTTGAATTTTTCGGCAACAAGGCCGGCAAGGTGTGGAGGGCCCTCAAGGAGGGGAGTCCGAAGACACTGTCGCAGCTGGAGAAATCCACAGGGCTGACACTGAAGGAAGTGAGCATGGGCATTGGCTGGCTGGCAAAGGAAGGCAAGATAGCGCTGAAGAACACTGACGGCCTGCATGCCAAGTTCGAGCTGCTGGATTAGGCGAATTTTTGTTAATATTTTTGTGCCCAGTTGAACAGACCCATTTTTAAAATTTTTCCCCAATTTATAAGCATGGCAAAAAAAAGGGCCATGGATGAAGTGGAGATAAACGATTTCCTCGAAGAGATGATATCCATCCTGGAGACGAGGCTTGAGAGGCAGGAAGAATCCATATCTGCGATTGAAACGGAGATAAAAGGCCTCAGGGCTGCGATGGACGGCATCTCCAGGAAAGGCGGGCCTATGAAGATAGACAAGTCAGTGCTGAAGGTCCTGAGGCAGTAGGATGATGTGGAACAAAATCTTCTGGGTTTTCTTCCTGGTAGGCGAAGCTGCATTGGTGTTCTTCCTTATTGAGGATTTCTCGAGAAGGTTCCTGGCAGCGACCATACTGGTCCTGTTCCTTGGCATCTGGAAGCTCGCGGAGGACGTGGAAAGGGACAGGGAGAGGAAGAGGCCACTTGTGGTGAAAGTCAGGCGGGCCATATTGAACAAATTAAAATAGCGGCTCTCAATTTATTCATATGATGTTCGTCAGGAGCAAAAACCCGGGTGACTTCTGCTATTTTCTTGCGAACAAGGAATGCTTCTTCCACAGGTTCGCCGACTCCGGCTTCAGGACCAAATGGACCGGCTTCTGGGGCAAGGAGAAGAAGTTCATCGAGTATTTCGCAGTAAAGGTCGACGGCGAATGGCTCCACAGCGGGAACCTTGAAAAAACGGAGTACAGCTTCTCGAAGGCGGTCCATCACTACAGGACGAAGGCGGGCACAGTCAGGGAGATCATTTTCATCCCGGTTGGGACCGATGCTTTGGCGGTGGAGATAGAGTGCGAAAAGGAGGCGAGGATAGAGCTGAAGCTCGCAGTGAACATAAGGCTTCTCGGCGAGAACGAGACCCCCAGGAAATACGATGTCCAGGAGAAGGATGGAACGATCACGGTGAGGAATGAAATCGGCACTGTCTTTTTCAGCTCCGCAGGCTTGGAGCAGAAATTCTCGCACAACGAGAAATACGAGACACATGAGCCTTCCGGCGAAAGGCAGAGCTATTTCCTGCCGGGGAAGATAACCTTCACAGGGAAAAAGGCGGCATTTTCCGTTGGGCCCGAGTATTTCGAAATAGGGGGCTTCAGGGAGGCCCTGAAGCACAGGGAGGAGCACGACAGCGGCCACCTAAAAGATATGCTGAAAACCAACAGCAGGATCCTGTCGGATGGCTTCAACTCCGCAGTCCTCGGCATGGAGATGCTGAATAAGAAGAACGGCTACTATGCCGGCCTGCCATGGTTCCAGCACTTCTGGGGCCGGGACTCCCTCTGGTCGCTGCCGGCGCTGGTATATCTGGGCCATCACGATCAGGCCAGGAAGACCCTTGAATATTTTGCGCACAACTCCGACAACATGTGCATACCGAACTTCGTGTCCGAAGGCATGGGGAAGGCCTTCAATTCCATAGATGCAACCCTCCTCTGGCTCATCGGGCTTGAATGCTATGTCAAGAACTCAGGCGACCTGGAATTCCTGGAGGAGATGAGGATGTACATCAAGGGCTTCCTCTCATTCCTTTTCGCGAGGGACAAGTCCGGCTTCCTGGAGCACGACTTCGACAGGAATGAGACGTGGATGGACACGCAAAAAAGGCCCGGCAAGGCCGTGGAGATACAGGCGCTCTATTTCCGTGCATTGAAATCGAGCGCATTCATTTTCGCCCTGCTACGCGATGATGCGATAAGGAAGGATGTGGAGAAGAGGATGAGCAACCTTGAACGCCTCTTTGACAAGGAATTCTTTTCCGGCGGCTTCTATGCCGACAGGCTGGACTACAGCGGGATGGTCAGAAAGAAGACCGCGAATGCCCTTGTGCCGCTCATCTTCGGCCTCGGGAAGAAATGGAAGGAAGTCCTTGGCATCGTGGAGTCGGAAAAGTTCGTCTGCAAGAAAGGCATCAGGACGCTCGCTTCGGACGAGCCCGGTTTCAACCCATCAGGATATCACAACGGCTCCGCATGGTCCCTGACGACTGCCTGGGCGGCGGCCGCGGAGTTCGCCTGCGGAAGGCCGGAGAAGGGATGGGAGTTCATGGTCAAGCTGATGGAGGACACCGATTATGATGCACTGGGTTGCATAGGCGAATGCTGGGATTCGGACACATCGAAGCTGACCGGATGCTCGCTGCAGCTGTGGGGGGAAGCATTGGTAATAAGGCTTCTTGACGAGTTCATGCTGGGCATCGACATCGACGCGCTTAACGGAACAATCAGGGTCTCCCCAAGACTGCCGGAGGCTGTGAAATCCGTGGAAAGGGTCAGGACCATCGGCGACAAGAAGGTGCTGCTCAGATTCCGGCGGACTGGCGATGAGGTTGCGGTCACCTGCAGCGAGCCCGCTGTTAAGCTGATTAAGGCGTGAAGGCAAATTAATTTAAAGGTGGTCCTTTGGAAGACGTGACGCTGCTTGAGGTAAGCTACGAGGTCGCCAACAAGGTCGGCGGCATCTATACGGTTCTGGTATCGAAGATGTCATACGCCATTGACAACGCGAAGACCTATTATGCGGTCGGCCCCTACTATCAGAAGAGCGCCGCCTCGGAGTTCAAGCAGGAGAGCCCGCCAAATGACATGAAGGCCGTTTTTGATGATGTGGAAAGAACCCACGGCATAAGATGCTACTACGGCAGGTGGCTGGTGGAGAAAGGCCCCAGGACCATACTCGTCGACCCGCACAAGCTCAGGGAAAAGACCAACGACGTGAAGTTCAGGCTCTGGGAGGAGCACAAGATAGATTCCTGGCAGACCGACGACTGGTTCAACGACCCCGTGGTCTGGTCCAAGGCCACCGGCATCGTCATACAGAAGCTGGTGGAGAGCGGATTCCTGAAGGGCAATGTCGTGGTCCATTTCCATGAGTGGCTCAGCGGCGCAGGGCTTTTGCATCTTAAATCCAACAATGTGAAGGCAGCCACGGTGTTCACCACGCATTCAACCGTGCTGGGAAGGACCATAGCCGAGACAGGACGTGAAGACCTTTACGAGATAATAAACGCCGGCTTTGAGAAAGGCGGCATCAATCCCGACCAGAAGGCCTACGAGTACAATGTGCATGCCAAGCACATGATGGAGAAGGCCACTGCTGTAAATGCCAACGTTTTCACAACGGTCTCCGAGATAATGGCGAGGGAATGCCAGTTCGTCCTGGGCAGGAAGCCCGATGTGATACTCTCCAATGGCCTGGACATGAACAAATTCCCGCCGATGGAGAACGTCTTCAAGATACATGACAAATACAGGCACAGGCTCAGGGATTTCCTGCTTGGGTATTTCCTCCCCTACTATGAAACGGAGATGGACGATGCGCTCGTGTGCTTCATCTCGGGACGCTATGAGTTCCGCAACAAGGGAATAGACATTTTCATAGGGGCGCTCGGGAAGGTCAATGAAAGGCTGAAGAAGTCAGGGAACGGGAAGAACATCGTGGCATTCATCTGGATACCCGCGGAGACGAGGGGCAGGAAGCCTACGGTGGTGGAGCATCTGAGGCTTCTCGAAGATCTCGATGAGATAGTCGAGGGCGAAAAAGGCAGGATAGAGAAGGACGTTCTGAAGGCCTTCTTAAGTGGCAAGCCGCAGAAAAAATGCGGGGTTTTCGATGAAGAGTTCCTGAACAAGCTCAAGGAACTTGGGACCAGGCTGAAAAAAAAGGAAGCCGGGAACCCGCCCATCACCCCCTTCGACATGGCATCAGAGAACAGCATAACAAGCGCCCTGGTGAAGAACGGCCTCCTCAACAGGAAGAGCGACAGGGTCAAGGTGATATATTATCCGGTCTATCTGTCCGTAAAGGACGGCCTGCTCGGGATCGACTATTACAACGCGATGGCCGCCTGCGATGTCGGAATCTTCCCATCATACTATGAATCCTGGGGCTACACCCCGCTGGAGACGGCCGCCCTCGGCATGCAGGCCGTGACTACGGACCTCAGCGGCTACGGAAGGTTCATAAAGTCGTACCTTCAGAACGGGGAAACGAGCATATCGGTCATCCACAGGGACAAGAAGCCGGATTCGAGCGCTGTCAGGGAGCTCGAGGAAATACTGCTAAGGATTTACGGCATGAGCCCGGAGGAGAGGCTGAAGGACTGCAGGAGGGCAAAAGAGCTTTCCATGCTTGCCGACTGGAGCCGCCTTTTCGAGAATTATGTAAGGGCGTACGAGATGGCATTAAAACTTCACTGAATCCTGCTCTTGATGTCAGCGAGAACGTTCATGTAGTTCAGGAAGGCGTCATAGGGCGTGTCGTAGTAGTTGAAGTACTTGTGCACGTCGCCGTCCGCGAACCACTTGGTGCACATGTAGTAGAAGTGGTCGGATGTCTGCAGCTTCCTCCAGGCATCAAGAAGATGCAGGTTCTTCTTCTTCCTCATGAGCGGCTGGAGCTTCCTTATCTCCTCGAAGGCCTGCTTCTGCATGCCGTTCTCCAGCCACGCGCTTATGTCCCTGTGGACGTCGGCCCACGAGCTGATGTGCGGGACGTCGAAGTCGCCGACCGGGGTGAACGCCTTCAGGGCCTCGCTGAGCGTCATGAAGCTCATGTTCTGGTGCTTCAGGACCTCCCCCGGCAGGTGGTGCAGGAAGTCGAATATCCCTGTCTCCGGCCACTGGTGCTCGCCGAAAGTCTCGTAATCCATGAAAAGGTTTATCACCTGCCCGTCCGCCGCCGACAGCCAGCTTGCGAACTTGTCAGCTGTGAGCGGCCACTCCTTCCAGTCCTTGGTGGAGAACCTGAACGCGATGTCATCGCTGAGCTTGTAGTTCCTCAGGAATACCGGTATGTTCGAACCCTTCGCCCTGTAGAGATAGTTCGGCGACCTCCATTGGAGTATGTGGTCCAGGCCCTCCGCGACTACCGCCTTGTAGCCCATCTCCTCCACGACCTTGGCAATGTCATTGCTGTACATGGCCTCCGTATTCCTGAAGACATTGGCCTTCACGCCGAAGGTCGACTTGATCTTCTGCCTGTGCTGCCTCACCTGGTCCACGAACTCCTTCTTTGAGATGAGATAGGAAAGGCTGTGGTAGTAGGTCTCGTTGAATATCTCGACGCAGCCGGTGTCCACGAGCTTCTGGAACGACTCGAGCACCTCGGGGAAGAATTTCTCCAGCTGCTCAATCATTACCCCGCTTATGGAGAACGAGACCTTGAACCTGCCGCCAAAATTGTTTATGAGCTCAAGGAGCTTGTTGTTGGTTGGCGTGTAGCACTTCCTTGTTATCCTTTCCAAGTAGAACCTGTTCTTCGCGTCATCGAAGTAGTGGCTGCTCTTGCCGATGTCAAAGACGCTGAACTTCCTCAGCCTCATGGGCTGGTGTACCTGGAAGTAGAAGCACACGGCCGGCATATCAACCACCGACCATGCCTGAATACACGGAGGCGGTCTTCTCAGCCGTATTCAGCCAGTTTATACCGGCAATCTCAACATTCCCGTTCTTCTGCATCTCGGTCCTGAGCGTCTCGTACCTGAGCACTCCAAGTATCTTGTTCGCCATCTCATCGACGTCCCAGAAGTCCACCTTCATGCAGTGCCTCACCACTTCCGAGACTCCGGACTGCTTCGAAACTATGACCGGCAGGCCTGCTGACATGGCCTCGAGCGCTGCAATCCCGAACGGCTCCGAGACCGATGGCATCACGTAAAGGTCCGCCATCCTGTAGAACTCGGCTATGCTCTCCTGGTATCCGGTGAAAATCACCCTGTCGGATATGCCCAAGTCAATGCTCATGTTTATCAGATCCGGCAGCATGTGGCCGGTGCCGACGACTATGAACCTCGTCTTCTTCTCCATCTCCAGCACCTTCTTCGCTGCGCGCAGGAAGTGGTCGGGCCCTTTCTGAATGGTCAGCCTTCCGAGGAACAGGACTATCTTCTCATTCAGCCCGAAGTTGATCCTCTCGCCCCTGTGGGCATCGGCATCTACCGCGTTGTACACAACGGTGATCTTGCCCTCCGGGACGCTGTACTTCTCCATGATCCTCCTCTTCATGTATTCGCTCACGGTTATGACCCTGTCAGCCATGTACATGCCCTTCCATTCCACATGGTTTATCCAGGGGTTCGGCGCCAGCGGGCTCCTGTCAAATTCAGTGGAGTGGACTGTAACCACAAGCGGCTTCTTCTTTTCCTCCTTGGCCTTTATGCCGGCCTGGAAAGTCATCCAGTCGTGGCAGTGGATGACGTCGCAGTCCTCGTTCTTGACGGCCCTGACCGCAAGCTGCGTGTACCTGTTGACGTTGTGGAAGAAGTCCATGCCGTAGAGCTGGCCGTTCTCGCCTTCCTGTGGGATGTACTTGACATCGAAGGATGGCACGTATGGCATCAGGTCGGAAGCGATCTCTATGAACTTGCCGTCTTCGGCATGTATTATCTTGATGAAGTTGTGCCTGAGGTTCTTGCTCATCTTCGGCATGACGAACGTGACCTGTACCCCCTTCTGGTGCAGCGCCTTTGTCAGCCCGTAGCAGTGGGTTCCCAGTCCGCCCGTGCTGAACGGGGGGAACTCCCAGCCGAACATTAGTACCTTCATACTTTGCCCTCTATTTACTACATTTCAGTATTAATGATATATTAGTTATCTTATTAACTTTTCTTTCCTACCCAGAATTGATATTTCCTCGGCGCCCATTTCTGGTCGTGGCCGACGTATCCGCATTTTGCACATTTCAGATACTCGAGTATCTTCTTCCCCTTCAGGTTCCTGTTGTACACCTTCTTAAGCCCGGAGCCGCAGGCGGGGCATTTATTGGGAATCCCGCCCTTCTTTATTTCCACCCTCATCTCCACTTCAGGCATCCTGACGACGATGTCCCTGAGCCTTTTTCCTGCGATGGCATACTCGGGGTCAACTTTCCTCAGCTCCGCATTCACCATGTCAATGAGCTCATGCTGGGACCTGGCAGTCCTCCTGTGCAGTACGGATTTCACCACGAATTTTACCACTTCATCCTTTGGGATTTTCATGATTTGCCTATGTTTCGCGGTATTAAATTATAATGCTTCCCGGTTAGCGCCGGGTTTTTTAAATGGCGCCTGAAAAAACGATGGATATTTTTTATTGGCGGGCTTGCCAAAAGGCTAGATCTTCACGACTTTGCCCTTCAGCTCCCCAAGGTTCGGGGCGCCCACCAGGAACATCGAGATCTTTATCTCCGTGATGATATGATTCAGCACCGCTTTCACGGCATCCGCTGATTTCGTGGCAGGCTTCAGCAGCGGCAGCGCAAGCCCGACGAGCGATGCGCCCATGGCCAGCGCCTTCGTCGCTTCTATGCCGTTCCTTATGCCGCCGGACGCGATGACCGGCACCTTGACCTTCTCCATGCACTGCTCCACGCACTGGGCGGTCTGCATCCCCCAACCGAAG
>Ga0315275_10000482_pt1 | contig 32873 bp, 28 predicted proteins | sample YL17G03_0_MG_FD_205557 | JGI IMG/M metagenome (GOLD analysis project Ga0315275, IMG submission 205557) | Sediment microbial communities from Yellowstone Lake, YNP, Wyoming, USA - YL17G03_0 | ecosystem: Environmental > Aquatic > Freshwater > Lake > Sediment | place: USA: Wyoming | collected...
CGCAACTATCGCGAGGCGTACGGGATGTTCGCGGTCAACGGCATCCTCTTCAACCACGAGTCGCCCCGCCGCGGTGAGACGTTCGTGACCCGAAAGATCACGCGAGCTGCCGCGCGGATCAAGCACGACCTGGAGGGCAAGCTCTACCTGGGCAACCTGGAGGCGAAGCGCGACTGGGGGTTTGCCGGGGACTTCGTCGAGGCGATGTGGCTCATGCTGCAGGCCGACACGCCGGACGACTACGTCGTCGCCACTGGCGAGACCCACTCCGTTCGCGAGTTCTGTGAGGCGGCATTCGCCTGCGCCGGCGTCCCGCTCACCTGGAAGGGGAAGGGGATCGATGAGAAGGGGATCGGCAAGGACGGCCGCGTCCTCGTCGAGCTCGACCCCCGCTACCTGCGCCCCACCGAGGTCGAGCACCTGATAGGCGATCCCTCCAAGGCAAAGGCCAGGCTCGGGTGGCGGCCGCGCGTCGGCTTCGAGCGGCTGGTCGAGATGATGGTGGAGAGCGACCTCGACCTCGCCTCCCGCGAAGCAAAATCCGAATCGTAGGTGCGTACTGCATACGTTCAGCCTGTCATCACACGCATTTGTCTTGGTGGGGCACGCGCTCCGCGCGTGCTCTCACCGTGTCATGCAGAGCCAACTGCGTGCACGCCCGGAGGGCGTGCCCCACATTCGATGCAATTGGGGATGGACGCGTGGGGCAGGCGCTCCGCGCCTGCTCTCGTGTGTTTGCCTTTGTGGAGCGCGCGCTCCGCGCGTGCTCTCACCGTGTCATGCAGAACCAACTGCGTGCACGCCCGGAGGGCGTGCCCCACATTGGATACAACTGGGGATGGCTGTGTGGAGCAGGCGCTCCGCACCTGCTTCGGGGGTAGGGGCGGGGCTTGCCCCCGCCCTCAGCCTGTTGTTGCAGCAGGGTCTATAATGTCGCTCCGCCTCAATAGCGTGGCTGGAGGCCGAGTATGACCGACGACAGAGCCGACGAGATCATGCGCCACTTCGACGTTGTAGCCGAAGGCATCTGTTCGGAGCTCAGATCGGTAGCCGACGGCCATGGCATGCTCGCCGGTGGCCAGAACCGTCTGGAAGATGGCCAGCGCGCCCTTGCCGATGGCCACAGACGCCTTGAGGTGAGTCTTCAAGTGCTTGCCGATAGCTTCAAGAACCTTGACGACAAGGTGGAGGCCTTCCGAGTTGAAGTCGCTACCAACTTCACCGAGCTCCGCTCGATGATCAAGTTCTCCTATGCCGAACTCGACCGCCGAATCCGCACACTCGAGGGTGCCGTTGTGTCCCTCGCGGACCGCGTGGATCGCCTTGAAGCGCGCAAGTCCTAATTCTGTCATTGCGAGGAGCGCAGCGACGAAGGATCTCGCCGAGCCTGCATCCGTTTCTGTGGAGCGCGCGCTCCGCGCGTGTTCTCTCCACTGGGGATGCGTGCGGGGCAGGCGCCCCGCGCCTGCTTCCCGGGTAGGGGCGGGGCTTGTCCCCGCCCGTCTGTGGGCGGGTTACAATGGCGGCCCCAGTCGATTCTGGCGGGGAGGTAAGGCATGACCCGTGACGAGATGGAAGAGGTCAAACGGCACTTCGATGTTGTGGGGGAAAGCCTCCGTTCCGACATTCAAGTGTTAGCGGAAGGGCATACGCTCCTTCAGGATGAGCTCAAGGCATTTAGATCCGAGGTCGCGTCCAGCTTCCGAGAGGTTCGACAGGAAACAGGGGAAATCAAGGCGGCAATCAGGCTGTCGTATGCCGAGATCGACCGCCGAATTCGCACACTCGAGGGTGCCGTTGTGTCCCTCGCGGACCGCGTGGATCGCCTCGAAGAGCGAAAGTCCTGACCTCGTCAACGCAACGTGAGCCTTTTCATTCTTCACTCTTAACTCTTAACTGTCTTTTCCCTTGTCTTTGAACTCTTCACTCTTCACTCTTAACTCTTCACTTACTTTGCGAGCGAAGTGAGCAAAGTAGCCATCATCTTCGGCACGCGTCCCGAGGCCATCAAGCTGGCCCCGGTCATCCTCGCGCTCAAGAACGATCCGCGCTTCTCCTGTCAGGTCTGCGTCACCGCTCAGCATCGCGAGATGCTCGACCAGGTCCTGGATGTCTTCAGCATCAAGCCCGACGTGGACCTCGACCTGATGGAGCCGAACTAGATGCGGGCGGTCTTCTGGCCGCTCGACTATCTCAAGTACTCATTCCGCCCGCCTGCGGATTAGGCAGCGACTTGGTAGACTTGCGCTTGGTTCGAGCCGCTCGCTGCATCCCACCTAGATCTATGCAGCGGGCTGGACAGTGATCTCGTTTGGCGACCCAGCCGCGCATTCCCAGGTAAGGCGCAACAAATCCGATGGGGGGGCAGTGTTAAGCGAGGGCAAGATCGACAACACAGGAGGTCGGAAAGGATGAATCCGCTTCGGTTCATCTACCTCCAGGTCCGCGATGCCATCATGACGCGCGGCGGCCTGCAGCCAAAAGGAACGTACTGGTGGTCGCGTTCAGGCGTGGAATGGTCAGGTGATGAATCGGCTTGGATCGAGCTACCCAACCTCTCGGGCGGATTCCATGCCGCCCTGAAGACCTTTTGGGACGCCCACGGTCTGGGTCGGCGATGCCTCTTGGTGTCAGAGAACCCTGCTGTTCGCGATGTTCTCGCGGAGCAGTACGCTGGGACGGAGTTTGTAATCTCGGATCTTCATTCCGATTTGATGCCGCCGACCTCGGGTGTACCGGACATTGTTTGGGATGTGTGTGATGCGCCACCGCCTGCCCTATCGATGGCTGTATTTGATTCTGTCGTCTGTAACGCATTGCTTGAGCATGTTCTTGACCCCGTAGGGGCGCTAAAGAACCTCGCGAGCCTCCTTGCGCCCAATGGCCATCTCTACGCGTTTACCTGCACACCCTCTTTTCACCTCCACCGATATCCTCGGGACTACGTTCGCTTTCATCTGGATTTTTTTGAGGATCTGCCCTGCTATCTACGCCAGAAGTACAAGCTGGATTTGAGACTCGAAGAAATATATGCAAGGCGTGGAGTTGTGGCTGTTTGTTACGAGCGGCTTGGATGAACTGATGGCTATGAAGATCTCCATCGTCTTCGGCACGCGCCCCGAGGCCATCAAGCTGGCCCCGGTCATCCTCGCGCTCAAGAACGACCCGCGGTTCTCGTGCCAGGTCTGCGTCACCGCCCAGCATCGCGAGATGCTCGACCAGGTCCTCGATGCCTTCGGCATCAAGCCGGACGTGGACCTCGATCTGATGGAGCCGAACCAGACGCTGGCCGGCCTCACCGCCCGGGCGGTCGAGGCCATCGACCGCTTCCTCGCGAAGTCCAAGCCCGACCTTGTCCTCGTCCAGGGCGACACGACCACGACCTTCTGCGCTGCCCTTGCCGCCTTCTACCACCACATCCCCGTTGGGCACGTGGAGGCAGGCCTGCGCACCGGCAACCTCGACTCGCCCTGGCCCGAGGAGGCCAACCGGGTGCTCGCGACGCGCCTGACGACGCTGCACTTCGCGCCCACGGAACTGAACCGGCAGAACCTGCTCAAGGAGAGGGTCGCGCCGGAGCGCGTCTTCGTCACCGGCAACACGGTCATCGACGCGCTCTTCCTCGCGCGGGACATCATCAAGGAGCACCCGCCGGCCGTCCCCGGCCTCCCGGAAGCCCTGGCGGCCGCGGGCGGCCCGCGCCTGGTTCTGATCACCGGCCACCGCCGCGAGAGCTTCGGACCCGGGTTCGAGGCCATCTGCAAGGCGATTGCGGAGCTGGCGCGCCGCTTCCCGGAAACCGCCTTCGTCTACCCGGTGCACCTCAACCCGAATGTGCGCAAGCCGGTCAACCAGATCCTGCGCAGCGCCGGCACGAGCAACATCCACCTTATCGAGCCGCTGCCGTACCTGCCGTTCGTGGCAATGATGAATCGTGCGACCGTGATTCTCTCCGACTCCGGCGGCGTTCAGGAGGAGGCCCCAAGCCTGGGCAAGCCCGTGCTCGTCATGCGCGACACCACCGAGCGCCCCGAGGCCGTTATTGCCGGCACCGTCAAGCTGGTCGGCACGGACGAGGGCAAGATCGTGGAGGAGACCGGCAAGCTTCTCACAGACAAGGCAGCCTACGACGAGATGGCGCGCGCCCACAACCCCTACGGCGACGGCAAGGCCACCGGCCGCATCGTCTCCGCCTGCGCCGAATTCCTGCATGTCTCGCCAACGACCAACAAATGATCGCCCCGGTTGTCATCCTGAGCGAGGCGAAGCCTCGCGAAGGATCCCGCCGCACCTGCGTCGGTTTCTATGCAGTGCGCGCTCCGCGCCTGCTGTCATCGCGAGGAGCGCAGCGACGAAGCGATCCCGTGAAAGACCTAAGGGCGGGGCTTGCTCCCGCCATGTTCTCCTCGAACGCGACGAGGCGCGCATTTGATCAACTTCTCCGGAGTGTCGAACCAATCACTGATCGGCCGTCTTCTGAGACAATCCCTGCGTCTGATTCCAAAGGGTCTGGTCGTACCAATCCTGCAAGGCCCTTTGGCAGGCTACAGGTGGACCGTCGGTTCGAGCAACCACGGCTGCTGGTTAGGATCCTACGAGCTCGCTAAGCAGCGTGCCATCGCCGCCAGCCTGAAGCCTGGCGACGTCTTCTTCGACATTGGCGCGAACGTGGGGTTCTACTCTTTGTTGGGTTCCCGTCTCGTAGGTTCTTCAGGGAGAGTCTTTGCGTTTGAGCCCGTGCCCAGGAACTTGGTTCAGCTGAGGCACCACCTCCAGATGAATTCCTGCTCAAACGTCACAGTGCTCGACGTGGCAGTGGGTGATCGCGATGGTCCCGCCCTTTTTGACGAGTCAGGCGGGTCATCGATGGGCCATCTTGCCCCGAGCGGTAGTCTAAGCATTCGCACCGTCACCCTTGACGCGCTCGTCGAAAGCGCGCAGGTGCCGTTGCCCGATGTCATGAAGCTCGACGTGGAGGGCGCCGAAGCTTGGGTGGTGAGTGGTGCGGAGAAACTTCTTAGAGCGGCTACGCCAAGAATCTTCCTCGCAACCCACGGAGAAAACACAAAAGAGGAGTGCACCAAACGTCTCCTTCACTTGGGCTACGAGGTCAGCTCATTCGGCGGTAGGCCGTTGGAGGATTCTGACGAACTTCTGGCCGCCCCACGTCACCCGGGTGCGAGGGCAACCTTCCAATGAGCCTCAAGTCTTCTCTCTATTCCGTCTTGCCTGATTTCGCGCTGGGCTACGCGGAGCGCATCGAGGCTTCGCCGATCGGGTATCGGCTTGCCCGCGGCGCGTTCTGGTCCCTCACGGGCGCAGTGATCTCCCGTGGCCTCACGCTGGCGTCTTCGATCCTCGTGGCTCGCATCCTGGGGAAGGTTGGTTTCGGCGAGCTGGGCATCATCCAGAGCACCGTTGGGATGTTCGCCACCTTCGCCGGCTTCGGGCTCGGACTGACGGCCACAAAATACGTGGCGGAGTTCAAGCAGAAAGATCCTGTGAGGGCCGGGCGGATTCTGGCGCTGTCCACCTCGGTTACGATCGCCACCAGCGCGATCGCGGCCTTAATGTTCCTGGCATTGGCTCCTTGGCTCGCCTCGCGGACCCTTGCTGCGCCACAGCTGACTGGCCTGCTTAGGATCAGTTCGATCATGCTCTTCCTGGGGGCGGTTACTGGGGCACAGGGTGGCGCACTGGCCGGTTTTGAGGCGTTCCGGCGGATCGCATGGGTAAACCTGGCTTCGGGCTTGGCAGCGTTTCCACTCATGGTCGGAGGGGCATACGCCGGCGGCCTGGATGGTGCGTTGTGGGGCCTTGTCGCCAGCTACGGTGTCAACTGGGCGTTGAATCAGTGGGCCGTGCGCAGGGAAGCAGCTCGTGCCGGTGTGCCGATCGCGCTCGCGGGCGCGCACCAAGAACTCGGCAAGGTCTGGGCGTTTTCGTTCCCTGCCCTTCTTGCCAGTGTCATGGTTGGTCCGGTCAACTGGTTCTGCAACGCCATTCTCGTGAATCAACCCAACGGCTACGCGGAAATGGGGATCTTCAGCGCTGCCAATCAATGGTTCGGAGCACTGTTGTTCCTCCCCGGTGTGCTGGGGCAGGTCGTGCTACCTGCCTTGTCAGAGCGAGTAGGTGCAAGTGACATGGCCAACTCGGCGAAAGTGATCAGGGTTTCGATCGTGGTCAACCTCGCCACGGTGTTGCCGCTGGTACTGGCCCTCTCTCTTGCGAGCGTCTGGGTCATGGGTCTCTACGGTCAGTCCTTCAAGACCGGGTGGCTCACGCTTGTGCTCGTGCTGTTTACGGCTGGCCTCCTTGCCGTCCAGCAACCGGTTGGGCAGATGATCGCGGCGGCCGGGAGGATGTGGCTTGGTTTCGCCATGAACATTGGATGGGCGCTCGTCTTTGTCCTGTTGACCCTGACGTGGGCGAGCAAGGGCGCGGCGGGCATGGCAGCGGCGCGCCTCGTTGCGTACGGCGCACATGCTGTCTGGACGTTCGGCTGGGCCAGCCACGCACTGCGCAAGCCCCCCGAGGGTGCCTCTTCGCGATGGTAACCATCCGCTTCGATGCATCTCCTGGCCCTTGGGCCTGGCGTCCTCCCGCCCCAGCAGCTAGGCATCGCGGATGACGTATCTCGTTCCTGTCCATCGCCTCACGCCCCTCCCTCCAGGGGTTCAGGCGGGAGTATGTCCTACCTGGGACCCGACGAAGCTTACACATCGACGCTGCCCAGTGTGCCTGGAGGATTGCGCCGATGCAGTGTGCACCCGACCCGACGGACTTTTGGTGGTGCGGTGCAAGAAGTGCGGCATGATCTACGTTCCGGACGTGCCGGTCGCTTCAGATGTCCAGTGCTTCTACGGTTCCTACGCAAGGTTCAAAGGAATCCGCCCGTCAAGAATTTCTCGACTCGGCGCATGGTGTCTTTGGTGGAAGGATCCGCACGTCCTCATCCTTGAGAACAGCGGTGGACTCCAGGGCAGGACCTTGTGTGAGCTGGGATGTTCGTACGGGAGGTTCCTGCAACTTGCACGATCGCGAGGAGCCAACGTCTCCGGGGTAGAGTTGGACGAGGAGGCGTTGCGGTTTCTGCAAGGACTCGGCATTCCAGTTTCGGAGGAGCTTGGCTCAGGCCGCCAGTACGATGTCATCTGCGCTTTCCAGTTAATTGAACATTTGGACCGTCCATCTGAGTTGATCAGACAAGCATCCGCGTGCTTGGTCAGCGACGGGCGGTTGCTGCTCGCGTTGCCAAATGGAGGAGAGATTGAGCGCGCTGGGCCTGCATGGGTAGGCTTTCGGGTCGACCTGGAGCACTTGAACTACTTCAGCCTGGCGTCCCTCAGCGGGCTCCTGCTGCAGCATGGCCTGTATGTTGAGCAATTCTGGGAACACCAGCAGCCGATCATCCCGCGGACGCGGCAGTCACCCGCTCACCGCAGCCGGAAACTCGCCCAGCGCCTAGAGAGGCCGTTGCGGTTGCTTTCGAGGCTGCTCACACGTCCGTCCTGGCTGGAGGGAACCTTCGTGCTGACGGTCCTTGCACGCAAGGTGGGACCCTAGTGGAGGGCACGTTGGATGGGGGTGTGTTTGAGCGCTCCGGCCTGGCAGCGCTCGCCGACCTCGACAAACCTGAATGGCGCAAGCTCTTCGCGCTTCTCGAGCGGGAGCAGGACAAGTTCCTCGCAAAGGAGAGCCAATTCCGAAGCCCACACTACACGTGGCCCCGGGATCCCTTGCACACATGGAGCCGCGTGTGGGAGTACCCGTACGCCTTCCACCATCTCAGACGTCTCCGCCAATCTCTACCGGAGCGTGCCAGGGTTGTAGACTTCGGCAGCGGTCTAACGTTTCTTCCATTTTCCTTGGGGCGTCTAGGTCTTCATGTGACGTGCGTCGATGTGGATCCTGCTGCGGTGCGATCTGTCGAGAGCGCGGCTCGGTGCATTGACGCAGCACCGGGCAAGGTGGATGCCGTGCTCGCGGGCCCTGAGGGTGTACCCCTCGCTGACGGCGAAGCGGAACTGGTCTACTGCATCAGCGTCCTCGAGCATGCCGTTGACCCGTTGAAGGAATTGGCCGAGATCGCTCGCATCCTGCGGCCCGGCGGCACGCTGATCCTTACGATTGACCTGGACCTGCAGGGGAACCTTGCCCTTGGCGTCGAGGCGCGGGCGAACCTCTTGAGGGCTGTCAACAGGATGTTCGAGTGGAGTATGCCCTGCACGACGGTTCATCCCGCTGGCCTCCTGACCTCGAACAGTGGCCCATTCCCCTGCGACGAGCCGCGAGGTTTTGCCGGTGCCCACTTCTGGCTCAGACAATTGGCAAAATCTCTTCTGGGTAGGGAGCGTCTCATCAGGCCGATGTGGCTTGCGGTCGAAGGCTTCGTTCTGCGCAGAAAGCACCAGGTGTAGCTCACACACACTTTGTTGTTGGCTGCTAGAATCCACTTACGGGCGGTGGCTGCACATTGACTAAGCGTGCCGGCGCTCTTGTTTGCAGGACCCACGCTTGGCTTTTCCGTGGCGGGGCCGGCACTCTCGGGTGTCCAGCGTCGTTTGCCTAACATGATGAAGAAGATCCTCCTCGTGACCAGAGTCTTCCCGCCCTCGGCGAATCCGGAAGCGCTTTGCACTGGCAAGCTAGCCTTTGCCTTAGGAGACGCTGACATCAACGTAACGGTCGTGACGCTGGTCGGCAACGAACCAATGCGGCAGAATGACGCCGCCTATCTTGCACATCGCAACGTCTCGGTAATTCGCGTTCCCGGCTGCACCGATCGTTGGGCTCGAAGGGCCGGTGCCTATCTTCGCTCTTGGTGGGAGGTGCGCACCCCGGTCGCAGATGCCTTCTCGGTCCGAGCCTTGGCAGGAAGCGCGAGAGCGCTGCTCAGCCAAAAGCAATTTGATCTGATCTATGCGCGAGGCTTGCCGGCGGCAGGGTTCCTTGCCGGGTGTCTCGCGGCGGAATCAAGCGACGTCCCATGGGCGTGTCACCTAAGTGACCCATGGCCCCGATTCCTGCTTCCAGAGCCCTACAGGCGTCAGCTCTTCCGGATTAGGAACCTGTGGAATGAGCGCCGGTGGCTTCAGCGGATTGTGCGAAGCGCCATCGGTATCTCGGTGCCAAGCCGGAAAATGGTTGGTTACCTCAGGGCTCGATCTGCCGAGTACAGTAGGTGTGAATTCATGGTAGTTCCGCCCGTTTCGTTCCGACCTGCGATTGGGTCGCCCGCAAGAGGGAAGCCCATCGCGGCTCCAAGGGCTAAGTTGAGGATTGTCTATACGGGGAATATCGATTCCAGCCGTGACATCCAGCCTCTTTTTCGCGCGATCAGACAGGCCTCAAGTGATGAGTTGAACAGCTTCGACGTGACCTTCATGGTTCCTAACGCCAAACCAATTGAACGGCTCCGAGAGCAGTACGATCTAGGCACGGTGGTACGCTGCATTGGAGCTGGCTCCTATCAGGACGCTCAGCGTCTCGCAGCAGAAGCCGATGCGCTGCTCCTGATTGAGGCAAACACTGCGGAGGGGGTATTCCTGCCCAGCAAGTTCGTCGACTACTGCAGCACCGGGAAACCGATCCTTGCGCTGACGCCCGATGGTAGCGAGGTTAGCCGATACTTGAGTGATGGCGGGGGAGTTGCCGTCCCACCCGACGACGTTGGTAAGATAGCGGATGCTCTCGCGCGCCTGTGCAGCGACCTTCGCGTTGGGCGCCTCCCTGATCTGAGTTCAAACCGTCTTCTCGAGCACTTCGCGCCGGCTCAGGTGGTCAAGGGTTTCATGGAGGGTGTCGAAAACCTGATTCAAAGCCATCAGACGGTTGCCTAATTGCAGGCCGCGCAGCGGACTTTGCGTGGGCGGCATCGTCGGCTGCGATACAACAGGTCTAGGTAGTCAGAGACGATGAGAGTGCTTATCCCGTCCCTTGTCAGCAGAGCCTCAGTTGGCGGCGTCCCGACGTACCTTGCAAACCTTGAAAGTGGCCTTCGGAGGTTGGGGATCGAGTGCAAGACCGTGGACAGGCTGGCTCCAGGGCTGGAACCCTCGCCTTTGAGGTACCTCTGGGAGTTTGCCTTCAGGCGGAGAGAGTACTTCACGACTCGGGCGTGGGCCCTGTACCGGACAATACAGGACAAGATTCAAAGCGCGGACGTGATCCACACCCAAGATGCCTTCGTGTCGCTGTTTGTAAGGCAGATGTCGCCGAAAACTGTGGTGGTGGAGACCGTTCACGGCACGAACTACGAGCATGCGCTGGAGACCATCACAAGCTCGCACCGGCTCTCAAACCATCTCAAAACGGCTTTAGGCTATCACCGGCTTAGGCTTGGCCGCCTCATGAGGTTCGAAACGGCAGGCCTGAACGCGGCCGATGAGGTGATTGCTGTGGATTCCCACCAGGCGCACTTGGTGCTCGCACGTGGCGTCCAGCCTGAAAGGGTAAATGTGATCCACAATGCCGTTGATGTTGGCGAGTTGGGACGGCTTGCCCGAGATGTCCCTCGCTACGCATGCAAAACCCCTTGCTTCGTGGTTGTGCGTCGTCTATGGCCCAAGAACGGTGTGGTGTTTGCCGTGCGCGCGTTTCTCGAGTGGGTGGGGACGAGGAACGTGACGCTCTTAATAGCAGGCACGGGCCCCCAACTTGACGAAATCCAGAACGTCTGCGCCTCAAGCGCGAAGGGCGACAAGGTCCACCTTCTGGGCGATGTGCCATCGGGAGAGATTCCCTCACTGATGAGCAGGGCTTTAGCTACCGTGGTCCCCTCGGTGCCAATTGGCGGCGTGGTGGAGGCAACGTCCTTCGCCGCTCTCGAATCTTTGGCTGTGGGCGTTCCGGTGATCGCATCGAACCTTGGCGGTCTTGCCGAGATTGACGGCGGGAGCGGCGTCATTGATCTGGTTGAACCTGGTTCCGTTCCAGCTCTCGTCTCTGCCTTGGACCGGGTTTGGAACTGCCGGGAGGTACTAAAGGTCACGAGCGAAGGAAGAAAGAAGCACGTGCTTGAGCGCTTCGACCTCGCAGCGTGGACCGGGAAGGTTGTCGCCGTCTACGACAAGGCCCTCCACCGGTGCGCAGCGTGAAAGAGCCTGGAGGTTGAGCGAAACAACTGGAAGCGGATTCGAGCAACGCGTTGCCTGCTGACGTTGAAGCCACTCGCTGATGTGTGAGCCAATACCCAGGCCCGGGTCGTGCTGATCGCATCTTTGTGTATCCCACACGTCGGCGGTACCTACACGGTGGCCCGCAACTTGCGCAACGGTCTGAAGCGGCATGGAATCTCTTTGCGGTGGATCGGCGTCGGTCCATCCGGCGCACAGGCGATGAGCGACCCCACGATGGCTTCCGAGCGTGAATTCGGTGAAGTCGTCGCGCCGGGCGAAAAGGACCTGGTGGCCCAAGCAAAAGCGCTGGCTGCGCATATTGAGCGGCAACGCTACGATGGCGTGTTGATCGACGTGCTTGGCGGGGTTTTGCAGGCAAACATCGCAAGATACCTTCCTCAACATTTGCTGCGGGTGCTTGTCGTGCACAACATCACGCCCGGGACCTACGCCTTTGCCCGCGCCGTACGAGACCACGTGCACCTGACGATTGGGGTGTCGAACAGGATCCGCGACGATTTGGTGCGGAGCCACAAATTCCACCCAGACGTTACCGTGGCGATCCCAAACCCCGTGGACCTGACCCGCTTCGATGGTTTGCAGCGATCCACGGACACCGTACTACGCGTCGTATTCCTCGGACGGGTTGAGGACAGCGCAAAGGGGGTTCTCTGGCTTCCTCGGATTCTGGCCCGTCTGGATCGGGTGGCTGTTCGGATGACCGTTGCGGGCGATGGCCCCGATCTCAAGGCACTAGAAGCGCGTTTCGGTCAGAGTGGTCTTGCTGCAAAGTTTACGGGGTTCATAGGCTACGACGCGGTGCCTAATCTCCTGGTGGCGAGCGATGTCCTTCTAATGCCATCTCGACACGAAGGCTTCGGGGTCACCCTCATTGAGGCAATGGCGGCGGGATGTGTGCCCGTAACGTCTCGAATCCGGGGGGTGACGGACGGCATTGTCGAGCATGGCCGGACCGGCCTGTTGTTCCCGATCGGTGGGCTCAGGACGGCAGCGCGCGCGATCATTCAGCTCGACAAAGACCGAGGCCTTCTGAACCAGATGTCCGTCAACTGCCGAGAAGCTGCGAGAACCCGGTTTTCTCTTGAGGTCATTGCACAAGCTTATGCTGAGAATATCTCGCGCATCAACGCGGCCCGACCGTCAATGGTTTTGCCATTGGACCTGAATGGCTGGCGCCTCCCGCCAGAGATGGTGGGAAGGCTGCGGTCCCGCGCCCCGAACTGGCTAAAGAATCTCGGGCGGATGTGGCGCGGCAGGCTTCCGTGGCGGCCGGCAGGGTGAGTAGAGTGGCTGAACGATCAAGTAAACAGCTGCTCTACCCTAGCAGACCCGCTTGGGTTCAGCTGGTTTGTCCGGCGCCAAAGCGCTATCTGCAGGAACTCATCAGGACGAATGACCTGCGTACAGGACTCGACATCGGTTGTGGGGAAGGTAGTCCTCTGGCGTCCCTCCGAGCGACGGCCTTTCGATCCACAGGGATTGACATTTCCTCCGAGAACCTAGCGGCTTCTCGAGATCGCAACACTCACGACGAGTACATCCTGGGCGACTTCAGGAGCGCGAAGCTCGATGGGAAATTCGACGTTGTGGTGCTCTCCCACGTAATCGAACACTTCACCCGTGATGAGGGCGAAAAGGTCCTTCGCCGGGCAGAATCGTTGGCACAACGGTTGGTCTATGTCGAGACGCCGAATGGCTTTCTAGAACAGCTTGCGACCGCTCAGAATCCCTTCGAGCAGCATTTATCGGGCTGGTTTCCCCACGATTTTGAGGCCCGGGGATACACCGTTTTTGGGAGCGGCCCCTATTTCCTCCGTAACCGGCTAATTTCTGGGGGGACGATTCCCGGCCACCTCGCTGCTCTCATCGGGCGCGCGTTGCAGCGGTGGTACTTCAGGCGCCCGACACATGCCGCAATCATCGCCGCGATCAGATTGGTGGACGAGCGAGGAAACATCCGCAGGTGCTGATGCGGGGAATGCCGGTCGAAGGGAAGGCGAGGACACGTTGCCGAAGAATCTAGTGCTTGGCTCTGATGGGTTCGTTGGGGTGCCCCTTTGTCGGTACCTTGAGCGGCACGGCGAAAAGGTTGTCCGCTTTGACCTAAAACGGTCACCGAATGAGGATGCCAGGGTTGCCACTCTCGCATTGGAAGGTATCGACCGTGTGTACTTCCTCGCTTGGGACGTTGGGGGCGCCAAGTACCTGTACCAAGAGGACAGCCAGTTCCAGCAGCTAGACTGGAACTTAAAGCTGATGCTAAACGTCCTGCCCCAAATGCAGGCATCTCGGATCCCGTTTCTCTTCGTTTCGAGCCAATTGGCAGAGGAATACGACACAGCGTACGGCGTGACGAAGAGGCTTGGTGAGGTGTGGACCAGGCTGATAGGCGGCGTTCGCGTGCGTCTCTGGAACGTGTACGGGTCGGTTGAAAAGCCGTCGGAGCGGAGTCATGTGATCGGTGACTTCGTGTTTCAGGCTCTGATGTCGGGCCGGATCGAAATGATGACGACGGGACAGGAGCGGCGTCAGTTTATCCATATCGACGACGTGTGCTGCGCCCTCCACACTGCGCTCAGCAACAAGCTGGGCGGCGTTTACGACGTTTCGAGCTTCGAGTGGGTGACGGTGAGGTACGTTGCGGAAGCCATCGCCGAGCTCTGCGACGCGGAGTTGGTCCCGGGTGAAAGGGTCGGCAGCACGCCGATAACGCCAATGCAGGGCAAAATTCCGGGTTGGGCCCCCGAGATCGGCCTACGAGAGGGGTTGCGTCGGCTCGTTGATGAAACACGCGCCGCGCTCGCCCCCGACGGCAGAGTCACCAAGACATGAAAGCCAGGCGCCGCCTCTTCTTCATCACTTTGTCTGACGTTGAGCAGTCGCCATATGCGGAGATCGCTCTGCCAGCGTTAGCCGGCGACGGCTGGGCAATTACAGTCGCTGCGCCGAACGCTGGGCGATCGTTACTACGGAGCGTGCGGCCTATTCAGTGCCGCGAGATCGAACTGGCGGGTTCGGGCTCGGGTCGGCAACAGGTGGGCCTCCTTCCGGCGCTAAAGGCCCTTCTCGTGGCTCGCTTTGGCCCCTACGATGTAATCTACGTCAACTCGCTGCCGGCTGCCGTCCGTGGTGCCATTGCGCTTGCCGGGCCGCGCTTGGGCAAGAAGATCGCCTACCACAGCCCGGATTACTTCGATCCCTTTGCCCACCCGATTTACTTTCGGCTTGAAGGCCGCCTGTGCCGCAAAGCCGACCTATACATGAACAACGAGTTCCACAGGGGATACATTACCCAAGCATTGCACCGCATGAGATGCCCAGTGATTACGGCGCCCCCGAACCTCCCGTTGAGTTGGCCGTGCCCCGATCGCTCCCCTGCGAAGCGAAGGGAGATGGCCGGCGATGCCGAGGAAGCAGCGTTCGTGCTAATGCTGCATGGCGGGTACAGCGAGCTGCGGATGGTGCCGCAGCTCCTCCGGGCGCTCGCCCTGCTGCCCGACCGGATAAGGCTGGTGATGACTGGTTCGGGGAATCGGAATCACGAGCTGGAGGGAATGCTGCGGGAGCTGGGCCTCAAACGCAGGGTCGTGACGCTGCCGGGGTTGGGTTTCTGCGACCTACTCGCGTACACGGTCAATGCCGACTGCGGCGTGCTCCTCTACCAGAACAACGACCTGGGCAACTTCTTCACCTCTCCCGGGAGGCTAACAGAGTACCTCGCATGCGGATTGCCTGTTTTGGCCAGCAACCATACCGGCCTGGAGGACCTCGTACTGAAATACGGCCTCGGCGAGGCGGTCCTGTCCACCGAGCCTGAGAGCATCGCCGCTGGGGTCCTGCGGCTCGAGGCGGCTGTCCAGCAGGGGAGATTCCACCGCCAAACCATGCGCAAACAGTTCCTTGGGCACTTCGCCTTCGAGCACTGGGAGCCTGTGGTCGTAGGAGCGTTCAGGCAGCTAGTGACCGAAACCAGGACACGGGACGTGATGCGACCACCCTTTCCATGGTTACCCAAGCCATAGACTCACGCGGCCCCTTTCTTGTTGCGCAGATGGGCGCACGGCTGCACTACGCGCTCCCTCGTGTCCTCGCAGCGGCAGGGATGCTGGATTCGTTTTGTACCGACATTTGCGCGAGCAAGGGTTGGCCCCGGTTGTTCCGGCTTCTCCCAGGACGGTTGCTCCCTGGTTCGCTGCAGAGGCTTGCCGAACGTGTGCCAAATGGTGTTCCACGGCAGCGCATCAAGGCGTTCAACTCGTTCGGACTCGAATACGCGCGGCGACGCAACAGGGACTCCTCGGCGTCCGAGGTCACGGCGACGCACCTATGGGCGGGGCGAACGTTCTGCCGCTTGGTGCTGGCAAGCGGGCTCGAGGGCGCGGGCGGCGTGTTCGTCTTCAATAGCGCTGGCTTGGAGATCCTGCAGGAAGCCCGGAAGCACGGGCTCGTCGCGGTCATGGAACAGGCGATCGCGCCGCGGGCGCTCGAGCAGAAGATACTTGCGGAGGAGCATCTCCGTTTTCCTGACTGGGAGCCCCCTCCCGAGGCGGACACCGAGGCGGCTGAGTTCTGCGCCCGGGAGGCAGCGGAGTGGGACGCGGCCGACCTCATCGTTTGTGGCTCGGAGTTCGCCCGTGATGGCGTCGTCGCGTGCGGAGGACCCGCGGAGCGCTGCCGGATCGTGCCGTACGGCGTTGACACTGGCGATTCTCCGAAGAGGCGCGAAGGCCGGACCGTGAGCGATCCGTTGCATGTCCTCACAGTCGGCGTAGTTGGTCTTCGCAAGGGTTCGCAATATGTACTTGAGGCCGCGAAGATCCTCCGGGGAATGGCGCGCTTCCGGCTGGTCGGAACGATCGCAGTACCCCCTGTGATAGCTGCGAGGCTGGGCGAACGCGTCGAGCTAGCGGGTTCGGTGCCCCGATCATGCATGGCCCAACACTACCGGTGGGCCGATGTGCTCGTGCTTCCTTCGTTGTGTGAGGGCTCAGCGACCGCAACATACGAGGCCTTGGCCTGGGGCCTTCCAGTTATCTGCACGCCAAATGCCGGTTCCGTGGTGAGGGATGGCATCGAGGGATTCATTGTGCCCCTCCGGGACGGGGGCGCGATCGCCGAGAGGCTGGCGCAACTGCACACAGATCGGGACGTGCTGGAAGCGTTGTCGAGGAACGCACAGGTTCGGTCCCAGCTCTTCACTACTGGGGCATACAGTGAGCGCCTCCTCGGTGTGCTGAGAGAGTCATCGCGGGCAGCGTAGGATGTCAACATTCCTGTTCTTTCTCCTAATCGGTGTCTCTGCGGCAATGGTCGGGTGGGGCCTACTGCGCAGGGAAAGGATTCTTCAGTATCCGACGCTGGCGGGTGCAACGTGGCTTCTGTACATGGCTCCCCAGGGTCTGGGTGTGTTACGGAATCCGGAGTCGGTGCCAGCCATGGCCCTTGAAGACGGTGGTCTGGAAATGGCCCTTGGGATGTGCGTTCTTTGCGCCCTCGCCGGCTGGCTCGGCTACATGCACCCGTGGAGAAGAAAGCCAGCGGGGTCTGCCAAGGTCGCGCAGTACTCGAGAAGTAGGACGTTGCATGCCGGTCTGGCCCTGCTGGGTGTGGGCCTGCTTGGCTTCTACAAGCTAGCGAGCCTCAGCGGCGGTTGGGTCGCCTTCTTCTCGACCGAGGGGTCCTACACGCTCGAGTGGAGGGGCCTTCCGGTGGCATACGTATTCTTCGCGGGGGCGCTCTTTCCTGCGTTGTTCCTACTGCTGGTGTCTGCGCTGGCGGGACGCAACCTGGTCGGCTGGGTCGGCGCGGTTGCTGGGGCGCTGCCCCTAGTGGCAAGCGCAGTTTTCCTAGGCCGGCGCAGTCAAACGGTCTTTTTAATCATGATCGTCCTGCTCGCAGCGCTATTCGTGCGAGGTTGGGCACCGCCTCGGTCGGTCGCCATTGTCGGGATGCTTGTTACGGCCGTTGTAGTCGTCGCCGCGGGCGAGTACCGCAGGTACAGCCCGATCGGGGGCGATTGGGGTGAGATCAGGTATCTCGATCCCAAAGGGATGGTCCGTTCAGTTGTCAGTGGCGAGGGGTATTCGGAATTTCAGTTCGCACTCGTGCAGATATCAGCGACGAACCGTTTCAAGGAGTTTGGCTTGGGCCGTGGTTTCTACAACACACTCGTCGCGAACTGGATACCGCGTCTCCTCGTTGGCGACGCTGTGAAGGAATCGTTCTTCATCGAAGGGCCAGATTACGGCCAGCAAACGTACGCAGCCTACCAGTGGTCTCCCGGTTACGGTTCCAACCCCACGGGCATCAACAACGCCTTCTGTGAGTTTTGGTTCTTCGGTGCACTGCTGTACTTTGGGATCGGCAAGGGCTTTCGGTACCTGTGGGACAGAGCATTCATCACGAAGGACTTCGCAGCGACGCTCTTCTACGCCTGCCTCTCGCCCCTCGCGATGACGACCATTCTTGGAAATCTGTCAGGGGTGCCCTCCGACGTACTCTACGTCTCGCTTTTCGTTGTGCCTGCAATCGTTTATGCCCGTGCGCCGAGACGCGCCCTTGCGCGCCCTCAGTCTGCACCAGTGAGAGGAGGAGGCACAAGGGGCAACAACAACGGCAACAACAACGGCCTGCCGGCCGGGAGGACGCAAGGCTGATTGTTGGCCCTTACTCATGATGGCTGACTATGGAAATGTGGGCCGGATGGCGGTTGTCTTCTCAAGCATCGGACCCGGTCACCATGCACGCCTAGGGGCAGCGGGAGCGCTTGGGGAGGTCTTTGGGCTCGAAGTGACGTCGGTCGAAAGAAACCAATACCGGGAGGTTCCCCTCAAGGCCACAGAGTACCAGCGTGTGACCCTTCTGCATGGTCGTCCTGAGAATCATCATGGTGGCCTTTGCCGGGCGGTGCACGAGGCATTGAACGAGATTGAGCCGTGCGTCGTCGCCATCCCAGGATGGTCGAACCAGGCTGGCCTTGCCGTACTTAAATGGTGCCTCCGAAACGGTGCCGCAGTTGTCTTGATGGCGGACACTCATGCCGAGGCCGAGCAGCGGGTCGGCCTTTGGCGCAGCCTCAAGAGACGCATCGTACGGATGTGTGGTGCTGGCCTGGTGGCGGGTTCCCCACAGGTTGTGTACCTCAACGGCCTCGGTATGCCACGCGAGCGAATTTTCACAGGCTATGACGTGGTTGACAACGACTACTTTGCTCGGGGCGCGGCGCAGGCGAGAGCGAACTCGGCGGCGGTTCGAACGCAACTCGCGCTGCCTCCAAGGTACTTTCTATGTGTCAGTCGGCTGGCTGCCGAGAAAAACCTCCCACGCGTGATGCGGGCATTCCGCGAGTACCGGCAGCTAGCCGGCGATAGCGCATGGTCGCTCGTCATTGTCGGAGAGGGGCCCGAACAGGCGGCGATTAAGTCCATCGCCGAAGGCCCTGGTCTTGAGGGCAAAGTGTTGCTTGCCGGGTATAGGCCATACGGCATTTTGCCCGACTACTACGGTCTGGCTGGCGCTTTCATCCTTGCAAGCGTCTCGGAGACATGGGGCCTCGCCGTGAACGAGGCAATGGCCGCCGGACTGCCTGTCCTCGTGTCCCGGAGCTGCGGGTGTGCCGAGGACCTGGTGGAGGAAGGTGTGAACGGCTTTACCTTTGACCCCCGTGACGAAAGGGCGCTCACCGGACTGATGCTTGCGCTCTCAGCCGGCGACGTGGAGGCCATGGGCAAGGCAAGCCAGGAGATCATTGGACGGTGGCCGCTGCAGAGATTTGCGGAGGGCCTGTGGACAGCAGCGCGGGTGGCGAGCCAGGGAACTAGGCGTCGTGGCAACCTTCTGGACCGCGTGCTTCTCGAGGGGCTCGCAGGGTTGTGATCCGCTCAGGCTGCTTGGTCGCTTCCACTTCGAGGGTCGCTGGTGGCTTGTTCGATGCTGTGCGCTGGTTGGGGCAGGCGCTCTCGACCTGGTGCGATGTGGCAGTCGACGTCTTCTCGCTTGAGGACGTCTTCACCGTTGCAGATGCCGTGGCCTGGGAGCCTCTACGAGTCAGGTCCTTCCCGGTTGTTGGGCCTAAGGCATTTGGCTACTCTCCAGCGCTCGCACGGGCTGTCATGGCGGCGGATTTCGAGTTACTTCACCTGCACGGTCTCTGGATGTACCCGTCGGTCGTGAGCCAACGCTGGGGTCACTCGACCCGAAAGCCCTACTTGGTGTCTGTCCATGGAATGCTGGAGCCTTGGGCGCTGGACAACGCGAGAGGCAAGAAGCGACTTGCCAAGCTGATATACGAAGGCCGAAACCTTGGCGGCGCTAGTTGCCTTCACTCCCTGTGCGCGGCCGAGACCATGGCGATCCGGACGCTAGGGCTCAGAAACCCCGTCTGTGAGATCCCAAACTGTGTTCGTCTTCCGGCTCCGGGGCCAGCCGGACCATCGCCATGGGCGGGAGTCATCCTGGAAGGAATGGCGGTCCTGCTTTACTTCGGGCGGCTGCATCCTAAGAAACAACTTCCGGCCCTCCTCCGCGGCTGGCAGAGGGCCAAGCAGAGTGGTCCCGGGGCGGCAAAGGAGTGGGCTCTCGCCGTAGTCGGCTGGGATGAGGGCAACTACAGGAAGGGGCTGGAGGATTTGGCCTCCCAGTTGGCGCTTTCGGACGTCTACTTTGCCGGGCCGCAATATGGTTTTGAAAAGCACAACACGCTGAGCGGCGCCGATGCATTCATTCTCCCCTCGATCAGCGAGGGTCTTCCCTCAAGTGTGCTTGAGGCCTGGTCGTATGGCTTGCCGGTTCTGATGACGAGGCAATGCAACCTCCCTGAGGGTTTCGTTGCTGGGGCAGCTGTCGAGGTGTCATCAGATCCCAGTGACGTAGCGCGTGGGCTGTCGGTCCTCTTCGAGATGACGAGCGCGGAGCGAAGAGCAATGGGCGCACGCGGGTTGGGACTGGTGCGAGATCGCTTCAATTGCCGGGGAGTTTCCGAGCAGATGCGCGATGTGTATTCATGGGTTTTGGGTGGCGGTCCGCGACCTGCGTCGGTTGTTTCGTAGGTCACGGACCTGGGCCGAGCATTGCAGCGGGAGAATGCCCCTACGCTTTGGCGGCGGGGCCAGTGGGCAGCTAGCTGACACACCAGAAACCGCGCCCCTCAGATGGAAGCCAACACAACCAAGCGTGTAGTTCTTGTGGCCCTCCACATGATTCTTCGGCCGTGGCACGCAGTGCGTTGGCTTGGCTCCTTCGTCGCACGCAAGACGGCCTTGGAATTGGGCCTGCCCTGGATGTCCTGGCGTGCGATCGAATACCTGAGGGATGAGTTGAGGCCCGGGCTGAGGGTATTCGAGTGGGGTGCGGGAGGTTCCACGGTTTTCTTCGCTGAGCGGGGTTGCCGGGTCGTAACCGTGGAGAGCGACTTTGGTTGGTCAAACGCTGTGGCATCGGCTTTGAAAACCAGAAACTGCTTTTCGAATGTCATCATTCGGCGCATGTCCGTAAGCGAAGACAAACCGGCCTCCATCAGAGAGTATCTTGAAGCCGTACACACTGGTGAGCCATGGGATGTCGTTGTTGTTGACGGTCCCGAATCCTCAAATCTCTCGCGGGTTGATTGCGTGCGCGAAGCAACCGATGCCTTGCAACCGAGTGGCTTTTTGGTGCTGGATGATGCTTATCGGTCCGCTTACGCGTGCGTACCGCAGCTCCTTCGTGGGTGGACCCGGCGAGGTTTCCAGGGCTTGGGTCCGGCGCGCCTGGGCGTCACCCAAACCGATGTGTACCTCTCACCGAGCCAGGATGCTCGGCGCTGAAGTGCAAGGGAACCCAACGTGAGGGTTACAATTGTTACTGGGCCATTCCTTCCTGTTCCACCGGCGCCATGCGGCGCCGTTGAGAAGATCTGGCATGGACTTGCAGAAGCGTTTGCGAAACGTGGGCACCCTGTAACCTTCCTGTGCCGCTGGCATGCGGGGCAGGGGCGCGATGAGGTCATAAGGGGCGTGAGATTCCTCCGTATCCGCTGGTTCGGGCGCACTCGTTTTCTTGCTACCGACCTGGCGGCAGATCTTGCCTATTCGCTCCGCATGCTCCGACGCTTGCCTGTAGCGGACGTGCTGGTCCTGAACGCCTTCTGGCTTCCGGCACTCGCTAGGTCGCGGCCAGCCGCAGGTAAGGTCGTTGTAAACGTGGCGCGAATGCCCAAAGGACAGATGTTCCTCTACCGGAGGGCCGCCCGATTGGCTGCCGTGTCAGCCGCAGTAGGGCGGCAGATAGCGCGGCAATGCCCCAGCGTAGCACCGCTCGTGAGGGTTATCCCCAACCCAGTTGACGTTGAGGCCTTCAGGCCACCCTGCAACCGTCGTTCCTGGAGTGGGACAAAGGTCATTATGTACGCGGGCCGGATCCACCCGGAGAAGGGACTCAAAGTGCTCCTCGAGGGCTTCCGAGAGCTCGCCCTGCACCGAGGAGACGTCACGCTCAAGTTGGTGGGCCCTCATCGGGTTGCAGCGGGTGGCGGTGGTGATCGGTTCCTCGCGGTGCTGAGAGAATCGGCCAGGGGTTTGCCGGTGGAGTTCTTGGGGGAGGTGACTAGCAGCAGCCAACTCGCTTCTCTGCTCCAGGCGGCCCACATCTTTGTTTACCCATCTCAGGCCGAAAATGGCGAAAGCTTCGGGCTGGCAGTCCTGGAGGCAATGGCGACAGGTCTTGTGTCCGTGGTGTCCGACCTTGAATGCTTCAGGGAGTTCGTCACAGTTGGACAAACCGGGGTCGTGTTTGATCATCGTGACCACGGGGCGGGCAAGCGACTCATTGGTGCTTTGAGCGCACTTCTGGGCAACCCGGAGCTGGCTGCGACGCTGGGTTCTCGGGCTGCTGTGGCGGCGAGGCGCTTTAGTATCGAGGAAATCGCTGGGCGTTACCTGGATGATTTTGCGGAGCTGGTCACGCAATCTGGTAATCTCAGCGGTCCTGTCTCCAGGGTTCAGCCATGACTGACAAGCGTTTGCGGAAGATGGGGCAGAAAGACGCCTTCACGTCGCCTTGGGCCCGAGCGACGCGTCTGAAGTTCTTGCTCTGGCAGGCTGCGTATGTCCTTCTGTTCCGCCCCACGCCGAAGCCTTTCTACCCGTGGCGCGTCCTGCTGCTGCGCCTCTTTGGTGCTCAGGTGAGCGGCAAGCCCTTTGTAGCAGCCTCTGCCATCGTCAGAATGCCTTGGCAATTGGTCCTCGAGGATCGCGCTTGCCTTGGCGCTCGCAGTGAGGTGTACAACCTAGCCAGGGTTATCCTTCGGGCCCGGTGTACCGTTGCCCAACAGGCCTACCTTTGCGCGGGCACGCATGACTTCTCGGACCCGGCATTGCCCCTCGTTGTCGGTGAGATCGAGATTGGGGAGGACGCCTTTGTTGGCGCGCGCGCCTTTGTACTTCCGGGTGTGGTCATAGGTGCAGGTGCCGTCGTCGGCGCGTGTTCCGTCGTGACTAAGGATGTCCCTCCGTGGGCCGTCGTTGTGGGTAACCCCGCGAAATTCCTGAAGAACCGAATCGTGCAGACCACTACCGCTGGGGACTGAGAGCACAATGAACGGCAAGCTTCCCGTCACGGTGCTGATCGCTACCAAGAACGAGGAGCTGAACATTCGGAAGTGTCTCGCGGCGGTCGAGCCGGCCACCCGGGTTGTGGTGGTGGACTCCAACAGCTCCGATCGCACAGCCGGGATCGCGCGAGAAATGCAAGCCGAGGTGATCCAGTTCGCCTACCGGGGCGGCTACCCGAAGAAACGTCAGTGGGCGCTGACCACGCTCGACATCAGCACGCCATGGGTACTGCTGCTTGATGCCGACGAGGTTGTGCCCGAGGCCCTTTGGGTGGGAATTGGTCTCGCGGTTGAGGACCCGCAGGCCTGTTCGGGCTATCTCGTCACAAAGGGCTTTCATTTCCTCGGGAGGCGGTTCAGGCACGGGGGCTTTTCGCATTCGGCCGTCCTCCTTTTCCGCACCGGCTCGGCAAGATTTGAACACATTCTCGATGAGTCGCCTGATGCCCCCGACATCGAGATCCATGAACGCCTCATCGTCGAGGGTCCCATCGGGCGCTTGCGGACGCCGCTGATCCACGAGGACATGAAAGGTCTCGAGGCGTACCTCGACCGGCACAACAGGTACTCCACTTGGGAGGCGCGTGTGCGCTGCCTCTTCAAGGGGAAAAACGCGTTTTCACGGGACACGCTCAAACCGCGGCTCCTGGGAAACGTGCAGGAGCGAAGACGCTTTCTCAAGCTTGTCGCGGCACGGGCGCCGTGCGAGCCTCTCCTCTGGTTCCTGTACCACTATGTGGCACGGCTGGGGCTCCTTGAGGGGCGACCCGGCCTGATCGCTTGCAGGATCCGGGCCCATTACATCGCCCAGGTCCGGGCAAAGATGTACGAGCTCTTGCACACTGCTGTGAGGGGTTGGTGAAGTATCCGGCACGTTTAGTCACGTCGGTGCTCCTCGTCAACCAGTACTTCTGGCCGGACGTGGCGGCCACGGCACAGCTTTTGGCGGAGTTGGCCGAGGACCTTTGGGCCGGCGGGGCGACTGTGACCGCGCTGGCTGGGCGCGGCTCCTACGTGCCCGGAATGATCGAGAAGCTGCCGCGGCGTGAGGAGTGGCGTGGGGTCGAGATCCGGCGGGTACGGTGCACGAGCTTTGGGAGGGCAAGCACGCTCGGCAGGGTCACCGATTACCTGACATTCCTGGCAGGCGCCAAGCTTGCGGTGCTCTTCGGGCGTCGCCGCGACGTCGTGATCTGCCTGTCCACGCCGCCGCTGGTAGGCGTCCTCGGGTTGCTTGCGCGCCTGCGTGGGGCACGTTTCGTCTACAAGGTCGAAGACCTCTACCCCGATGTCGCGATGATGCTCGGCACGCTGCACCCCGGATCGCTCGTGGCGCGCGCCTCCGCCAAGCTGTCCCGGCTGCTGCTTCGGCGAGCCGACGCGGTGGTGGCGCTCGACGGGGCAATGGCCGACGCCCTGAGCAGGCGCGGCGCCAGCAAGGTGGATGTGATCCCCAACTGGGCCGACGGGCGTGCGATCCGCCCCGATGCCGAGGCGGGCTCGACGTTTCGCCGGGAGCACGACTTGGAGGGGCGCTTCGTGGTGCTGTACTCGGGCAACTTGGGCCTTGCGCACGACTTCACCGCGGTGACCGAGGCGGCCAGAACGCTGGCCGAGGTGGAACCCCGGCTGCTGTTCCTGTTCGTGGGCGGTGGCCCACGGCTGGCGGAGGTCCGGGCCGCAACCGAAGGCCTCGCCAGCGTCCGCTTCGTGCCGTACCAGCCGCGCGAGGTCCTTCGAGGGCTCTTCAACGCGGCCGACGTGCACCTCGTGACGCTGCGGGACGAGGTGTCGGGGATGGTCGTCCCATCCAAGTACGCGGCGGCGCTCGCCGCGGGCAAGCCCGTGCTGCTGGTCGGGGGCCGGGGCACCGAGATGCACGAGGAGATCGAGCGCGAGAACCTGGGGTGGTGCTGCACCCACGAAAGCGGCGCCGTGCGCGCCGCGCTCCTTCACGCTTGCCGGCACACCGAGGCACTCGACGGGATGGGTGCGAGGGCCCGCAAGCTGCTCGAGAGAAAGTACGAGCGCAGGCTGTGCACGCGCCGGTGGGCGGAGCTGCTGTCTCGCGTGCTAGAGTCGGAGAAGGGACCGGAGGCGGCTCATGCTTGAGGTCGCTGTTGCTGGAGCTCTCGCGGCGCTCATCGCCGGCGTGGTGACCGGTGCAATGGTGCCCTTCGCGACCAAGATCGCCTTCGCGGTGCGGGCCGTTGACTACCCGGGCGGGCGGAAGTTCCACGGCGGCGCCGTGCCGCGGCTCGGCGGCGTTGCCATCGCTATGGGTGTCGCCTTTGGCGCGGGGTCCGTAGCGCTGATGAAGTGGACCGCCTGGGGGGGACGGGTCTCAAAGGCCGAACTGGTCGCGGTGTTTGTCGCGACCGGGATGGTCTTCACCGTTGGACTGGCGGACGACATCGTGGGCGTCTCGGTGGCGAAGAAGTTCCTGGTGGAGTTCGCGGCGGCCGCGCTCATTGTCTATGCGGGGTGGTGGTTCTCCGTTTTGGGGCTGCCCGGTGGGAGCGCCCTCGACCTGGGCGTGATGGGCGGCATAGTAACGGTGCTCTGGATCGTGGGCGCGGCAAACGCGATCAACCTCTTCGACGGTCTGGACGGGCTCGCCGGGGGCGTCGTGGCGATCATCGCGGGCAGCGTGCTGGTGTACTCATTGATGCAAGGGAACCTGCTTACGGTGATCCTGATGGGGGGCCTGCTCGGGGCCTGTCTGGGTTTCCTGCCACACAACAGGATGCCTGCCAAGATATTCATGGGCGACGCGGGCGCACTTACCCTCGGCTTCCTGCTGGCTGCGATCAGCGTGCACTCCTCTTTGAAATCCTCGGCAGCCGTCGCCATCCTGATCCCCGTCCTGGCCCTCGGCGTGCCGGTGATGGACACAGTAGTGGTGATGACGGTGCGTTTCCTGGAACGACCCAAGGGGCATGCGGTGGAACGGTTGCTACGGGTGTTTCGCGCCGACCGAAACCATGTGCACCACCTGATGCAGCGCCACGGTGCAAGCCGGCCTGTCGTGGTGCGCACGCTTTACCTCTTAGTGCTGGCCTCTTGCGCGATGGCGCTGACCGTCGCGCTCACGAAGAGCCCGGGGCTCGGAATGGGGCTGGTGGTCGTCGAGGCGGCAGCCATCCTGCTCGTTCGCACGCTGGGATTTGCGCGGTCGACGCGCGCGCTTGCCGACGAACAGCGCGAGGAGCTGCGCGAGAAGTGGTTCGCCCCGTCTGGCCCCCAGGCTGAAAAGTGAAGCATCGGGACGCTCTTGTCACTGTGGGGCACGCGCTCCGCGCGTGCCTTTTTGATTTTCCCGTTCGGAAACGCGGTCGCGGGGCGGCTGCCCCTGCTCTTGTCATTCTGAGGGCGCGAAGCGCCCGAAGAATCCCAGTGGGCGTGTTGCCGGGCAATGACCCCCTCCCACATCCCTCGCCCCGCCTGCGGCGGTGCTCCCTCAGGATGACAGCGCGTTTCACGAGGGCGGGGGCAAGCCCCGCCCCTACCTTGACGAGCCTGTTGAAAAGACACCCTCGTGCATGCTGATTGGTCGTCGCGACGTGCGAAAGACTGAGCACGCGCGGAGTGCGTGCTCCACAGAAACAAATGCAACCCCGGAGCGGGATCTCATCGAAGTCGGCGAGATTGCTTCGCCCCCTTCCGGGGGCTCGCAATGACAGGCACGCACGGGGTGCGTGCTCCACATGAGCACTCTCGGTGCGGCGGGGTCTGAGACCCTGATGGCTGACACATCTTCCTGGCGCGAGACGTTTCTGCCGGAGCACGAGCTGCTCCTGTGCATGGCGCGGACGCGAGGGGCGCAGGAGCAGGCGGAGCGGGCGCAGAAGCTGCTGCGGAGCGGGATCGACTGGCCGGCCGTGTTGATGACCGCGCTCGATCACGGGGTGATGCCGCTCCTGTACAAGAACTTTCCCGTTCTCGGTCCGGAAACGGCGCCCACCTCGTTCCTGAGCGACCTGCGAGCGCTGTACCTGGCCAACACCTACCGCAACCTGTCGCTGACCAGGGAGCTCCTCAATGTGCTCGCGATGTTCGAGTCCGTAGGGGTGCCGGTGGTGGCCTACAAGGGCCCGGTCCTTGCTGTCGTGGCCTACGGGGACACGTCGCTGCGGCAGTTCTCCGACCTGGACCTCCTGGTGAGCCGGCTCGACCTCGGGAAGGTCAAGGTACTGCTGAAATCCGAAGGGTGGGCGGCGTCCTACGCGCTGACGCCGAGGCAGGAGCGGGCGCACCTGGCGCGCACCTGCGAGCTTGGCTTCGACCTGCCGGATCCGCGGGTCTACCTGGACGTGCACTGGCGGTTCGCGGCGGACTACCTGGGCGGCGGCCCGGACGCCGGGTTGGCGCTAGCCAGGAGACGGCGCGTCAACATGGGCAACGCGACGGCACCGTCGCTCGATCCCGAGGACATGCTGCTGGTGCTGTGCGTCAACGGCGCGTTCCACCTGTGGTCCAAACTCCTGATGGTGTGCGACGTTGCGGAGCTGATCCAGACCCACCAGGGCTGGGACTGGCCCTGGATCGTCGAGAGGGCGCGTGCCCAGGGGTTGCTGCGGATGCTGCTCCTCGGCGTGTCGCTGGCGGCAGAGCTGCTCGAGGCGCCGGTTCCCTGGGAGATCAGCGCCCTGGCCGCGCGCGACCCGGAGGTGACTTCTTTGCGTGCCTCCGTGCTTCGGGGGCTCTTCCTGCCGAAGACCGTAGAGCCGTCGCTGCTGGAGACCAGCCGGTTCCAGCTCCGGGCCCTGGACGGTCGGAGGGCGAAGCTGAACTACTGCTGGATCCGGGCCGTTGCGCCGACAGTGCAGGACTGGCGGTGGGTTCGCCTGCCGGATTCGCTCTACTTCCTCTATTACGTGCTGAGACCGGTGCGTCTGGCGGTGGAGGGCCTGGGCAAACCGCTGCTGCGCCGGCTGGGCCTAGCCCGCGCGACGTAAGAGTGAATTGAATCCTCGGGTTTCTGTGGGGCACGCCTTCGGGGCGTGCCTTTTTGTTTGACGCAGCCACAGACGCAGGCGCGGCGCGCCTGCCCCACATTTTTCCGTGCAATGGCGTAGGGGCGGCCCTTGCGGCCGCCCTCTTTGTCATTCTGAGCCCCGAAGGGGCGAAGAATCCCATCGCGCTGCACGTGTGGTGAGATCCTTCGGTCGCCTCTCGTGCGGCGGGGTCCCTCAGGATGACAGCGCGTTTCAAGAGGGCGGGGGCAAGCCCCGCCCCTACTTTTCTTGCCCGTCTTTCTCGTCGAGCAGGTGCAGGATCTCGGCGGGGTTGCGGAACGGCGCAATGAGATAAACGCCGGCGGCGTAGCGCGGGGCAGCCCGCAGGAGCTCTCGCGCGCGTTCGGTGCCCACCTTCGAGGCCTCGGCTCCCGAGGCCTCGAGCTTTTTCAGCAGCTCCTCGGGCACGTAGATGCCGGGCACCTCGTTGTGCAGGCGCAGCGCGAGCTTGAGCGACGGCAACGGCCACACCGCCACCAGCGCGGGCAGCGGCAGCTTTCCGCCGAAGCGTTCGAGCAGGCGCTCCCACGGCTCCCAGGCGAAGAAGACCTGGCTCATGACGAAGTGCGCGCCCGCGTCGGCCTTGCGGCGCAGGCGCTCGACCTCGTGGTCCAGGTCGTCGGAGGCCGGGTTCACCGCGACCCCGACGTGGAACGTAGGTGGGTCGCCGATGGGGTTACCGGCACAGTCGAACCCCTCGGCCATGCGGGAGACCGAGCGCACCAGCTCGAAGATGTCCACGTGGTAGACGTCGTGGGCGCCAGGGTAGTCGCCGAGCTGCGAGGGGTCGCCGGAGACGGCCAGCAGGTTCCTGAGCCCCGCGCGCCAGGCGCCCAGCAGCTGCGCCTGCAGGCCCATGAGGCTCGCGTCACGCGGCGTGATGTGGGGGATCGTCTCGAGCCCGGTCTCGCGCTGTACCTCGGAGGCGAGCCAAAGCGAGTCCATCCGCAGCCGCGCGAGCGGGTTGGAGTTGATGTCCACCGCGTCCACGCGCCCCGCCGCCACCATCGCCCTGGCCGCCTCGACGATGCGCTCGGGGTTGGTGCCCTTGGGCGGGTCGAGCTGCACCACGTGGACGAACTTCCCCGAGGCGAGCTTGGCCGCGAGCGTGGACTGCAGGCGCGGTTGCAGGGCAGGCGTGGGCGGCTGTGGCTGCTCGACCGCGACGCGGGCGCGGCGCGGGTGCACGGGGTGCATGCCGCGCACCGCCTCCGCCATCGCGCGGATGTGGTCCGGGCCGGTGCCGCAGCAGCCACCGACGAGGCCGGCGCCCAGTTCGACCGCGCGCCGTGCGAACTGCGCGAGGTAGGTCGGGGTCGCAGGCGGCAGCAGGATTCGGCCGTCACGCCGGACCAGTGACCCCGCGTTGGGCATCGCCGCGATTGGGCCCGGGGGCTCCCCGAGGTGCTCCAGCACGTCGAGGGTGCCCTGAGGGCCGGGCGCGCAGTTGATCCCCGCGGCGAGCAGGTCGTGAGCGAACAGCTCGCGCAGCTCCTCGGCGAACTCGGGGTGGCTCTCGGGCAGCTTCTCGAACGGGAAGGAGAGGCACGCGATCAGCGGCAGGTCAGTCACGTCGCGCACCGCCTCGATGGCGAGGCGCAGCTCGTCCAGGCGGAAGAAGGTCTCCAGGATCAGCAGGTCGGCGCCGCGCCCGGCCAGGATCGCCGCCTGCTCGGCGTGAGCGACCGCGATGAGGCCCGGGCCGTCCGGGTCGTCGATGTTGATTATGCCGGCGAGCGGACCGATTGAGCCCGCGACCAGGCAGTCCACCCCTGAGATCTCTCGTGCCTCGCGCGCGAGCTTGACGCCGGCGGAGTTGACGGCCTCGACCACCTCGCTGGCGAACAGGCGGTCCAGCTTGGGACGGGAGGCGGCGAACGTGGCGGTCTCGATGAGCTCGGCGCCGGCCTCCAGGTAGGCGAGGTGGATGGCGAGCACCTCCTTCGGGCGCTCCAGCGGGGCCAGGTCCAGGTGGGCGCCGGCCGGCACGCGGGCCAGCAGCTCCGACCCCATCGCGCCGTCGGCCACCACGATGTGATCGGCAAACCTGTCGAGCACGCGTCGGCTAGCCATCAGGATCTCTCACTGGACAACAATGCAGGACGTGTGGGGCAGCCGCTCCGCGGCTGCGTTTCCACCCATGAACTTCCCCGCTTCCAGCCAAGGGCGCCGGCGCGGAGCGTCGGCCACACACACCAGCCGAGATGCGGAGGACTGGCGATCTGTGTGGGGCAGCCGCTCCGCGGCTGCTCTGTATTCCTGACTGTCATGCCTCACCCCGACCACTAGCCATCGAAACCTCAACTAGTATCAGAACATGCCTCACCCAGGCCGGCCGCGGCGTCTGGATGGCGTCGACTACGATACCCCAGGTCCTGTTTTTCATTGTCGTTTGGGGGTCTTGGATCGAAAGCCGCTCCTGGCCGAGCCCGAAACCGCCCGGTTGATCGTTGAGGCTCTGAAATTCCATCATGGCCGGAAGGCGGAGGTCTTGGCGTATTGCGTGATGCCCGATCATTTCCACGTTCTGGTTGCCTTCCGTGTCGAGGGTGTTGCCCTGTCTCGCTGGGTAGGCGATTTCAAGCGGTGGGTCGGTCGCCGTGCGCGTCTAGAGCTGGGCGTGCAGCTGAAGTGGCAACCGAGTTTCTTCGAGCACGTTGTTCGAAAGGACGAGGACCTGCTGGTAATCGCCCGGTACATCTTGGCAAACCCCGTCCGGGCAGGACTGTCGCCGGACTGGAAAAGCTATCCGTGGTCCGGTTCGCTGGCCTGGCAGTTGTGAAGAGATGGTTCTGGGTGGCCATCCGAAAACGCCGGCGCGGAGCGCCGGCCCCACAAACCAGTTAGGGCGCGAAGGACCCTGATCCCGTGTGGGGCAGCCGCTCCGCGGCTGCCTTCTTTCGTCGCGCTTTCCGGGGCTGCAACCGAAAACGCCGGCGCGGAGCGCCGGCCCCACAAATCCGCTGCAGAGTCACGCCAGGTACTTGGCGTCGGGGTGGTGGAAGACGACCGCGGAGACGCTCGCCTCGGGGTCCATCATGAACCCTTCGGTGAGGCGGATGTCGATCTCCTGCGGGTTCAACAGCCGGAACACGTCCACCTGCGGCTCGAGGTCCGGGCAGGCTGGGTAGCCGAAGGAGAGCCGGATCCCGCGGTAGTGCGCGCGGAGGCGCTCCTCCATGGTCATCTCGGGCGGGTCCGGGAACCCCCACAGGTCGCGCAGCCGGCGGTGGAGCCACTCCGCGGTGGCCTCCGCGGTCTCGAGAGCCAGCGCCTGGAGTGCGATCGAGTCCAGCAGCTTGCCCTTGGCGCGGAGGTCGATGGCGCGAGCCCGCACGCCGATGCCCGCGGTGACCACGAAGACGGCGACGGTGTCCTTGGCCTCCGGGTCCGGGTGCACCCAGTCGGCGGCGCAGGCGTGCGGCGGCTTGCCCTGGCGCATGAACGGCAGCGCGGCCCGCTCGCGCCCGTCCGGATCGAGGATCACGACCGTGTCGCCCCGCCCGTAGGCCCTGAAGAAGCGGTAGACGCCCGCGAGCTTGAGCCACTTGCGGGTCACCGCGGCGTCCTGGAGCGCCTCGACGCGGCGTTTCAGCTCGGCGACCTTCTCGTCGCCGGCCTCGAGCAGCCGGCGCACCGAGCCCCGCACGCCCAGGTGCTTCCCGAACAGCATCTGCGGGTTGACGTAGCCGAAGATCTCGTCCATGGGCAGGTCGTGCAGAGCGTGGCGCTTGAGGTCCGGCGGCTTCGGCAGCTCGGCAACCGGGAGCGGCTCGCGCTCCCAGATGGCTGCCACGGCAGAGGCGGGACTGGTGTCATTCTGAGGGCGCGCAGCGCCCGAAGAATCCCGCCCCGCAGCCGGAGGGGTTGCGGTAGTGGTCGGCGGCATCCTTTGCTCGCCTGGCGGCTCGCTCGGGATGACGTCCCCCGCGGCATCGATCGATGCGGCGGGGGACGTGAGCTCAATGGCAATGGCGAGGCCGGCCATGGCGTCGGAGGCGTAGCGCACCGTACCGCCGTAGGCGGGGGCGATCCGGTCGGTGGTGAAGGAGGGGGACAGCGCCGCGCCGCCCACGAGGAGTGGGACCTCGATGCCGGCGGCACGCAGGTCCTCCGCGGTGGCCACCATCTGGTGAGCCGAGCGCACGAGCAGGCCCGAGAGACCAATCAGGGAGGTGCGCTGTTGGCGCCAAGCCTCGATGAGGCGCTCCGACGGGCACTGCACGCCGAGGTCCACGACTTTGTAGCCGTTGGTCGAAAAGATGATCCCGACCAGGTTCTTGCCGATGTCGTGCACGTCCCCGCGGACGGTCGCGATCAGGAGCGAACCCCGCGAAGCGGTCTCGTCGCCCGTCATGTAGGGCTTGAGGTAGTCCACCCCCGCCTGCATCACTTCGGCCGACACCAGCACCTCGGCGACGATGAGCTTGCCGGCGCCGAACAGGCGGCCGACCTCGGCCATCCCGGCCATCATGGGTCCGTTGATGATGTCGAGCGGGGTGGAGCGGGTGAGCAGCTCCTCGAGGGTCTGGTCGAGGCCGATGCGCGCCCCCTCGACCACCATGCGGCGGAGGCGCTTGGCGGCGGGCATGTGCCGGTCCACGAACGGGACACGCGGGCGCAGCTGACGGTAGCGGGCGACGAACGCGTCTATCGCGGCCTTCTCGCCGGAGAACAGCACGTCCTCCGCGAGCTTCACCTCCTCGCGTTCGAGGGTGGGGAAGCGCACGAGCTGCTCGGTGTTGACGATCGCGGCGTCGAGTCCGGCTTCCACGCAGTGGTGGAGGAACACCGCGTTGAGCACCTCGCGCCCGGAGGGCGGCACGCCGAAGGAGACGTTGGAGATGCCGAGCAGCGTCAGGGCGCCGGGCAGCTTCTCCTTGATCAGCTTGACGCCGCGCACGGTATCGGCGGCCGCCGCCCTGAACTTGGGGTCGCCGGTGGCGGCGGGGAAGACCAGCGCATCGAGCAGCACCTCGCGGCGGCGCAGGCCGGCTGCCTCGAGGCGCTCAAGCAGCCGCGCGGCCACCTCGAGCTTGCGCTCGGCGGTGCGGGCCATCCCGTCGCTCGGGTGCTCGTCGATGCATCCGGCGACCACCGCGGCGCCGAAGCGCCTCGCGAGCG
>Ga0315275_10000486_pt1 | contig 32808 bp, 20 predicted proteins | sample YL17G03_0_MG_FD_205557 | JGI IMG/M metagenome (GOLD analysis project Ga0315275, IMG submission 205557) | Sediment microbial communities from Yellowstone Lake, YNP, Wyoming, USA - YL17G03_0 | ecosystem: Environmental > Aquatic > Freshwater > Lake > Sediment | place: USA: Wyoming | collected...
TAGGTGCTGAATTTTGAATAGCATCTACTAATACCTGCAAGGGATTTGTTTTAGTCCTTTTATCAATGATATCAAAAGCATCTCTTACAACCTTGTAGGCCTTGGTTTTCTTACCGTCATACATCTCCGTTCTCATCAGGTTGTTCATCAAACGTTCGACTATTGGTATCTTGGATTTTCCAAATATCTTATTTGAATAAATCCCGCCGTGGTATACGTTCTCTACGTCAAGATTAATATATTTTACAAGACCAAGATCTTGAACTTTGACCTCTTTCATGTCATATTTAGCAAGTGCAGGAAAAAAGTTTATGCCGGTTGTTGGACTCTTTTTTGTTGTCATGTTTATCGTCTCATTGGTTTCTCAACTTTACCTTTAATCATTTCATTAAGTGATACATCGTTAACCTTTATAACCTTGAAACGAACGCCAGGGATATCTCCGTAACTTCGGCCCATTCTACCGCCGATTCCTTCTACAATTACTTCGTCGTGCTCATCTATGAAACTAATGGCGTTGTTACCTGGGGCAAAAGCCGTTATTTGTCTCCCGTTCATTATAAGTTGTACCTTTACACATTTTCTGATAGCAGAGTTGGGCTGTTTTGCTTCTATACCGACTTTTTCTAGTACTATGCCTCTAGCTTGTGGTCTTCCTTCCAGTGGATCTGATTTTTGTTTAAGGCGCAATACCCTTTTTTTGTAGTATCTATCACTCCAGAGGAGTTTTTTTCTGCTCTTTTTAAGTTTTCTTGCTGCGTTTAATCCTTTGCCCATGTTTCACCTATTTGATAGAAGTAACGGCTGTATGCACTTTTAATATTTAAATGCTTATGCTAGGTCCATCTCAAAAATGAGATATTTGTATCGAAGAACAGATATTTATTTATTTTTAAGGATATTTTTGAAATTTTGAGATGGCATTTTGTCAGATTGAAAGTATTGCACAGTAGCTTTAAATACCATAATTTACGAAAGTATAAACATTAACAAAGTGGCACATTGTGTCGCTTTACTTCATGGTGGTGAAGAAAGGTATGAAGAAATGGTATGTAATATTAGCAGCTATACTAGCATTTATTATGGTTACTTCAACTTCTGTAGTCGCAGTAGGTGTAGTATCAACGTCTAGTAAAGAGGTATCTACCCCCTCATCTGCTACCCCGACATCTACTACCAAATCATCTACTACTCCCTCAGAAAGTTCAAATTCCGGTACTGTTCCTGTAGATGCTAAGAACAATGATAACAGTTTTGTTACTCCTTATATGGAAAACGATCCTCCAATTGCCGATGCCGGTGGTCCATATTGCGGCTATTTGAATGTACCAATTACTTTTGATGGTTCTGATAGTTATGATACTGATGGAAATATTATTAGTTGGTCCTGGAATTTTGGTGATGGGCATACAGGTTCTGGAGAAGCTACTTCTCATACATACTCAAATATTGGAACTTACATAGTTACATTGACTGTTCATGATGATTATGGTGCTTATGATACTGATACAACAACAGCTACTGTTACCCCTGCTCCACCAGTCGCTGTTATTGCTGCTCCAGATTATGGAGATGCTAACGAGTCAATTACATTTAATGGCGCTGGAAGCTATGATCCAGACGGCACCATAATAAATTGGACATGGAATTTTGGTGATGGTGGTATTGGATATGGGTCAATAGTTAACTACGAATATAAAAACGGCGGCGGAACATACACCGTAACCTTAACAGTTAAAGATAATAATCAAACGCAGGGCTCTGCATCTGTCTCAATTGATATTAGAGAAATCATCTTTATTATAAATCCGGATCCTAATTATGACATTGGTATTAACGTTAATATCTCATTTGGATGTGAAATAGTAGGATGTAGTCCGTCCTCTTTTGATTGGGATTTTGGTGACGGAACACAAGGATGCGCACAACAAGTCGAGCATAGTTATCCACATGAAGACGAGTATGATGTTTCTCTTGTAGTATCAGTTCCGGATCAGGGAACTCTGGAAGGAAGTGTTACGGTATACATTATAGATAATAATGGAAATGGTGAGCAGGCGAATTCGGTTCCTGGACCCAGTAATAGTTATTCGGGAAAGATTAACGAGGAAATTACTTTCGATGGGTCTGAGAGCACTGGCGGCGGAAATAATCCCCTTGTAACATACATTTGGTATTTTGGTGATGGTCAGATTGGCTACGGAGAAACTGCTAGCCATAGTTACTCAACGGCACCTGAAAATGGTTTTATAGCTTCTTTAACAGTTGAGGATACCGAAAACAATGTTGATGCAAAAGATATAACTGTAACAATCACTGATGACATATCATACAGCTCTCAATCATTAGATGAAAATAGTTTCGGATATGTCATATCCTCTATTCCTTCAGCTAGTTCTTCCGTAACTTTTCTCTCGAATCAGATGTTACTTGGGAACTTCCATATGTATAATATCAAAAATCTATTGTTCACCTTTGCCAGTTTATCAGATTACTATGGTAGAACAATATTTAATCCTCCACCAACAGGTCCGTTATCATTCGGCGGCTATGATAATAATGAAAGAAATGTAAAAGCTGATAAGATAGTTCCTATAAAAAATGACGCAGGTACACAGATAATAGCACTCGATGTATATATATCGTTTGATAATATAACGTTGGGTACCGATTTTAACATCTATATTTATGAGGATAGTTCAAAAAATCATTTATATGAGTCTCATACTTATTTTGTTCATAATTTGACCGGTTACGATTCATGTCGTGTTGGATTACAGCAAACCAATTGGCCAGCTGGCTCGTCAAAATATGTTGAGGTCTTTGCAGATCCAAATAACATCTTACCTGAATACAACGAGGATGATAATTGGTGTAACCAAACAATAATAACAGTAAGTGTAGGCAGTTTATATTGCGCTATTAACAACGATCTCTTAGCAAATAGTGTTTCTCTCGAGTCTAGTTATACTTCTTTAGGCTCTTACAGTGTTGGTTACAGCAATTCGGTTGGTATCGGCTCAACCGCTGTTCAATATGGTAGTTATGATCTGTAAACAATGAGCTAACGCTCAATTTTTTTATTCTTTTTTTGGCACGTCTACTTCTTCTACTTCTACGTAGATTAGTTTTGCTTTGAAAAGAACAAATATTAGTGCTGCGAGTCCGGCTATTATGAATCCGATGATGAAGAGCCATGGTATCTCTGGTGTTTGTGTGGTTTCTGTGTTTTTTTCTACTACCTTGCTGCCTACAACAGCAAACGTTGAAAAGCCGGGTGTTTCAGATTCGTAATAATAATCTGTTACATCATAACCTGTAGTATCTGTAGGTAGAGTTTTCCATGTGTTATTATATCTCCATAGACTTACGTTCTCTTTCCATAAATCTTTTTCTGTAAACCAATTTTGTTTTACAGTAAAGTTGATTATAGCAGATAATAAATCTTCTTCTTTTACGTATGTGTTATTTGCAGTTAATTCTATTTTAAAATAGTTGTATACCATGTAAGTTATATTGGTTTCATTCAAAATCGGATAAGTTATTTCATCTTCTGTTAAATTTTCAATAGTTAGAGTTAAGTTACTAAGATTCGCAGAAGGCGTGAGAATTACCTTATTTATTGTACCAGAACCAGGTGTGTCAATGTTTTTTGTTTCCTCCTTTGGAGCGTCTCCCGCGTGTTCTATTGTCGGCGGAGCAACTACCGTGAATGGATACCTTTCTGTTTGTTTTGTGTTTCCTGACGCATCTTTTGCTTCTATCAAGTATGTTGTTATTTCTCCTTCTGTAAAAGGCCCGTTTATTGTTGCTGAATAAATACTGTTGCTTGTCTCATTATTCATTACAACATCTTTCGAAGTATCACCTGCGTCATAGTGTAAGGTGACAGATACTACTCTATCGTTGTCTGTGACTGTTGCTGATATAGTTACAAGATTGTCCTCTGTTGTGACTTTTGTTGGGGATTGTGTTAGATTTGATATTGTTGGTTTTATGGTGTCCCCCGGAAGTGTTTCATTGATTATTGTCACTGTTGCAGTATCTGTGCCTGTTGCGTCATCATCGTCTTTCACCTGAAGTTTTACTGTGTACGGTCCAGCATATGAATAGGTGTGAGTTGTTGTATTATCGGTTGACCAACTTGTATCATATGTCCCATCGTTTTCAAAATCCCATCTATATCCTGTGATTGTTCCGTCAGTATCTGAACCTGAACCACTGAACGTTATTACACTATCGGTGTATCCTGAATATGGTCCACCAGCATCTGCGGTCGGTGCTATATTAGATGATGGAGGAGTATTGCCTCCACCAGTTAAAGTAGTAAATGTGTGATTTGAAGATGTATTGGAATTACCAAATGCATCCACAGATGTCACTTGGTAATGGTAGGCGGTATCTGAGGATAATCCTGTAATGGGAATTGAGTGGGACGTAGTATAAGTCGCGTCATTTGAGGATGATCCATAGGATGTTGTGGGTCCATATTCTACGGAACTGCTTGTGTTTGCGTTTGTTGTCCAGGTGATAGTCGCCGATGAGGTAGTGATGCTTCCTGCAGATATTGACGATAGGGTGTCGAAGAGGAAATGATTGGATGCTGCAGTTCCTACATTACTTGCGTTATCGGTCGCAGTTGCATTAACAATATACGTCGAGCCACTTGTCCAACTTGGAACACCACTATTATTATACCAACTAGTAGTACCATTTGTACCTAACCAAGCAACACCATTCTGCCAAGCAGAACCAGTCCAATACTTACCACCAGTCAAATTGAAAATCGTAATATTCACAGTACTAACACCTGAGCCACCGGTATCAGCCGCAGTACCACTGATATTAACCAAAGAACTATACCAAGAACCATTAACAGGCAAACCAATGCTAACAGTTGGAACGGTAGTATCAATTGTAACACTTCTATTTTCTGTTTGATTTTCTCCTCCAGTTTGATTAATAGCATAAACGTAGTAACTATAGCTCCAGTCTGGCAAATTTGTGAAACTACGAGAATAAGAACCATTACAGCTATATGAAGCAATTATTTCATCATTATTTAAAGTGCGATTCCATATCCGTACTTCATCTATCGTTCCATTGAAGTTTTTACCAATTGTCAAATCAATAGCACTCGTATTGATTGCACCAAACGAACCAGTTGTGCTATTGACTGTCGCCCCGTTATGATATAAGTACATACTTGAATTGTTATATGTCAGGGCCACATGGTTCCAATACTGAGATATTTGAGATGAATTTAATTGAGTACTTAGATAAGTATTATTTATGTATCCATATACGGTTCCATTTTTTACAGTGATTTCATAGGTGTCTTTACTTTTCCCTGCTACAAATTGTTCGTCATCCTGATAAGTAACATACCCTGTTGAATTTGTCTTAATTAACAATAAATTATCATCTGTTGAACCCTGATTCTTTGAGATATTACCTACTATAACATAACCTCCATCCGAAGTTGATCGAATACACCACAGGGTAGAATCCTCTTCAAAAAGTGTATGAGCGCCTAAAGTATTTCCATTGGTATCTGTTTTTAAAATCCAACCTTTTGAAGAATCGTCTCTTCCAGTTATAAGATATCCACCATCAGCAGTTTTTTGAAATGAAACACCTGTGTCATCTCCAGTTCCACCATATGTTTTGTTTATCAATTCAGTGTTACCGTCCGATGTCAGCTTAATTAACCATAGGTCCCTCGAGCCAGCACCAAAAGAATTTGTATAACCTACGATAACATAACTTCCATCGGTCACATTTTCTGATACCAAATAACCTATGTCGTCTTGGTTTCCTCCCATTGATTTATTAATAAGTTCGGAACCACTATCGGCTATTTTCAGGAACCACACATCTCCAAAGCCAGCACCATACGTATTTGTTCTTCCTGTTACAATATAATTTCCATCATGTGTCAAATTAATAGATAAACCCTCCTCGTTATTGTTTCCGCCGTATGTATTATTTAATTGTCCTCCGTGCCAGTCAAGTTGTGAGTCTAATTCAAGTAGCCAAAACTCTTTCCACGGCGGACCTGCATTGCCTTTATACCCAATAACGATGTAATGATTACTGGTTGTATTTTCAACAAAGTCATAACCTTCGTCATCATTTGTTGTGCCATGTGTAACGTTGTTTAGTATGTTTAAGTTAGAATCTATTTTGAGAAGCCAGATATCACGTGATCCTGCGCCAAAAGATTCCGTGTAACCAACAGTCACATAATTGTCATCACTAGTTTTTTTAATTGACCATGCTGTATCATTCTCGCTTCCGCCATAAGTTACATTTTTTACTTCGTTACCATTCGAATCCGTCTTAATCAACCATAGATCTTTATATCCTGCTCCGTAAGATTTTGTGTATCCTGCTATGATAAAACTTCCGTCAGTTGTATTTTCTACTACAGACAATCCACGGTCATCAGTCGTTCCGGTGATTTTTCCAAAGTCAGTGTAAAAAGTAGATCTATTTTCCTTGATCCAAGCTTCGATAGTGAGTTCATTAGTAATATTAAAAATAGAATTATCTCCGCAATCTAAATATTCATCTATAGAGCCGTTAAAATATGAACTATATCCATATTTACCAGATCTAATATTTGCGTAACTGTTTACAAACGTTGCATCGTTTCTATAAGTTGAATTATCAATTATCTCTGTATTTGTGTTATGCTCAAAATTCCAATAACCCACTAGACTATTATTCCAGTTGATGAAACTTGAATTGTAATTTGTATCGTTAATGTAGACGCTTATATTTGCATACGTCTGATCGGTGACGTTATCCACTCCTACAGGTGTTGGCGGATACTTAAATTCTATAGTAGGGTCATTCGATATAGAGTAGGTAGAAAAAAGTGAAAAAAACATCAATATTATTACATAGAAGCAAAGAATCTTCTTCGATAGTCTATTCCAAACTAATGCTTTACTCTTGTGTCCCATCTCTATTATCCCATCTATGACAATAGATTGAATATTGTTATATAACTTAAACTTTTCTTTTAATAAGTAAGACTTTTTACAACAATCATTTATTTATCAATCAAAATTTACATACGTTCGTGCTGTCATGATAATAAAATTTTATAAAATCAACATAATATTTAAATATAAAATTGAAATATATCATATTTGCCTTCTATAGGCTATAGATAGAATCTGAGAGTGGGGAATTTTATTATGAAAAAATTAAATTCCAATTATCTTAAGAGGCAAGTGGTTTTTCTAGCAATAGCATCTTTACTATTGAGTGGTGTGTCCTTTTTGGTAGTTGGGGCTCCTTTTCCTGATCCTCCGCCAAATCAGCCCCCTGAAGCTGTGATTGTTTCTATAACTCCTAACCCTGCTTTTGTTGGTGATAATGTGAGTTTTGTTGGTATGGGTTATGATCCTGAGAATTGTGATAAGTATTTTTCTTGGGATTTTGATGGTGATGGTACTTGGGATGTTGTTGATGTTCTTGTTGAAGGTTTTGATTGGGTGTATTACTATGTTAATTATACTTATTCTTCTCCTGGGACTTATACTGTGGTCTTGATGGTTAAAGATATTGAGGATGCTTCTGATACAGATACCGCTGTTGTTGTAATTTTAGATTTACCACCAACGGTTGATATCACTTATCCAAACGAGGGTCAGACGGTTCACGGGACAATTACTATTGCAGGCACAGCCAGCGATCCTGACAGCAATTTAACCTTGGTCGAAATTAAAATCGATGAAGGCAATTGGAGCATTGCGGCTGGTACAAACAACTGGGAATATAATTGGGATACGCACACGGTTGAAGAAGGTAGACACACAATAATTGCAAGAAGTCAAGATGATTATGGTAACTATTCAGATGTAGATATCGTAAATGTAACAGTGAAATTCATACCAGATTTAGAATGCGTAGGAACCCTTGGCTGGACCAGTGTAAAACCAGGCGCAACAGTAAACGGTAGCTTCACGGTACAAAATGTCGGTGAAGTAAACTCTAAATTAAACTGGGAAATCACAGAATGCCCTCAAGACTGGGGTACTTGGACATTTTATCCGTCTAGTGGCACAGATCTTACACCAGGGCAAGGACCATTTACTGTAAATGTTACTGTAGTTGCTCCAAACCAACAAAACCATCAATTCACTGGAAACATAAAAATTGTAAACAAAGAAAATACCAGCGACAATGAAACTATCAGTGTCTCTTTAACCACACCAAGAAATAGACTTTCATTAAGCCCAATATTACTTCAAATCTGTAAGAAAATAATCGGTCGTTTTCCGATACTAGCAAAACTCTTAGGGATTAATTCCTCATTATCTATTTGATATATTGTTAAACCATAGTTTAATTCTAGTCATACTAAAATTTAATTAAACTTCAATTTTAGTAAGGTTTATATAGTTTGGACTAATAATTATTATGTATGTACGTTGAGCGAGCAATGCAACCAAAGTTTGATAAGATCTCCAAGAGCTACAATATGGTTGCTGTTGTGGGCGCAAGGCAATCTGGGAAAACTACGTTTCTGAAAAAACAGATGGAACGTTTCAATGCCACCTATGTTCTCTTTGATGATCCTGATGCACGATCGTTATTTGAAGAAGATATTAAGAAATTTGAAATGCAGTATTTAGATGGGTATGATGTTTCAGTTTTGGATGAGGTACAATACTGTAAAGATGCTGGTCAGAAATTGAAGTATCTTGTTGACTCAGGTCGACATCTATGGATTACCTCGTCTTCTGAAATAATTCTTGCAAAAGAAATTCTATCGTTTCTTGTTGGTCGCGTATCGATCCTCAAACTTTTTCCTTTTTCTTATGAGGAATTTTTGGTTGCAAAAGGCCAAAAAGAACTCACCTCAATTATTGCGAAAAGGATGGTGTGGGAACATATTCAGTATGGTGGATATCCAAAGGTTGTATTGACTCAGGATCTAGAGATGAAAAAGACGATCCTTTCTGATCTGTATGAGACCATGCTGTTAAAAGATGTAGTTCGTGCTTTTTCAATAGATGATATACAGTCGCTTGAAGCATTTGCGAAATATCTTGCGCTCAGCGTTGGAGATATCGTTTCTTATGACAATTTGGGAAGTTCACTAAAATTGTCATTTCAAACAATTAAGAAATATTTGGATGCCATGGAGAAAAGTTACTTGATTTGCCGCGTTTCTCCCTTCTTTACGAATAAACGAAAGGAAATCATAAAACAACCAAAAATCTATTTTGTTGACACTGGTTTAAGGAATGTAATTGCAAAACAGTTTGATGTAGAACCAACTGGGAAGCTGTTTGAAAATTATGTGTTTTCAGAGCTGCTAAAACTTGGTATCATGCCAAAATATTGGCGAACAAAAAGCAAGGCAGAGGTCGACTTTATTGTAGAGACCGATCAAGGTGTTATCCCTGTGGAAGTGAAACTTCAAACATCTGGAGCTACAATTGAGAGGAGCCTGAGATCTTTTATTGCCAGCTATAAACCAAAAATAGGTCTTGTTGTGGCGTACAAAGGAGATAAAAAAAGTATAAATGTCAATGGATGCACGATACAAATTACGGATGTTGCTGGAATGAAAAATTTGTTACTTTCTAGAAGAAACTGAAAACAAATCCTCGGCGTCTTCTAATAGTGTTTCTCCTTTCGTCCTCTATTATTATTTAGTCAGATTGGCATTTTAACCCCATATCTTTATATACTATTAGTTACAAAAGTATAACATATAGGTGGTAAGATAGGAATATGAAAAAACTGTATGTTATAGCTGCGGTAATATTTGCTTTCTTGATGGTTACTTCAACTAATGCATTTGCAGCCAGCTCAAGATCTGGGTCCTCAGATATTGGAGTTAGCGGATCGACATCAAGATCTTCATCGCAAGATTTAGGAGGATCTAGTAATCCTGCGTCCTCGTCACCAAATTCAGCAGACTCTCTTTCGTCTTCAAATTCAAGAGATTCATCCGGTCTCTCTTCATCCTCTCAGTTTATAACTGTTACAATAAAACCAAATCCAGCGTACGTAGGACAAGTTGTGAATTTCATTGTTTATGTTAATAACCGCTCAAAGGACTTTACCCTATTTTTTATGTGGGAGTATGGCGATGGAGATAGTTTCAGCGGCTCAGAAACTGGCATGGGTGTGCCATTCTGGTTCAACACAACACACAGCTATTCAAAGGTTGGAAGTTATACAGTGAAATTATCTGTTAGAGACAAAGATGGTAAACAGATATACAATTATTCATCTAAAGTTGATGTATTGACAATATTTTTTTCTATAGATGCCGGTGGACCTTATTCAGGAAAAGTTGGTGAAAAAATTTTATTCGGTGGATCTACGATTGATGCTCAATCTGGTGTTATTGCTGCTTATAACTGGGATTTTGGTGATGGATACAGTTATTCGGGTTCTTCTGCCAGGCATGTGTATAGTACTCCTGGGATTTATACTGCGACTTTGTCTGCACAAGATCAAAACGGCAATGTTTTTACCGATTGCGCAATGGTAGTAATAGGAAAACTATCTGTTGTTATACATCCTTCAAATCCTACAGTTAATGAAGAAGTGATTTTTTGTGTAGAAGTATTGGGTTTTATTCCGACAGGTTATTTCTGGGATTTTGGCGATAGATCAACGGGTTATGGGCAGTCTACAACTCACGTATATACTGAAGCAAAAACATATTATGGAAAAATCTGCATCTCTGCTCCCAAGATAAACGATTTATATGCTGATTTTGTTGTAACTGTTAGTCCAAATACTCAACAAAATACAAAACCTGTTCCTATTTTTACCGTCTCTCCAGCAGATGGAGATTCATCTACTTTGTTTGAATTTGATACATCTGATAGTTATGATACAAGTGGTAAAATCATTTCCTATGAGTGGTATTTTGGCGACGGGAGCCTGCTCCTAACTACAAACCCAAAATGTAACTATATTTACGATGAATCTGGTGACTGGACTGTTACGTGTGTAGTTGGAAACAACCTTGGAGAATATAATTTTGTGACCAAAACAGTTGAAGTAATATCAGAAGAAAATGGTGGTTCAGGGGTACTGACACTGGGCACTGAAGATATTGGGCCATCGCCTAAGACAAGTACAGCGTCTTTAGAGGATCAGGATGGATTGTTATTCTTCGCTGGCTCTATTAAAAAAGATGATAGTGGGGATTCATCTGGGATTGGAGCCGCAGCTGTTGGCAAGCAGTGTGATTTAGATATTTCCGTTAGCCTTTCTCCTAGTAAACCAGACAGCGGCAAACCAATTGTATTCCATGTTACAGTGACTGATCGATTAGGAAATAATGATGCTAGTGGAGTGAATATAAAACTCGATAGCGACATAAAAGGATACGATAATGTTAATTATTATGCTAGATGGAATCCTGGTTCTAAGAAATATTTTGTAGATATCAGCATCTCTTGGCCTAACGATGCAAAGCCGTATGCTGTTACCTTAACAGCTACTCCCAACAATGGTTTTAATGAAATAGATTGGCATGGAAATAGATGGTCAGAAGTGCTATCAGGAAAACTCACTGATTCTGATACTAATTTGATTGCGATAATTCCCAACTATAAAGGTTATATCGGAGCACTTGCGTGGGGAAGCTTTGCTCTGTAATCGTTTTTTGCTCTTTATCTGGAGTTTCTTCTTCGACAGATACATAGATTAGTTTTGCTTTGAAAAGAACAAATATCAGTGCCGCGAGTCCAGCTATTATGAATCCGATAATGAAGAGCCATGGTATTTCTAGCTCAGGTTTAGGATTGTCTTCTGGTCCTACTACTTTGCTGCCTACAACAGCAAATGTTGAAAAACCTTGTGACGTAGAGATGTAATACGAATAATTATTGTCTGGGCCTGTAAACTCTTGTGTACTTAGATTTTGCCATTTTTCGTCATGATATCTTATCAGTGTTATATTGTCTATTTCGTTGTTTTGCATCCAATCCTTTTTTACTTTGAATATTATGTATGTTGATTCTATGTCGTTTTCAGCTACGTATGTGCCGTTTGTCTTAATCGTGATATCTACATATCTAAAAATACTGATGTTTTCTATTGTTTTACCCGATTGTTCTGGTAGATCCTCTTTTTTTGGTTTTTCTATTACGTTTTCAGGAATGTCTGTACCATGATCAATTACTGTAAGTACTACATTTGTTAGTTCTTTTACTGGTGTAATCTCTACACGAATAATAATTGAGTCCTCATTTGATATGTTTATTTTTGTTGGGCTGTTTTCAGTTAGATTACTGACTTCTTCGGTATAATTTGCTATGATTACTGCATAAGTTTTGCTAAAATTTATTTTTAAATTTTCGTAATCTTGATTTTGAATAAATTGAATAAAGAGTGTAACCGTGTAATTGCCGACAGATGAATAAGAATGGTTTGATTTTGTTTCGCTTGACCAGTTTGTGGGGGTTTCGTCGCCAAAGTCCCATGTGTAAGAAAATATAGTTGCATTTGGCTTACTACTGCTTCCAGAACCATCAAAGGTTATAGTTTGATTTACAGTACCATTGTAAGGTCCACCGGCATCTGCGATAGCTGATTCATTGTTATTCTGATTGTTATAGGAAGTTCCTGTGTAGAAAGTTTGGTCTGATGTATAATTTTCGTTCCCTGCTATGTCATAACAGGTTATGTTATAATGATAGGTTTTATTTTCTAATAGATTTTGTAATAAAAATTGAGGGATATATCCACTCTTAAAATCCGAATTGCCGTATGCTGTGTTTTCTCCCCAATCTAATCTTGCATTTACCCATTCATCACTTGTGCAAATAATATTTACTGAAGAGGGATCCAGAAAACTGGTTCCACAAATAATAGTTGGACGGATGTTGTCAATTTTTTTTTCAATATTTGTCATAATTAAAAGATCCAAATCATTACCATAATTATCTTTTGCGTATATGGACACATCAATTGGTTCATTGTTATACTCTCCATCTGGGACAGTCCAATCCTTATACAAATGTGTATTGTCCGTCAGCGACATCGAAGTATTCCACTGATAATCACCACCAGCCGTCGAAATATTAATAAAAACACTATTTGGATTAAGATTAATATCGGAACCAGATGCAGTAGTGAAGTTCGCATAAATCCGAACTATGTCCTCAGCTTTATAGCAAGGTCTTGGGTCACTGTATTCAATTGAAACTGTTGGTTGGTTTAAACCACCTAAACTGGTGACTTTTACCCAATCAACTACGATGGCGTTGCCTTCTCGGACTCTAAAAACCACGTTTAAATCCATGTTGGGAACATAATCTGTATCTGTAATAGTTGCTTTTAATTCGCCGTTATAATAATATTTTGCTGTATTATCTTCCCAAACATAATCAACTGTATTATAATTATAAAAAGAGGGTAAGTCAGGAGGATAGAGATCCTCCGTTTTATTTGATCCTCCATTTGCTGTTTTGAAACGCCAATATCTAGTATAAACACTTTGATGGTCGGCATCCCAAGAAAAGACACAATTTCCCTCGCTAACACTGCTACCAAGGTCCTCTGCAAGACCTACATATTGAGAATCAACGTAGGTTCTATTTACTTGTTCTTGCTTGAATCTAATTGTTGTTCTTGTGCCCTGCGGTATCTTCATTTTTGAGACCATATATGCAGCAGATAGGCTTACATTAGACGTCTCTTTTAATGTTAATTCACCGTTTGATGGTGATGCCGTTATGTTCTCATATAGGTTCCATTTTGTTGCATCCCAGGTATCAAAATCATCAAAGAATATAATGTTTTCAGCGTTGGGGTTTTCGTAAAGGTATTGTATTTCTTCTGGATCCAGTGATCTATTGTATATGCGGATTTCGTCGAGAGTACCATTAAATGGTGCAGGTTCAGCAAAATGGTTATTGCCAATGGCTGGTTGTACATTACTATCTTTATAATAAAAAACACCCTCTGTGTTTAAGGTGTCACCATTCTGCACACCATTAATGAACATGCGTTGAGTATGAGTATTATTATCAAACACGACTGCCACATGCGTCCAGGACCTATCAGATGGTATGGTATATAGGCTCTTCATCTGTGAATCTGTTTGATGCATATGGAATCCAAGCGTTTTATCATCATTATTTATAAAAAGAACAAAACCACCAGTACCAGTAGTTCCAGTATTTCTACAATCGAAAATGATTGAAGCACTGATTTGTGGATATGGCCCATACCATTTTACCCAGGCTGTTATTGTTAGAGCATCGGTAATACTATCATCGAATTTAGCTGGAATATTTTTAACCCCGGTATCTGTAGCACTGATAAAGTTTAAGGCAGGTCCAGTTATACCGCTGCTGGTCCAACTTGCGTCAATGATGTCTCCGCAATTGTTATTCCCGGTATTATCATGGGCTTTATTCCCACTTCCTTCGTTAAAACTCCAATAACAAATTAAACCATCAGTTGGAGGCGGATTCTGTGTTTCATAAACGTTAACATTTAATCCACTGGACCAATCACTTTCATCACCATAATTGACACGAGCCTGAGCTTTTACTTCGTATGTTCCATCAGTGTCCCATGAATATGATGTACTTGCAGTGGCACCAGAATTGAATGGACCTAACCAGGTACTATAGGTTCCATCGCCCCAAGAAAATCTATAATATAACATGTCCATTGGGTCTGGATCAGTAGTACTTGTAGTGTATGCTCCTGGTTGTCCTACTGTTAAAATCGTATCACCAGAAGGTTTGGTTGGCGTATTTGTTTTAGTTGTAAAAGTCCATGGATCTACAAACGGATCGCCATTACCGGGATCGTGAACTACGATTCGCCATTGGTAGGTTTCACCATAAAAAAGGTCGTCCGGTGGGTCGTAAATTTCTTCTGTTAAATCGCCACCATTGTCAGCTGTAGTCCACGTGGGTTCACTAGTATACCACTGAAAGTCATAGGTATTGTCATTATTTGGATCACCACATTGCCAAGTAAAAATAGTATCAACCGGAACACCTGTAGCACCATTAGATGGAGTAGGGTTGGTGGGTTTACTAATAGGATCAGCCGACGCAGTACTGATAAAACATGAAATCATTAAAGTCGTTAGCATCAAAACTATAACATAGACACTAAGGATCTTTTTTAACATACTACTTCGAACTAAAGCTTTACTCTTGCAACCCATCTCTCTTAATCCCATCTCTAACAAACAAATATAATTGTATAACTTAAAGTTTTCTTTCAGAAAATCAGACTTTTATAACAATCTTATTTTCAATTAGAATTTTTTATCTACTTTTTCAATATCTTATCAAGTCTAGCCTTCAGGTCAGGCACTTTAAAGGGTTTTTCTATGTAATCATCACCCAAAAAGCCACCAGCTTGTTTAGCTATGTGATCGGTTCTAGCTGTTAAAAAAACTATGGGAATCTTTTTCCAATCGTCGTTCTCTTTTATTCTTTTATGAACTTCCCATCCGCTCATTTCAGGCATCATGATATCAAGAAGAATGAGATCAGGGATCTCTTTTTTCTGCAAAAGATCAAGGCACTCCTTACCGCTAGTCACAGGCGTAATTTTGTAATCCTTGTCAAGATTTTCCATCCCATGCTTCACCGTATAAATAACACCCAAATCATCGTCTACAACCATTATCTTTTTAACCATCCCTTTTTCACCTACCTTAATGGTATATTATTTGCTCTTAATTATTTTTCGTCTATAGATTTAAGCGTGAAGTAGAAGGTTGATCCCATCCCAGGACCAGGGCTTTCAGCCCAAATCTTCCCCTCATGCTTGTCAATTATACGTTTACAAATAGATAGTCCAAGACCTGTGGAATCGTACTCGGCTGTTTTTATATCTGCCTTGTAAAACTCATCAAAAACTCTTTTAAGTTGGGTCTCTGTCATACCGATACCAGTGTCTTTAATAGAAACTGTAACAACGCCACCTTCCTTTTTGGCGTCAAGCATAATCTTACCTCCACTCTGAGGAGTGTATTTTACAGAGTTTGCAATCAGATTTGTAAATACCTCTGCAAGTCTTAACTTATCCGCTTCAACAAAGATATCATTACCGATCTTATTTTCTGCTTCTATTCTTCTTTCGTTTAACAGTAGCTTTTGTGCATCAACAACGCTGTCTGCTATTTCTAGTAAATTCAGTTTTTCAAAATCAAATTTAATGTTGGAAGACCTTAACTTTGCGAGTTGTAATGTTTTCAAAATCAAATCCCGCATATACTCAGCGTTTTTGTTCATCAGCTGTAGGGCTTCCTTTATCTTAGAATCTTTTTCCTGTTCTATTAGCATAGGAAGTAAACCGATCAATGGTTGCAGAGGATTCTTCAGATCGTGACCTAGTTGGCCAATAAACTCGTCTTTCTGTTGGAGTAGATTTTCTAAAATCTGATTATAATCTTGGATTTTGTCTCGGGATTCCTTCAAATCTTTGGCCATCTGGTTAAAGGCGTTAGCAAGGTCGCCCAACTCATCTTTGGAGATAACATTGACCCTTGTGTCCAGATTTCCTTTACCTATTATCTTTGCACTGTTTCTAAAAGTAACAATTGGTTTTACGATTATTCTTCGGAGTAGATATATGAGACTAAATATCAAAACAAGAATACTAACGAAGGCGACTATTATGATTACTTTGATCTGCTCTTGGTTAGATCTCAGTGGTAGAGAAAATGACATAACCATGTCATAAGTCCCTACGATATTGCCAGATATGTTAATCGGCGAAATGATTGTCAACGTCAGGTTATCTGGATCTATTATGTAATAAGAATTGCTCCCATTTGTGTAAGATTCATTGTTAAATTCAAAATTAGAAGCAGCATGACCAATCGAGCTGTTATCTGTAGAGAAGTATACTACAAGTCCTTCCTCATTTGGTTTATTTATATCTACTCTCAAAATTTTACTATTGTTTTTATCTTTAAGAAAATCTGAAAAGAAACTGCTTAAATTTTCTGTGCTATTCAGCATTTCATAATCTTTTGTAATATTTTCTATCGTCCCGATTGCGGCATGTGAATTCGCAAAATTTATAACTCCCTCTTTAGAAAGATCGGAAGTAAGTGTTACATCCCTTTCGCTCTGCTGCCGCAAGTTAAAATATGATAGCGAGAAAATAATAGCTATGGAAATCAGTACAACGATCAGTGTTAATTTCAGTGACAGACTATAGTTGACCTTCATATTTTTTTCGCCTTTTCTAAAATAATTATATCAACATTCCGGTGTGTCCCATCTCTTAGTACGAAACTATTTTTTAGTATAAAACTCTAATGTTTACAAAACCTATTTGTAACTCCTCAATCCATTTTCGTCAATTACGAGTTCACTTTCTTGTAATACAATATAGCTGGAAACCTTGTCAAAGGATTCTGCCTCTATGATTCTTGGGCCGTATGTTACGTAAGACAACCCTGCTATTGAAGCAATCAGGGATTCATTGCTCCCATCGTCTTTGAATAATCTTAGATGATCAGCAGTTTCTAAACCAAAATTTTGATTAACTTCTGTCTCAGCGCTGCTTGCTGTACCAGCGCATTCGACAGGAATCCAACCGCTGTTGCCTATGTCGCCACCAACAAATATTTCTACCCATTCATGAGGGATTATGTCGTCTTTTTCAATCAAAAAACCTCTAATAAATCTTGCAGGTATGCCAACTGATCTGCAAAGCGACATGTATAAAAACGAAAGGTCGTCACAATCACCTGTTCCAAGTTGTAGAGTGACATCGCAGGGTTGAACATTATTATCTCCTACCAGATGAAGTTTATAGTCAGTATTTTCTTTTAACCATATGAAAAGCTCTTTAGCAACTAAAAATGCATTATTGGTTCCAGCCCTATTCAGAACTCCAGTTGAATTTTCTTGAACATATTGATCATAAGGATTTATGAAAACCATTGTCTCATTGGATTGCGCTTGGCAATACTGTGTGACAAGATCCGAATGTTGTTCAGCTATTTCCTGAATTGACGAAGCATTTGCCCCGTTCAAATCAGAAACAACAAAACTTACAGATTCGATGGTTACTGTTATTCCCAGATCGTAATTTTCATCATCTGAGGAACTTATATTCCAGCTTTTCATGGAGTTGTAGGTTGCTACTGTCTTGTCCGTATAGTTATTATCATGTATCTGTATAGAAATTATTTTCCCACCAGGCATTATTTGGGGAACTTCACAATCATATTTTATATTGTAATCTCCACTGCCGCTGCAGTTCACGAAATAGCCATAACTTACGGTATATCTTATTTCATTAGGATATTTCTCATAGGTAACAGTTCCGCTATTGCTATTTAAAAAATCTAGACACCCAGATAACACTAAGGCAATTAAAACGGAAATCAAAGCTGTACAGATGGCTTTATTTTTCATAGTTCCTATCTGCCAAAAAACCCTTTTTTCTGTTGAGGTTTGTGAGAAAGCCAATATTTGCAACCTTTATTCATCTTACATTTCATGCAGTCTGGATTTTGTGTATAGCAGAAATCTCTTGCTAATTTAGCCAGTGATTCCAAATACTTGTAGGCATCTTCTTCCATCTTTTCTGCTTCTCTCGTGAGGATCTTTATAGCTTCATCAGGGTCTGTTGTTGATACCCACCCAAGTCTGCTAGCAACTCTTGCGACACCTGCGGCTTTTTCTGTCACATTGTTTCCATTCTGTTCAGGCTTTGGTTGCTCTACTTTTATTTTAGGCGGTGTAAAAGTTGCTTCAGGAATTTTTGGTGGCACGTAGGGTTCTTCATCAGCCGCTCCGCCTTTTGATATATCAACAGCTTTACCACCGTGGTTTGTTTCACGAGGGCGAATCTCTGCCATTACGGGTAATTGTAAACCTGCACCAGAGATAAGAGCAGTACCAATGGGTAACCTTTGTATCTCGTCGTAAGTCTGAGATGTCAATCCTTCTACAGACTGAATTATAGCTTTTAGATCATTTGGATTTGTAACCTTTAAAATAATGTTAGTATTACATTGTGAAATTATGTTTTTATCAACTTTTGCTGGTCGCTGACTAACTATGCATAGACCCATACCAAACTTTCTACCTTCGGAAGCAACGGTTCTCAGAATATGGGAAGATACCGCAGTTCCAAATCCTCGCTCAGGACAATAGTTATGTGCCTCCTCAACTACCATAAGGAAAGGTGGTATTTTACCAGCTTTTCGGTCATCAAACAATTCTTTTGTAAGACGAGCAACAACTACATCTTGAATGTCAGGTGGAACACCCTTCATGTTTATAATTGCGCATTTTCCTTTTTTAACAATCTCGTTTGTAGATGTAACTTTTTCAGAAAAAACACCAATGGACGCAAGTGATTCTAGAGAAGCAATTACATTCCAGCGGGCATTGCTTTTACTACGAGAAACTGCTTCAATAATATCTCTGAAATTGTAAATATTTTTGAACTCTTTAATTTCTTTTATAGCCTGATACAAAACTCCTATCTGCGGACCAGATAGTTTTGCAGAAAGTAGATCAATGATTTCACGTGCCTCTAAATTCATGCCATTAAGGGTGATATGCTTTGTTTTTCCTTTCTCACCAAGAGGTGAAAACTCTTCTATTTGGTCAGCATAATCGCGTTTTTTAATACCGAAACGTGCCATGTTTTTCTCGTCTTTCTTGCTTTTATTTGATTGCGTAAGTGATATGTATTCGCCGTGTGTATCAATTATTACCATCGGTATCTTCTTCTTCAAAAGTTCTTCGATGAGAACACCGCACGCATAGCTCTTACCGCCACCTGTTTTTGCTAGTATACAGATGTGTTTCTGAACAAGGGCATCTATATTGAGATAAACGGCCAAGGTGTGTCCTTTCAATAGACCTATATACGCACCATTATCTTTAGAGGCATTCAGACCAAGGACATTCCTAATTAAAGCCTCCTCGGCACGCAGGATAGCGGTTCCGGCTGTAAAAGGCGTACGAGGCGACAGCAATAAACCTTTATTGTCTCTGTATCCAATAACATCTGCAAAAGCAGAGAGGCTGTTTTTAATTTGGTGGGGTAAAACACCCTCTTTTATCATTGTTGTTGCGTCATCAAATTTGAGATCAGAGTGTTCTCTTATGTCCATTATCTGGGCAAGTACATGCCCCTCTTTATGAGGAGCAAAAATGTAGTCAAACTTCCTTACAGTTTGTCCATTAACTACAAAATTAAATTCATTCGAACCTACATCTCCATATATGAAACCGATAACATTGTCTTTATGCTGCATCTTATCCCCTAGCATTGCGAATAATGCAAGCTGAGGTTATTATAGTTTTTGTAATTTAATTTAACTGTTGTGCAGGTAATTGTGCAAGTGTCTGTAACGCCTCGATTTCCATAAAATGAAGTTTACCTGGTATTGCTAAGGTGTGAAGTGGAGGACCAAAGTCTCTATTCATCAAATCTTTTATGGCTCCTGCTGCAACAATTGGTTCTTTTGATCCTGCGCGCGCAACAACGCAGATTATTGTGTTTTCATTTACTATGTTTTCTTTATGTTTCTCTTCCATTTTTAGTAAAAGCGCCATACCTTCATTTGCGGTCATGTATCTATCTTTATCAGCTTGAATATCAAGTAAAACAAGAGTGTGCAAATCCATCTTTTTATTTTCTTTTATAATGTTGTATGGGCTTGTTGGAAAATAATCTTTTTCGGGATATGCTAGCGTTGTAGTTCTACCAAATTTGTAATTCTGTAATCCAAGGAGTCCTGGTACTGCTGTGACTATACTAGTACCATGGATTAAACTTGTTTTAATTCCTTTGTCTGTCGCTCTTAATCTGAGATCGATATGAGTTGTTGCAGTCATTGGATCTCCACATGTTAAAAAAACAACGTTTTTGCTTTTAGCTGATTCTAAGATTTTATCTCCTTTTTCGGTTTCAACTCTAGACAGTACTTCTATAGGTTTACCAATTGTTTTTTCGATTTTTTTTATATCTGTTCCAGTTAGTTTCGCTGTATAAAACTCGGCAAATACTTTGTCGCAATTCTTGATTTCTTCTAGGCCTTTTAACGATATGTCTTTTTCATCATAAAGGCCTAATCCAACGAATGTTAATCTTCCAGCGGGCATAACAATCTAAAGCATCTTAATTGGAAATCCTAGAAAAAGCTTTGTAATTAATATTAGTAAATCAAACTCTATAAATAGTGAGATATTATTCGTAGGAGAGAATGGCTAAAGAAGAAAAATCAGATAAAAAAGTCTATCTGCCAGTTTTTTTTATGGGATGTTTATTCGTCATTGTCCATGGTCTAGCCTTGCTTGTGATGCGTCCTTTTGAATTAGCTGGTGTAAGACCAGCGTTCGAAAATCCAGATGATCCGATGAACATCGTTTTAATCTTTATTATATTGATTGTCTTTACACTAATAATTCTGCTTATTGCCAAGTTTTGGAAGAAAAGATTGATCCAAGTCGTGATTCTTGCAGCGATCGGATATACCGCAGCCTACATGTTTTTCTTCTTACTCACTCTTGTTATCCCATATTTAGCTTCTGCGATCCTTGCTATAGTTTTTGCGCTTCTACTTGTGGCTGTACTTTACAAATATCCTGAGTGGTACGTAATCGATGCTAGCGGCATCATAATAGGTGCCGGCGCCATAGCGATATTTGGCATGTCTCTAGGTGTTTTACTCGTAATAATCTTACTAATTGCACTTGCTGTTTACGATGCTATATCAGTTTACAAAACTAAACATATGATTGATCTTGCAGACACCGTCATGGATCTCAAACTACCAGTTCTTATGGTGATACCAAAAATTAGGCATTATTCATTGATAAAAGAAACAAAAGGCTTGAAACAAAAACTGAAGGAGGATGAAGAGAGGGACGCCTTTTTCATGGGACTTGGGGATATTGTAATGCCAGGTATACTCGTAGCTGCTGTTTATAACTACTTCAATCTTAATAACAATGTATATGGTGGTTTACCGATAGTTATATCTACAATAATCGGGACGCTCGTTGGTTTTTCAATTCTAATGATCTTTGTTATGCGAGGAAAACCACAGGCAGGTCTACCACTGTTATGCGGTGGTGCAATTGCTGGTTATGTGATATCTAGTCTTGTTTTGTTTGGTGAACTAAAAGGTTTAGCTTTTTAATTGTAAAAGAATCAATAATCAGTCTTAAAGCCGCAATTTTCGCACCAAATTTTTCCATCTAAATGATTTAACGTATGCTTGCATTGTGGGCATATTGCTTTTTCTAGAAAATGATCAAGCCATATGTCTTTCACTTGTGGTACAGTTTCTTTTTCTATACGGTCCAACATTTCGTTGAGCTCTTGGGTAGTCGCCAATTTTCTCAAATTTGAAAAATCTGTTTTGCCTTTTTTTGGTGGGGAATAGGGATTATAATATGTTGTCTCAAAAGATGCAGTACCATCAGCAGCTTTTTTTCTTTTTGTGAGCAAAGCTGCAAGGATAGCTCCACCGATTAGACCGCCTAGATGAGCAAAATGAGCCGTCTGAGATTGTGGACCAAGTGCAGATTCATACCAAACGATGGCGGTTTCCATAACTGCAAATATGACAACAGCGTAAATCACTTTAATGCGAGTAATAATCATTATTCCAATAGGTATTGGCATTACGACTTCGTCTCGTGGATAAGAAAGTGCAAATGCACCCATGATACCAAATATAGCACCAGATGCACCCACCAAAGGAATGATTGATCCTAGATCAATAATCGATTGAGTAAGCGCACCGCAGATACCTGATATTAGATAAATGATCAAAAATTTCTTTGGTCCAATCCTTTCTTCAAAGGCCATACCTATAAAGAAAAACACGAACATATTACCAAAGATATGGAGAAAACCAGCATGTGTAAACATCGAAGTAAATAATGTATAAAGTTGAGGTGAATATTCAATTGAAAGATAAACTGGTCTAAATCCAAGCCCGATATAGTCTACACCACCAAGTATCTCATTTTCAAAAAGAAGTGTTATGACAAAAACAACTATATTGGCAATTATTAGTAAATATGTAATCATAATTTTTTTAATATAAGCTATCAGTATCGCTCCAACCATTATACAAATACAAAGTATCGAAGCCCAGTGCTGCGGAAATAATACTATATCCATTGACGCTTTCTCCAGTCGCGAGCTATAAGTGCGAAGGTCATAGTAAATAAAACTACTATATAAAAGGTGTTTTTATAATCTGTTGATGACCTCTTCGCTTCGAACTCCTGCGGTACTGGAGCACTTAGATTCCAATCATAAAAGAAGGCATCTGCATAGTATCTAGCCATCTCTTCGTTTTCGGTGATGATTCCCGCCTCACGATTTTTTCTTACGGAAGCCTCATTCCAATTAATACTCGATACCAAGACAGATTTATTATCAACGATCATGCCCTTATTATGAACGTTTGAAAAATAAGACCAATTTGAATAAATAAACTTAGTTTCTATTCCCTTTTCTTCAAAATATCGTTTTGTCAAATTGATTTTCTCGTTTGTTTCCTCGTAATATAAATTGTAGTTAAGAATAACCTTGACATCTACACCATTTTTTGACTTATTAGTCAGGCTCTCAACAAATGGATTAATCTCATCAGCCCAGTTTTTGTAGATGTAAAGTTGCTCGATATAGATACTCTCATTAGCCGACTCAATCATATCGTAAATGGCATCAAAGCTTGTGTCTGGAGAAAAGACCGGTATAACAGAAAAATTCCCTACAAAAGTCTTTGATTCAAATTGTGGTTTATATGAACCAGTATAAACCGATTCATCCATGTAAAAATCAGGAGATACAGATATGTCCATATCATTAAATGGATAGCTATCGCAACGCTCTGGATTTGAGTCATCTAAGAAAACTTTGAGAAAATAATCGGCAAATTCTTCGCTTCTAACAACAATTCCCCATTCGCGGTTGCCATAAGTCGGGTCCTTTGGTACACCTGTATTTGCCCAATTGCAACTTTCTACAATTACCGTTTTATTATCTATTATTAGATATTTTGCATGATTAATTGTGTACCTTGCGTAGACGTCCCTTTCTTTATCGTTTACAATAAATCTGATATTTCCGCCATAGTTTGCAATTCTGTTAAGAACAAATTTTTCTTCATCTTGTATTCCACCAACTGGGCCCTCTTCAAGAAAAATGTTTACGGAAACGCCTCTTAAAAGCGCTGCGACAAGTTCGTTACAAAGAAAAGGGTTTGTGAATTCGTAGATATTCAGATAGATAGACTCGTTAGCCTTTCTCAACTCGTTAACTATTGTTTCAAAACTGCAATCAGGCGAGACAAACGTTGTTATTTCGTTGCTACAGTTTATTCTAACGTATGGAAATTCGGATTGACCTATTCCATATATTCTTGGATGCATCCAATCGATAGAAGAATTTGTGTCGAGTGGTTTGTTTTCTTTAAAGTTTCTTTTGAGTACAACACCTTTTCCAGAACTTGGTATGGGTGCTCCAATCCAACTGGTCGATGTAGAATTTGTCTTCCCATAAATCACGACGTCTATCGTATGGTTGTAGAAATCTTTTAGTGCAACCGTATCTCCTTTATTGCTTAATGTAAAATTTTTTGATGCTATCATCCGTGGTATTTCGTCATCTGAGTTTACGTTATATTCAAAATCTGGTTTTTTTCCTAATTCAAATTTGTAGGCTGTAGCATTTTGAGTGAGATATAAATAGGTACCAGAAAGAATAGATGTGTTATATGGAAAAACAATCTTTGTTTGTGCTGATTTCGTTTTTTCGGGGTTATTCGTCAGATACCAACCTGAGATGTCAATATTTTCTGACGAAGGATTGTATATTGCAATAAACTCATTATTGACTCCAGGGTGCGTGTCGTAATAAAGTTCAGTGATTAGAATACAATTATCTGTTTTAGAGAGCAGAGTTTCATATGTGTAAACTTTAACTGCCAGTTCGTTGTTAGATTCATCTAGTTCGCCGATTTCGTTTTCCTCATCAACTAATACAAGGATTTCATGAACGCCATTTTTCAAACCTTTGGTATCCCACTCAACAGATGGATATTTCTGGTATTTACCTACTGAGTCATAACTTTTACTTCCGATAAAATGCTCTTTGTTTATTGAATCATAGTAAAAATTTACAATAACATTTGATGCGTTATCATTCCCAAGATTTTTCAGAGATGCCTTTATTTTTACAACCTCGCCCTCACCAAAAGAATCAATTTTTTCATCTGTCTCATTGTAAATGTTAATATCTTTAATGGTTAAATCGGACGCAAGTATGCATATGTTAAATGTTATTTCATCAGATTCTCCGACATCATTTTCAGAAGTTACTAAAACTGTTACAGTACAACTGTTACAGCCTACTGTCCGGCAGGGTATTATTTGTAAGTTAACATCGCGTATTTTCTTTGAGTTCAGATTTATTTCTTCTCTTTCCAGGATCGCCTGCCAGCCATCTGTAACATGAACAATATCTACATCAATCGTATCGTCAAAATCCCCAGAATTTTTCACAATCAAAGGAATAATAGATACTTCATTTCTTCTTACTAAATACGAAGTTACGTTTGAGATAATATCAACATCATATTTTCCTTGTAGTACGGTCACATTTTGGATTGTATATATTATGCTGCCATTGTCGAGCAAAAATTTTATCGTATAGTTAGAAGCAACAGGTGAAGTCAGTTTCAGATAACCGGGTCTTGAAATCAAGCCTTCGTCAATGCTGTTATCCTCTGTTGCATAGATGCCGGTGACTACACCGGATTCATTTTCAATAACCGCAGTTTTTCCTTCCAAAAATGAATTATTATCCTGGATTAAACCGACAAAACAACCTCCGACTGTGCCATTTGATGTAGAGTCATCCATATCAAGAAGAGATACGTTTTTGGAGATTTCTTCTGTATAGTTATCCTTTTTAATTTTTATTTTTAAATACGCCGAATTATTATCTTTTATGTTCTCGATGTACTCTTTGTAATCCCCTTTAAATCTTATGTACTGCCAGCCGGACCAATTACCGTATTCATCTGTGGTGATAGCTGATGTATAATAATTGGAATATGACCAAGAACTTCCATTCCAAGTCTGTGTAGCAGGCAAATTGCTAGAATTATTTCCAACTACGTAGGATTTTAGTTCGTAAGTTTCATTTGCAGCGTAATTGCTTAGATTAATTCTTATTGCAAATGGAAGGCTGTTGTCAGAGTTATTATGAATTTTTGGTAAATAAGTTGGATACAAATCTATGTCTAACTTAGGTTTTTCAAAAAATACGTTTTCGCTACCAGGCGTTGGAATTACACCAGCATAAAAATCATTGCTTGAATCGTTCGTGTCCACGTCTTGATATCTTGACAACGAGTGTCCTTCATCCACTGCTTCAGCAGGTGCGCCAGGTACATCCGTATAATTTATAATCCATTCCACCGTGTCTATTGTTTCTCCGGTATCATTTTTAAGTATCAACTTGTCCCCACTATTTCCTAGTCCATTACCTATGCTTGAGTCATCTACATAGAGTCTTATTGTGTTATTTGGAATTGAAAAGTTTTCGTAGATTCTTGTTCCGTGGTCAGCGATGATTGCGTAGCCATTTGGTGGTATTATCGTGGTCCCGTTCCCATTGTCAAAATCGCCTTCCAGGAAGTCCTGTGCAGAGTTATCTGTTATTGCCCAACCCGAAATATTTATAGATTGATTTGTAGGATTGTATAGCTCTACCCATTCGTTGTAGTTGTCATCTTGGATTGGGTCGTACATTATCTCGTTAATAAGAAGGTCTGCAGAAGTTCTTCCTGAGCTTAAAATTATCATTAAAAAAAGTAAGATAAAAAAGAGGGCGGAGAGGGATTTGAACCCTCGTAGGCGGATCTGCAGTCCGCCACATAGCCACTTTGTTATCCGCCCCTGTTGGGACTGTCTTATATAATCTTTTGGTTTTTGAAGGTTACTATCGGAAAACATTGTTTGATTTCATTATGAAATTAGAATAAGAGATTTATGTGCTAAATTGAAACAAAACATTGATTTTTTGCTATATTTATTTTATTTTTGTTTTAGAGATACTTTTTCATCTGTTTCTGGCTGCTTCCCCTTCATTTTTAAAAGTTGAACATTTGGTCTTAATAATCTACATCCTGCAATTAGTAATCTTCCACCTATCATTACTATAACTGCATATGCTACTGTGAATAAAATTGAGATCGCCATTCTATTTAAAGTTACGTCTAAACCTAAATCAAATGTCATACTTGCTTGTGTTTGACCTTGGCTAGTTTCACTTTTAACTAATAAAACCCCTGTTCTCGCTGTGTGACTGTTGCCATTTGTATCTTTGACTTCTAAAGCGACAGTATAATTTCCTATTGTTGAATATTCATGACTCGGATTTTGATCAGAACTTGAAGAGTCATCACCAAAATCCCAATGCCAGTTTGTTATATCATAAGTGCCTTTAACAGATGTATCGCTAAACTCGACAGACTTATCATTTGACCACCAACTAAAGGCAGCTGTAGGTGTTTTTATCTTCTCTGGAACCCATTGCTCAAGTGTTTTAGAAGGATTTTGAGCAACATTTAAAACGTTAGCAAAAGCCACTAACAATATTATTAAACCTATTACTAGTAAGATTGTACCCCAAGTTATTCCATATGTTTCTTCCTTTATCATAAGATCACCAATATTTTTATTTCCTCCTCGTTGAATCAAATCTAAGAAAATGATTTAAATGTTTTTAAAAAATAAGATAACCACTTTATTATATCCTATTTGAAGAGGCCTTATGCATCGTAATGGTTTTTGAATGTTACTAATATATTAATTTAAAACCTCGACATTTTTTAAATCCTTAAAATGGTGATCGCTAGTCAGTAAAGTTGTTTTTTTAATTTGTGATGATGCATAAATAATTGCATCTATGGTATAAAGATTAAATTGGGATTTGATATCAGCTCCTTTCAGTGCAATTTCTTTTGATAAATCAATTATAGATGAAATATTACAGATAAATTCTATTTGGTCTTGAAATTTATGTCCTTCGCGCATGTATTTATTTTTTATTTCCATTAAGCAAATTGAAGGAGTAAAAATATTTGCGTTTTCATCAATATGTTTTTTTACAATTTTCCCTTTTGATGTTCCAGCAAAATATTCAATCCATGCACCGGAATCAATTGTCACGGTCGTACTCATCTCTTAGATCACCAGTTCCTGTCTTTTTTAACCATTTGTCAGATCCAAACATGTCCTTTTTTTTCTTTTTTAAAAAATGTTTATTTAGTAATTCGTTAATTGTATTGGAAATATTTCTTTTACCGTTGGTTTTTACAATTTTTTTGTAAATCGCATCATTTAATTCAATAGTCGTTCTCATATTTAATCCTAATAAAGCATATATGCTTATGCTATATTTATAATTTTCTAGAAGTTTTTGATGGTTGCTGTTACTAAGCATGTATTTTATACTGATAATCTGTGATAAGATGGTTATGTGATAAATTGAAGCAAATTTTTTTAAAAATGTTACAATTCTAAAAAAGAAGTTTTCAGAGTATTGCTGATTACATTTTAATTCTTAAAAATTAAATTTGTCTTGTTCTGAACTAACATTGAAGACTTTGCCACAGTATTTGCAAGATTTTGAATCTATTGGTATTTCACGATTGCAGAAAGGACAAGGTACTTGTAAATTAGGTTTTACTCTCTCAGTTTGTAAATTCCCTTGGACATTATTGTAACATATATAAAACATAAATAATGAAATAATCCCCGTAATTGAAAAAGTAAATGGAGCAAGTATTCCTAGAATAAACGCAATAAATAACAGTTTCCTTTGTTTGGATAAATTAAAGATGAATAAAACAAAAGCCAAAGTTGCTAAGATGGGTAAAACAAGGGAAAGTATTACAGCTGTTGATAAAATCTGTGAGTAAAGATTGCTATCTGTATAAAGACTAAAAGAAAGTGCCAAATTCGCAGTTATACCATACAGCACCAAGTTTATAATGTATAAAATAAAATAGCTTATCGCTAAACAAAAAGCAATTATCACAAAAACCTGATGTTTTTTACCAAATTCTTTCCACCCAATTGTTAGATAAGAAATGCCCCAGATGAGTAGAAAGAGAATAATAAAGATAATTATTAATTGCATTATTATCAGGAGAATACCAATAATGATACTAAGACCCCAACATATCATAACAGTTGCAAATAACGAGATCCTTAACATACCATCAAAAGCTATCCAAATTGCAATAGCAGAAAAAATGAAAAATATTGTAGATAAGGCTACTCTATAAGCAAAAGCACCAAACTGCGGGTCAACTGATAGAGAAGTGATAGAACCTAGTATAGCTATATAAAATAAAATTAGGATAAAAATGAAAAATATAGATAAAATATTCATGATAAAAAATTGACAAAAACGTTTCACACCAGCTTCTGTAAAACTTCTAGAGTAATCATCACCCATAATTTCGCACTATCCTTTTTCTTCTATTACGGGAAAACAAAGATGAAAATGTTATAAATTTTAATTTGTCCCTCACACCACCAAGCTAAGAATCATTTAGTTTGTTATTAACGTTTTATGCTCAAAAACAGCTAAAAACCTATATTTTTGCCCTACAATAAGAAAATTTATATAAACCCCTATATATTTAATATATTAATAATAAAAGTTAGAGTGATTGAGATGGCATCAAAGAAATCAAAAAAAACACTTACATTAATAGTGGTAGTATTGGTAGTATTATCCGGTTTGAATGTCGCCCTCCTTTGGTTGCATATAACTGAAAAAGCTGAAATGATAACTGCACCAAGTGAAAAGGACGATATATTATCTCAATTAGGCATCAAGACCATGACAATGGATCTTACTTTTTCTGAACCTTATGTAAAAGAGTTTGAAGACTATTCTTGTGTATACATAAACGAGTCAGATGTTTATGATATAAATATTGGACGACCGGTGTTACCTGCTAATCTTTCGGTCATAGAGTTCCCTTTTGGAACGGAAATAATCGATTTTAGCTACGATTACTCAACACCAGAAAATATTGACATTAATAATAAAATCTCCTTTGGCTCTTATGTACTGGAAGCCAATCCTAGCAGTGAAATATACGTTAGCAACGAATTATATCCGCCAGAGTATGTCACTTACTCCACTTCAGGTGGGCTGTCAAACGGATTACATAAAACTTTTCTTGTAATAAGGACTTGTCCTGTTGGATATATACCCGGTGAAAATCAACTAAAATTCATACAGCATTTCGAAATAAATATAAAATACAAAGAACCTACTAAAAATATTTTGGATGATAATTCTATCTACGACCTTCTTATAATAGCTCCTTCATCGTTTACTAAACTCCTTCAACCACTTGTAAATCATAAAAATAAGATGGGAGTAAAAACAAATCTTGTAACACTTGATGAGGTTTATGACAAGGGTTGGATGGGCCGCGACCAGCCTGAAAAGATTAAATATTTTATCAAGACAGCAATTGAAAACTGGGGAATTAAATATGTTATCTTGGTAGGTGGCATGAAAGGTCGATCAGCAGACTGGTATTTGCCAATTAGATACAGCCATGTTTTAATACCAACGGGAACACAAGAAGTAATAGAACCTGAATTTATTAGCGATTTATACTACTCAGATATTTACGATTCTAGAGGTGATTTCAGTAGCTGGGACTCTAATAACAATGGCATTTTCGCTGAATGGGATGGAAATACGAAGGATGCTATGGATCTCTATCCCGATGTCTATCTTGGAAGACTTGCTTGCAGAAATAAGTTTGAAGTTAAAACAGTGGTAAACAAAATAATCAACTATGAGAAAAATAGAGCAGATGAGTCCTGGTTTAGAAAAATAATCATGGTATCAGGTGATCATTGGAAAGACCCAGATCATATAAACGAAGGGGCGCTAATGATGGACCAAGCAGCAAAAATAATGTCAGATTTTACACCAGTAAAACTTATAGCTACTGAAGAAAATAAAATATTAGTCAGAGATATAAACAAGGCTTTGAACAGTGGAGCAGGGTTTGCCTACTTCTGCGGTCACGGTGGTTCTACTGCGTGGGGAATACATTATCCTCCTGATGCAACTGGTTGGGCACCGACTCTCACTAAATCTCAGTTGATTCCTTTCTACAATACAATATACATGAACTTTCTTAGAAACAAAAACAAACTCCCAATAACAGTTGTTGGAGGATGCTTAAACGCAAAATTCGATATATCAAAAAGCTGTTGGGCATGGAAACTAACTAGTAAATGGAGAGGCGGGTCAATAGCAACTATAGCCAACACCGGACTTGGAACTCATGCAATGGGCGATTCAGATAGGAACTCTGTAAACGACTATCTTGAAATCCTTGATGGTTGGATGGAACTACGATTCTTAGAGCTATATGGACAGGAACACAAGGATGTCCTTGGCGAAAATTATGGTCAGACTATTACTGAATATTTGCATAGATTCTTTGGTAATAACGATGAAATGGACACAAAGATGGTTCAACAGTGGCAACTTTTCGGAGATCCTAGTTTGAAAATCGGTGGTTACTAGTCAAAAATATTAAAATAGTCTATAATTATCCTGTACCGCAAAACAATGGTGGTAAAAATCTTATGGACAAAAATTCTATAAATAAGATGCTAGCTGCGGGTCTAATAATATTTTTTGTTGCATCTAGCTGTACGTCTGCTTTTGGGTCGCAAGCAAAAGAATCTGATGTGAATAAAATTATTTGTTCGGATTCTAAATCTGATACGAAATACATCGAATTAGAATTCTCCTTTTCTAATCCTGAAGTGGTAAAAAATGGTGATTATTGGATCGTTAGAGTTAATGAAACAAACCACAACAGATACGTTCTTTTTGATTTAAACCCTGGCAAACCAGTTCTGCCCGTTAATATATCTGTCTTTGAGTTAGTATTTGGATCCGAGATACTAACTGTTGAATATGAACATTCTACTCCACAAATTATTGATCTACCTGGCAAACTTGCATTTTGTGCAGCAGTATATGATAATATAGACTCTGAAAAAGTTCCTATGGACAAAAGCATCTATGAAAGCTCTGGGCCTTATCCATCAGATTGGGTGTCTTATCATACCGGCGGGGGTTTGTCTTATGGAGAACATACAACATTTTTTGTGTTGAGAGTTTATCCTGTGAGATATTTCCCAGAAGATAACCAAGTACAGTTTATTCAAACTATCACAATAAATATTAGTTATAAAGAACCTCAAGAACCAATTTTGAAAGACAACGATGCCTGTGATCTCTTGATATTAGCTCCCTCAGCATTTACTAAATCGCTTCAACCGCTCGTGGATCACAAAAATAAGTTTGGAGTTAAAACAAGTCTTGTTTCATTAGATTATGTTTATGATAATATCATATCTGGACGTGATGACGCTGAAAAAATAAAATTGTTTATCAAGCAAGCAATTGAAGAATCGGGAATTAAATACGTGTTACTTGTCGGTGGAAGAAAGGGGCAATCTTTTTCATGGAATCTGCCTGCGCGTTATAGTAAAGTAATACCTATGGATGAGCAGGAGTATCCAGAGCAATCGTTTATCAGTGATTTATACTTCGCAGATATATATGCCTCTAAGGGTAATTTTTCAAGTTGGGATTCAAACAATGATAACGATTTTTCTGTGTGGAACGATACTTTCAAGGAAGAAATGGACTTATATCCAGATGTCTACTTTGGTCGCCTCCCATGTAGAAATACCTTTGAAG
>Ga0315275_10000487_pt1 | contig 32785 bp, 41 predicted proteins | sample YL17G03_0_MG_FD_205557 | JGI IMG/M metagenome (GOLD analysis project Ga0315275, IMG submission 205557) | Sediment microbial communities from Yellowstone Lake, YNP, Wyoming, USA - YL17G03_0 | ecosystem: Environmental > Aquatic > Freshwater > Lake > Sediment | place: USA: Wyoming | collected...
GGCTTCGAGGAACAGATATTCCGGCGTCACCACCCTCTGCCGTTTCGCTTCGGCATGGGGGTCTTTCCTGGCGGCCGGCTTAGCGGCAGCGACCGTCGTCGCGGAATCGCCCTGCGGGCTTGTCGTTTCTGGTGCTTTAACTGTTTCGCTCATTATGACACCTCTCGGCTATATCGCCTGTACGTTTCGTACCTTACTTAGCCTTCACGCTTCATCTGCTCGGCCGAATGGCCGAAGGCAGCCGCGCCGGCAACGCCCACCGTAACGGGTGCAAAGGTGAGGGGATTCGTGTGAGTTTTCCCGCCGTGAACTCTCGATTGCGTGCCGGTAAAGCGCACGTTCTCGCCGTTCTCCGGCAACTTGATGCCCATTTCCTCCCGTACCCGCTTGAAGACCTGCGCGGTCTTTCTCAACTTGATGATGTCTGAATCCCGAATGGTCAGCATCGCATCTTCATGCCCCTGCTCTGCACAGATCGCCATCGTCAGGCAGTTCGTGCCCGCGCGAATCATTTTCAAGGTCAGGTTGGCGTAATGGCAATGTACGCCGATGAAAATGCAGGCTTCAATCTTGTTGCCCCAAATCGTGAGGTTCGGATGGTTCGGGTTGATGACCTCTTCCGGGTCAATCTTCGGATACTTCGGACGATAGTCCGGCATGGGGATGATCATAACGTTGGGAATCTGAGCGGCGATCTCCAGCACGGCCTTGGCCTTTTCAACGGCATGCTCGTTCCAGGCCCAAAGCACCAACGGTCCAGGGAAAATAGTGGCGTTGGGGCTGGTCAGCATTTTACGGGCCATCTCTTCGATGACCTTATCCTCATTGGGCTCCAGCAATCCATAATAGAGCCCTTCGCCTGGGTCTGGCAGCGCAACTCCCAGCTGAGCCGCCGACGGAGGATGGAATCCGGCCGGACCCGGAACAATGATGCGTTCTCTTGTATCAGGCGTCGTTGCCACTCCCGTACCTCCCTAATTACCCACAACAATCATTGGATTAGACAAAACCGCAACCGTGGACTTCTCTCCGTACGTGATGTTGTCGGTAACGGCTGCCAGCGGCAATTGATCAATCATGATCATCTTGATGGCATTGTTTTTCGCCATATTGTCACACACCCACACGCACTGTGCGCAGCCTTTGCAGCGGTCCACTGCCACATAGGCAGAGCCGTACTTGAAGCCCTTGTCCTTCCCCATCTCTTCGCTATACTGAATGGTGTTCGCTTCGGGGCAGTATTGCGTGCAGAGCTTACAGCTCTTCGCGGCACAGATCTCAACATTGATATCGGCTACCAGATACATGGTGACTCCTTCGTGCTAAATCCTGGTTAGGCCTCTACGGTCGCACGGGCTTCCGAACGTTTGACCGTCGGCGCAGCCCAACCGTGATCGACTGCGTAGTTCCAGCCGGCCTGAATCACCGCCACATTTTTATCGATCAATTCCTGCTTCTTCTTGAACTTCCGCTCGACAACGCTGTCCAGGGCCGCGGTGCCGCCGGAGACGACAAACCCTTTGCCTAGGAACCGATCCTTTACTGACTGCTCCAACGCTTCGACCGTGGTCAGCCCCGTGATGGCGCCGATGCAGCCCATCAAGGCCATATTCGTGCACAGGTCCATGCCCGAGACTTCGAGGGATAGCTTGGTGGCAGGGAAGTAATAGAGTTTCGCACGACGCTCTTCCAACTCACGGGCCTGATCCTTATGAAGAGACATCGGGCCATCGTTGTTGATTAGGGCAATCCCATCTTCTTTCAATCCGAAGTAGAACGGCATCGTGTAGGATTTCCCGTGGGTAATGACCTGCGGATGGAAGATGATAATGATGTGAGGAAAGGTGATCTCCCCGATCTCATAGATCGGCTCATCCGACACACGAACGTAGCTCTCGACCGGTGCCATCCGCTTTTCCGACCCATAAAATGGGACGATCGTGCTTTCACCGCCGGCCTGGATCACGGCGGTGCTCAGAATGTGTGACCCTGTCACAACACCTTGACCACCGACCCCTGCCATCCGAATGTTGAAGCGCTTTGCCATGTCCGAGTCTCCCTCCGGGTCGCTTAAGCCTTGGTTGGAATTGAGGCGGCAGGAGCAGCTGTCTTCGGAAGAAATTCCTTGTAGCCATACCGCTCTGCAAGATACTGCTTGGCTTCTTCGCTCACGTATTCCGTGAACTGATACCGATCGTTCTCAACGTTCTTCGCGTCTTCCATCACCTTGTCGGTTGGAATCGCGTACTCGATGTTGCAGGAGGTGTAGGCTTGAATGTAGGTAGAGCCTACTTCGCGGGCAATCAGCACAGCCTTCTTGATGACGCTCTCGACGCGGCGGGGATTGTTCGGGACGACCGTGGCCACGTAGGCGCAACCGGCCACCTTCGCCATTTGCAACATGTCCATCTTCTCGAACTTCTTGCCCAGGGGGGCCATCTTCAGAACGGCGCCACGGTTGGTCATCCCGCTCTCCTGCCCGCCGGTGTTGCCGTACACTTCATTGTCCAGCATGATCGTGGTGAACCGTTCCTTTCGGAACCAGGAGTGGAGGACTTGCTGGAAGCCGATATCCGCCGTTCCGCCGTCTCCCGCCATGACTACCACATCTTTCGGCTTGTCACCGAACCGCAGCCGTAGCCCGCGGGACAATCCGCTCGCGACGCCGTTCTGATCGCCGTAGTTGCCGTACACAAAGGGGATCGCGGCCTGTGAAATCGCTAACCGTCCACAGCCTGCTGTTCCAACAGTGATGGTGTCTTCGGGGTTGGGGAAGGCAATAATCGCCAGTCGGATGAACAGGGTCATCGCGCAACCGGCGCACATGGGATGCTCTTCAAGAATTTCCTTGAAGCTTCCCATTTGGGAAACCGAAATTTTCTTTCCAAACGGGCCATGCTCGACCATGTCCCGATATTCTTTGGGCATGAACTTCTCAAATCCACCGGAAAATTTTACATAGTCAAGACTCATTGGAACACCTCCCTCTATCGTTGCAACGGAATTCCATTGCCTGTCGGAAAGACACAGTTATGTGCAACAAGCCCGCAGGAAGTCGAGGATGGATGAACAGAGCCGACCTGCTCATAGACGTCCAAAAGAGTCTGCATGGTAGCAAAGCCTAAAAAAGACTGTCAATGAGAAACATCGACATATCCTCGAATCACATGCTCACGAAAAAATACTATAACTTCCTGATAATCAACGCAACTTCTCAGAAGGCCCACCATGCCAGAAAGAAGGCCTAGCACGCTCTAAGCCCGTAGGCCATTCGCCCTAACAACTTGTGTTTTGGCAATGTTTTCTCATGTGCCGAACGCGCGACCGACTTCACGATATGAGAGAGAGAGATTGCCGATTCAGAAAAATCTGTCTAGACTAGATCCGTATGTCAACACGCGTGATTATCCTTGGGGAAGACGAAGGCGCTCAGCACACCGGTGGGGTCCATAAGCGCCCCCCTATTCCCGACAATTCGCTCAAGGCCGAGTGCCCGAAATTCATGAGCCATGGCCCCTGCGGAGGCGTTCGAAAAGGGGGCTTGTGTGAGGTGTACCCCGAGATGGCTTGCCCTTGGGTGACCCTCTACATTCAATTAGAAAAAATCGGCCAGGTGGAGTGGATGAAACAAGTCTAGAAAGACGTGAGGCGTGAAACGTGAGGCGTAAATCGAAGACCCCAAAACTTGCCTATAACGAGGATCATGCAAGGAGCGGTATTACCACTCCTTTGCCGGACATCGAAACATTCCCGAACCAATACAAGGGCTACGAAATTACCATTGAGATACCTGAATATACCGCGATCTGCCCGAAGACTGGACTTCCGGACTTCGGCACCATCACGCTACACTACATGCCGGGAAAAGAGTGTCTGGAACTGAAGTCGTTGAAAATGTATCTCCACGCATACAGAAATCTCGGCATCTTTTATGAAAACGCTGTCAACCGCATCCTGCACGATGTTATAAAGGCCTGTCGGCCAGTGTGGGTCAAAGTGACAGGTACCTTCGCCGCCCGTGGCGGGCTCCGCAGCATCATTGAGGCAAAGTACCCGTGAGCCTCATCCGCCATTCATGCCCCGGCATCTAATCGACCCCTGCTGATGGCTACCTACGCAATCGGCGACATCCAGGGCTGCCTCGCTCCATTCAGACAACTCCTCGATCGAATTTCATTTGACCCAAAAACTGATCAGTTGTGGCTGGTCGGCGACCTCGTCAACCGTGGCCCTGACTCTCTCGCCCTCCTCCGATTCGTGCGAAGTCTCGACGACGCAGTTCGCATTGTGCTGGGGAATCATGACCTCTTCTTGCTCGCGGCAATAGAAGGCATCGCCTCTTTACGACACAAGGATACGATTCACGACGTCTTGGAAGCGGAAGACCGCGGTGAACTGGTCGCCTGGCTTCGGTGCCAACCGCTCCATCATCGGGAGAGATCGTTTCTAATGATCCACGCGGGACTGCTCCCGCAGTGGACCATCGACGAGTCAGTCGGCTTTGCGCGTGAGGTCGAGGCGGTGCTTGCAGGCCCGAACTATCGGGCATTCCTCCACAGCCTGTTTCATGGACCAGCTCCGCAGTGGGATCCATCACTGACAGGGCCGGAGAGGCTCGTGAGTATCGCTCGTGTATTGACCAGACTACGAACCTGCACCCCGACCGGTGAGATGTCGGGATTCTCGGGCCCTCCCGAACAGACGCCCACCGGCTATCTCCCCTGGTTCCACATCCCACATCGCCGCCAGACGGATGTCACTATCATTTGCGGCCACTGGGCCGCGCTGGGGTTACACCTCAAGCCCGGTCTCTTGGCGATTGATAGCGGATGTGTATGGGGTAGACAGTTGACCGCGATTCGACTCGAAGATCGTACGCTGTTCCAAGTTGAAGGCCCACCCCACCGCTGAAACCGTCAGCCCCCTAAGAGGATACTCAATAGGGCTGTCCGTTCTTCATTACTGAGCAATATCGGTGCGCGTCAACAGCAGGCGAGGGACATGGATGGTGAGAAGCCCGAGCGGCCAGTGTGTGAGCCTCGACAACGGTCAGTGATAGCTTTCAGAATCACTTGGAAACTTGCCTTCCTCGACTTCTTCTTTGTAGTGGCGAAGGGCCTGGAGCGCATCCGCCTTGAGATGGGCATAGGGTTTGACAAACTTCGGCACGAAATCGTCGAACAGTCCGAGGAGGTCATAGAGGACCAGGATTTGGCCGTCACAGTGGGGACCGGCCCCGATTCCAATTGTCGGAATGGTCAATTGTTCCGTAATTGTCTTGGCCAACTCGGCAGGAATTGCTTCGAGCACGATGGCGAAGGCCCCGGCTGCTTCAAGGGCCTTGGCATCATTCAGCAAGACCAGCGCATGATCTGATCCTTTTCCCTGTACCTTGTAGCCGCCGTATTGATGGACAGATTGGGGAGTCATCCCGAGATGCCCCATCACCGGAATACCGATACTGGTCATCGCAGCCACCCGATCGATCACCACCGCGCCGCCTTCCAGCTTGATGGCTTGAGCCCCAGCCTGTAGAAACCGTCCTGCATTGCGAAGCGCCTCTTCCTGGCTGGCTTGATAGGACATGAACGGCATATCGCCGATGACGAGCGCTTGCTGGGCCGCCCCAGCCACAAGCTTCGTATGGTAGAGCATGTCCTCCATCGTCACGGAGAGCGTATTAGTCTTCCCCTGTACGACCACACCCAACGAATCCCCGACCAGGATCGCTTCAATACCGGCCTGTTCGACAATGCGTGTGAAGAGCGCGTCGTAGGCTGTGACGACGATGAGCTTTTTCTTGTCGTGTTTGTGCTGCTGAAACTCGGGGATCGTCATCAACCCACTTCTGCTTTGGCGATGATGTCAGCCAGCCTGTGCGTGGCCTTGATGGCCATAATATGAACCCCGTCGCAATACGGCCGCACCGCCTTAATCGTCCGCACCGCGATATCCACCCCCACATCCTCCGCGCGCACTGGACCAGCCGCCCTGAGTTCGTCGATCATCTCCAGCGGGACTGACACACCAGGAATATTCGCATTCATGAACTCCGCCATCTTGGCGTTCCGGAGGACGAGAATGCCAGCCAGCACTTTGACCTTGAAGGGGCAAACCGCCTTCATGAAGGACGCAAACTGCTCCGGATGGTAAATCGCCTGCGTCTGGAAAAACTGGGCGCCCGCTTTCACCTTCACTTCAAACTTGGCAAGCATGGGTCCCAGCGGATCGGCTTCCGGAGTCACTGCAGCCCCGATGGTAAACTGCGTCGCACCATCCAACTTATTCCCCGCAAGATCCCGCCCATTATTGAGTCCTTGCACGAGCTGCATCACTTGGACGGAGTCCAGATCATAGACCGGCTTGGCCTCCTTATGATCTCCGACGGTCGGATAGTCCCCGGTGAGGCACAGGATATTGCGGATGCCGAGCATGGAGGCGCCCATGAGGTCCGACTGTATCGCAATACGATTCCGATCACGACAGGTCATCTGCATGACCGGATCATGACCTAGTTCGTAGAGGAGTCGGCAGACAGGGAGAGACCCGGCCCGCACAACGGCAGCTGTGTTGTCCGTCACGTTGACCCCGTGCACGCGCCCCACCAATTGCTTGGCATTCTCTAACACGCTGGAGATGTTGGTGCCTTTGGGAGGATTGTATTCAATCGTGACAGCAAACTGTCCCTGATCGAGTACATCCTTCAACCGCCGCGGTTCTCGACTCATGTTCCCCTACCCCCTCACCGAGCAAGGAGGTGGCTGGGATGCCATCGTGCGCGCGTCCAACGAGGGCCTTCTCAGGCCGCGCGTTGCGCGAGCTTGGGAGTATTCCAGCTACCTCTATAACATCCCCGCCATTCGTTTCGCAGACTCCACCGTGTTGTCCAGCAGCATCGCAATCGTCATCGGCCCCACGCCACCTGGCACAGGACTAATCCACCCTGCCTTCTGACTGACCGATTCAAAATCGACATCGCCGACTACTTTCCCGTCGGGGAGCCGGTTCGTGCCCACATCGATCACGACCGACCCTTCGCGCACCATGTCGGCCGTCACAAACTTGGCTTTCCCAATCGCAACCAGCAGCAGCTCGGCTTCACGACAGACCGCCGGCAAATCCTTCGTCTTGGAGTGGCAAATCGTCACAGTGGCGTTGCGCTGGAGCAACATGAGCGCCAATGGCTTGCCAACAATGTTGCTCCGTCCCACTACGACCGCGCGTTTCCCTTCGATGCTCACCCCGGTGGATTCGATCATCTTGATGACGCCCTTCGGCGTACAGGCTTCAAACACGGGATGCCCCTCAACGAGCCGCCCGAAATTGTACGGATGAAAGCCGTCTGCATCCTTGTCGGGCGACACCGCTTCGAGCACGACTTTGCTGTCGATATGCTTTGGAAGCGGCAACTGAACCAAAATCCCGTGGATCTTGGGATCGGCGTTCTTCTTCTCGATCAAGGCCAACAACTCTGCCTGCGTGGTGCTCGCCGGCAATTTGTGGTCGTCGATATAGATACCTGCCGCATCACAGGCTTTCTGCTTGCTCTTCACATAGAGGTGCGAGGCTGGATCGTCACCCACCAGGATCGTCGCCAGACCGGGCTTCATCCCGGTCTTAGCCAAGACCGCCGCTGATTCGGTTGCCAACCGCTCACGTACTTGCAATGCCAATGCTTTACCGTCGATCAATCGTGCCGCCACCGGTTCCCCCTCCTTGAGAGAAATGGTCAGGAAAACACCGCACCATAGCAGGGCATTTTTGAGCAAGTCAACGACAGGAATGTGTGAGACGGGAGAGGAAATAATCCATTCTCTCTCCATACCCCTCATGCCTTACCTTTTATGTTTCACGTCCGTTTCTTGACAGGCTCTTCGCCTAGCAGCTACGATGAATTCGTTAACCACGATCAAGAGCCATCTACCTTGTGAGCAGAACCTCCTCCGTGATGTCCCTTCTGACACGCATTATCAGCCATCCAGCAACTTGGCTTATCTGGATCATATCCATTGTGGTCGTTAGCCCGCTATGCGCACAGATCACCGTGACGGAGCTGCAATCTCCTTATAGCTTCATCAACGATCCCATAGAAAAGAGCTATTTTATCTCGAGCGTCAACGGCGAGGCGGATACCGCCGATAACAACGGGTTCATCACCAAGCTCGATCCTCACGGCAAACTCCTCAATCTGAAATTCATCCAAGGCGGGAAGGGCGACGTCACCCTCCATGCCCCCAAAGGCATGGCCGTGGTGGAACATGTGCTCTACGTGGCAGATCTCGATACCCTACGGGGCTTTGACACGACCACCGGTAAGCCCGTCCTGGCGCTCACCATCCGAATACCTGCAGCCTCGCAAGCGGCGGCGCCACAGGCCTCGTTGAGCGACGTAACCTTTGATGGCAAGGGCCACTTGTATTGCTCCGATCAGAAAGCCAATACGATCTACCGCGTCGATCTGGCCACTCAGACGTTTTCTGTGCTGGTCACTGACCGAGCCCTAGCCGGCCCCTCGGGCCTTGTCGTCCATCCCAGGTCCGGCCAGATCATCGCGGTGAGTTGGGACAAGGGTAAGATTTCCGAGGTCTCGCCGGAAGGCGTGGTAACGGAGCTCTTTTCCAACGGATTCTTTTCCAGCCGCTTCCAGAACCTCCGCGGGGTAGATTTCGACCGTTGGGGCAACATGTACGTATCGGATTTCACAACGGGAAAAGTCTGGCGTATGAGCTGGGACAAGCGGTTTCAAGTCATCGCCGAATTCTTACCCTCGCCGGGAGATCTGAGTATTGACCGTGCAAACAACCTCATTCTTGTTCCGTATGAATTTGCTGATGCGGCCGAAATGAACGGGCTTGAAACCCCCAGTGATGGGAAACCAAAGCAAGAAAAACGGACGTTGGCGGACTATGGCTTTATCCCCCCACCACCGAAACCGGCACCGGAAGGACCCGAAAAGAAATGAGCCAATGCGCCTATTGCACACAACGGAAAGGCAAGCGGCCTTGCCCCGCCTTGGCGGGGCTGATCTGCAGCCAATGTTGCGGCGAACACCGAATCGTGCGGGTCTCATGCCCGGCTGACTGCATCTATCTCGAATCCGGAAGCGACTATCAACAAAAACGGCTTGCAGTGCAATTCATGCCAGTGCGCCGAGACTTCTATCGCGAGCTGTCGGAGCTAGGCGGCGAGAAGGCCGTGGCCCTGTTCAATCTCGTCGAAGTAGTGATCTTTGGTTATTTTCAGGGACGCCGCGACGGGCAAGATGCGGAAATCGTAGCAGCGCTGCAGGGCTTGCGACGAACACTCAGCCCTCTCCATGTGCCTGCCGCACCAGCGCCAGTCTTCGCTGAGCATCTGAAGAAGGAGTACGATACGTTCAAGAAACAGAACCCTCAGCAGATCGCTGATATGTCCTCCGCACCGGAGATACTGGACCGTGCGATCGCCTTTGTCTCACGCTTTTCAGGTACGGACTTCCAATCACAAAGGTTCCTCGGTGGGCTCGTCGGCTATGTTCGAGCCTACCATCCAGAGATTGCGGAACACCTGACCAAGCAACGTGAGCCGGGCCACATCATCTTGCCCGGACAACAGTTCATGCCGCCCCCAGCCCCTGAGCCGCACACCCATGACCCAGGGTGCCAGCACCACCACTGAAGGGTAGCCACTCACGAGGACGGTAGACCACACACCATGAGCGCAGAAAAAGAACGAAAGATCAGAAAAGCACGCCGCGTGGAGTTACGCTGCACTCTGGGATTTTCTTCCGGAGAGGTCGAAGGCAACGCTACAATCACAAACATCTCGACGTCCGGCTGTCGAGCCGAGTCTGACATCAATATGGCGGAAGGACTCGACGTTCAGCTCGTACTTCAGCTTCCCGACCAGTCACCACCAGTGAAAGTCGAACGAGCATCAGTACGTTGGGTCTCAGGCCATGCCTTTGGTCTGAGCTTCATTCTGTTCTTCCCGTCCGAGCGAGCTCGCCTCCTCACATTCATCGAAAAAATCAAATAACGGCGCCTGGGCAAGGCAGGCACGGGAAACGGTCCCGGCTGGCTCGCATGCTTCTACTCGACGATCATCACCGTCATCTCAATCCGTTCGTTCGGCAGATCATGGTCGTTTCTCGGTAAACTCACAATCTTATCGGCCACCCCAAGGCCTTTGATCACCTCGCCAAACACCGTATATTTTCCATCGAGAAAGGGTGACTGCTCGACGACGATGAAAAACTGCGACCCCGCAGTGTCAGGCTCGTTTGCTCGCGCCATCGCCACAATGCCGCGCTTGTGAGGAATGTCGCTGAACTCTGCCTTGAGCAAGATGGGATTGCCCTTCTCATCCTTGGGCCCACCCTGCCCATAGGTCTCCTTGTGCAGCGAGTTTTTGGTATTGGGATCACCGCCCTGGATCATGAAACCGGGAATGACCCGGTGGAAGATCGTCCCATCGTAAAAGCCTGACTTGGCCAACTTAATAAAATTCTCAACATGGTTTGGGGCCACATCGGGGTAGAACTTGAAGAGAATCTCGCCGAACTTGGTCTTGATAATGGCTCTCGGACCAGGGCGTGAAGCAGGAGCAAGAGGAGCAACCGGTTTTACGTCAGTCTTCCCTCCACAACCCGTGAGGAGACCGATCGCCAACAACACTCCGCACAGCATGAGGCTTCTCATGGCGATAGAGTCACGCGTCACGGCCCACCAACCTTGCATCGGTTACTCGACCACCACGATCGTCATCTCCGCCCGTTCCGTCGGAAGGTCACGGCTGTTCTTCGGCAAGCTGACAATCTTGTCCGCCACCTCCATCCCCTTCACTACCTCGCCAAAGACCGTATACTGCCCGTCGAGAAAGTTCGAATCCTTCACGACGATAAAGAACTGCGAACCAGCACTGTTGGGATCGCTCGTGCGGGCCATGGAAAGAATCCCTCGTCGGTGAGGGATGTCGTTGAATTCAGCCTTGAGCCGCTGGCTCGGCCCACCCTGGCCGTAAGTCTCAGGCTTATTCGGATCTTTGGTGTTGGGATCACCGCCCTGGATCATAAACCCTGGAATCACCCGATGAAAGACCGTGCCGTTATAGAAGCCGGATTTCGCCAACGCGATGAAGTTTTCAACATGCTTGGGGGCCTTCTCAGGGAAAAAGACGATGTCCATGTCGCCAAACTTTGTTTTGATAGTGGCCTTGGGACCTTTCGCCCCTTCCGCTTTCCCCGCTGGAGCCTTGTCAGCTGCGAAGAGAACACCAATCTCCAACAACAGACTCCCACCGAGCACGAGTGTTATCGCCACCATGCTCACCATGATTCGTCTCTGCATCATCAGCCTCCCTGGAATAATAACTGTCTTGTTGCGAGGTCATCCTACCATGGCGACCGGATCAGGTCCCTACCTGTCTGAGGGCCTGCTTCGCCGCCTGTTGCTCTGCTTCCTTCTTGCTTCGCCCGGACCCCACACCCACAACCTCGCCTTGAATGGACAGTTCCACCTCGAATAACTTCTGGTGATCTGGTCCTGTTTCTCGAACGGTCGCATAGCGTGGCAATGTGTCATGCCGTTTCTGGCACCACTCCTGAAACTGGGTCTTGTAGTCGCCCGCTCCAGGCTGTCCCTGTTGCGCGGCAATATTCGTGAGTTCCTCTTCGAATATATGTCGCGTCACCATGCTGCTGGCGTCGAATCCTCCGTCAAGATGAACCGCAGCAAGAACCGCCTCCAGCGCATCGGCCAGCAACGAGTCTTTCTCACGCCCATTTGAACGGTCCTCCCCGCGCCCGAGCTTGAGATACTCCCCCAGTTTGAGCCGGCGAGCCAACTGCGCCAGCGATGCCTCACTCACCAGCTGTGCCTTGAGCTTCGAGAGCGTCCCCTCTGAAGACTCCGGCAACGCGGAAGCGAGATACTCACTTATCACAAGCGACAGCACAGCATCGCCGAGAAATTCGAGCCGCTCGTTATGTTTCAAGGAACCGGTTTTCTGTTCGTTGACGTGAGAGGAATGAGTCAGGGCTTCTTCGAGCAAGGCGAACGCCTTGAATCGATAGCCCAGCGAGGATTGGAGTGAGTCGGCGGAGGAAGCCGAAGTCATAGTGGCGAGTACATCCCTCGCACAGGCTTGTTAGACGTCGGACTTTCTAAAGAGGAGACAGGCATTGACCCCGCCGAATCCAAAAGAATTCGACAGCGCAACAGTCACCGCAGCCGACCTGGCCTTGTGCGGAATGTAATCCAGATCGCATGCAGGATCAGGGTGATCCAGGTTGATCGTCGGAGGAAGTATCCCGTGGTAGAGCGCCAGAATACTAAACACCGCTTCAATCCCCCCGGCCGCCCCGAGTAAGTGGCCGGTCATCGACTTGGTCGAACTCACCGGAATGCGATAGGCCCGCTCACCGAACACCTGCTTGATGGCCTTGGTCTCAATGGCATCCGCCATTGTCGAGGTTCCATGTGCGTTGATGTACCCTACCTGGTCCTTGCCGATACCGGCATCCTTGAGCGCCAGCTCCATGCACCGGACCGCGCCTTCCCCCTCTTCGGATGGGGCGGTAATATGGTAGGCGTCGCTATTCATGCCGTAGCCGATGAGTTCGGCATAGATCCGAACCCCACGCCGACGTGCATGCTCCAGTTCCTCCAAAACCACGACTCCGGCGCCTTCGCCGAGCACGAACCCGTCGCGATCCTTGTCGAACGGTCGACTCGCTTTCGTCGGGTCATCGTTTCGAAACGACAAGGCTTTCGATGCAGCAAAGCCCGCAACTCCCAACGGCGTAATGGCGGCTTCCGCCCCGCCCGCGATCATGACATCGGCATCGCCCGCCTGAATCAGTCGGAACGCGTCGCCGATGCAGTGATTGCCCGTTGCACAAGCCGTCACCGCACAGGAGTTCGGCCCCTTGGCGCCCAATCTGATTGCCACCTGCCCTGAAGCCAGGTTGATGATGGTCATTGGAATGAAAAACGGCGAGACACGCCCAGGGCCCTTTTCCTGCAGAATCTTGTGGTAGTGCTCGATCGACCCAAGCCCCCCGATGCCCGATCCGATATACACACCGACTTTCGTGGCCTCTTCCTGCGCCACGGTGAACCCCGCATCATCCACCGCCAGCTGGGCAGCGCCCACGGCATAATGGATGAACGTATCCATCTTTTTGATTTCTTTCTTCTCGATGAACTGGGCCGGATCGAAGTCCTTCACTTCACCGGCAATTTGAGCATCGTAGGCCGCGGGATCGAATTTCGTGATCCGGCCAATGCCGGATTCGCCGGCACAGATAGCCTTCCACGTCTTTTCGATACCCGTGCCCAGAGGCGTAATCACCCCCAGACCGGTCACGACTATTCGTCTGGTCGAACGAACACTCATAACGTATTGCGACCTCTAGGCCTTTTCCTTAATGTAGTCCAACGCTTTCCCGACCGTCAGAATCTTTTCTGCGTCTTCGTCGGGAATCTCGATGCCGAACTCTTCTTCGAGGGCCATCACCAGTTCAACGGTATCGAGCGAGTCGGCACCAAGATCTTCCACGAAACTGGCTTCAGGCGTGACCTCATCCTCCTCGACTCCGAGCTGCTCCCCGATAATTTTCTTCACCCGTTCTTCCACAGTACCCATTGATTTCCCTTCCTCCTTCCCCATCGTAGATCCTCCTTGTCGCTGCGAATCTGTAGCCGCAGCATCTCGCAATATTCTGTCCACACAGTCGTCAGGGCATCAACATTCCCCCGTTCACATGCAACACATGCCCGGTGATGTAGGCTGCCTCGTCCGACACGAGAAAACGCACTGCCGCCGCAATATCGGCCGGTGTACCCAACCGTCCCAATGGGATTTGCTTTTGAAGCGTGTCTTTCACCTCGGTTGACAACCCCTGCGTCATGGCGGTGTCGATGAATCCCGGCGCGACCGCGTTCACCGTCACGGAACGGCTCGCGTATTCCCGCGCGACTGTCTTGGTCAATCCGATCACCGCCGCTTTCGATGCCGCGTAATTGGCCTGGCCCACATTCCCCATCACGCCGACGATCGACGCAATGTTAACGATACGACCATACCGCTGCTTGGTCATCGGGAGCAAGACCGCCTTGATGCAATTGAACGTCCCAGTCAAGTTTACTTGCAACACCAGGTTCCAGTCTTCTTCCTTCATCCGCAACAACAGCCCGTCTCGCGTGATCCCGGCATTGTTCACCAAAATGTCGACCTTCCCCCACTCCTTGATCACCTGGTCGACCATGGCTTTGGTGTCAGTGCCGTCCGCCACATTGACTTTGACGTTCAGCGCCTTGCGCCCCAACTGCTCCACCGCCGCAACCGTGTCTTTCGACCGGCTCGGATCAAGATCGGCGACCACAATATCCGCCCCAGCTTGAGCCAACGCTTCTGCGATTGCCCGGCCGATTCCTTGCGCCGCCCCCGTTACAATCGCAACTTTACCATGTAGTGACATCCGTTCGCTCCTCACATCTCTTTACGCACTGAACGCAGCGCGGGTCGCTTCGAGCGATTTAGGGTCATTAACATTCAGGGTCACCCCGTCCGGCAGAATTCGTTTGATCAAGCCGCTCAACACCGTTCCCGGCCCGACCTCGACGAACGTCGTCACACCCATCGCGGCCATGGCCTTCACTGAATCTTCCCAACGCACCGACGAGGGAAGTTGTCGTACCAAGGACGCCTGGATGTCACCGGCCTTGATGATTGCCCTGGCTTCCGCATTATTCACCAATGGCATCTTGAGATCGGACCATGTGACCGCTGCCAAATCTCCCGCCAGTCGATCAGCCGCTTTCTGCATCAAAGGCGTATGTACCGGCACACTGACAGGGAGGGGGATCGCCTTCTTACATCCCTTGGCCTTCGCCAGTTCAATGGCCCGCTCCACGGCAGCCTTTTCCCCGGCAATGACAACCTGACCGGGCGAATTGAAATTCGCCGCTGCCACGACTCCCACTGATGAGGCCTCCCGACACACTTCTTTCACCACGTCAGCCGCGAGGCCGAGTAGTGCGGCGACAAGCCCCGTCCCAGGCGGCACTGCTTCGGCCATATAACGACCTCGCTTCTGCACGATCGCCACCGCCTCACGATAGGTCATTCCCCCGGCGGCGACAAGAGCCGAGTATTCACCCAGACTGTGGCCAGCCACCGCGACCGGCGTGATACCCAACAGTTCGAACGCACGGAATGCGGCCATGCTGCTCACCAACAACGCCGGCTGAGTATATTCCGTGAGATTCAAGCGTTCCGCTGGTCCCTCAAAACACAGAGCGGCAATATCATATCCCAAGACCGACGACGCCTCATCGTAGAGACTCCTGATGCCAGGATAGGTCTCAACCAATGCTCTCCCCATCCCGACTGACTGGGATCCCTGACCAGGAAAGACCAACCCAATAGTGGATGCCCTTGTTGATTGGAGAGTCGCCATACTACAGGAGTGATTGCACGGGGCTACTGGTTTCTCTCATCATCGTGATATTTGAAGCTGGAGAGGGCCACCGCACCGTCTCCGTTGGGGTTAGATATCGTCGAATTTCCCTTGAATGTCAACGGGAAAAGTTTCTGAAACAGGTCAGCATGCAGCGATCAATCAAATTTCCAACTTGCGCGAATCGATAAGGAGAACTGACAGCTGAAGGGTTTACCAGCGAATGAGCGATGACGCCCATGTCAACCCAGCCCCGAAGGCCCCCAACATAACAAGGCTGCCCTCTTTGATTCGCCCCTGGCGCACGGCTTCATCCAAGGCAATGGGAATCGAGGCCGCCGATGTATTCCCATACCGATCGAGATTCAGCATCACTTTTTCAGGCGGGAGCCCGAGACGCCCGGCCACTGCCTTCAGGATACGCAAGTTTGCTTGATGCGGCACATAGAGGTCGAGATCCTCCACGCGAAGACCGTTCGCGGCTAGGGTCTCACGCGCAATTTCTTCCAAGGTCCGAACCGCCACCTTGAAGGTCTCGTTCCCCTTCATCTTGATGTACTGCGTCCGTTCCATCACCACCTTTTCAGAGGGCGGCATACGTGATCCTCCTCCTGGCACCTCAATCAGGTCACAGAGGGCGCCATCGGAACGAAGATGCGTAGACAGAATACCCCGGTCGTTCTCACTGGCGCTGATCACGGCTGCACCCGCTCCGTCGCCGAACAAAATACAAGTATTGCGATCGGTCCAGTCGGTAATCGCCGACATCACTTCCGACCCGATGATCAACACATGCCGCATGCCGGTTTTCACATAGGCATCCGCCACCGATAATGCATAGACGAACCCGCAACAGGCCGCTGACAGGTCACAGGCCGCCGCACGCGTCGCCCCCAGCTGATGTTGAATCAGACAAGCGGTGGCAGGAAGCGGATAATCACCAGTGCAGGTGGCCAACAGAATGAGGTCGAGATCTGCCGCACTCACCCCCGCGGCCGTCAAGGCCCGCTCCGCTGCCTTCACCGCCAGATCAGAACAGGCTTCACCGGGACCGGCCACATGCCGTTCGCGGATACCGGTCCGTTCGACAATCCATTCGTCTGAGGTGGCCACCATCCGCTCGAGGTCAGCATTGGTCAACACCTTGTCCGGCACATACGATCCGGTCCCTGCAATGCGGGCCCTCATGCCGGCTCATCCTCAGTTGGCTTGGCTTGCGAGAGGCTCTCTTCAATATCGCGTTGAATCAGCTCATCAACACGACTCTCTGCCAATCCCTTCGCCCGGCGGATGGCATTCTTGATTGCCTTGGCGGATGAACGGCCATGGCAGATCATCGTAATGCCGTTGACACCCAGAAGTGGCGCCCCACCAAATTCTGCGTAATCGATTCTTTTCTTCAAGTTCAGCAGTGGCTTGGCAATGAGCGGGTATGCCAAGCGGCCGAAGAAGGACCCGGAAATTTCCTTGAGCAGCAACTTTTTGATCGTATCAGCCACTCCTTCGGAAATCTTCAGCGCGACGTTCCCGATAAATCCGTCGCACACCACCACATCAGCGCTCCCACTGTATACATCACGGCCCTCGATATTACCAATGAAGTTGAGCGAACTGGCCTTGAGGAGCTTGAACGCTTCCTTCGTCACTTCATTCCCCTTGCTGTCCTCTTCCCCAATGCTCAACAACCCGACACGTGGATTGGGCTTCCCAAAGAGGTGTTTGCCGTATTCATTCCCCATAATGGCGAATTGCGCCAAATGCTGAGCAGTACAGTCCACATTGGCCCCGACATCCAACATAATAGCCATACCGGTAAGTGTGGGCAGACATGTCGCGATTGCCGGACGCTCGACACCTTTTGTCAGCCCGAGCACAAAGAATGACGCCACCATGCTGGCCCCGGTATTTCCGGGGCTCACCACGGCACTGGCCTCGCCGCTCTTGACCAGCTCGGTCGCAATCCAAATAGAAGAATTCCGCTTCTTACGGGCTACAGTAGCCGGCGATTCGTGCATCTCGACGACTTGCGAAGCATGGCGAATAGACAGACGGGAGTCCGTGCAGCCGAGGCGGCGACATTCGGCGGTGATAATGGCCTCATCACCGACGAGCAGCACCTCGACATCACATTCCTTGGCAGCCTGGAGAGCTCCCTCAATGACCGGGGCCGGTCCATGGTCACCGCCCATGACATCAAGCGCAATTTTCATAGCGGCCAGGTACTCATCGAATGGTGACGTTTCACGCGGTCACGGAAGAAGAACAACCGTGACCGCGCAACATGCGGCAGGAGTTTAGAGCAGTGAAATGATTGACGCAACAGGCAAACAGCCATCATCCCGTCGTGATCTTTGGAACCATCGAGCCCTGCAGGCACGGCCCAACGGCCCCATCACGAACCTACCTAGGACTCTTCGACCTGGATGACCGCCTTGCCCTTATACGTTCCGCAATTCAAGCAGGTGTAATGCGGAAGCTTGATCTCGTGGCACTGCGGACAGACGGACATGCCCGGGGGAGTGATGCGCAATTTTTGTGTGCGGCGTTTATCTCGTCGTTCCCGTGAATGTTTATGTTTCGGATTTGGCATGGCAACTCCTTCTCACTCTCAATAGCAGGCGGTCACGCTATGACGCTGATGGTCCGCCGGTCTTGCGTTTCGTGCCCTGGACCACCCGAAACGTCGGGGCCGGTGGTTCCGCGGCACACTGACAGGGCCCCTGATTCAAATTCTTCCCACATCGCGCGCAAAGCCCTAAACAGTCGTCGCTGCAGAGAGGCTGCATCGGCGCGGCCAGGATCACATGTTCGCGCATCATGGGAGCCAGCTCTAGATGATTGCCCTGATATTGATACTGATCGTCCGGCTCCTCTTCTTCTTCTTCAGCCTCCACGACCTCCGCACGCACCTTTCGAGGATCGACTCGCTTCGGATGACGTGGTACCGACTTAGGCTCCGGGATAAAGGCCGCCCGCACAGAAAAAGCCAGGGGATCCTCATACTCCTTCAAACACCTCACACATTCACGGACAATCGTGCCTTCCAGCACGCCGGTCACGGCGACCAACCCTTCGACGCTAGTCAGGTCCAGACTCACAGCCAGCGGGCCGCGGACCACGGCATCATCCTCAGTCAGGCCGAGTTCTTCAGCCGTGACCTCGCCGACAAGCGAAAGCCCATCTGCAGTTATGTCAGCCAGCAGCGGCGTTAGCAGATCCATCGTGGCACCTACCTGCATTCCCATCCCCAACATGACCAGTTAGCTCATCGCTCTTCCGCAAAGCTAATGAGGGCGATGTGACGAGCCCGCTTGACAGCTGCCGTCAATTCGCGCTGGTGCCTCATGCAATTGCCGGAGATGCGCCGCGGGACAATCCGACCCCGCTCCGTCAGAAAGTTTCTCAACAACCCGACATCTTTAAAATCGATCGCCCCTTTGTCGATACAAAACCGACAAGGCCGGCGACGTTGAAAAAACCGTCCGCCTCCACCGCCTCCCTCTCGATCTCCGCCTTGTTCACGCTCCATAACCGTCTCCCTCTCTGTTAGACATGCTCTTCGGGTTCATACCCGGCATCATCATGCGCCGGTGCCTCAGTCCCGCCACCACCATCCTGGCGTTTCGGCATAAACGTCACAGTCTGGGCCACCACCTCGTGCTTGCTGCGCTTCTGGCCGTCTTCTGTTTCCCACCGGCGCTGCTGCAGCCGCCCATCGACGATGATCCCGCTCCCCTTACTGAGATACTGCCCACAATGTTCCGCTTGCTTGCCAAAGACGACAATGTCGACAAAACAAACTTCCTCTTTCAATTCTTCGCCCTGCTTGTATCGCCGGCTGACCGCGAGGCCTAAACTGGCCACCGGCGTCCCGTTCGGCGTATAACGAAGCTCAGGATTCCTCGTGAGATTCCCGATGAGGATGACTTTATTAAAACCGGCCACCGGCAAACTCCTCCGATGACGTCTCTAGTGGCCGTGGCGACACCAGTTCTTTTTTGAGGTGGACAGTCAAAAACTTGAGAATGGAGTCCTCTAGCCGATAGGATCGTTCTAATTCACCAACCGTGGTGTTGGGTGCCTTGAAGTAGAAGTAGGCATACGTGCCCTTGCGCTCACGCTTCACTTCGTAGGCGAGCTTCTTCTTACCCCAATTTTCTGATTTGATGAACTGCGCGCCTGTCTTCTCCGCTACCGCCTTCATCTTCTCGATCAGGGCAGCGGTCTCCTCGTCGGACACAGACGTACGAATAATGAACAGAGACTCGTAGAGCTCCATGTAGCAATCCTCCTGGACAAAGGCCCCCGAACAAGTCGGGAGCAAGGTGTAGGCATGCTGGATTCAGCCAGCGCGAAGAGGTGAAGCTAACACAGCCTCGAAGAAACTGTCAAATGAAGGGGGCCACCCTTGCTCAGCGCTCTGGTTCAACTGCACCACCCTCTCGGCTATTCGGCAGGCGCGAGGCAGGAGTCAGCCTAGCTACGCCCCCTCATCCTCTACCGGCTTCTCGCGTATATTAAACTGATTCATCGCCACGGCCGTCCCCCGGTGGATCAGACACTCCAACGTATCGACGGCGCGATCGAGACAGGGATTCAACACCTCGAGTTCTTCACTCGTGAATGCCTGCAGCACATAGTCTGCCGAATCCTGACGCGGTGCTGGTCTGCCGATTCCGATCTTGACTCGCACAAACTCGGGCGTCCCGATCGCGTCAATGACCGACTTGATTCCGTTGTGTCCCCCATGCCCACCGGCTTGCTTGATCCGGAGACAACCCAGATCAAGATCGAGATCATCGTGGACGAGGATCAGGTCATTGGCGGTCAGCGAAAACTCGCGGAGGAGGCCTTTGAGCGGAGGACCTGTGATGTTCATCCAGTCGAGGGTGCCGGCGAGTTCGAGGACTTCAGATCCAAGCCGTCCCGATCCACGATGAGCCGTGCCACGCTTGGCGAGACGAATGGACCACCGAGCGGCGGCCCGCTCGATGACCCACATGCCGACGTTGTGGCGGGTTGAGGCATAGGCAGCGCCTGGGTTGCCCAGCCCAACGATGAGACGCAACGTTACTTCTTCTTTTCAGCTTCTTTCTTCTCAGCTTTTGGCGCTGCAGCGCCCTTCTTCTCGCCGCCTTTGACTTCAGCAGCAGCCGCACCGGCTTTCGCCGCTTCGCCACCCTCAGCACCTTCAACTTTGCCCTTTGCGGCCACCTCAGGCTCTTTCGCACCCTCCGGGCCTGCTACGCCGCTCGCAAGGAGCGATTCGAGCTTGGCTTCCGTCATCGGCGCCGCCACACTCACGACCATCTGCTCAGGATCGTCGAGATAGCGGATCCCTTCGCGCGCGGCCACGTCTTTCAGATGGAGACCCTGCGCAATGTTGAGTCCCGAGGCATCGACTTCGATGAAATCCGGCAAAACTGCTGGTAAGCACTCAATATGCAACTCGCGCATATTGTGGTGGAGAATGCCGCCTTCTTTAACGCCAGCAGGCACTCCGCCGGTCAAATGCAGGGGCACCTTTACGCGTATCGGCTTGTTCATCGAGATTTCAAACAGATCCGCATGCAGCACATTTCCTTCGACCGGATCGACCTGGAAGTCGCGCAAGAGTGCGGTCCGGTTCGGTTTCGACTTCGCACCAGTCAGAGTGAGGGACACGAGCGCGGACCCTCCCGCCTGTGCTTTCAAAATCTTGACCAAGCTATCGGGTTCAATCGTCAAGAGCAGACATTCGCCCTGACCATACAACACGCCCGGGACCTTGCCCTCCCGCCGAAGCTGACGCGCCGCACCTTTTCCTGTTTTTTCTCTCACTGTGACTGCTAGTTCGAATTTCATGATACCCCTCCGTCCCCTTCTCGCTGGTCTTCAGATGCCTTGGTCTCGAGTTAGGCAAACAATGAACTCACAGACTCATCTTCATGGATACGCCGAATCGCCTCTCCCAGGAGTGGCGCGACCGACAATTGCTGCAACTTCTGGCAGATCTGCTCTTTGCCACGTAACGGAATCGAATTAGTCACAATCACCTGTCTCAGGCAGGATTGCTGGATCCTATCTAACGCCGGCCCGGTGAGCACCGCGTGCGTACAAGCTGCCCATACTTCCCGAGCCCCGTGATCCATACAAGCCTGCGCCCCCTTCACAATGGTGCCGGCCGTGTCGATCATGTCGTCCAGTAACAGCGCACTCTTACCTGCGACGTCGCCGATGATATTCATGATCTGCGTCTGATTCGGTCCTTCACGGCGCTTGTCGATAATCGCCAAATTCGCTTCAAGCCGCTTCGCAAAGGCGCGAGCCCGCTCCACTCCACCAGCATCTGGCGAAACGACCACCAGATCACTCACTTTCTGCTTCGTAATGTAATCCAACAATACAGGCAGTGCGTAGAGATGGTCCACCGGCACATTGAAGAACCCCTGTATCTGCCCCGCGTGGAGGTCCATCGTCAGCACCCGATCGGTGCCGGCGGTGCTGATGAGATCGGCCACGAGCTTCGCTGAAATCGGCACACGTGGCTGATCTTTGCGATCCTGGCGAGCATAGCCGAAATACGGGATGACCGCGGTGATGCGATTCGCTGAGGACCGCTTGAGTGCATCAATAATAATCAGCAACTCCATAAGGGAGTCGTTGACAGGCTGGCAACTCGACTGCACGACGAACACGTCGCCGCCACGAACGTTTTCCTCAATCTTGACGCGAATTTCTCCGTCACTGAATGACGCGACCGTGGCCTCGCCGAGCTTGGTCCCAAGGTAGGCACAAATCTCATGGGCTAAGGCTGGATTCGCGTTGCCAGAGAATATCTTTAGCTCTCTGCTCATCGATTCCTCAGAGGGTCCTTGGATGCGACTGCGTAACGTTCTGATTTCGAATATGGTTCGTCTCGACGGTGGGCGTAATCGTGACCCGCCTACCTAATTCGCTACGCGCTGTTGAGGAAGCCAACTAAGGGGCCAGACTCTAACGGAATGCACGGGGAGTTGTCAACCGCGCCACAGCTTATCGTGACAGTTCGTATCGCCAGTCGAGCGGGCCTGAACAGGTGGGAACGACGAAGACGGTCATCAGCTTCTCCCTCGCAAACTTAGCCTGGGCCTGGCGTGCGTGCGCCTCGTTCGCGAACATCCCAAACACCGTCGCCCCGCTTCCGGACAGCAATGCGATCTCAGCTCCTTGAGCCTGCAAGCTCCGTTTAATCTCCCGAAGCTTCCCATGAGCAGCAAAGACGGGAACCTCGAAATCATTCTCTACTCCGGCAATCAGTTGGGTCCAGCTCACCCGTGATTGCCGGTCGAGTTCTCGCTGGACCAGCGACAGCGGCGTCACAGCGGTCCTGGTGGCAGCCAATTCTTGATACGCCCACTTGGTATTGACCCCAAACCCCGGGTTGACGAGCACAACCCATCGCGCCCCTTCAACGACGATCGGCCGAACTGTTTCTCCTCGACCCGCCACAAACGCTGAGGGGGCAAAGAGAAAGAAGGGCACATCGCTACCTAACGATTGCCCGACAGCAGCCATCTGCTTCGGAGACCACTCCAGCTGCAGAAGGCGGTTCAACCCTATGATGGTGGCTGCGGCATCGCTACTTCCGCCACCGAGGCCAGCTCCCATCGGAATGCGCTTACGCAGCTCAATATCGAGCCCGATGGCATGATGGGCTCGCTCCAACACCTCGGCGGCGGCGCGATAGACGAGATTACTCTGATCTGCAGCCAGCTGCGTCGCATCACACCTAAGCTGAATGTCCTGTCGGTCAGCACGCAACCTGATCTGCACCTCGTCTTCGAGGGCAACCGTCTGCATGATCGACCAGAGGTTGTGGAACTCGTCGGGGCGGCGGTCGAGGATGCGGAGGATGAGATTGATTTTGGCCGGAGCAAAGACGGTGATCTCGGATGGATTGGGCTGCGGATTAATCACGACCTCCTTTGATGGCATACTTCTCTAGTCGATAGCGGAAGGATCGCGTGTTGAGTCTCAGAAGCCGTGCGGCCTTTTTCTTCACCCACATGGCCCGTTCGAGCGCCTTCAAGAGCAGATCCTTTTCAATGCCGTTGATGAGGCCCTCCAAATCCAACCCATCTTCAGGCAAATCAGCGGGTACCCCCTGCTGCTGAGGGGTCACGACTCGATGGAGCCAGCCACGAATATCGGCATCTGACACAGGGGCACCGATGGAAAAGGCGACAACACGTTCGATCAAGTTTTCAAGCTCGCGCACATTGCCGCGCCACTCATGGCCCAACAACACGTGCATCGCCTCCGACGTCAGGACAGGAGCCGGCTTACCACTTTCCTGAGAAAACTTCTCGAGGAAATGTTTCACCAGAAGCGGGATGTCTCCCGTTCGAAGCCGCAACGGTGGGAGCCGAATCGGGATCACGTCTAAGCGGTAGTACAAATCTTCACGAAATGAGCCGTCGGCCACAGATTTTTCAAGGTCTTTATTGGTCGCGGCCACAATGCGCACGTCCACCTTCACATCCTGAGTGCCACCCACACGCCGGAACTCTCGTTCCTGAATGACGCGCAGCAGCTTGACTTGAATCGTGGGGGTGGTATCGCCGATTTCATCCAGAAAGATAGTGCCGCCATTAGCAACCTCGAACAACCCCGCCTTATTGGCCATCGCACCGGTAAAGGACCCCTTCATGTGCCCGAAGAGTTCGCTTTCGAGCAACGTCTCCGGCACTGCACTGCAATTCACCGCTACAAAAGGCATTGGACTCCGGGCACTGTTGTAGTGAATCGCGCGCGCCACCAATTCTTTTCCCGTTCCGCTTTCCCCACAAATCAGCACATTGCTCTTGGCGTCCGCGACTTTGCGCACCACGTCGAACACCTTCTGCATGCTCTCGCTTTGGCCGACGATCTGCGCAAACGACGATTGACTCGCCATTTCGCGCTTTAATAAAATATTTTCCGTCGAGAGACGCCGCTTCTCCAGGGCATTACGGATGATCAACTGCACTTCATCGACCTGGAACGGTTTTGTCAGGTAGTCGTATGCGCCCTGTTTCATCGCATCGACCGCCGAGTCCGCGGTAGCAAACGCCGTAATGACGAGGACCACGGTTTCAGGAGAAGACGACTTCACCGCCTTCAGCACCGCCATACCATCGGCTTTCGGCATGCGGAGGTCGGTGATGACGAGATCGAAGATTTCCTTGCTTATATGACCGATGGCCTCTTCGCCATCCGACGCTTCGGTTACGGCATAGCCCGCGCGTTTGAGCATGATGCTCAGGACTTCACGCAGACCCCTCTCATCATCAACAACTAGTATCTTTTCCACGGCGTCCGTCCCTCATGCCACAACCGCACCCCGGCATCCCCGGAACGCGGCATACATACGACAAACCGTGAGCCTTGACGCTCCTGACTTTCAACCTTGATCCACCCCCCGTGCAGATCGACAATGCGATGCACAGCTGCGAGACCCAGCCCCGACCCTTCTTTCTTCGTCGTGAAAAACGGAAGAAAGATCTTGTCGAGGTTTTGTTTCGGAATACCTTCTCCAGTGTCTTGAAACGCAATTTCAATAACATCCCCTTTGCGGCCGCCGACATCGACGTGGCGGCAGTTCGTCGAGATCGTCAACTGTCCTCCCTCCGGCATCGCTTCAAACGCGTTCGTCGCCATATTCCAAAAGACTTGCCGGAACTGATCTTGATCGACCAGGGCTATGAGCGCCCCGGTTGCCAGGGACGTAACAATTTTGATGCACGAACGTGTTCGCGCTTCATGTTGAACGAGATCGAGCGTCTCGGCAAGTACTTTATTGAGGTCGTGCTCTGCAAGATTGAGGGCCGGCGGACGTGCATACTGCAGGAATTCAGTAATGATGTTGTCGAGCCGAGTCGCCTCCCGAATTGCAATGTCCATCAACCGACAATTGGTTTCGTCTCCCGTGGCATCTTTCCGAAGCATTTGCATCGCGCCAGCTAATGCGCCAAGCGGATTCCGAATTTCATGGGCCATCCCGGCAGACATCTCACCCAAACTCGCCAACCAATCCTTGCGCCGCATCTCCTCTTCGAGATCCCGAATCTGTGTCAGATCTTTGAACACGCCAACCAGGCCTGTCTGCCTCCCCTGTTCGTGCAATGGGGAAAGGGTCATGCCGAGAATCAGACGATTGCCGTCAGCCCTTTTGCATTCCACTTCAAATCGTGCCGTCGTCGACAGGGCGCTATTGAGTTGTTCGTCTGATTGTTGGCTAGGATACCAGTTGAAGACTTCGCGCCAGGGACGCCCGGCGACGTGAGTGATCATGTATCCGGTCGCTTCCTGTGCCGCTGGGTTGAACGAGGTGATGCACCCCACGGCATCTGCTGTAAATACGCCGCTGCTGATGCTGTGGATGATATTCTCGTGAAAGACTTGGAGGCGAGTCAGTCCCTGTTCCTTCTCGCGCAACGATTGATCCGCCCGCTGAAGCTGTTCGGCTAAGGTTCCGCCAAGAATCCCGACGACAAGAAGAGCGAGGGCATAGACGCCGAATGCTTGGAATGTTTCAGGCGCAGTCAGCCGACTCGGCGGCAGCCACCCCCACTCCTCAACAAGACCATACAGTTGAATGTTTGTTAAGAGACCAAACAGAATGATGCAGCAACAGGCCGCGAGAAGACCCACCCGCCGACGGGGGACAAGGCTGGCGACCGCCACCGTCATGACATACAGCACCGCGAAGGGACTCTCAACCCCCCCCGTCCTGACGACAAGCACCGTCTCAAGGAGGAAGTCGATTCCCACCTGCACCCAAAAAAATATCGTAAGGGCGACTGGTGCGGTAAGGGTATGAAGCAGAAGGGAGGAAGGGATCGTCAGGGCGTAGGTGACAATAATCAGGGTGTAGAATGTTTCGACCCGCCCGCCCTTTGCGACTTGGAAGGCGAGAGACAGGCCGAGCATCAGGGTCACGAGGGCTATCCGAAGCCCCATGATCCAATTCAGTCTTGCGCGCAAATCATTCATGAGTGGAAGGCCACTGTGGGAGAAGGATGAACTCTGAAGTGAGACGCGGCCCGTTCATTCTCCACAGACAAGGGGTGGGAAACCATGTCATTGTATCTTAGTCGAGGAGGGGAATGGTTCGTTCAGTAAAGGCATTGGGCTTTTGCAGCAATGAAGAATACCTCAATTTCTTGAGTGGATCGCAACCGAACGCCGACCTCTAGCCAATCGCCTCCGACATTTTGAAGATTGGGAGGTACATCGCGATCACGATAAACCCAATCACAATTCCCAGGAACACCATCATGATAGGTTCCATCAACGACGTGAGTGAAGAGACTGCCTGATCGACCTCGTCCTCGTAGAAGTCTGCAATCTTTCCCAGCATGGCATCCAACGCGCCAGTTGATTCACCGACGGCGATCATATGCGTAACCATCTTCGGAAAGACCCCGCTTGCAGCCAGGGGATCGGCGATGGTCTTTCCGCCACTGATACTGACGCGAGCGTTGACCAACGTCTCTTCAATAATCTTGTTGCCCGCAGTCTTTGCGCAGATGGTCAAGCCGTCCAGCAGAGGCACTCCACTCGCAAGCAGAGTTCCAAGGGTGCGTGTAAACTTGGCTACCGAGGCCTTCCTGATCAGGTCCCCAAACACCGGCGTCTTGAGAAGGAACTTGTCGATAGCCCTTCGTCCCTGGGCGGTCGCATAGTATTTCTTGATGCCAAAGACAACCGCTCCAATGCTCCCAAACAACACGTACCAATAGGACGTAAACGCATTGCTGGCATCAAGGACCAACTGCGTAGGACCCGGTAGCCCCATCTTTCCTCCGGACAATTCACTGAACATTTTTGCGAAAATCGGAATGACCCAAACCATTAAGACGGTGATCACAACCACTGCAACACCGAGAATCGAAGCCGGATAGACCATGGCAGACTTGATCTGCCCTTTGAGTTTCATCGCTTTCTCGATGTATTTAGCGAGACGCGTCAAGATCGTATCGAGCAGGCCACCGACCTCACCTGCATGCACCAAGTTGACATAGAGATCGTCGAAGACTTTAGGATGGCGACGTAAGGCGTCCGAAAAGGTCGAGCCGGCTTCCACCTGGATCTTCACCTCCCCGATCGCCTCTCTCAGCACTTTATTTTCAGACTGGGTCGAGAGAATTTCGAGACACTGCACCAAGGGCAGGCCCGCATTGATCATCGTGCCAAATTGCCGCGTAAATACGACTAGATCTTTGTCTGTCAGACCAGATCCAAAACTAATATTGAGATTGAATCCACCCGTCCCCCCCTTCTTTTGCTCAAGGCTCGTGACGACAACGCTTTGCTTGCGGAGTTGATCCACCGCCTCATCTCGGGTTTTAGCGCTCAACTCACCCTTCTTGACGGCTCCCGATCTAGTTCGTCCAACATACGCAAAGGTAGCCATACGCAACTCTCACCCTTCGATGTGGCCATCGCCCTGGCCGGTTGTAGACTGAGGGGAATACCTACCAGGTGAGTCTACTGGCCACCCTAAGACCTGTCAAACAAATGCACAATCTCTGCAGGCGATGAGGCACGCATGCTTAAGCAATACAGAGCCTTAGCTGCTGATCGCACTCGTGTGCCGATAGCCTCGGTAGAGATAATGCAACCCGGATAATAGCGTGAAGGAGACCATGCCGAACAAGAGGGGCAGCATGAGGGTGGGATCGACGTGACGGGAACTCAGGAATATCACCATCACGATATAGGACAACTGGAGAAGGGTGGTGCCCTTGCCCAGGAAGGTGGGAGTAGTATCCACGCGAGAATCTGTAAAATGCGCCACCGCCGTTCCCAGCATCAGGATCAAGTCTCTGCTGACTACTAGGATGGTGACCCACGACGGAATCAAATGAATCAACGAGAGCGTGATGAACCCGGAGGTGAGGAGCAGCTTATCGGCCAGAGGGTCCAACATGGCTCCGAGTCGAGTATGCTGATTCGTCAGGCGGGCGATCGCCCCATCAAGCGCATCAGTGAGTCCGGCCACGAGAAGAACGATAAGAGCTTGATCAAATCTGCTGTAGACAAGTAACCCGATGTAGCAGGGAATCAGGAGAATACGAAGGATGGTCAAGCTGTTGGGGATATTCATATCTTTCCGAAAAATTCGGCCTACCACAGCGGGAGGAAATGATAGGAGGGCGTTATGAGGTTGTCAACGGCTTGCAGTCGGCACGACCTCCCCCTATAATCGGGGCCGTGGGCCATTCCATTTGAGTGCCATGGAGGTGGTGATGAGTTCTCTTCCGCTGCTCTTCAAAAAAGAAGGTCTCGTTGAAAAGCACCAGGTTGAAGGAGTCGACCCGAGCGATCGGTATTTCAATCGCGCAGTCCTCGTCAATCGAACCCCCTCAGGTTACGCCGCCAAGGTCATGTATGAAGCCCTAAACGTCGAGGGGCACTCGCATCCGACCATAGCCGCTGCGGTACAGGAACTCATCGAGGCGATGCAGGGATTCGGCTTCAGCAGATTAAGAACGCGCGCCAACTTCAAAGGCACGAAGTATCTCGCCGAAAAAGAAACCTGGTTTGATTACCAGGACCCAGCATAGCCCCGACTATCCCGCAGATACGAACTCCCGATACGCCAAATCATGAATGTACGGGCGGAAGACCTTAATCTTCTCGTTCTTCCGACGCGGATGTACCCGGTTGGATAACAACACCACCTCCAATTCGCACTGCGGATCAATCCATAGCGACGTCCCGGTGTAGCCGAGATGCCCGAACGACCGCTCGGAAAAACAGGACCCCGATGAGGACGGCGCCGACGGAGTGTCCCATCCCAATGCCCAACTCGATCGAGCGGCCGGTTCTTGGCGCGTCGTAAACTGCCTGACAAGCTCACCCTCCAGAATCGATCCTTTCCCATGATAGGCGCGCAGCCAAGCTCCAGAAACAGCCAACACCGACTCGGCGGTCCCGAATAGTCCCGCATGGCCCGCGACCCCACCCATCGCCGCAGCATTCTCGTCGTGCACCTCGCCACGTAAGAGTCGATTGCGCCACTCGTCCTGTTCGGTCGGAGCAATTCTCGATATATCAATAGGTGATTGCCCGCGCCCTGTCATAGGGCAAAATATCAGTGGATCAGCCCCTAGCGGTCTGGCGATGGCTTCTTCACACCACCGGTCCAATGCCATTCCACTGAGACGCTCCGCCAGAAATCCTAGCAACATGAACCCGAGGTCGCTATAGACACTTCGCTCCCTCCGTGCATAGATCAACGGTTCGTCACGAATCATCTGCAGCACATGCTGCTTGACGGACTGATTCCCGCTAGAGAGCCCCGGGATAATACCTCGTGCTTCGAGCCGTTCGTATAACGGCCGCCAGCCTGGCAAGCCTGAGCGATGGGTTAGAAGGTCTCGCACCGTCACCTGCCCAATCAGCGCCCCTTCAAGTTCCACTAATACCTGTTGCACGGGATCTTCGAGCGCAACCTTGGCGCGCTGAATCAGCAGCAATACGGAGGTGACCGTTACCAGCGGTTTCGTGAGAGAGGCAAGGTCATATATGGTGGAGGGTTGGACGGGAAGGCCTGGGGGCTCTGACGACAGTCGTCCAGCCGCAGCCAAACATTGCAGCTCGCCGCGCAGGCGCACCGCCAACACGGCACCGGGAAAGACACCGTCGTCAACGGCCAATTGCAGTGCCGCCTGAATGACGTGATGGATAGCCATAGGTGAGACACCTGTCATTGGTGGGGGAATCTGCCGCTGTGGGTGAACCGCGTGGGGCAATCTACGAAACGCATGAGTGGACAAGACGCAGCCACTTCGGACAAGTTATAATGCAGGGCTCGATTCTCCTTCGAGCTTCTCCTCCGATACAGTCGCGGCGTCATGGAACGCTTCCTGTTCTTCCACTTCCAACATGCGCTCGAACATCCGCAACGACGCGCGCAACCGTTCAACCATGAGCAGCCGCTGCTTCTGGAGCGACGAAAGATCACGTTGCGTATCGGTCAGCTCAACTCTGGCCTCACGGATCAACTCTCCGGCCTTCAATTCGGCCTCCTTGACGACAAGATCCGCCTCTCGCTGAGCATTCCGTTTCATATCCTCTGCCAGCGACTGTGCCGACAAGAGGGTGCTCGACAATGTCGCTTCTGTCCGCTTTAGCTCGGCAAGCTGCTGCTCAAGAAACACGATCTTTTCTCGCTGAACCGCATTGTCTCGATTCAACGATTCGACCGTCTGTGCCAGCTCTTCAAGAAAGCGATTGACCTCTTCCTTGTCGTACCCACGAAAGCTGACCTTAAACACCATTTGTTGAATATCGAGTGGTGTAATTCTCATGGCATCCCCCTTGGTCATCTCAGTTCATCCTCATGGCCAATTCCTTGAGTGATTGCACAACCGCAATTTGCAGGAAGGTGATGATCAGGATTGCAACGATCGGTGACAAATCCATCCCCATCCGCCACCCGATCCACCGACGAATCGGCGCCAGAACTGGTTCGGTCGCACGGTCGAGAAATTGCACGATTGGATTCCACGGGTCCGGGTTGACCCACGAGATCAGAGCGCGAGCAATAATCACCCACATATAGAGCCACAACACATAGTCAAGAATGGTCGCCACCGCCGTCAGCATATTGCCTGCAACAAACATCAGTGTCCCAACTCCTTTGATCGTAGCGTAGCGGCTTCGACGGCCGACATCAGCGTGGCACGGAATCCTCCCTGTTCAAGTTGATGAAGCCCGGCGATGGTCGTGCCACCGGGAGACGCCACCCGATCTTTCAGTTGAGCGGGGTGCACCCCTGATTCCAGCACCAATCGAGCCGCGCCAAGCACCGTCTGGGCGGCCAGGAGTTCGGCTGTCTGCCGCGGCAAACCCATCAGAACCCCCCCATCTGCCAGCGCTTCAATGGCCTGAAATACATAGGCCGGCCCACTCCCACTTAGTCCGGTCACAGCATCCATCAATCGTTCCTCAACCAACACCACCAGGCCAACAGCTTCGAATATCGTTCGAACCATCCGAACGTCATCGTCGGAAACCCCGGCACCCATCGCAAGAGCGGTCATACCCTCCCGAACCAATGCCGGAGTATTCGGCATTGCACGAACGACTCGCTTCACCCCGCCCGTCTGTTCTGCAATTGCCCGAATCGTTCCCCCCGCCACAATGGATATCACGAGGGCATGGGCCAGGGTTGGACCAAGCTCACTGAGTACCGCGGGAAGCGTCTGAGGCTTCACCGCCAAGACGACCACATCTGCCCAGGAAACCGCCTCGCGGTTGGCGGGGCCAACCCGAATGCCGAATTGACTCTTCAAGTGATCGCGGCGCTCAGCAACGGGATCGGTCGCCCATATCGACTCAGCAGGACACACATGCCCCGACAGGAGACCGCCGATCATGGCCTCAGCCATCTGGCCACCACCGATGAACGTGATCTTGCTCGTGATCGTTGGACTAGACACGCCGCGCTCCAAAAATTGCCGTGCCGACCCGAACCATGGTAGCCCCCTCTTCGACCGCAACGGGATAATCGTTCGACATGCCCATCGAGAGTTCCTTCAAAGAAACGGTACCGATCGGTAGGCGTGAGAGGCGCTGTGCTAGCTCACGCAGACGACGGAAATAGGGACGAGACTGCTCCGGATCGCTGGTCGGAGGAGGAATCGCCATGAGCCCCTTCACCACCACGTGAGGTAATGCCCCCAAACGCGGCAACACCCCCTCAAGCTCGTCAGGACGAAAGCCTGTCTTCGTCGCCTCCCCTTCAAGATTTACTTCCAGCAGCACCGCTTGCCTCAGCTCCGCTTCCTGCGCCCGTCGGTCTATCTCCTCTGCTAGTTCAAGGCTATCGACCGAATGGATCAGGTCGAAGACCCCCACAACTGACCGAACCTTTCGCCGCTGCAAATGCCCAATAAAATGCCACTGGATCAGTTGCCCCCGCAACCCCTCGATTTTGGGAAGCGCCTCTTGGAGGCGGTTCTCACCAAGGATCGTTAGCCCGGATGCAATCCCCGCGCGGATCTGGTCGAGCCCCACCGATTTCGTTGCCGCGACGAGGTGCACGCTCCCTTCGGGCCGTCCGGATTGCTGAGTCGCATGCCGGATCTGCTCAAACACGAACCGAATATTCTCACTGATTGAACCGCTTGCCCGTAGATCCATCTCATCTGATCAGCCACAGCTGAAGCCCCGTCTCTCGGAAGTTCGGAGGTATTCTACCGAAACCGCCTTGCAAATGTCAGCGCATGCAGCCAGGCTAGCGGCTACCGGCTGACGGCAAGGGTAATCCCGCTGACCATCGTCCCATTCACACGGCCTTCCCGCCGATAGGAGTAGAAAAGTTTATTG
>Ga0315275_10000492_pt1 | contig 32648 bp, 24 predicted proteins | sample YL17G03_0_MG_FD_205557 | JGI IMG/M metagenome (GOLD analysis project Ga0315275, IMG submission 205557) | Sediment microbial communities from Yellowstone Lake, YNP, Wyoming, USA - YL17G03_0 | ecosystem: Environmental > Aquatic > Freshwater > Lake > Sediment | place: USA: Wyoming | collected...
CTTCCGGAGAAAGGGAGGCGTCGAGCTGGACCGGGATGTACGCGCACCGGACCCGGATCACCTCGTCGCGCTTGCTTTCGGGAATGCCTCGCAGAAAAGTGACGTCGGCGGAGTAGGATTCGTCCTGGTACACGGTTGAAAAGACCCGCGCGAGGCGCTCGTTGTACTCTCCCACAACCCGCGCGTCGTCTCGTCGACCATCGGTCCAAAGGTCGAGTTCCCGCCGGCCGATTTGATTGTTCATGCTATGGAGCGCCTCGAAACCCGTTTCTCGGCCGAAGCAGGCCAGCGTGCTGTCGTCGCTCGAGATCAGGTGGCGGACGAGTTCGGGCGGGAGTCCATCGAGCAGGCGGCGGGCGTGAGAGGTCTTGTTTTTCGAACAGGAGAGGGCGATGAGAATCACGCAGGCAAGACAGATGGAGACGAGCGCCCACCGGGCGGAAGCAGGGTTGTTCGTGATGGCCCTCTTCATTTCGTTCCGAGCGCACCGTCGATGGTGGATTCGAATTGATGCGACATCGCGATAGATGGTCTGCGGACGCTTTTCAGCGCCGATGGCCGGTACGGGCATAGACTAGAATTCCGCGGCCTAATCTTCAAGGTGAACCTTGCGACTCGCGTCGTTCCTGCCCGATGGGGCGCTCGAGCTTTCATCGTGAAAAGACAGTTGTTGGCAGTCGTCTTGCATGCCCTCCGCTCCACCGGCCGCGCGGCAACCCTCGACGACATCTTCCCCCGGCGCCTTCGGGCCAGAGAAGCCGCCCATCTCGCGAGGCTGGGAAACACGCGACGAGCGTACACGCCGGTCGCGACGTGGTTTGTAAGCTCATAAACACCATAGACATGAAAGGGTAGATTTGATTATACTAATGGAGCAGCCAGCGGGGGTCACGCCGGCTAATGTAGCGCCATTGCTTGGGGTGTCTGGAAGGGGGGCGGCTGGGAAAGCTTGAAATCCGACCTTATATGTCTGAAGAATAATAGAACAGCGCCCAACGGGGGATGCCCGATTCGCTAGCCGATAACGAGGAGCCGATCATCGAAACGCGTCCCAACTATCCCCATATCGGGGCGGACGAGGTCGGGCAGTTGCTCGAAGGCCGATTAGGCGAAATCGAGCGGGCCGAGATTCTGGCACATCTTCAGACCTGCCGCCAGTGCGTCGAATTCTATCTGGATTCGGCCGCGGAGTTCGGATTCCAGAGGGTCGGAGATATTCCCGTCTGGTCAACGAGAAAAACGAAGAGCCCAGTGGGGCTCGGGATGCAGGCGCCTGCACAAGGTGACGCGGCCCGTGTTCGCGGCGCGGGCGTCGAAAGGGTTTCGGGGCCGGGTCTCCGAGCCGGATGGAAGATCCGCGCTGGGGCAGTCGCGGTTTCCATCGTGGTCGTCATCGCGGTGCTTTGGTATGGTGCGGGAGTCCTTGAGAGGTCGCGGTTCTCCCGCGTGAGCTCAGAGGTTCTGCGGCCCATCCAGACGGCTGCCGGGGAGTTCTCGAGAGTTGGCGAAGTTGTTCTGCCCGGTGGAGAGTCCTACATTGGGGAGAGCGGACCGGTGTTTCGGTCTCTCAATGGCCGCGCCGAAGAATCGCTCGCGTTGTCGCTCAAAGATCTTCTGGGAAGATTCCTCGGTGGGAGCCGGTCCGCTGACGTGGCTTACTGGCTCGTCGCGGGATATCTCTCCTCCGGGGACGTTCGCACCGCCGCGGTCTACGTCCGCGCCGCGCGCGAGCGTTTTCCCGACGATCCTCGTTTGAATGTCCTCGACGCGACAGTGGCGTATTTCCGCCGGGACTTCGCCCGGTCGGAGAGCTTGCTGCGTGATGTCGTGAAAGCCCAACCCGATGATCCTCTTGCCGCGATCGCCCAAATTAACCTCGCTCTTGCTCTCCGCGACCAGGGTAAGCTCACCGAGGCCCGGGAGATCCTTCGTTCCGTCGCCGAACGGTATGCGGCGGAGCCGGTGGGGGAGAGGGCGCGAGATGTCGCGGCGTCATTGGGCGCGTAGCCGTACCACTTTCCGCCGCACCTCGACTCGCCCTCCGCTGAAACGCGTGGAATCCCATCACGGCGTCGACAGCGTCTGTGACCCCTGTCTCGTGGCGGGGAAAGCAACGCTTCCGAAAGAGATGCTGCTTCTCTCGACCCATCGGCGGGGCGTGGATATGGGGTGGCGCTCGGGAGAGCGGGGTGTTAAGTTAATACCGAAGGGTCGGCGCGGCCATACCGGCCGGCCCCTGTTTTCCGCAGCTGGCAGGGGTTCTCCACGAGACTACCACCCACTCACCAAAGGGGGCACGCCATGCGTGTGAGTCGGTGCTTTATCCTATCCCTCCTTTCCCTCACCGGATTCTTAATCGTCCAAACGACGAATCTCGGCGCGAGAGACGTCGTCAAATCGGGGCCAACGAAACAGCTCCCCGATATCGAACACGTGCTCGTCCTCGACGGATCGACTGTTCACAACGTCGGGGAGCTCCGGATGCACGTGGGAAACTGGGGGCTTTTCGGATCCATGCCATCCGGCGCCTTTCCCTTTAGCTTCGCTCCTTCGGCCGAGTGGCCAGCGGGGAGCGGTGTCGAGTACTTGTACGGGGCGGGTCTTTGGATCGGTGCGTTGAAGGGCGGGATCCCGGCGGTCTCGCAGTCGCTGTATCAGTTCGAGATGCGGCCGACGGAGGACCCGATCGACATCATATACCGCTCGTCGGAAGGCGCGCCGGGTGGGAACCGTTTCCCCAATCCGGACGCCGACGATGACCACGACGGGGCGATCGACGAAGACTGGCTCAACGGCCGCGATGACGACGGCGACGGGCTCGTCGACGAGGACTTCGCCGCGATCTCCGATCAAATGTTTAGCTGTTGGTACACGGATAACCAGCCTGAAGCCAGCCAGATCTACGGTGATCACCACCCCATGGATCTTCTCGTAAGACAGGAAAGCTATCAGTGGGGAGGCGACCCGGTCGACGATTTCGTCGCCGTCGATTTCCGGATCACGAATATCGGTGTCGAGGTGCTCAGTGAGATTTACGTCGCGGTATTCGCGGATTTCGACGTCGGTCCGCGGACGCAGCCGAGGTACTGGGAGGACGACGGGGCGGGATTCGTCCGGGCCCCGGCCGTCCGAACCGCGCGCGTACCGGGGGATCTCGAAATCGGCTACGGGTACGACGTGGATGGAGACGGAGGGCAGACACCGGGATATCTAGGGATTCTTCTTCTCGATCACACGACCGATCCTGCGGGCGAGAAAGCGCCGACTCAGGTTGGGGTGAGCACGTTCGCCGTATTCTCGGGCGAGCAGTCTTTCGAAGAGGGTGGGGACCCAACGAACGACTTCGAGCGGTATGAAGTCCTTTCCGATCTCACGATCGATCGGGACGCGCTGGTACCGCGCGACCAGAGAGTGGTTTTGAGCGTCGGCCCCTTCCCGGTGCTCGAGCCCGAAGAGACGATCGTTTTTCGTATCGCCTTCGTGGCCGGGCAAGGTCTCGCCGGGATGATCGAGAACGCTCGGGCGGCGAAGCAACTGTACAACGCGGATTGGTACCCCAACGGGCCGCCCGTTCTCGCGGCGCTCGACGTCCAGCCGGGTAGGTGCCCGAATCATCTGAAGGTCAAACCAGAGGGCCCCGGCGCGAACAAGAACGATGAATCAATGGCGGGCGGCGTTCTCCACGCGGCGCTCCTCGGAAGAGCGGACTTCGATGTGATGGAAGTCGACGTCACCTCGATCCGACTCGAAGGCGCCGCGCCGGTTATGAGGGCGGCGTACCGTGACGTGGGTTCCGAACGGACACGCGAGCGGGCCTGCGCGTGCCCGGGCGAGAGGCCGGACGGCGTCATGGACCTGGTTCTAAAGTTCCGGGAAAAAGATGTGGTCAAAGCGCTCCTGCCGGCATCGGACGGTGAAGAGAAGGCGGTCACCATCACGGGGAAAACGATGGACGGCCGCGATTTCTACGCGGTGGATTGCGTCATCATCGATGTCCGCGGGTCGAACGGCAAACCCGACAAGGAGAGATCGACCGAAAAAGCGGCAGGTCTTCGCTCGGTGCTGCCGAACCCGTTCAACCCGGTGACCCGGGTGAGCTACTATCTGCCGCAAGCCGCCGACGTGAGGGTGTCGATCTACGACGTCTCGGGGCGCCTCGTGGAGAAGCTCGTGGATGGTCCACGGTCCTCCGGCGAGCACACCGTCGAGTGGAACGCGTCACGCGCGTCGAGCGGGATTTATTTCTGCCGGTTCGAAGCGCTCGGGATCGTCGAGACTCGGAAGTTGATTCTCATTAAGTGAGAATGACTCCCCGCCGTTTGATCCTCGTTTGACCGGCGTCGCGGCTCTATTCCCGGCCGCCGCGTCCTTGAAGATCAAGGGCTCGGCGGCCGGATTCTTTTCCAAAGCCGGCACTTTTCCGGCCGCCACGAAGACTCGCGAAGGCCCGCCCCGCGAAGACTCGCGAGCGCCGACAGTCGGCAACGAAGGCCCGCCCCGCAAGGACTCGCGAGCGCCGACAGTCCGCAACGAGCGCCGGCTACCTCCCTCGGCCGCCCGGCGAAAATAGAACTTTACTGTTAACTCCCGATATCATACGTTCTTGACTCGTCAGGAGGGCTAGACCTAACTGGTAAGGCGGCGGTCTTGAAAACCGCTGGGCGTAAGCCCATGGGGGTTCGAGTCCCCCGCCCTCCGCCAGTCAGACCGGTGGGAGAGGTGGCCGAGTGGCTTAAGGCAGCCGCCTGCTAAGCGGCTGTGAGGGTTAAACTTCACCGGGGGTTCGAATCCCCCCCTCTCCGCCACTATTTCACAAACAGAGGAACGGATTTGAAAGCGCGTCTGGAGATCAAACGGGTCGAGCTTTTCTCGGTCTTCAAACTTGCGTTCTATATTTACGCCATCATCGGGGTTTTCATCTCGATCATCTATGGGTTTGCCCTTCTGGTGATTGGCGAGATACAGAACGCCGTTTTCGACGGTGATATTCCCAATTTTGGAGTCCTCGGGATCGTGTTGGGGATACTCGCCATCCCGATCATCGCGCTGATGTACGGGGCGGTCGCATCGGTGTTCGTCACGATCGGTTTCTGGATCTTCAATCTGATCGCCGGCGCGGTCGGCGGGCTGCGTGTGGTGGCGGAAGTGGAGGAAGCGTACGTGGAACCGGCGCCGACACCCGCCCCGCAGCCGGTGGCGACGCCGAGCACCGAGGGATCGATCACGCCCCCCGATGGACCGACCTTCACGCGGTCGTCGTCGCTCGACGAGGAGTAGCCCCCGGCGTCCGCTGACGACGAGTGGCCCGGGCGCCCATCGACGGCGGATGGCGCCGGGGACGGCGTGGAAAAGCAGGCTCGAATCGTCCCGGTGGACGCCGAGAGTTCTTCGTTGTAAAATGCCGGAGGTTACGGAGCCCCAAGATTTTGCATCCCGATAGAAGAGCGTGCGCCCATAGCTCAATTGGATAGAGCGTTTGGCTACGGACCAAAAGGCTGGGGGTTCGAGCCCTCCTGGGCGCACCATCTTTTTTTTCGCGGACGTTTGTGACTCCCGATCCTTGCGACCGCCGATGCTCGCGTTTCCCGATTTTTCCCGACTCTTATTTTCTTCCACGTTGGACTTGACACCGCAAGACCACGCTCCATAGAATCGCAATCACTATCAGTTCACTCTAGGTGCTCGCTGCGAGCGAAGAGGGAAGAGGGTGAGAATCCCTCGCGGTCCCGCCACTGTAATTGGCGAGCCACCCGCCCAAAACCACTGGCGTCACGACGCCGGGAAGGGGGCGGGAGGCGTTCGAGCCATAAGCCAGGAGACCTGCCTAGAGCCGATCGACCCGGCACCTCTTCGAGGCCGAGAGGGAGGGGCATGATTGAGGCTCCAAGAAATCTTTTCTGACAAAGTGCTTTGGCGGGCACGGGTCCGTCTATCGGCGGGCCTTTTCGCGTTCATTCTCGCGGCGGCGGTTGGCGGGAGGGCCGGCGCCCGCGCCGTGCCTGCGAACCCGAGCGCGGCACCCGCAAGCTCCAACGCAAAAGCGGCGACCGCCGGCGCGGGCACCGTCGCGCGCCCCGAGATCGTCAAGGGCAAGGACGGAGTTCTCGACACGCTCTTCACCGTCCCGGCGATCGTGGTGAGAGCGGATCGCATCAAGCGCGAGGACTACGATGTCTTTATACGGCCGGGTTTCGTCGCCGTCATCGATCCCGGCGAACGGAGGGACCGCGTCGAGGACCTCTCCTCGGTTCTCTCGCAGGTGGTCGGCGTCCGCGTCCGTCAGTACGGCGGGCTCGGGAGCTTCGCCACCGTTTCGATCCGCGGCTCTTCCTCGAACCAGGTCGATCTCTACCTCGACGGGATGCCTCTCAACGACGCGTACTCGGGGGCGTCGAACCTCGGCGACCTTTCTCTCGACGGGATCACGAGCATCGAGGTGTACAGGGGTTTTTCTCCGCCCCATCTCGGGTCGTCGTCGATCGGCGGCGTGATCAATCTGAGGACGGATACGGGGAGAAAAGGGGACGGCACCTCGACTGCGATCGACGCCGAGGCCCGCGCCTCGTACGGCTCATTCGAAACCTCCCGGTACGCGGTGTCGCTCTGGCCTTCTCTCGGCCGCCTGAGGGCGTTCATACAGGGGAGCTATCTCGACACCGGCGGCAATTTCGATTTTATCGACGACAAGGGGACGCCCGAGAACACCGCTGACGACGTGGCAACGCTCCGCCTCAACAACGACTCGGAGACCTTCGATCTCCTGGGCCGCGTGGATTTCGAACTGCCCGCGGCCGGCAGGCTCTCGCTCGGTCACAACACGACTCTTCGCGAAAACGGCGTCCCGGGGATCGGTTCGTACCAGTCGGAGAGCGCCCGCGCGGAACGAACGAAACAGATCACGTATCTCAAGCTCGATGCCGATCCGCTCTTCGCGGAGAGACTCGAAGCGTCGGCGAACGGGTTCTACTCGACGGGGAACGAGAAGTTCCGCGATCTCGAAGGCGATATCGGGCTCTCCCGTCAGGACACCGACAACGATTTCCGCAGCCACGGATGGAACGTCCGCTCCATCGTCCATATGACACCGGTGACGCTCGAACTCTTCTGGGAAGGCAAATCGGAGCTTTTCCATCCGAGATCGAACGTTCCCACGCCGACCGAAGGCCCGGACAGGACCCGCGATTCGTACGCGACGGTACTCTCCGCCGATCTTCTTCTCGACCGTTTCGATCTCGTGCTCACTGCCACGGAACGTTTTCATTCGTACACGAGCGAGTTCTACGATCCCCCGCGGTTCCCCTGGCTTCCGCCGCAACCGCAAGGAAAGGTGAGCGGACATGAGGAGACGCCGCAGTTAGGTTTCCGATGGCTCCCCACGGGGTTTCTCACCATCAAGGGAAACTGGGCCGAGAGCTATCGTCTCCCTTCTTTTCTCGAGCTTTTCGGCAACTCGGGTTCGGTTACGGGTTCTTCCGATCTCGTTCCAGAGAACGGCGTGAACCGCGACATCGGAGCCGTGGTCTCGGTCGACGCGCTCGGCCGGTGGCGCAGTCTCTTTCTCGAAGTCGTATACCTCGACAACAAGGTCGAAAACCTCATCCTCTTTTTCCCCAATTCGCAGTTCACGTCGCGGCCCACGAACATCGGTGCGGCGAGGATCAAGGGGTGGGAAGTGTCGTTCTCGACGCTTTTCGCGGGGTGGCTCCGATTGGGCGGGAACTACGCGTATCTCGACGGCGAGGACACCGGCCCCATCCCTTACTATAATGGAAACGAACTCCCGGGAAGACCGCGGCACGACGCCGCGTTATTCCTCGAGTACCTCCACCGTATCGGCAAGCTCTCGTACGAGTATCACCGCATCGGAGCGAACTATCTCGATCCGGCGAATCAAATGAAGGTCCCCGCGCGGGACATCCATAATATCGCGCTCCGCTGGGACGTGTTCGGCCGGGGAGCTTCGCTCACGCTCGAGGGCCGGAATCTCACCGACAACCGGATCAGCGACGTGAACGGTTTTCCCCTGCCCGGGAGGAGCTATTTCGTTACGCTGGGATATCGAAACTGAGGAGAAGGATCATGTCACGAAAGCGAAGCGTTCGGGTGCGATGGGAAGTGTCGGGGGTTCTTTTGCTCGCGGTTGTTTGCGGAGCGGCGAGCGTCGGCGCCTTGCTTTCGGGTAACGCCCGGGCCGACGACTGGGTTTTCGTCACGACGACCGATTACATCACGGGGAGCTCGGCGGTCATCCGGCCCGGCCCTCCCCTCACCGTCGAATGCCCTCTGCGAGCGCTCCACAGCGACGCCGTCGCCCGCTACGTCGATCCGTACGTATACGTTGTGAACCGAAAGGGCGGCGACAACATCCAGATTCTCGATCCCGCGAACAACTTCTCGACCGTACGGCAGTTCTCCGTCGGGGCGGGGTCCGATCCCCACGATATTCTGGTTTTGAGTCCGACGAAGGCCTATGTGACTCGGTACAACACCAATGTGATATGGATCGTGAACCCGTCGCTTGGGATTCAGACCGGTTCGATCGATCTCTCCGGGCTCGCCGATGCGGATGGGCTCGCGGAGATCGACATGATGTGCCGCGCGGGAAACCGCGCCTTTGTCACCGTGCAAAGACTCAACCGGAACAACTACTGGGTCCCGGTGGGGCAGAGCTACGTGGCCGTAATCAACACGCAAACCGACGCCTTGCTGGACTGCGATCCCGTGGCGCCGGGAGTGCAGCCGATCGAGATGACGGGGACGAACCCGTATTCGGATATCCAGCTCGACCCGTACACGGGGAGCCTCTATCTCTCGAGCGTGGGGTACTGGGGCCTTCGCGACGGTGGGATCGAAAAGATCGACCCGGTGGGCCTTCAGTCGGAGGGAATTATCTTTACCCAAACGGCCGCGGGCGGCGACATGACCGACGTCGAGATCGACGGGGGGAAAAGGGGATTCGCGATCGTGAGCGACGACGATTTCTACACAGTCCTCATATCGTTCGACGCCGAGACCGGTGTGAAGACGGGGACCCTCTACGACCCCAACGCATACGTCATCCAGGATATCGAGGTGTCGCCGTGGGGCGACCTCTACGTGGCCGATCGGACGCCGACGGTCCCGGGCATCCGGATCTACGACGTTTTCACCAACACGCAGTTGACCGCGACGCCTATCGACGTGTGTCTTCCGCCTTTCGACATCACCTTCAACCTGCCCGTTCAGACGGGGATCGGGGATCCTCCAACCGCCCTTACGGTCGTTCTGCTGGGGGACGCCTATCCTAATCCCTTCAACCCGGCGACGACGATCCCGTTCACTCTCGCCGGAGCCGGACGCGTGACCTTGAGGGTCTACGACGCGCTGGGGCGGCCCGTCCGCACGCTCCTCGCCGGAGCGCGCCCGGCCGGGGACTACCACCTCGCGTGGGACGGCCGGGATGACGATGGGAGAGCGCTTCCCTCGGGCGTGTACTTCGTCAGGCTCGAGGCGGAGGGGAAAACGGCGACCCGTAAGATCACCATCCTCAAGTAGCGTTCCTGGCGGGGAAGCGTCGAAAGAAGCGTCGAAGGTCCCGTACCAGGCTGTGTCGAAGAAAGCGTCGAAGGCCCCGTACCAGGCTGCGTCGAAGAAAGCGTCGAAGGCCCCGTGCCAAGCCGCATCGAAGGCGGTGTCCGGGCGGCGCATGGCCCTCCGAAGTCACCCCTTGTCCGCCGCGGGCGAAGCGGTGTATCATCTGCCCGTGGTGGCCCACCGCGCATGGAGAAATCGTTCGAACGAGATTTTCGCTCCCTCGGCGACATCTTCGCCTTCACCGACATTTTCGTCGAGGTCCACGGGTTCGAAGAGTCGTTGAGATACGCGGTCAATCTCGTCATAGAAGAGTTGTTTACCAACATGGTGAAGTACAACACCGGCGGGGGCCATCCGATCGAGATACGGATCACCGTCCGGGACGGACATCTCCGTATCGAGCTCATCGATGACGACGTCGACCCGTGGGACCCCGCGCAAGTCCCCGAAGTCAAGCTCGATCGGCCGATCGAGGAGCGGCGGGCCGGCGGGCTCGGGTTGTATCTCGTCCGGGCGATCGTTGACGAGTTGACGTACGAATACAAGAACCGGCAAATGAAAGTAACGGCCATCAAGAACCTGGAGCGCCAGAATGTTTGAAGCACGGCTTGCGGGCGATCGTTTGCAGCTCATCGGCAGACTGGATGCATCCCAAGTGGAAGTCGCCCGCGAGGCGATGAATCGGTTGAACGCGTCGGGTGTCATCGATTTCGGCGAGTTGGAGTACATCTCGAGCGCGGGTCTCGGGATGCTCCTGGGCATCCAAAAACGTTTGATGGAATCGGGGGGCACGCTAAAGCTCATCAACATGAACCGGCACATCCGCGAGATCTTCCGTATGGCCGGGTTCGACCGCATCTTCGTCATCGAGTAGTGTCACCCACTTCGACCGCCTCTCGCCCCGGCGTCTGCGCCGGAGCGGACGGCGCCTGTTCTTCGGGGGTCAGGCGTGTGTCCCACAAAACGGCGGACCTTCTCGGATAGCCACCAACTTTTCGATCCACCCACGGTAGTTATGTCAAGCGACCGAGACGAGATCATTGTTCAAGCCTGCTTGTCGGGCGAGCGAAAGGCATTCGAAGTGCTGGTGGAAAGGTACGAAAAGAAGCTCTACAATGCCGCCTACCGGGTCGTCGGCGGCTCGGATGACGCGATGGAAGCGACCCAGTCGGCTTTCGTCAAGGCGTACGAGAGGCTCGGGAGCTTCGACACTTCTCAGCGCTTTTTCCCCTGGATGTACCGGATCCTCATCAATGAATCCCTGAACATCGTCAACCGCCGGAAACGCTTCGATGAAATCGATTCCCGAGTACCCGTGTCGGGGCCGAGCCCCGAGGAGAAGTACGGGGACGACGAAATGGCAAGGCACCTCCAGACGGCGGTTCGAGCGCTCAAGCCGGACTACCGCATCGTCGTCGCTCTGCGGCACTACCAGGGGTTTTCGTACAAGGAGATCAGCGAGATCCTCGGTATTCCGGAGAAGACCGTCAAGTCCCGGCTTTTCACCGCGAGACAGCAACTAAGAGAGATGCTCGTACGCAGGGGCATCGTCGGATAGCGGGGTCATGCCATGATCGACCAACGGATGGAAGAACTGATGTGGCTCGAGATCGAGGGAAAGATCTCGGCCGGCGACCGGGAGACTCTTCATCGTTATCTGGAATCCAACGGTGAAGCCCGCGGTTACTTCGAGGATATCCACCGGATGGCGCATCTTTTCGAGCGGACCGGCGAGGTCGATCCTCCCGCCGAGCTCCGCGGGCGGATCCTGCGCGCGCTGGAGGAAGCGACACCGCCTCGAGTCCGGAGGGCGGGGTTCGTCGAGCGGCTCGGCGCTCTGTTCGCGCCGAGACCCGTCTGGAAGCTCGCCGCCGTGGGTGCCGCGGGCATCGTCATCGGTGTCCTGGGGTACCACCTCATGAAGAACGGGAGCGGAGTGACGGAACCCTCTGACATTAAACAGTTTTATGGCACGATCAATCTCGATAGCCTCAGCCACCCAGGACCCGTTCTCGACATCGATCTCCCCGGAGCGAAGGGCACGCTCACGGTTCACCGGGACGACACGCGCTTGCTCTCCGAGCTAACCGTTGCGTCGGCCGAAGAGGTCGAAATCGTCCTCGAGTACGGGGGATCGCCGATCGAGTTTGCCGGAGGCAGGCTCTCCGATCATCCCTCGAATCAGGTTGCGATAACGGACCACGAGGTCCGTGTGCGAAACCGGGGCAAGGGGACATACCGCATCTTGTTTTCGCTCCACGAAGACCCCGCGTCACCGGTCATGGTGAGAGTTTTCTCGGAGGGGAACGTCCTTTTCGAGAAGGAAATCTCTCCCAGTCCGGTCCCGGATCGAAGGTGACGTTTTTCACCAACTTCGAGCGTGCTGAGCGGTAATTCGTACAGCAGCTCAAATCAGGGCATCCCAAACCAGTTAACCTAAAGGGGGTTACGGCATGAGCGGACGAAGCAGAGGTCTCCTCGGAGTCTTCGTGGTGGTCGCCATCGTCGCGGTGGCGTACTTCTCCTTCTTCTATTCGCCGCCGAAAGAGAAGGGGCTTGAAGGCGCGATCGGGACGGCCGACCGCTACCGGGCCGAGCAGATCAATTCCGAAGACGTGAAGCTCGCCGGACAGAAGGCGGGAGACTCGGCCGTCGAGACGGCGGACCTCATGTCCGATGAGGAATTGTCCGGTTTGTTCGGGCGGCTCTCCCCCGTAGAGAGAGCGGATTTCTTCCAGAAGATGAACATCTTCGAAATGGCGCTCGGCAAGATGGATGTCGCCGAGAAGGCAGACATCCTCGACAGGCTCACGCCGGCGGAGAAGACGAGCATTCTTGGGCGTTACCAGATCACGACGGAGCGCTACTCGGCGATGAGCGCGGCCGAGCGGGCTGACATTCTCAACAAGATGACCCCGGCCGAGCGCGCGGACGTGTTCGATCGGTTCATTATCACCGCGGAGCGGTACACGGCAATGAGCGTGGCCCAGCGCGGGGAAATCTTCGATCGGCTCACGGCCGCCGAGCGCGTGAACTTCTTCGACAAACTGAAGCGGTACACTCCGTCGAATAAGCGCGTCGAGGACATGAGTGTCGCCGAGCGTGCCGACATCCTCGAGAAGATGACTCCGGCCGAGCGCTCGGAGCTCTTCGAGCGCGTGAACGTGTTCGCCCCCGCCATGGGGCGCGTGGATGTTGCCGAACGGGCGAGAATGTTCGAGAAGCTCACGCTGGCCGAGCGCGCGGATGTCTTCGAACGGCTCAACGTCACGGCGGAGCGGTACGCGGCGATGGATGTCGCCGGGAAGGCGGATATCTTCGAGCGTCTGACCCCGGCCGAGAAGATGAGCGTTCTGGGGCGCTACAACATCGCGATGGAGCGCTACTCGGCGATGAGCGTGGCCGAGCGTGCCGACATCCTCGAAAAGATGACCCCGGCCGAGCGGACGGAAATCTTCGATCGCGTGAACGTGTTCTCCCCGGCGATGGGGCGTCTGGATGTTGCCGAGAAGGCGACCGTCATGGATCGCCTCACCCCGGCGGAGAAGAAGACCATTCTCGAGCGTTACAACATCACGATGGAGCGCTACTCGGCGATGAGCGTGGCCGAGCGCGCGGAAGTCTTCAATAAGCTGACGCCGACCGAGCGTCTGAGAATCGCCGAGCGGCTCAACTTCGCGCAGACCGCGCGCGCGAACCTGGACGTCGCCGGCAAAGCGGAGATCTTCGACCGGTTGACGCCGGCCGAGAGAGCCACGGTCTTCGGACGGCTCAAGATCACGGAGAGCGCGTACGGCAAGATGACCGTCGCCGAGCGGGCGAACGTCTATGATCGTCTGACCCCTGCCGAGCGGTTCAACGTCTACCAGCGGCTGGATGTTGCCACCATGGCGTACGGCAAGATGGACCTCGCCGAGCGCGGGAACATCTATGATCGGTTCACCCCGGCCGAGCGCGCGAAGGCGTTCGATCGACTGAACCTGACGGCCGAACGCGTCGCCGCGATGAACGTGGGCGAGCGCCTCAAGGTCTACGAGCGGCTCACCGCGGCCGAGAGGTCGGAGTTCTTCGGACGGGTCAACGTGTACGAGACATCCTACGGCCGCATGGATGTCGCCGGCAAGGCGGAGATTTTCGAACGTCTCTCGCCGACGGAACGCAACACGATCTTCCAGAAGTACAACATGACCGCCGAACGCTACTCTGCGATGAGCGCGGCCGATCGCGCCGAGTTCTTCAACAAGCTGACTCCGGCCGAGCGCACGCAGGTATTCGAGAAGTTGAGAATCGTCGAATAGGCGCAGCCTGAAGCGTTGGTGTGTCGAGGGGACGCCACAGAAAACTGTGGCGCCCCCTTTTTCTCTCCCCTATAATGGAGCCCATGAATCGAAGCCTTGGTGCGGCACTCGTTTCCCTCGTCATAATACTTTCGTCCTCGCTGGCCTGGTCGCAGATCGACTTCAAGGTCGTCGAGACCGACCACATGCGTCTCGTCTACTACGACGACAATCACGCCTACGTCATCCCGCATCTCGCGCGGTGTTTCGAGAACTCGCTCGGATTCCACATGCGGATGCTCGACTGGACGCCGAGCGAAAAGGTGACCATCATCCTGCGGGACCTCGAGGATTACGGGTACGCGGGGGCCACGTCGCTTCCGGTCAACTATCTCATTCTGGGGATCGCCCCGTACGAGCAGGTCTACGAGACCTCTCCCACGAACGAGCGCTTGAACTGGGTGATGAGCCACGAGCTCCTCCACGTCGCGGCCTCGGACCAGGCGGCGTCCACCGATAAGTTCTTCCGAAAGATCTTCTTCGGAAAAGTAATGCAGGCCCCCGAGCAGCCCCTCTCGATGTTCTACAGTTATCTCACGTCGCCGCGAATGTACGCGCCGCGCTGGTACCACGAGGGGATGGCCGTCTTCATGGAGACGTGGATGGCCGGCGGCTACGGACGAGTGCTCGGCGGGTACGACGAGATGGTCTTTCGCGCGAAGGTGGCGGAGAACGGGTATTTCTGGGACGTCGTGGGGCTCGAGTCCGAAGGGACCACGGCGGATTTTCAGGTGGGGCAGGTGGCGTACCTCTACGGCACGCGCTTCGTGAGCTACCTGGCGTACCAGTACGGCCCCGAGAAGCTCGTCGCGTGGCTCGACCGGAACGACGGCTCGAAACGGGGGTTCAGCCGGCAGTTCAAAAACGTCTACGGACGCGGTCTCGACGACGAGTGGGCCAAGTGGATCGAGTGGGAGCGCGTCTGGCAGAAGGAGAACCTCGATTCGATCGCGCAATACCCGGTGACCGGCTACCGGCAGCTCAGCAAGCGCGCCCTCGGGTCCGTTTCGAGGACCTACTTCGATCCGGCGACCCGCGAGCTCTACAGCGCCGTCCTCTACCCGGCGGCAATGGCGCAGATCGTCGGCGTGAACATCGACACGTGGAAGAGCCGGAAGATCGTCGAGATCCCGACCCCCGCTCTCTATTACGTCTGTGCGCTCGCGTACGACGATTCGTCGGGGACGCTTTTCTACACGACGGACAACAGCCGCCAGTGGCGCGACCTCCGCTCGGTGAATGTGCGGACGGGCGAGAAGCGGCTCCTCCAGAAAGACCTCCGGATGGGGGACCTCGCCTTCAACAAAGTCGACAAGTCGGTTTGGGGGATCCGGCACCACAACGGCCTCTCGAGCATCGTCATGGTGCCGCCTCCGTACACCGAGGACGCGTTCATCCTTTTGACTCTCCCGTACGGGAGGGACCTCTTCGATATCGATGTCTCTCCCGACGGCGAGTATCTCACCGGCACCTTGATCGAGGTAAGCGGGCGGCAGCGTCTCCTCCGGATGAAGATCGCCGACATCATGGTGGGGGAGAGCCTCTTCGAAGTGCTGCACGAGTTCCACAACTACTCACCGGCGAACTTTACATATTCTCCCGACGGGAAGCACCTCTTCGGCACGACCTACTCGACGGGAGTGTCGAACGTCACGCGGTACGACTTCGAGACCAAAGAGATGAAATGGATCACGAACGGGGATACCGGGTACTTCCGGCCGTTTCTCGTGTCCGAGGACTCGCTCGTTGCGTTCCGGTATAGCTCCGACGGGTTCGCCCCGGTCATGCTCGCGAACCAACCGATCGAAGACGTGAGCGCGGTTCGTTTTCTCGGCCAGGCGATCGTGGAGACCTATCCAGCCGTTAAGGACTGGACGCTCCCGCCGCCGTCGGCGGTCGAGATCGATTCCACTGCGCTCGTCCCGCGCCCGTACAGTGCGTTCAAGAATATCGGGGTCGGGTGGCTCTATCCGATCGTAGAGGATTACAAGAGCCGTGTCGCCTTTGGAATCCGCGCGAGTCTCATGGATCCCATGTGGCTCCACGGGATCGATCTCACAGCGTCGTACACACCGAACGAGAGCCTCCCGGAGAACCAGCGGACGCACCTTCTCCTCAAGTACCAACGGTACCCGTTCGAGCTCACCGGGTCGCTCAACCGAGCGGACTTCTACGATTTCTTCGGCCCCACGAAATACTCTCGGAAGGGCTATTCGCTCGGCGGGGCCTACAGCGGAGCGTGGATGCTCGACCGGCCCAAGGACCTCGAATACAAGATCCACGCGGCGTGGTACGGAGATCTCGAAACGCTGCCCGACTACCAGAACATCCGTGCTTCGTACGACACCTACTTCACGTTCGGCGCGGGGATCGACTACAAATCGTTCGGGAAAACGATCGGCGGTATCGAGGAGGAAAAGGGGTGGCGGTGGAGCCTGAACGCGCTCGACAACTACGTGAACACGAAACATTTCCCCCGGTATTGGGGAGAGCTCGATTTTGGCTTCCTGCTCCCCGTGGACCACACGTCGCTGTGGGTCCGGAGCGCTCTCGGCAAGTCGCACGGAGACCGGAAAGACCCGCTCGCGAGCTTCGCGAACTACTACTTCGGCGCGTTCGGAAACAACTGGGTCGACTACCGCGACTTCAAACGGTACCGGGATTTCGAGGCCTTCCCGGGGATCCTGATCAACGAGGTCGGCGGGACGACCTTCGGCAAGGTCATGGCGGACCTCTCGCTCCCGCCGGTGAGGTTCCGGCGGGTGGGGATCCCGTCGTTCTACTGCAACTGGGCGCACGCGCGTCTTTTTGCTACGGGCTTGAGCACGAACCCGGATAACGAGCCGATCCGGCAAACGCTCTTCAACCTCGGGACGCAGGTCGATTTCCGGCTCGTCATGTTCTCGACCATGTCGTCCACGTTCTCGCTCGGTTACGCGGGCGCGTGGGAAAAGGACGTTCCGTACAGGGACGAGTTCATGATCTCGCTCAAGATCCAGTAGCCGTTCGTTCTGGCGACGGCGTGGCGCGGGTTCGGCGGCGAGATCTATCAAGAGGCGTGAATCTTGGCCACCGAAACCCTTCGATCCGTCGCAAGTCTCTCGGTAAGCCTCTTGCCGGTGGTCGTCTTTCTCCTGGTCCTCATCGGGATCGACTCCTTCAAGCTCGTCCGTGTCCGGTCGGTGCTCACCGCGATTCTTTCGGGGAGCGTCGCGGCGTTCGCGTGTCTGTGGTTGAGCTCCTGGATCCTCGGTGCCGTCGTCGCCGATCCCACGATCTTCGCGCGTTACGTCGCGCCGGCCGTCGAGGAGATCCTCAAGGCCGTTCTGATAGTGATTCTCATCCACCGGAAGCGGATCGGCTTCATGGTGGACGCGGCGATCTACGGGTTCGCCATCGGCGCCGGGTTCGCCATCGTCGAGAACATCTACTACTTCAAGTTCCTCGAGAATCCCCACCTGGTCGTCTGGATCATCCGCGGGTTCGGGACCGCGGTCATGCACGGGGGAGTGACCGCGATCATGGCGATCATGGCGAAACAGCTTGCCGATCAGTATCTCCTCACCGGCCGGGGGCGCGACAGCGTCGGGGCGTTTGTGGTCTTTGTCCCGGGGCTCACCGTGGCGTACGTGCTTCACTCCGTCTACAACCATTTCTTCTTCTCGCCGGTCCTGTCCACCGTGGGGATCCTCGTGATACTTCCGCAACTCGTTTGGGTCGTTTTCAGGGCGAGCGAGCGGGCGACCCGCAAGTGGCTGGGGGTGCGGTTCGACACCGACGCCGAGCTTCTCGAGATCATTCACACGGGGCGGGTCACCGAGTCGCGGATCGGGGATTACTTCGAGTCGCTTCGGACGCGATTTGCCGGCGAGGTGGTCGTCGACATGCTTTGTATGCTTCGGCTCCACATCGAGCTTTCGATGCGGGCCAAGGGGATTCTCCTCATGCGGGAGGCGGGGTTCAAACCCCCCGACGAACCCGAGATCGAGGAGAAATTCCGCGAGCTCAAGTACCTCGAAAAGAGCATCGGCAAGACGGGTCTCTTGGCCGCGTCTCCCATGTTCAACATGTCCGACCGGGATATCTGGCAGCTCTCGCTTCTCGCGAAAAACTAGCGCCTCTTGGCAGAAATTCGCGCTCCGCCCGTTGGCAGTACGGCGGAAGCGCGCTATACTACGGTCGCAGGATGGGAGTCCTACCCGTGGCGGTGTACCTCGGCCCCGCGTGTTGCCGGGCCGACGAAGAGGCGATCTCGATCCATACCCACTGCTAACGAAGCCCGCTTGATCAGTTGAGAAGCCCCGCAGCTCTCGAAGTGTAGCGAAGCCCCGACAGAGGCTCGGTTCAAGAGGAGGTTTTGTTATGAGACCCGCCTTGAGCTTTCGCGTGCTTGCCCTCGCGGCCGTTCTCGGTGCCGTTGTGCTCTGTCTGGGAGCGGCGCCCGCGACCGGCCAGACAGGTACCCTGACGGCCTATTTCGACCCGGCATGGACGCAGAGGACCGCCGAGTGTCCGGGCCCCGTCGTCGGATCGATCTACATCGTGGCCGAGAACTGGAACTACTTCCTATCGGGGATCGAATTTAAGGTCGAATACCCGCCGTGCATGATGTGGCTCGCGGACCTCGACATCCCGCCCGTGACCATCGGGTCGTCGCCCAACGGGGTATCGATCGGCTGGCCGCTCCCGCAGAACGGGTTCTTCCCGATACAGGTGATGCGGGCGCTGGTTCTCTGGAACTGCACGGGGTGCAATACGCCGAACCAGCGAATCACGGTCGTCGGGCATCCCGTGTCCGGTCTCGTCCAGGTAGCCCGGTTTCCGGATTATGCGCTCGTCGAGGGACGGGGCCGCGCGTCGGTGGTGTGCCCGGACGTCGCTCTCGACATCAAGCCGGGATCGTGCCCGAATCCGTTCAACATCAAGCTGTTCGAATGGGCTAACGGCGAGAAGCCCAATAAGGGAGGCGTCCTGCCGGTCGCGGTCTTGGGCAGCGAGACGTTCGATGTCACAGACGTCGACCTCTCGAGCCTGCGCCTCGAAGGGGTCGAGCCGCTCGCCAAGGGTGGGCCGAAGGTCTCCGACGTCGCGGGCCCCGCGCTTGACGGGGGAGAGTGCGCGTGTACCACGGCAGGGCCCGACAGATACCCCGACATCATGATGAGGTTCCAGTCGCAGGCGATCGCCGAAGCGATCGCGCCCGGGTACGAAGGAGACCGCGAGCTGACGCTCACGGGGTACTACCTCGACGGGATTCCGTTCGAGGCCAAGGACTGCATCCGTATCGTCGGTCGCGAGTACATCCCGATGGAGTACACGGGCGAGCCCGCGCTGCGGAACGCTTTTCCGAACCCGTTCAACCCGGTCACGCGCTTGACGTACTTCGTCCCCGAGGGCGGCTTTGTCCGTGTGGCGGTGTATGACGTCACGGGGCGGCTCGTTGCCGAGCTCGTAAACGGTGCCGTCGATGCGGGCGAGCACACCGTCGAGTGGAACGCGAAGGGACTTGCCAGCGGCGTCTACTTTGGACGGCTCGAAACGGGCGGTGTGGTAGATATCCAGCGGCTCGTGTTGCTCAAATAGCGAGGCTACGGTTTGGGTCCGGTCGGCAACGGGGGCAACGCCGTCGCGTCTCCGTAGGTCAAGTTTTTGGCGGCCCCCATGCCGCCGAATCCTGGCGGAAATACTCGCTGAGCTCCCGGTAGAGAGCGGGGTAGGTCTTCTTCAGCCGCAGGGGTTGTTCGAAAAAGCTCTCTACGGATACGGCGAAGAACTCGCTCAGGTCCTCCGCCGCGTACGGGTCGATCGCGGTTCGCTTGCGGCGCCGCACGTCCTTGCGGAAAAGCTCGAGGGCGGCCATGAGGGTCTTGGTCCACTTCGCGTAATGATCTTTGGATTCGAGACGGGGGATCCCATCGATCTCGCCGTTCTCGAGATCGAGCTGGTGCGCGAACTCGTGGAAGACGACATTGAAGTCGTCGTCGAGATCCCGGCCGCCCTCGAGCACCTCGTCCCACGCGAGGATCATCGATCCCTGCTCCCACGTCTCGCCCGAGCGGTCGTCGTCGAACTCGTGCACGACGCCCATCTCGTCCACTTCCTCCGCCTCGACCACGTAGGTCTCCGGGTAGACGAGGATCGAATGAAGCTCGGGATAGTAGTCCGTGTCCCGATGGAGAAGGAGGAGCGCTGCCTGGGCGGCGATCGTCACGCGGATCTCGTCCGTCAGCTCGAGCCCGTCACACCCCTCGAACGTCTTTTCCTTGAGAAGCACGTGGATGTGGCCGTGCAGTTCTGCCCGGTCCTCGTTCGAGAGTCGCGGATAGAGCGGGAAGTTCTTCTTCAGAACTGCGCTCCACGCTTCGGGGAAAGGCTCCGCCCTGAGCTTGCCGCGGCGTCTTGCTTTGTTGAGGAAGCCGAACATGGGGGAGAGGATAGCACGGGATCTTGTCTGGGCTGAAGAGAGCGTTGTTCATCGCGGACTCGGGGGCAGGTGCGGGGTCAGGATCGGGGTCGGGCCCCTTTCGCGAGGGGATTATTTCGGGTTGATTTGGGGAGCGGGGATGTCTTATCATACAGCACCGCTTTGGGAGCTGGCGTAGCTCAGCTGGTAGAGCAGCGCACTCGTAATGCGCAGGTCCTCGGTTCAATTCCGAGCGCCAGCTCCAAATTTTACAACGACTTGCGCGATCTGCTGCTTCAGCCCGGAACCCCCATCTTACACTTTTCTTACAGTTTGAATTTGGCTGAGATGACCGTATCAGCGGAGGAGCCGAATGGAGGAAATCCCCATGTTCGGATCTGGCGAGGGTGTCCCTTCCATTAATTCCATCCGAGGGAAATAACGGCACTTGATTCGGTATCCATGGCGTGAAGCTGCCCCCGGGGTTGGCAGCATCGCGTGAATTCGGTGGCGATATTCGCCGCCGGTGGACGAAAATGTGAATCGAGGGCAATGGCGAGCAGACTGCCGCGCAGGGCACCAGCGCGTGCGGGGAAGATCGAAGAAGAACGCGGGCACTCTAGGCCGCTTGACGAAAGTACCGATGATGCAGGCCACCGACCATCGGTTCCGTGCAGATCGGTCCGAGTTCTAGTGGTTCGACGGGGCGTGGCGACGGACAGTCCTTCTCCAATCCAAAATGAGTACGAGAGGCGTGATAGTACTTGAAGTAGTCTCGAAGGATTCTGCGCAGATGTTTTTCGTTGATGACGATCGTGTGGTCTAGACATTCCCGCCGAATTGAACCGATCACTCGCTCGACGCAGGGGTTTTGCCAGGGTGACCGGGTTGAGATCAGCACTTGCTTGATGCCGAGTGACTCCACCCGGCGAACGAACTCCTCTCCGTACTTACCGTCCCGATCCCGGATCAGGTGTTTGGGTGCCGTATCCCATGGGAACGCTTCTACGATCTGCTGTCCGATCCAGCATGAGGTGGGCGAATCGGTCACGTTGAAGTGAACGATCCGTCTGCGCTCATTCGATAGAACGAGGAAGACGTAGAGCACGCGAAACGTCACCGCTGGAACGGTGAAGAAATCCACCGAGACAATATCCTTGGCATGGTTCGTCAGGAACGTTCGCCAGCTCTGGGAAGGCGGTTTCCGGTGATGAACCATGTACTTCGAGACCGTGGCCTGACTGACCGTGATGCCGAGTTTGAGCAGCTCGCCGTGAATCCGCGGCGCGCCCCAAAGTGGGTTGGTCTGGGACATCTGCCGGATGAGATTGCGGACGTCCACAGGCACCTTCGATCTTCCGGGCCATTTCGGTCGACTCTTCCATGTCCAGTAAAGACGGAACCCTCTCCTGTGCCAGCGGATGACGGTCTCGGGTTGAACCAATGTCAACGAGTCTCGCCAATTGGCGCAGTGTCGCGACAGGAAAAGCCAGAGGACTCGGTCCCGATTCGTCAAGTGGGGCCTTTTCGTGTTTCGTTTCAGGACATCGAGCTGATGACGGAGCGCAAGGTTTTCCAGGGCCAATGCGCGGTGGGACCTCACCACAGAAAACAGTTGTGCGGAAAAGGATGAGTATCATAGGAACTATGATATAATGGCAATTGCTGCAAGTCCAACGGGTGCAAGGCGGACGAGATTTTCAGGAGGCACAACGGGTGCCTCGGTGGTAAAATGGAGGCTGCGAGGGAAAATTAGCGTTCGAATTTCCTATTCCCCGGTAGTCACCCTCCTCCACGCGTGCTATTATAATCAATACGCCTTTGTCGTTCTTTCCAGACACTCGCCACGTCGCATGGAGGTGCATCATGCGCTGCGTCCGCCTATTTGCCCTCGTGCTTTCGCTCCTGCTATGTTCAGTTTCCGCCTCGGCCGAATGGATGGAGAACGGCACGCCGATAGCCACGCTCGGCGTCGGAGAGTATGTGCCGCGGATCGTATCGAACGGCGCGGGCGGAGCGATCGTCGCATGGTACGACGACAACGCCGATATCTTCGTCCAGCGGCTCGACGCCTACGGCAAGACGCTCTGGACCGACGGCGGTGTCGCCATCTGCACGGCGAGCGGCATGCGGTGGGACGCACAGATCATATCGGACGGCGCGGGCGGCGCCATCGTCGCGTGGAAGGATTACCGAAACAGCAACTACGATATCTACGCGCAGCGTGTTAATGCGAACGGCGCGGCCCTGTGGACCGCGAACGGTATCCCCGTCTGCTCGCAGAGCGCCTCGCAGCGGAACCAGAAGATCACCTCCGACGGAGCGGGCGGCGCCATCATCGCCTGGCAGGATGATCGAAACGGCGACTACGACGTGTACGCCCAGCGCATCAATGCGAGCGGCGCGGCGCAGTGGACCGCGAACGGCGTCTTCCTCTGCGTGGCGCCGTGGGAGCAAATGGACATCCAGCTGCTTCCGAGAAGCGCCGGCGGCGCCTTCGTGGCATGGTCCGACATGCGCAACGGCTACTCCATCGACATCTATTACCAGGTCGTCTATGCAAACGGCACGACCGCCTACGGCGCCCCCGGAAATGCCTTGACGTCGACCTCTGCGAACGAGGGATCCGCGCGGCTCGCGACGGACGGTCTCGGCGGCGCCATCGTAGCCTGGGCGGACTGGAGCACCGGCTACGGCAACATCTACGCACAGAGAATCAATCAGGACGGATCCATGCTGTGGACCCCGGGCGGCGTTCCCGTATGCGCGGCTACAGGCAACCAGGTGGGAGCGCGGATCGTATCCGACGGAGCGCACGGGGCGATCGTCGGGTGGAGCGACTACCGGAATTCTTCCATGGTCAACGACTTCTATACCCAGCGCGTGAACTCGAGCGGCGCGGCGCAGTGGGCCACGAACGGCGTCCCCGTCGTCCAGAGCGGCTCGGGCGTGGATATGCCGGAGCTCGTTTCCGACGGGAAGGGGGGCGGCATCCTCTCATGGACCGATTCCCGTTTCGGCGATCCCGATATCTTCTGTCAGAGGATCGACCCGTACGGCGGCACATACTGGGCATCGGGCGGCGCGGAAGTCTGTGTTATGAACGGATACCAGTATGGTCCGAGCCTGATCTGCGACGGAGAGGCCGGCGCCTTCCTCGCATGGTACGACTCTCGCAGCGGCTCGAACACCGACATCTACGCGCAGAGAATGGAGCGGAGCGGTTACTGGGGATACCCATCACCGGTGATCGCGGATATTCGCGACGTGCCGGGGGACCAGGGGAGCTTCGTGGATCTCGCGTGGGACGCGAGCCGCCTCGACGACTGGTACCTCCAGCTGATTAACTATTATACGATCTGGCGGGCGATCGGCCATCCGGCCGCCCTGGCGATGGCCGCCGACGGCGCTGCGCTCATCGACGATCCTTCGAAGTTCGATCCCGCTTCCAAAGCGCCCGTGATTCGGATCGAGCAGATCGGAGCGACGACCTATTACTGGAAGCTGGTCTCCACCGTGTTCGCGTACTATCTCGACGGGTACTCGGAACCCGTCGCGACCCTTTTCGATTCCACCGCGGCAAGCACCGAGTATCATTATTTCCAGGTGATCGCGCACGGCAACTACCAGGGGCAGTTCTGGGCGTCCCCGCCGGACAGCGGCTATTCCGTCGACAACCTCGCGCCAGCTCCGCCGGTCGGTCTCACCGGAGAGCAGGAGTACTCGCCTGCCGGTCTCACGCTCGTATGGGATCCGAACACGGAGATAGACCTCGGCGGTTACGCGATCTATCGCGGACTCTCGCCCGACTTCGTTCCGTCGGAGGCGAATCGCGTGGCGGCCCCCGCCGACACGCTCTGGTTCGACGGGGATTGGCAATGGAGCGACGGATTCTATTACAAGGTTTCGGCTCTGGATATTCACGGGAACGAGAGCGGCTTCGCGCTGTTGGTTCCAGATAACGTGACGGCCGTCGAGACGCCGAAGACGCCCGGGGCCGCGTATCTGCGGCAGAACCGCCCGAACCCGTTCAACCCGACGACGACGATTGCGTTCTCGATCGCAACAGACTCGGAGGTGGAACTCGCGATATACGATGTCACGGGCGCTCGAGTGAGGACGCTTGTGAGAGAGCACCGTCGCGCCAACAATTACCGCGAGCTCTGGGACGGGACGAGCGATTCGGGGGACACTGTGGCGAGCGGGGTGTACTTTTACCAGCTCATGGCGCAGAACTTCTCGCAGACGAAGAAGATGGTTCTTCTGAAGTAGGACGCGAGCTAGAAAGTCAAGAGAAAGCCCGGTCGCTGGGTCGTCAAGGTGGCCGGGCTTTTTCGCGGTCTTACGTGTCTCGAGGAAGACGTTTCCGCCCATTGTCGTCCGAGCGGATCAGGCGATCATCTCGAAGACGGCCCTGAAAGTTCTTACTTTTGACTCGTCCGGGGAGCCGGGCAGTACTCGAACCATCTCGCTCAATGGAGCACTGCCGCAACGTTAGGGAGATTCCGTCTTACACTTCTTCTTACACTAACACTGTATAATATGAGCGACTATCTGCGACTATCTGCGACAATACGCGAAAATACATACGTGAACAAAAGCGATAGGCCAGATCATGCCAGAGGCCTGAAGCCCCGGCCTTTAGGCCGGGGAGTGGTTCACTACAGTTTCGTTTTGGCGTGGCCGGACGGGGCCTTTTGACGTTTCGGTTCGCGAGATTGCCCTCACGGCGGACTGTGAAGGGTTTCACGGCTGAGGCGCAGCTGCGGCCTCGGCGTTGAGACGAAGCTGAACAGGAGTCTCTCTTCGCTCAACTGGCGGAGAAGTCTCCGTGTCACCACTTCAAAACAGAGGAGCTTTCGTAGGCGCAGCCCCCTTCCCGGGGCGTCACCATGTCTCGTCCCATTCCCGGACCGCGGCGACTGATGCGTATACAATCGAGTCATCCCGTGGCATAATCACGTTCGCCTACGCTCGGCGATGGGGGTTGTCGTGAGGTCGCTTCTGCAGTGTTTGAACTTCGTGGTGTCGTTGTTTGGCGCGGTGCGGGCTAACCTTCCGGCACAGTTGGTCTGCTATAACCACAGTGACACAGAGCACGAACAATCTCCGCGAATGAACGACGATCCGTAATGGGAGGTAATACGATGACTCGGGTACATTTATTTGCGGTGCTTAGTCTTGTGTTTTGCGTTGTCTCTCCCGCTTTTGTCACCCCTTTGCTCCAGAATGATAACGTGCTGCCGGCCTTGGCATCTGAAACGCTGGCTCAACCTTGCACGGGGGTTACCAACAATCGTGCGACACCTGGACTTGAGGCTCTCGGGGGTGGCACGTCGCTTGTCCCGTGGCACTGTGACTTCGCTCAGGGACCAATCAGCGGAGGATTGGTAGGTCAATCAACTACGCCGGCGTCTCGACTCCTCGGCGAACTGACTGAGTCGGATGGAGTGTGGTGGGAGCTCCCGCCAGCTACTCCACGCTCCAGACACGCGATGATCTATGACCCGGTGCGCGATCGCATGATCTGCTTTGGGGGGCAGGATGGGGTGCGTCGAAACGACGTCTGGACGCTTTCGCTTGAGACAAACCCGAAATGGACGTTCCTCAGGCCGTCGGGGGCTGCACCGAGTGCGCGCTGGTATCCAATAGCGATCTACGACCCGGTGCGCGACCGGATGGTAGTCTTCGGGGGGGACGATGGCTCGGCCCGAAATGACGTCTGGGCTCTCTCGCTCGGGGAAAGCCCGCAGTGGACACAGCTCACGCCGACGGGGACTCCACCGACCGCGCGCTACTTGCACACGGCCATCTATGATCCGGTGGGCGACCGAATGGTCGTGTTTGGAGGATTCTGGAATTGGAATGACGTCTGGGTGCTTGCACTCGGAGGGAGTCCGCAGTGGACGAAGCTCACACCGTCGGGGACGCCCCCGAGCGGGCGTTGCTACCATACCGCCGTCTGCGACCCGGTCGGTGGCCGGATGGTCGTTTTTGGGGGGTTTACTGGGGCACTTCTAGCAAACGACGTGTGGGCGCTTTCGCTCGGAGGGAGCCCGCAGTGGACGAAGCTCACACCGTCAGGGCCTCTGCCAGCTGCGCGAGGCTCGCACACGGCGATTTACGATCCGGTGGGCGACCGGATGGTGACTTTTGGCGGGTCGGACGAGTACTCCGGTCGCAACGACGTTTGGGCGCTTTCACTCGGGGGGAGCCCGCAGTGGACGCAGCTCACACCGTCAGGGATTCTGCCGAGCGGGCGCTACGAACACACGGCGGTTTACGACTCGGTGCGCGACCGAATGGTAGTATTCGGGGGGTACGACGGATCGTATGTAAATGACGTCTGGGCACTTTCGCTCGGCGCAAATCCGCAATGGACGGACCTCCAGGTCTCCGGGCCGCCGCCGCGTGCGCGCTACAGTCATGTCTCGATCTACGAGCCGGTGCTCGACCGCGTAGTCGTGTTTGGAGGACGATTCAGTTTTGGGGAAGTTTACGACAATAATGACGTGTGGGCGTTTTCACTAGGGGCAATCCCGGAGTGGGCGGAACTCACACCCTTGGGGACGAAACCAACAGCGCGCTCCGGCCAAGCGGCGGTCCACGACCCGGCCGGCGATCGGATGGTGACGTTTGGAGGAAACGATGGGTCTTTTCAAAACGACGTATGGGCGCTTTCGCTCGGGGGCACCCCGCAGTGGGTGCAGCTCACACCGTCGGGGACACCACCGAGTGGGCGCTGCAATCATACGGCGATCCACGACCCGGTGCGCAACCGGATGGTGGTCTTTGGAGGCACTATTGGGATCCTTAAGAACGACGTCTGGGCGCTGTCGCTCGGAGGCACCCCCACGTGGACGCAGCTCATGCCGTCGGGGACACTGCCGAGTGCACGCCGCTATCACACAGCGATCTATAACGCGGAGCGCGACCGAATGATAGTTTTTGGGGGAGATGATGGGACAGCCCGCAATGACGTCTGGGCGCTTTCGCTTGGGGAAAGCCCGCAGTGGACGCAGCTCATGCCGTCAGGGACACCGCCGAGTGCGCGCTCCTATCACACGGCAATCTACGACCCGCTGCGCGACCGGATGGTGGTCTTTGGAGGAAATGATGGGGTCGTTCGAAACGATGTCTGGGCGCTTTCGCTCGGGGAGAGCCCGCAATGGACGGAGCTTCCGCTTTCCGAATCGTTGCCGAGTGTGCGCTCCGGTCATACCGCAACTTACGATCCCGTGCGCGACCGGATGGTGGTGTTCGGAGGTCTTAGTCCAGACACGTGGGCGTTGACCTGGGGGACTCCGCCGGTATGCGATGTGTTGCCGACGGCAATCGATTTCGGCGCGGTCAATGTCGGCGAGTCCAAGGATTCTACTTTTGTTGTAAAGAATACAGGCGGCGGTACCGTCAGTGGATTGGTGTCAGAGGACTCCGAACACTACAGCGTCATTTCCGGCGAGGGGCTGTTCGAACTCAAGGCGGGAGAATCGCTCGTCGTGACGGTTCGGTTTGCGCCGACAAGTGAAGGCGCGCATGATTGTGTTGTCGCGACTGGAACGATCTGTTCTGATGTTTCATGCAGTGGTGGCGGTGTGGTCGAGACCGGGATCGGATCGTTGGGTGCCACAGTGTTCGAGCTCGATCAAAACCATCCCAATCCGTTCAATCCAACCACTCAGATTGGCTTCGGCGTGGATCGCCCCGAAGTAGTCCAACTTTCGGTGTTTGACGCGAGAGGTGGGCGGGTTCGGAGACTTGTCGACCGTCCGATGCGCCCAGGGAGGTATGTGGAAGAATGGGATGGTTGCGACGCCCGTGGGAGACAGGTGGCAAGCGGAGTGTACTTTTACCGGCTTACCGCTGGACACGGAACGCTTACGAAGAAGATGGTTTTTTTGAAGTGAATGTTCGGTGGAGCAGGGAGGCGTCCGCAGATGTTTTTCGTTGATGACGATCGTGTGGTCTAGGCATTCCCGCGGAATTGAGCCGATCGCTCGCTCAACGTACGGGTTTTGCCAGGGCGACCGAGCAGAGATTAGCACTTGCTTGATGCCCAGTGATTCGACCCGACGGTCGAAATCCTCCCCGAACACGCCATCCCGGTCGCGAAGCAAGTACGTCGGTGTTGTGTCCCACGGAAAAGCTTCCACAATCTGTTGACCTGTCCAGGCCGCAGACGGCGAGTCCGTGACGTTGAAATGAACGACTCGTCGGCGCTTGTTCGTTAGAACAATAAAAACGAGGAGTACAGGGAAGGAGGCCATCGGATTTGTGAAGAAATCCACCGAGACAATGTTCTTGGCATGGTTCGTCAGGAAAGTCCGCCAGCTTTGGGAAGGCGGTTTCCGGTGACGAACCATGTACTTCGAGACGGTGGCCTGGCTGACCGTGATGCCGAGCTTGAGCAGCTCACCGTGAACCCTCGGCGCACCCCAGAGAGGATTGTCGCGTGACATCTGGCGGATGAGATCACGGACCTCGTCGGGACCGCTCAGCCTTCCGGGCCATTTCGGCCGGCTCTTCCATGTCCAGTACAACCGAAACCCTCTCCTATGCCATCGGATGACGGTGTCGGGCTGGACTAATGTCAACGACTCTCGCCAATTGGCCCAGTGTCGCGACAGGAAAACCCAGAGGACTCGGTCCCGGTTCGTCAAGTGGGGCCTTTTCGTGTTTCGTTTCAGGACATCGAGTTGATGACGGAGCGCAAGGTTTTCGAGGGCCAATGCCCGGCGAGACCTCACCACAGAAAACAGCGTGCGGAAAAGGATGAAGATCATAGGAGCTATGATATAATGGGATAAGCGTAAATTCAAAAGGGGCAAGGCGGACGATATTTTCAGAAGCCACAAGTATGAAAATCATGGGAGCCATGATATAATGGAATCCGCATAACTACTACGATACCAATGTCGACGGAGTTTTCAGAAGGCACACCGCCCTCATCGCCGCGGCCGTGACGGACCAGATTGACCTCCAGGAGGCCATCGCATGACGCGCGTGAAAGTTCGAGCAGAGATGTTGCGCTGGGCGTGCGAGCGTGCTGGGTTCGACATCGGTGCGTTGACTCATCGCATTCCGCAGCTTCCGGCCTGGGAGCGCGGCGAAAAGCACCCGACGCTCAAGCAGCTCGAAGGCTTCGCCAAGGCCACGCATACGCCGGTTGGGTACCTCTTCCTTCCAGAACCTCCGGTCGAGCGAGTGCCGATTCCGGATTTCCGCACCATCGCAAACGAGCGCGATCACCCCAGCCCCGACCTGCTCGATACGCTGTACATTTGCCAGCAGCGCCAGGAGTGGTACCGAGACTTTGCCCGGTCCATGGGAGAGGTGCCGTTGGCGTTCGTCGGCTCTGTGCGGGCAGCGGACGACGTGGTCGGGACGGCGGTGCTGATCCGTCACGCGCTCGCGTTCGACGTCGACGAGCGCCGCCAGATGCCGACCTGGACCGACGCGCTGCGCCGGTTCATCGAGCAAGCGGACGCACTGGGTGTGCTCGTCATGGTGAGTGGAGTGGTGGGCAGCAACAATCGGCGCAAGCTTGATCCCCAGGAGTTTCGCGGGTTCGCAATGGCTGATGACCTGGCCCCGCTCGTATTTATCAACGGCGCGGACACCAAGGCGGCGCAGATGTTCACGTTGGCACACGAGCTGGTGCATGTGTGGATCGGCCAGTCCGCCCTCTCCGATGCGCAGGCCGCATCGGTGCCCGAACACGAGGTTGAGCGCTGGTGCAACCAGGTTGCCGCCGAGCTTCTCGTGCCATTGGAGGCTCTCCGCGCCGAGCACGACCGCCGCGCCGAACTGCGCGCCGAATTGGACCGACTGGCGCGACAGTTCAAGGTGAGCACACTGGTCATCCTGCGCAGAATCCACGACGCGGGCGGGCTGAGCCGTGAGGCATTCCGGCAGGTCTACGAGGAAGAGATCGCGCGCCTGCGCGCACTCCCGAAGGGAAGCGGCGGCGATTTTTACCTGACGCTCGGCGCGAGAGCGAGCAAGCGGTTCGCTCGCGCCTTGGTGGTCAGCACGTTCGAGGGCCGGTCGTCCTTTACGGAGGCCTTCCGGCTGCTGGGATTCAAGAAGATGGCGACGTTCCGTGAGCTTGGACACAGTCTGGGGCTGAGTATCTGATGGCCTATCTGCTCGATGCCGACGTGTTCATCCGGGCCAAGAACCTGCACTATGGACTCGACTTCTGCCCGGCGTTCTGGGAATGGCTCATCCAGAGCAACGCGGTCGGCACGGTGTTCAGCGTCGAGAAGGCGGGTGACGAGGTGCAGGCAGTGGCGGACGAACTGTCGGATTGGGCCGCAGCCCGGGGTGCTGGTTTCTTTCTGCGGCCCGACGCGGCCGCGTTTCCTTCCCTGGCTGCGGTCAGCACTTGGGCGACAGGTCAGCGCTACGAACCATCGGCCGTCAGTACGTTTCTTCAGGTGGCCGACTACTACTTGGTGGCCCAGGCGCACGCCGGCAAGCACACGGTAGTCACGCACGAGATCCCTTCTGCTTCGACTCGCAAGATCAAGATTCCGGACGCTTGCATCGGCCTCGACGTCAAGTGCATGACGCCGTACGAGATGCTCAGACGTGAGCGGGCGCGCTTCGTACTGGGGCCGAAACCATGAACCGAACGAGCGAAGCGGCCTTCGAGACCGCGTAGTGTCCGAAAACACGATCGCGCTTCAGCGCAACCGCTTGCCGAACCTCTGATACACTCGCTGCATGATTGAAACCATCCATCTTCAGCTCCTACTAGCCACGTTCGCCGACTGGGTTACCCGTCAGCAATCGCACGTGATCGCATACCTGATCGAAGAAAATCGGGTTCTGAAGGAGCAGCTCGAGTCGGAAGGGAAACGTTTGCGGTTTACCGACGATCAGCGTCGCCGACTGGCTGCCAAAGGGAAGCCGCTGGGCCGGAAGGTCCTCGGTACGATTGCGACCATCGTAACGCCCGATACGATCCTCGCGTGGCACCGCAGCTCATCGCCTCAAAATGGACTTATCCGCGGAAGGGAGTCGGGCGTCCCGGTGTGCTGAAGGAAATCCGCGAGTTGATTGTCCGGATGGCGGAAGAAAACCCCAGCGTCACCAGGGCATGGGAAACGAGATGATCAGCGGGGCGACGCCTCAAAGCGAGGGGATTGTTGAGACCCGGGAACGACTGGGCGGGTTGCTCAAGTACTACTATCGGCAGGCGGCGTGAGATGGGAGACATCAATCCTATTTTCGGCCACTACGCGGGCGGCCTCAGTCCTATCTTCGGACACTACGGGACCGAGTTTTCGGACACTTCGCGGGTCAGGGACACCACAAAAAACAGTTGACACGATCCCCGACTGATGCATAGTATGTCCATGGCCTGTGGACATAGCTGTGTGTAATCGGGCAAAACACGAATGGAAGAGATCCCCCGCATACGCCGGGAAATAACCCGGGAAGTTTTCGACTACCAGGTTCTTACGGATGCCCTGTCCGACTACAGTAAGCCACGCGACAAGATCACGAAGTTGCTTGCGAGTGGTGCCATCATTCGGATCAAGAAGGGCCTGTATTGTTTCGGGGAGGGCTTGCGCAGGCAGCCTATCAGCCGGGAGCAGGTGGCCAACCTTATCCACGGTCCATCCTATGTCAGCCTGGACTATGCTCTCAATTACCACGGTCTGATTCCGGAGCGCGTTGAGGTTGTTACCTCAGTCACGACGCGGCGCTCGCGCAACTTTGAGACGCCCCTCGGTTCTTTCTCTTACCGTATGCTGCACGAAACCTCTTACGCAACCGGTGCAATCCTCGAAACCATGGGCGAGACCACGTTTCTGATTGCGACTCCGGAGAAAGCACTGGTGGACAAAGTCTGGGCCGATAGACGGTTCAGAGGCAACCGTGTGTCCGACTTCGGAGTGTATTTGCTCGATGATCTTCGGATCGATGAGGTCGCTCTGAGCCGACTCATTGAGTCCCGCCTCGAATCGATCGCCCGTGCCTACGATTCAGCCAAGATCAACAGATTGGTGCGCTACCTCAGGCGCCTGAGGAGAATCTCTGATGCATGACGCTATCGGCAACATGCTGGAGCGGTACGAGTGTCATACCCGGGATGACTACACCAACGCGCTTAGGGAAATCCTGCAGGATGTCGCCCTGCTTGGCCTCTGGCGCAGCAAGTTCTTCGAGCATGCGGCCTTCTATGGTGGTACGGCGCTCAGACTTCTCTACGGGTCGGACAGATTCTCGGAGGATCTGGATTTTTCGCTTCTCAAGACTGACGACGCTTTTTCACTCGGGAATTACGGGGAAGCGCTGTGCCGGGAAATACGCAGTTTCGGTTT
>Ga0315275_10000493_pt1 | contig 32627 bp, 19 predicted proteins | sample YL17G03_0_MG_FD_205557 | JGI IMG/M metagenome (GOLD analysis project Ga0315275, IMG submission 205557) | Sediment microbial communities from Yellowstone Lake, YNP, Wyoming, USA - YL17G03_0 | ecosystem: Environmental > Aquatic > Freshwater > Lake > Sediment | place: USA: Wyoming | collected...
TACCATGATCTGCTACTTCTGGGCCAATCTCCACGTGGGCTTCCAGGTCGGCCTCGCCACTGGCAAGGCCAACCATTGGAACCTTGGCGTACCTCGCTGGAACTACGACGCTCTGGCCAGCCAGGTCCGCAACCCCACGGGCCCGGATCTCTCTGCCAGCGCGGCCATGGGCTTCGGGCTGATCTTCACTCTGGTCTTGATGCTCCTCAAGCTGCGCCTGGCCTGGTGGCCCCTTCATCCCGTTGCCTTTCCTCTGGCGATCGGTGACTCCATCATCGAGTTCACGCTGGCGATCTTCGTGACTTGGGTGATCAAATCGCTCCTGCTTCGCTACGGAGGCCTGCGCGCCCATCGCGCCGCGCTTCCGCTGTTCCTCGGGCTGATCGTCGGGGACGCCAGCATCTACACCCTGCAAGCCGCGGTGCGCTTGCTCTTCGGGCTAGGAATCTGAGGCGTCGTACTGCCTTCGTGCGAGAGGACTTCGGTATCTGTTGGCGCAGTCATAGACGGTCACCAAGGGAGGCGGCCTACAATGCTCCGCATGCACATCACGCTCGTTGCTGTCAGCATCGCCTTCTTGATCGCGACCCAAGCAGCCAAAGCGGCGCCGTGGATCACTGCCGACTGGGCTGGGAGCGAACCGAGTTTCCCGCCGGGGTCGCTCTACTGGCAGACTGACGAGTATCAGACCTGCCCAGTGCTCTTCCGCACCGTGCTCGACGTGGAAAGCAAGCCTGTGAGCTTGGCCGGGTTCCGAGCCCTCGTCCCCCAGTACGCTTACGTTTTCCTGAACGGACGGCAGATAACCACCTACGAAGGGCAGGGAGAAGGCCGCCCGGAGGCGCCCCTCGCGGCTGAGCTCACCCATCTGCTGCGGCCTGGGCGCAATGTGTTCATCGTCAGCACCTCTGCCAGAGGCTTTGCGCTGCAAGGTGTCATTGCCTACCGGGGCGGGGCCAGGCAGAGCTTCGGCAGCGACCCCGGGCGCTGGAAGGTCCAGAAGTTCGCTCCGCTGACCATGCTGGAGTACGAGCCCTGCATGCGCCCGGACTTCGATGACTCGAAGTGGTTCTCCGTGAAACAGATGCCCGGTCGCAAGTCGGTTGCCCCCAGCATCCCGGAACTGGAGGAGCAGGTCAGGGCGCGGGCGAGGGACCGCCTTCAGCGTCTCGACCAGGACGGCCTGTGGCGCCTGCAAATGCTCCGCGACAAGGGCATCGTGATCGCCGACTGGGAAGCCCATGGGTGGAGTGGCAGTACGGGCCGGTTCCCCGACTGGATGCTGAAGCTCGCGGATCCGAAGAACGGGGGCACCCAGGTTCGGGCTGGCGCCATCCACACCAGGGCAGAGGCCTTGACGCGCTATGTCTTGTTGGCGGATGAGGTGACGAACCTGGCGAACCAAGCGGCCGGTCTGCAGGCCCTTGGCGCCCCGGAAGCGGATGTCGCTGCCTGCCGGAATGCCGCTGAGGCCCTGGAGGGTGGCGTGAAGCAGGTCGAGGCGGCTCTCAGGAGCCACCGGTATGACCGCGCCCTGGCGGCCATCGAGAGAGCAGAGCCCATCGTCGCGACCCCGCGTCAGGGCCGCCCTATCAACCGACTGAACGCCGTGTCGGACAACAAGTTCGGCTGGTTCGATACCGGGCTGCTGGAGGGAAACGACATTGGCGCCTGGGGCCTCCGCGTCTCCTCGCCGGCCAGCATCTTCGCCAGTCCCCTCTCCCCCGCCGCTCAAATCACATTGAGCGGTACAGAGTTCAGCCTTGAGGGGTGGGGTCAACTCCAACCGTGGCGGGTTTATGATAAGCAGGTCCCGGCGGTCGGCCCAGTGGCCATGTGGGCGGTGGCCGGCGGTAAGCTGGTCACACTGAAACCGAACACCGATGGCACCGTGTACGATCGCGCGCAGCACGGCAAGCTGAGCGAGAACTGGATCCTGCTAGTCAACGATCTGTCTCGGGGCGGGGGATTGCCAGTGCAACTGGTTTTCCTGCGGGCGCCAGACAAGATCGTCTTCTTGGCCGGTGAGAAAGGCACTACGAAGGTCACGGTGAGCTTCAGCCGGCCGGGCGAGCGCCTCTTCGCCCTGCGTCCTCTCAAGGAGTGGCGTGGGTTCCTTGAGGAATCGAAGGTGCTGACTGCGGACCTGACGGACCCGCGCGCCCTGGAGGAAGCGCAGCCGTACGTTGACGCCTGTCGCCTCTGGTCCCGAGCAGTGCTGAACTACCCCGTCACGTTCAGCGAAGTCTTGCTGCCCGACCCGGCCGACAGATGGTCTCTCAGGGTGGCCGACATCTACAACTACCTCGAATCACAGGACGAATGGGACACGCAGGCGCTGCGCCTCGCACCGTTACCCCCGCTAGCCAGTTACGGGCTGATGGTCGGCTACCCGGGCCTCAGCGCGTCCGGCGATGCGAAGACGTTCGGCTCGCGCGGCATCTGGGGCGACTATGTGGCTGTCGCAGGCTCCAGCCACATCGCCTACCGCATCCCGGTGGATCGGATCAGGCGCTTCGGGGGCTTCACGGCCTACTGCTATGGACCTACAGACATAGGCGGGCCGGGCGGGATGAAGGAGATCGAGGCAGTGAAACGGACGGGAGCCAATAGCTGGCGGCCCCAGCACAACCAGACCGGCGAAGCCGCGATGAGGACCCTCCAGTGGTGTTGGGAGCAGGGCCTCCAGAACGTCTTCAACGCGGACGAGAAGTGGATTCTGGACGTTGTCGAGCATTACCGCACTCTGGCGCGGGCCTGCAAGGGCTACCCGCCGGACGCAGTGGCCTATGACCTTCTCAACGAGCCGGAGACGAGAGACCCGACCGCGTACAACGCGCTGGTGAGGAAGATCACAACGGCGATCCGCGAGATCGATGAGACACACCTCATCTACTACGAGGTGATCCCGCAGTGGGGTATCGGCGCGAAACCATACCCGGAAGCAGCATTCCGAAACCTCGAGCCAACTGGCGACGATCTGACCTGCTACAGCTTCCATGACTACGAGAATCGCCTGGAGCCACGATGGCCCAACCAGGAACGCGATGTGCGGACCATTCTGGCGCGGTGGATTCCAGCCCTCCGGTACAGCATTGCCCAACACAGGCCCATACACCTGGGCGAGTTCGGCGCCTTCGAGCAGACGGAAGAGAGCGTCTTCGACAATCGCTGCGCCGAGACCATGATGCTGGACTACCTGAAGGTCTTCGACCAGTTCGGGTGGCACTGGCAGTACTACTCCAACCGCGGCATCTGCCGCGTGCGCTCAGATGGCAGCCTGGCGGAGAGCTACGTCCAAGCAGCCTCTCGGCGGTACTTCGCCAGGGGCACCTTCAACGTCCACTACCCAGGCAGACGGGAATTGCCTATGTTAAGTAGGCTTGGGACACCGGTTTCTGCGCAGAGATGGGCGCCATGGAGGTGAGAAGCGAGGACGCGAGAGCGGTCCGGCCGCGGAGATGGGACAGTGTGCGGGTGTTAAGTGGGCTTGGGACACCGGTGGAACCCAGCAGACCACTTGCACAATATCGTGAATAGCGGCGCGATGACGCGCGTGAGTGCGAAAAACCGGACAGGGCTGAGTCGTCGAAGCGTAAAGCGGGACGAACAGGGTCGCGAAGGCGCGGTTGCACGCGCTCGACGCGGAACCGAAGCAGATTCGATCGGCGAGTGAGTCAGGCGGCGAGCCGGTACGCGGTGATCTGGGTATAAGCAAAGACGCGGTGCTCGAGGTTAGCCGGCAGTGTCTTGGCTGACTTCCCCGGCTTGCTCCATTGCTCACCGCGGTGGATGACTGCGGGAACCGCGCCGCCCAGGGTCGTGTGCCCGCGGTACTCGTTGTAGTAGACCCCGAAGTCCCGCAGCAGTTGGGCCAGGTGATCCAGCCCCCTGATCACTGGTACGCGACGCAGCCCGTGCTGTCCAAAAACTCATCCGGCGCCCAGGCTGCTCGTGGCGCCCCTTCATGGTATTCTCTCCCCTCGTGCATACCCCTGCGCTGAGAAGCACCGAGGATGGAGCATGCCATGGAACGAGGACCGGATTGGGCGCGGCTGCCGGTAATCGCCACCGCGGCGCGGCTGCTGTGCCATACTGGACACATCCGCGACGAAACCCCCGACAGTGACTCCAATCCGAGGGGGTACCCGACCGCCAGGCCGGCGGAGATGTGGCACACCCTGGCAAGATGCCGGAGAAGGAACTTGTCGTGGAGTGCCAGCAGCTCCTGGGGGGCCTGCTCAACTCGTACTACCGCAAAGCCGCCTAACCGACGCGAAGATGGCAGTGCTCGATCAGGGGGGAGCGGAGGGCATTGGCGCGGCCGCCGATTCGGGGTAGGGCCGAAAGCGACCGATCACGAGGCCGCCGTCCATCCCAAGGCTGGCTTGCCGCCGTGACCATGCCTTGAGCTATCATTGCCGCACAGCCCCCCGCTCTCTCTGCATCCCGCCGATGGGTTTCTGTATAGCACGGCCAGCTGCGGCTCGTCGCGGAGTGCGAAGTGCATCGCCTAGTCTGCGGCAGACCGGGGCGAAGGTCGGTTAGAGACCGGAGGCTTCTCCCAGCGGACGACTGCGCCAATCCAGAATCAGTCTCTGCAAGCGGTGGTAGCCCTCCTTTGGCTGCAGATTCTCTCTGACCAGCGCGGAGTGGGGCACGAATGATGGCTCGCAGAAGTTCCACCAGCTGACGGCCTCGATGCGCGGTTTGGAGTAGCAGAGAGTGTAGAAGGCCTCGATCCAGTCGGCCTGCTCGGATTCCGACCACGGTCGCCCATGCCAGTAGTGGGGAGAGGGCTTCCTGGACTCGTTGTAGTACTGCTGGGCTCCGGGCGAACTGCTGACGCCCAGCTCCGTGATATGCACTGGCTTTCCGAACCCGCAGAAGCGCTCGAGCTGCCGGTCGATCTCGAACATGTCCTGCGCTGGGTAGTACATCTGGACTCCGACGACGTCGAAGTCCGTGCCAGCGTCTATGACATCGCGCAGGTACCTGAGCACGCTTCGGCCCGGACGCCCGATCAGGCCGTAGTGGGTGCGGCCGCGTGCGACGTATTCGCTCCACGTGCAGCAGGAGTTCACGATCCGGACGGCATCCGGATTGGCTTCTCGCGTTGCGTCCGCAGCCAGGCGGGTCATCTCGACAAGCTGGTCGGGGTCGTAGTGGAGGTCGTTCGCCCAGTCATGGGCTTCGTTGATCACGTCCCAGATCCTGATGCGGTCTCGGAAGCGCGTGACCACGTCGAGGATGTAGTCACGATGCGCTGCCTTGGCTTCGTCATAGGTCTTGTCACGCAGCCAGCGGGGCAGGCCGGAATGCTCGAAGTAGATCAGGGGATGCCCCTTCGCCTCCAGGCCGTCCCGCGTTGTCCACTCCAGAATACGCTCGATCTGGTCGAAGTCCCGCACTCTCTCCTGTCGCTCGACCCCACCCCGGTAGAAGGGCAGAGTGGCGAAGTTCAGCAAGGCGGCAAAGCACTGGGCGTATCGGTCGCCCTTCCGCGGATACTCGAGTGTGGCGCAGCCAAAGCGGAAACCAGGCCGCGCGGCCGAGCTCGCGATACGGTTACGGGCGTGCTCCCATACCAGCAGCTCTCCGGCGTGCATGGATTCCCGCAGGGAGGCCATCGCAGACCTGGCGCAGACGACATGGTCGAGCCGCTGCGCTCGCGCTTCCTCGAGGAGCGCCCGAGCCGAGGCCATCCGCTCCACATAATCGCGTGAGAAGGAACTGCTGGCTCGGAGGAACCGTGACTCCGCGTCGCCGACAGCGGCAACCCGGCTCTCGGCGGCCTCGAGAGGGAAGTTCAGCGTGGTTCCGCCGACCGCAGATGCCTGGTACCCGGCCCCGCGGTTGTCGGCGCCGACGTACACGTGGCCGAAGCCACTGACCGCGAGCAGCATGCTGACCCCGAATGGGCCATCGGGCGCCGGAAGCGTTACCTTGCCATCCGTGGCAATCGCTTTGTGCTCGAAAGGAGGCATGGACTCGAGGTCCACGACCATCGCGCCTCCAAGCTCGATCGCAGGCACTGGTTCGCCATCGCTCGACAAGACGACCAGATCGAATGACTCACCCGACTGACGCATCACATACCTCTCCCGTGCGACATGAGCGCGCGCAGACCCGCGGAGGTCGCCTTGGGCAGTCCCCGCGATGACTCTCCATGCCTACTCCGCAGCCAGCTCGTAGTACAGGCGGGCGCCATCCGGCCCACGCGTGCTGGCAACGAAGCTCAAGGCTCCCTCGCTGGCTGCGGCCTCGAGTCGCGCGACGCGCTTGCCGGTGGTGTCGAGAGCCCACACTTTGAGAGACTTCGCCTGCTCAGTGCTCAGGGTGATGCCGGCGGTGCCCGTTCGCACCAGGTAGGGCAGTCGCCCCCATTCCTCCAGGATCAGCCGCTCCCGATCGGCAAAACGCGTGCCGCTGTTCTGGAGATCCGTCAGGTGCACGAGGAGCAAGCGCCTGCTCTCCGTGATGGGCCGACCGTCCAGTGATGAGACCCAGACCGCTCCGCCCCACCCGCTGAGCGCAACCGCGAGAGGGCCCGCAGTGAGGGCGCAGGGCTCCCTCGCGAACACGCCGGCGGTGCGAGGCGTGTTGACGACGAAGGTCGCGCGTCCGCTGTCGAGCGCGATCTGCTCCGTCTGGCTCTCGAAGATCCCTTCGCTGACGTTGGTGGTGTTCTCGGACAGCAGCATCCGCCCTTGTCGCAGCCGCTCGACGGCCGCGCCCAAGGCGGAGTCAGAGAAGGGGTCCTCCTGGAGTAGGTTCGGCGACTTCGGACCCCCAGGCGCCCGTCCCGAGACTGGCATGGCCACGTCCGGCTCAGCGGACACTTGTCCGGACTCTCTGATCCACATCCCGAGCTGTGTAACCCAGCCGAGCCTGGATAGCTCGGGAGACAGGAACGGCGTCCGCGGTGTCTGGACGAGGTCCTCGGCCGTGCCGGTCACAGCGACGCGTGTCGTCGCCGGCCTTACGTCGCCCCGCAGGTAGAGGCAGATGGCGGCGCGTTCAGTGGCGGTTCTCAGCGGGTCCGAGCCAATGTAGAAGTAGCTGATAGGGGTGGGCTGGAAGGTGGCCTCCCGGCTCTCCGAATAGGCATAGCGCCATAGGCCGCTCCAGTCCTGGAGAGCGCCGAAGGCGCCCGTGAGAAGGCCTGACTCCGCCCGGTACTTGGTAGGCCCAGCCCAGTTGTACTCGCTCACTGTGAAAGGGTGGTTGTAGAGACGTATCAGAGCCTTCGCCCGCAGGTCCAGACCAGCCGCGGCCACCGCGCTTCCGCCACCTGACCAGCCTCTTGAGGGCAGACGCCAGGGACCGCGGATGGACTCGGGGTGATCCCAGTAGAAGTGGGCGTCCACGTAGTCAAGCTTGGTACGGGCGTACTGGTTCTGGGGGATGTCGGTCCAGCCGTTCATGTCCGTGAGTAGAGCCCGGCAGCCCAGTTCGTCCCGCAAGAAACGCTTCATGCGCGCGAACGTTTCCGCCTGGATCGCGGCAGAGAATCGCGCCAGAGCCAGGCCCTTCACATCATCCCCGAAAACCTGCGGCAACTGCACCGTGCCCAGTGCGGGGTCCTCGTCGGCCGCCAGGGCCTCTCCCCAGGCCGCCGCCAGCTTGACACGTGCACCGTACTCCTCGAGCAGCCAGCGGTTGAACGCCGCTTGCCAGAGGGGCCGGGAGCGCTCGTCCAACCTGTCCCAGAAGTTCAGGAACATGCCCTCGTTCACCATGGAGAGGAGGGGGATCGCGGGGTCGTCCTTCCAGGCGAGGCCGGTGTAGGGGTTGATGTGAGTGAGCAATCGGCGTGAGAACTCCTGCCAGTTGGCGAACGCGGCCTGGCTCACCGGAAGCAGCAGCTTGAATTCGCTCACATACCCTTCGGCTCCGGGGAAGACCTCAGCGGCTTTCACGCGGCGGGAGACATACAGGTCTGTGCTGACATAGAGTCCGCGCCTCTTCAGGGCCGCCACCAGATAGTCGAGTCGGTCGAGGGAGTCGGGGCGGAAAGTGAGCGTGTCCGGAGCTCTGGGATCCACCAGTTCCCTCTCGTAATGGTGGATGCGGACGGAGTTGTAGCCCATCCGGGCCAGCCGATCGGCGAACCGATCGCACTGCTCGTGGTCCAGGTAGAGCGAACTATAGACCAGGTTGATCCCGTAGAAGCGGACTGGCCTGCCAGGGACCGTCTCGAACTCGAAGTGGTCGCCCACGCTGCGAAGCCAGCCGTACTTGCCGGCCGGGGGATCTGTCAGGCCCAGTTGCAGGAAGTCCAGGGCCGAGCCCGGCTCAATGTCGAGGCCACCCTTCAACGGAATCCACTCTCCGGATTCCTCGACGGTGGTCGGCTCGTCGAAGTCAAGGCTGAGTGGAGCGCCCATCTCCAGCGTCATGTCCCACGCCCTGGTTTCGCCGGCGGCCCAAGGCGCAGTGGGAGACTGGTAGGGCCCCAGGCTGAGAGCGAACTCCAGGGGCCGAAACCAGCGGCGGCTGTCGGTCAGCAACAGCGGTGCAGCCCTGGGCAGGGCGATGGTAAGCCGGTACCCTTTCGGACTCGCAAGGGTGATGCTGCTGGCTCGTTCCCTGAGCAGCTCATAGTTGCTGAAGAGCAAGGGAAACTCACCGGAAGAGCTGCCGGCTGACCAGGTCCCGCCCTTCCACACGTCGGCTCGGAGCTTGATGGTGATGGTGACGCCGCTCGCTCCCAGATCAGCAATCGGCGTCAGTCCATAGGAAAGCTTCAGCGACTTCTCGTGAAGCTCCGCGCGCGTCTCCACATTCACCTCTGCGCCTCCGGGGGCGCGGAGGACCCCTCGCCGTACGGGGGGCACATTCCCGGGGTCCTGGTCCTGGGGTCGCGCGCTCTCTTGGCTCACGATCCCGCCGCCGGCCTCCAGGCCGGCATCAACCCTCGCGATCTCGTCTCCATCCGCACGCAACGAGATGACGCCATGCGTCCCGACTAATGCCGTGATCGTCACGGGTTGGTCCTTCCCCCAGCAGGGGCTGGCAACGGCGAAGGCGGTGCAGATGAACGCGGGCAGCCGCAGCAGGACAGGAGGAAATCCCTCCGCCGATCCGGTCGCAGCAGCAGGTCGGGGTCGGCGTCTGGATCCGCACCGGACTGGCCCCCGGTAGCTGAGGTCACCGCGTTTCTCCGCCGGCGCGGCCCACCAGTGCCGAATGTGCCAAGACATCGCGAGCCTTCCCTCCCTGAGGAACGCCCATCGGCTCTCCAGAGGCTAGCACCGGCTTCTGTGCAAGTCATTGCGTGAGAGGGCCCAGATCTTGTAGAATCGGCTCATATGAGGAACGGGCCCCTCAAACTCGCGCCTGTGTTACGCGACTTCCTCGACGGCTCCAGGCCGGACGGGCAGGACGCTTGGCTTGTCGCCGACGCCCGAGACTGTTCTGCAGTGGTGTTGACCTACCGGCGGGTCGAGACTCTGGTCTTCGAGATGCACAGGGGCTTCGAGGTCGGGATCGTGCTCAGCGGGAAGTTCGAGCGCACCGCAGGGAGCAGGCCGAGACGCCTACGCCCAGGCCAGGTGTGGCTGCTGCCCATGTGGGAACCGCATGGCGGACGCGTGGTCAGCCCCGGCACATGCGTGGCAGTCCTGTTCCTGCCGGCGTTTCTCGGCGAGGAACGGATCGGTGACATCTCATGGCTGAGCTTCTTCGCGCTTCCGCCAGAGGAGAGACCACAGGCTGCTACGCCGGGGATGCGTCGGGAGGCGGTTCACATCGCCCACGACATTGCTCACGAGATCATGGAGCATCCGGTTGGCTGTGAGACGGCGCTGCGCCTGGCCGTGCTGCAACTGCTGCTCATCCTCTACCGAGGGTGGGGCAAGGCACGTGAGCAGAGCCGGCGGATGCTTCCTTCCACGGGGATGCTGCCCCGGATTCTTCCAGCGCTCGAGTTGGTCCAGGCCCGACCCGGGGTGCGGCTAAGCCTAGGCGAGGCAGCGGCAAGCTGTGCTCTCAGCGTCAGCCACTTCAAGCGAGTTTTCCGACAGGCTATGGGCACGAGCTTCGGGCAGTTCTCTTTGCGCGCACGGCTGGCCTTGGTGGCCAACCAACTCGTGACGACTGCCCAGTCGGAACAGCTGATCGCAGAGGAGACGGGATTCTCTGACGCCAGCCACCTGCACCACAGCTTCCTCAAGCATTTCGGCACCACGCCCGGCCGCTACCGCCAGTCCAGGACACCGTAGCTGGCGCTGTCTCATCTTCGCCTTTGCCCGGCCGGGCGCTTGCACGAAGCGTGGCGGGAAGGAGAACCCGCCTGCCTGCCGAAGGCGCCCCGGGGGGAACCAGTCCGGAGGTGAGCCACCGATGTCCTACCGTGTCGGCGTGGTCGGCTGTGGCGGCATCTCGCAACACCACGCCAGAGCGTATCTCAGCGATCCTCGCATGAAGCTGGTCGCCGCCGCGGACCTTGATGCGGAGAAGCGCTCGAGATTCCAATCCGAGTATGGCGTCCGCACCTACGCCTCGGCGGCTGACATGCTCGGCGATGCGCGGCCGGACATCGTGTCTGTCTGCACTCCCCATCCGGACCATCGCGAGCCGGCAGTGCTGGCTGCAGAGTCGGGGGCGAAGGCGGTCTTGTGCGAGAAGCCGCTTGCCATGAGCCTGGGCGATGCCGACGCCATGATCCGGGCCTGCCGGGAACGCGGCGTCCTGCTGGTCGTCGGTCACCAGCGACGCTTCCAACCCAGTCACATCGCGATCGCCAGGCCGCTGCGGGAAGGCGAGATCGGCAAGCTCACCGACCTCCACTTCGACGTGCATCATTACGATCTGATGACCTGGGGCACACATGGGATAGACATGATCCGCTGGTACAACCACGACCAGCCCACGGCTTCTGTGTTTGGCCAGGTGGATATCGCCAGAGTCCATGAGAGGCACGGGGGAATGGCCGAGGACTCGGCCCTCTCTCGCATCTGCTTCCGGACTGGGCTGGTGGCGACGATGGTATGTGGCTCGATGGTGCCCACGTGGAGGCAGGTGGTGGTGGGCGAGGAGGGCGAACTTCGGGTCGAGGGCGATCCCGGGAGAGCGCTGATCCGCAGGCGCAACGAGTCGTCGTGGCGTGAGATCCCAAAGCCCGATCACGACGACTGGCAGGACGGGTTCGACGGGGAAGTGCGAGCCCTGGGGGACTCCCTGGAGAGCGGCGCCCCCCACCCACTCGAGGCGGAGGGCGCGAGGGAAGCGTTGGCGATCATCATGGCCACCTACGAATCTTCCCGGCTCCGGCGCGTGATCCCCTTCCCGGTGGGTATCTCAGAGAATCCTTTGTACCTGATGCTGGCGGAGCGGGAGCAGCAGAGATGAGACCAAGCCTTCACTACGGGATGTGCGGCGAAGACGCGGACGCCACCGCGAGGTTCCTCCAGGACGCTGGCGTCCGGGACCTGGTCTGCGATGTGAAGCAGATCCCGGGCCGGAACGAGAAGTGCCAGCTCGCAGCCCAGGATTTGCGCGCCTTCATGAGGCCCTTCGACGACCAGGGGATCAGGCTGTCAGCGGTCACTGTCGGCTGGATGCAGCGCGATGAGGACGGTGCGCCGCCTAAGAGCGATCTGGAGACTGTCTGCCACGACATAGGCATGCTGGGCAAGGGCGGAGTTCCTGTGGCTCAGCTCTTCGACATGGGCGAAGTGCCGGCGAGCGCGGACACGGGCCGGTATCGCCAGGGCCTCTACGACTCCTACCATCAGCTCGTTGCGGCCTGCGCCCAGGCCAGCGTCAAGCTCGCAATCCACGCCAGTTGGCTTCCCCAGAGCGCCCTTTGGAACACGGCCACGTTGCTGTCGTTGTTCGAGGCCGTCCCGGATCCCGCCAACGGGGTTTGCTTCTGTGCTGGCAGCTACTACCAGAGTGGCGACGACGCACTGGAGTCGGTGAGCAGGTTGGGGGCCCGAGTTCACCTCGTGCATTTCCGCGACGCCGACACCATCGGCGGGAATTGCCCAGAGATGCTTCTCGGCACCGGCGAGGTACCCTTCGCCGCTCTCGCCACCCGCTTGCGCGAGATCGGGTACGACGGTGTGGTTCACTGCGAGCACTTCGGCAGGTTCCACTGCCATCCCGAGGCGGCAGCGACAGCAGCTTGGGGCGCTGGCTTCATGCGGGGACTCTTCCTGGCGCGCTAGCTCCTTTCACCCCTGCCCTCTGGATGGCCCGCAGCCAGCCCCCTGCTAGCGCCGGGTGGGCGGCGGCATCGCTGCGGCCGCCAGGCCCGGGCAGGAGACTCCCGACCCGGTCCGCTGCCCCCGGGGTAAGGCCCAGGGTGCCGACGGCACGCCTGCCCTCGACCTCGCACGCCGGAACCATCGGGCCGCACGTGGTCTGATTCTACAAAACCTTGGTCCTACACAGCAATGACACGCAGGGGCCGCCTGTGCTACCCTCTTGGCCGTTGATGGGTGCAGAGCCGCTAGACTGCCGCGGGCGCGAAGGAAGTGGCCTCATGTTCATACGCCGTCGCCGGCAGGGGAGGAGGTGAGAGCCGAACTGCTTCGACTTGCCCGCAGTGCAAGGGCCTCGTGAGGTCGTGAGCGGGGCATGACACGAAGGAGGAGAGCGGTACCATGGTGAGCAGAAAGCGCGGTGCATTCACCCTGATAGAGCTGCTGGTGGTGATCGCGATTATCGCCATTCTGGCAGCCATGCTGTTCCCTGTGTTCGCACGCGCCCGAGAGTCAGCGCGCAAGATTCAGTGCCTGTCAAACGTGAAGAACATCGCCATGGCGATTCAGATGTACTTCACGGACTACGATCGCGGATTCCCCACCGAACACCGGGCAGAGGCGATCGCGTTCTGGGACAGCGGACCTGGTGGCGGGGGAGCGACCGACAACTGCGCGAACAAGAATCCGGGTAACCCGTTCCTGCGTCCCCCGGTGGTTCTGGACGAATACATCAAGAACCGGGACATCTGGCGATGCCCGAGCTCTCGCCTGTCGCACCCGGCGAACTTCATCGTCCCGAACTACGGGCCAGGAGGCTTCCTGGACTACTACGCGGCCCACACGGGCGACTGGGGCCAGGGCATCGGTGGCCCCTGCGATGGCGGCGTCTTCCCGCCAGGATGGGGTGGCTCGCTGACAGACACCATTGTCCAGGGCCGGAACGTGAACGGGCCAAGAGAAGAGCAGGGGGGCGGAGGCGCGAGCATGTTCTCCCAGAGCATCGCGGTGAACTTCCTGGGAGAGCAGGACGCGGGCTTGCAGGACCGCAAGCTAAGCCAGGTTCAGGACGCCTCGTGGTACGTTGCCTGTGGTGACGGCGGAGCCCTTGTCGAGGACATGCGCATTGGAGAAATGGCGATCCCGGACCTGTGCGTTGTGGGATGTGCGAGCGACGTAGCATGCTGGGAACCCAACTGGGAGAACTGCTCCTGGTCCCAGCAGTGTGGCGCCCACATGAACATCAGGACCGATCAGACCGTGTTCAACCGGAACACGCGCCACCTCGGTGGAGTCAACCTGGGCTTTCTGGACGGTCACGCCCAGTGGTTCCCCTCCAGGCAGATCCTCGCCCTCGCGCCCAAGTACGCTTGCGGCTGCTGGGGAGGGGGCCTGGTCGGCGGGCAGCTCCAAGGCGTGTGGCCGGGATGTCCGACGACGGCCGGGACCAACCAGGGGCCTGTTCCCCAGGGGCAGTTCCAGGGCACTGGCTCGTGCGGTAACGTCGCGCTCTACTAGCTGTTTCGTGACCCGCCGTAGGCCCGGCTGCGGGGTTGCTCCGCAGCCCCCGGCGGTTACGAAACAGCGCGCTGACGACGTTCGGCATTCGCGGGCGCATTTCATGCCCACACAGCGGCAGCGCCGCAGCGAGAGCTTATGAAATGCGCTGCACTGAGACGGCCTCCCGCCGTCGCGGCGTGCCAATTGTCGGTTGCGTGAGCGGACGGGCGGAGCGGCCGAGGTCGCTCCGCCCGTCTGAGCACACGGCGGGGCCGACCGGCCGCTGCGGCGTTGGCATCGCTGGAAGCTGTTTCATAACCCCGCCGCAGGCGGGTTATGAAACAGCCGGCCGGCAGCGGCGGGTGCGCGCGGGCGCATTTCATGCTGGCGGATGGTGCGGAAAGCAGGTCTGGGGTCATGAAATGCGCTGTAAGGAGGTGGTTCAGCCGTGATCCTGACCCGTGAGGCAAAGGGAACGCTCACTCCCATCGAGCTGGAGCGCGGCTGCGTCTCTCACCACCCTGACCACGTGATGGAGGGGGACATCGCGGTGTACGCCTTCGATTGCGATCTGCGCAGCAACGCCGCAGCCGTGGCCAGCAAGTGCACCTGCGCCGGTGTGTCGGTTCGCAGGAGAGCTTCTACGAACCTCACGAACAGGACGGCGTACGGCTCTGGTTCGACGCCGCCTCAGCTATCTTCGAGGAAGACGGCGGATTCATGGATGAGAAGGACTGGCGCGGCGGCCTGCTCTGCAAGCCTCACCGCAAGGCGCGCTTCGCAGTTCAGGACGCCGCCCTCGCGATCTGCCCGGGGCCGCTGTCTTCGTGGTACCAGAACGACCAGGCGCGGGTTGATATCCGTGATTGCTACAATGGTCAGGACTGCTGGATGGGACCTTACGCGGGTGCGCATGCTCACTGCGGGCTGGACGTCAACATGCCGGCCGGCACTCTGCTGTACTCGCCCATCTCCTTTGACGACCAGTACTACTACAACTCGACCGCCGCGGGATACGACAACAACCGATGGCGCGGTGTCCGCCGCTGGCCCGACGGTTCGGAGTGGTGGCTGCAAAGCCATCACCTGATCGAGCTGCTGGTGCCAGAGCGCACTCCTCTGGCGCGGGGCAAGCCCTACGCCACCTCCGCCGGCGTCGCGGTCGGCGCTTACCCGCACACTCACTTCGTGTTCCAGGTGACGGAGCAGGGGGGAAGGTACTTCCTGGACCCCTGGATCCTCCTCTGGGAGACGTTCAGACAACAGAGAGGCGAAGCAGGCTGAGAGGAGGCCGCGACATGATCGGCGGGAAGCAGCGCAAGGACGCCTTGAGAAGGGGGCTGTCGCGGTCGTGGCAGGCACAGCCGATGCTGGGCAGCCACTACGCGGAGGAGGAGATAGGCGCGGTCGTGCGCGCGATCCGTTCCTCGATGGACCCTTCGGTCGGCTTCGGGTTCATATGCGAGGAGATCCAGGAGTTCGAGCGAGCGTTCGCGGACTACATTGGAACGAGACATGCGATCTCGATCAACGGGGCGGGCGGGGGCCTGGACATGGCGATGAGGTGCTTGGACCTGGAACCCGACGACGAGGTGATCTGCCCTGCCCTCAACTTCCGGGCGGCGCCGATGGCCGTGCTTGGACAGGGCGGCAAGCTGGTGCTGTGCGAAGTCGACCCGGAGACGCTCTGCGCGGACCCGAACGACGTAGAGAAGCGGATCACCCCGCGGACGCGGGCGATCCTGCCGACGCACATGAACGGGCTGTCGGCTGCTATGGACGACCTGCTGGAGCTGGCAGAACGTCATCCCCACCCCAGGCATGGGCCGCTCAAGGTGACAGGGGACGGTGCGCGGGCGCTGGGCGCGGGTTATCGGGGGACGAAGGTCGGCAAGAAGGGCTGGATGACCGTCTTCAGCTTCCATACGATGAAGAACATGACCACGCTGGGCGAGGGGGGCGCGATCAGCACGGATGATGACGCGATCGTGTCCCGCTTGCACCAGATCCGGCAGTTCGGCCATGACCACTGGGGGTCGAACTACAAGATGACGAAGCTGCAAGCAGCCGTCGGGCCCATACAGCTCCAGCGTCTGGACGGGCTTATCGCCGCCCGCCGCAGGCTGGCCCGGCAGAGGGAGAGAATGCTGGAGGGGTGTCCGGGGCTGTCTCTGCTCCGCGAGCCGCTCGGCTATGAGCACAGCTACTACCTCTATACGATTCTGGTCTCGCGGGAATGGGCCGGCGAGAAGCGCGAGCGGCTCGTGGCGCTGCTCGGGCAGGAGTACGGCGTCAACTGCGAAGTGTTGGACCGCCCCGTGCATCGCACGACCCCGTTCATCAGAGCGCACACCCGTGGCCAGGAGCTTCCGGTCTCGGAGGAACTAGGCGATCGGCTTTTCTGCGCCCCGATCCATCCGTGCATGTCGGAAGAAGACAACGAGTACATCGCCACTGCGATCTGCGACGCCGCGGAGCGGACGGGGGAAGAGGGTTAGGCTGCGGTTCTGAGCCGAGCCCATTCGCCGACGCCCCAACAGGGCATGGTGCTGGCGACCCCTAGGCAAGCTGGTTTGCGGCAGGGCGTGACCGCGCGGGCGGTAATCCTGGGCCTACTGCTCACACCCCTGAACGTGCTGTTCCACGTCAAGGCCGTCTGGATCTGGGGCTGGTTCACGGGTCAGGAGTCGCTCTTCCCCAACGCGGTGGCCGCACTGGCCCTGCTCGTCCTGGTCAACCATCTCCTCGCGCGCCTTCGGCCGCGGCTCGTGCTCAGCCCAGGCGAGCTGATGACGTTATACCTGATGCTGGTCACCAGCACCGGGCTGATATGCTCGATCTGGCACTTCGGCGGAGCGCTGGCCGGGAACATCAGCTATCCCTTCTGGTTTGCCACTGATGAGAACGGCTGGAAGACCCTCGTCTCTCCCTACCTCCAAGCCGGGCTCACGGTGCAAGACCCGCGAGCCCTGGAGGGCTTCTTCCTGGGCAATGCCAGCCCTTACGTCTGGGGTGTGCTGCGCGCCTGGGGCGGCCCGGCGCTCTGGTGGACAGCCTTCGTCACGGTGCTGCTCTGGGTGTGCCTGTGTCTGAACTCCATCGTCCGGCGCCGCTGGAGCGATGACGAGAAGCTCCCTTTCCCGCTCACCGTGCTCCCGGTTCAGCTCGCCGATGAGCACATGGGTCTGTTCCGCAGCAAGCTGTGGTGGATCGGGCTCGGCCTCTCGGCAGGACTCGGGGCATGGAACCTGCTGGCGGAGGTCGTGCCCAGCCTGCCGGGGATCACTGTCTACCTCGACTATTCAACTTACGTTCAGAACCATCATCCCTGGAACTTCATCCGCATCGCATCGCTGACCTGGTCACCTGGCGCGATCGGCCTGTGCTACCTGATGCCGCTCGATCTCGCCTTCTCCCTACTCGTGTTCGACCTGTTCTGGGTGGCGGAGCACGTGCTATCCGGTTATCTAGGCTGGTCCACCAACCCCCGAGCCGGGTTCCCGTACGGGGATTACCAGGTCGCGGGCAGCTTCGTGGCCATCCTGGTGACAGTGCTGTGGCTGGACCGGCGCTTCCTCGTTCAGGTTCTACGCAGGATCGTCGGCCTCGAATCCGTGCTGGCGGATGAGAGTCGGGAGGCGCTGCCGTACCGGTGGGCAGGTCTGGGGGCGCTGCTGGGAGTGGCCTTCCTGTGGTGGTTCGTCGCCTGGGGCGGCATGTCCCAATGGGTGGCGGTCACCTTCCTGGGCCTGTACTTCACCATGGCCCTGGTGCTCTCTCGGGTCCGCGCTCAGCTCGGTCCTCCCAGCCATCAGTTCTTCGGGGCTATGCCCGACTGGATTCTCCGCACGCTGGCGGGAACGCAGACCATCGGTCCCAGTAGCCTGGGCATGTTCGCCCTCCTGAACCCATTCCTCAAGCAGCAGAGCAGCCATCCCGGGCCGGTTCAACTCGAGGCGCTGAAGATGGCCGAAGGGGGGCGCATGCAGCCCCGCAGGATCGCGCTCTCGCTGATCGCGGTGACCGTCGTGACCATGATCTGCTACTTCTGGGCCAATCTCCACGTGGGCTTCCAGGTCGGCCTCGCCACTGGCAAGGCCAACCATTGGAACCTTGGCGTACCTCGCTGGAACTACGACGCTCTGGCCAGCCAGGTCCGCAACCCCACGGGCCCGGATCTCTCTGCCAGCGCGGCCATGGGCTTCGGGCTGATCTTCACTCTGGTCTTGATGCTCCTCAAGCTGCGCCTGGCCTGGTGGCCCCTTCATCCCGTTGCCTTTCCTCTGGCGATCGGTGACTCCATCATCGAGTTCACGCTGGCGATCTTCGTGACTTGGGTGATCAAATCGCTCCTGCTTCGCTACGGAGGCCTGCGCGCCCATCGCGCCGCGCTTCCGCTGTTCCTCGGGCTGATCGTCGGGGACGCCAGCATCTACACCCTGCAAGCCGCGGTGCGCTTGCTCTTCGGGCTAGGAATCTGAGGCGTCGTACTGCCTTCGTGCGAGAGGACTTCGGTATCTGTTGGCGCAGTCATAGACGGTCACCAAGGGAGGCGGCCTACAATGCTCCGCATGCACATCACGCTCGTTGCTGTCAGCATCGCCTTCTTGATCGCGACCCAAGCAGCCAAAGCGGCGCCGTGGATCACTGCCGACTGGGCTGGGAGCGAACCGAGTTTCCCGCCGGGGTCGCTCTACTGGCAGACTGACGAGTATCAGACCTGCCCAGTGCTCTTCCGCACCGTGCTCGACGTGGAAAGCAAGCCTGTGAGCTTGGCCGGGTTCCGAGCCCTCGTCCCCCAGTACGCTTACGTTTTCCTGAACGGACGGCAGATAACCACCTACGAAGGGCAGGGAGAAGGCCGCCCGGAGGCGCCCCTCGCGGCTGAGCTCACCCATCTGCTGCGGCCTGGGCGCAATGTGTTCATCGTCAGCACCTCTGCCAGAGGCTTTGCGCTGCAAGGTGTCATTGCCTACCGGGGCGGGGCCAGGCAGAGCTTCGGCAGCGACCCCGGGCGCTGGAAGGTCCAGAAGTTCGCTCCGCTGACCATGCTGGAGTACGAGCCCTGCATGCGCCCGGACTTCGATGACTCGAAGTGGTTCTCCGTGAAACAGATGCCCGGTCGCAAGTCGGTTGCCCCCAGCATCCCGGAACTGGAGGAGCAGGTCAGGGCGCGGGCGAGGGACCGCCTTCAGCGTCTCGACCAGGACGGCCTGTGGCGCCTGCAAATGCTCCGCGACAAGGGCATCGTGATCGCCGACTGGGAAGCCCATGGGTGGAGTGGCAGTACGGGCCGGTTCCCCGACTGGATGCTGAAGCTCGCGGATCCGAAGAACGGGGGCACCCAGGTTCGGGCTGGCGCCATCCACACCAGGGCAGAGGCCTTGACGCGCTATGTCTTGTTGGCGGATGAGGTGACGAACCTGGCGAACCAAGCGGCCGGTCTGCAGGCCCTTGGCGCCCCGGAAGCGGATGTCGCTGCCTGCCGGAATGCCGCTGAGGCCCTGGAGGGTGGCGTGAAGCAGGTCGAGGCGGCTCTCAGGAGCCACCGGTATGACCGCGCCCTGGCGGCCATCGAGAGAGCAGAGCCCATCGTCGCGACCCCGCGTCAGGGCCGCCCTATCAACCGACTGAACGCCGTGTCGGACAACAAGTTCGGCTGGTTCGATACCGGGCTGCTGGAGGGAAACGACATTGGCGCCTGGGGCCTCCGCGTCTCCTCGCCGGCCAGCATCTTCGCCAGTCCCCTCTCCCCCGCCGCTCAAATCACATTGAGCGGTACAGAGTTCAGCCTTGAGGGGTGGGGTCAACTCCAACCGTGGCGGGTTTATGATAAGCAGGTCCCGGCGGTCGGCCCAGTGGCCATGTGGGCGGTGGCCGGCGGTAAGCTGGTCACACTGAAACCGAACACCGATGGCACCGTGTACGATCGCGCGCAGCACGGCAAGCTGAGCGAGAACTGGATCCTGCTAGTCAACGATCTGTCTCGGGGCGGGGGATTGCCAGTGCAACTGGTTTTCCTGCGGGCGCCAGACAAGATCGTCTTCTTGGCCGGTGAGAAAGGCACTACGAAGGTCACGGTGAGCTTCAGCCGGCCGGGCGAGCGCCTCTTCGCCCTGCGTCCTCTCAAGGAGTGGCGTGGGTTCCTTGAGGAATCGAAGGTGCTGACTGCGGACCTGACGGACCCGCGCGCCCTGGAGGAAGCGCAGCCGTACGTTGACGCCTGTCGCCTCTGGTCCCGAGCAGTGCTGAACTACCCCGTCACGTTCAGCGAAGTCTTGCTGCCCGACCCGGCCGACAGATGGTCTCTCAGGGTGGCCGACATCTACAACTACCTCGAATCACAGGACGAATGGGACACGCAGGCGCTGCGCCTCGCACCGTTACCCCCGCTAGCCAGTTACGGGCTGATGGTCGGCTACCCGGGCCTCAGCGCGTCCGGCGATGCGAAGACGTTCGGCTCGCGCGGCATCTGGGGCGACTATGTGGCTGTCGCAGGCTCCAGCCACATCGCCTACCGCATCCCGGTGGATCGGATCAGGCGCTTCGGGGGCTTCACGGCCTACTGCTATGGACCTACAGACATAGGCGGGCCGGGCGGGATGAAGGAGATCGAGGCAGTGAAACGGACGGGAGCCAATAGCTGGCGGCCCCAGCACAACCAGACCGGCGAAGCCGCGATGAGGACCCTCCAGTGGTGTTGGGAGCAGGGCCTCCAGAACGTCTTCAACGCGGACGAGAAGTGGATTCTGGACGTTGTCGAGCATTACCGCACTCTGGCGCGGGCCTGCAAGGGCTACCCGCCGGACGCAGTGGCCTATGACCTTCTCAACGAGCCGGAGACGAGAGACCCGACCGCGTACAACGCGCTGGTGAGGAAGATCACAACGGCGATCCGCGAGATCGATGAGACACACCTCATCTACTACGAGGTGATCCCGCAGTGGGGTATCGGCGCGAAACCATACCCGGAAGCAGCATTCCGAAACCTCGAGCCAACTGGCGACGATCTGACCTGCTACAGCTTCCATGACTACGAGAATCGCCTGGAGCCACGATGGCCCAACCAGGAACGCGATGTGCGGACCATTCTGGCGCGGTGGATTCCAGCCCTCCGGTACAGCATTGCCCAACACAGGCCCATACACCTGGGCGAGTTCGGCGCCTTCGAGCAGACGGAAGAGAGCGTCTTCGACAATCGCTGCGCCGAGACCATGATGCTGGACTACCTGAAGGTCTTCGACCAGTTCGGGTGGCACTGGCAGTACTACTCCAACCGCGGCATCTGCCGCGTGCGCTCAGATGGCAGCCTGGCGGAGAGCTACGTCCAAGCAGCCTCTCGGCGGTACTTCGCCAGGGGCACCTTCAACGTCCACTACCCAGGCAGACGGGAATTGCCTATGTTAAGTAGGCTTGGGACACCGGTTTCTGCGCAGAGATGGGCGCCATGGAGGTGAGAAGCGAGGACGCGAGAGCGGTCCGGCCGCGGAGATGGGACAGTGTGCGGGTGTTAAGTGGGCTTGGGACACCGGTGGAACCCAGCAGACCACTTGCACAATATCGTGAATAGCGGCGCGATGACGCGCGTGAGTGCGAAAAACCGGACAGGGCTGAGTCGTCGAAGCGTAAAGCGGGACGAACAGGGTCGCGAAGGCGCGGTTGCACGCGCTCGACGCGGAACCGAAGCAGATTCGATCGGCGAGTGAGTCAGGCGGCGAGCCGGTACGCGGTGATCTGGGTATAAGCAAAGACGCGGTGCTCGAGGTTAGCCGGCAGTGTCTTGGCTGACTTCCCCGGCTTGCTCCATTGCTCACCGCGGTGGATGACTGCGGGAACCGCGCCGCCCAGGGTCGTGTGCCCGCGGTACTCGTTGTAGTAGACCCCGAAGTCCCGCAGCAGTTGGGCCAGGTGATCCAGCCCCCTGATCACTGGTACGCGACGCAGCCCGTGCTGTCCAAAAACTCATCCGGCGCCCAGGCTGCTCGTGGCGCCCCTTCATGGTATTCTCTCCCCTCGTGCATACCCCTGCGCTGAGAAGCACCGAGGATGGAGCATGCCATGGAACGAGGACCGGATTGGGCGCGGCTGCCGGTAATCGCCACCGCGGCGCGGCTGCTGTGCCATACTGGACACATCCGCGACGAAACCCCCGACAGTGACTCCAATCCGAGGGGGTACCCTACGCCGCGCACTCCGGGTCTACGTCAGCTTCTTCAACGGCCATCGTCCGCATCAGGGGATCGGCAACCAGATACCGGACCGCGAAGCCGCCGGAGGGGCGGAGCAGGTTGGCAGGGCTTCGGAGGGCGAACTTACAGTGGCACGTGAGCAGTTCCTGGGCGGCTTGCTCAACTCTTACTAGCGCAAGGCCGCGTAGTCAGCGCCCGGCGCGCTCCTCAGACGTGAACGCCGGGGGCCGTATCGCCACCGGCGGCCTCAGTCGCGCGTCATGCCCTCTGATCCTCACCCCGGCCCCTGAATCCGAAGCCGGATGGTCCCCTTCATTGTCTACCATCCCGTCGTCGAACCGGCCCGCATCTCTTCTGGGCAGCGCCGATGAGTTATTGGACATGCCGGGGGCGCCGCGCTCGGCGGCATGCCGGGCGATGAGCTTGTGCGCGGCGGGGTTGAGGATGGCTTTGCGCAGGCGGATCGATGTCGGGGTGACCTCCACCAGCTCGTCCGGGGCGATCCACGTGAGTGCGGCATCGAGCGTCAGCGGGCGCGGCACGTCGAGCCCGGCGTCGATCTCTTTGTTCGATTGCCGATGGTTGGTGAGGTTCTTCTTCTTGGTAGGGTTGCAGGGCAGATCGCCGGGGCGGGAATGCTCGCCCACGATCATGCCCTGGTAGATGCGGTCCACGGGGGAGATAAAGAGCGTGCCTCGCGCCTGGAGGTTCTCGATCTGCCACGCGGCGGCGTCGCCGGTGGCGGTGGCGACCATGGAGCCGCGGGTGCGGGAGACGAGGTCGCCACACCACGGGCCGTAGCCGCTGAAGCGAGCGGACATGATGCCCAGACCGCGGGTGTCTGTCAGGAACTCGCTTCGATAGCCGATGAGGCCGCGGGTCGGGATCTCGTACTCCACATTGATGATGCCGGCGCCGGTGTGAGTCATGCCCACGATCTCGCCCTTGCGCTTCGCCAGCTTCTCGATGACGATGCCCTGGAACTGCTCGGGGATGTTGATGATGAGCTGCTCCATGGGCTCCAGGAGCTGCCCGTCATCGTCCCGCCTGGTGATCACCTCGGGGCGAGAGACGCACAGCTCGATGCCCTCGCGCCGCATCTCTTCGATCAAGATGCCGAGGTGCAGCTCGCCCCGGCCGGAGACCTTCACGCCGTCGGCCCGCCCGGTGTCCTCGACCCGCAGCGCGACGTTGACGCGCAGCTCGCGCGCGAGCCGGTCCTTGATCTCGCGGAGGGTGAGTACGTTGCCATCCGCGCCCGCGAGCGGGCTGGAGTTGACGAGCAAGAACATCGATACCGTCGGCTCGTCGATCTCGAGCGGCGCGAGCGCCGGGCTCTCGATCTCGGGAGAGGAGAGGGTGTCGCCGATGGTGATCTCTTCGGGGCCGGAGATCCAGGCGATTTCACCGGCTGCGATCTCCTCCACCTCAAGTCGGTCGAGGCCGCGCATGACGAAGAGATGCGTGCAGCGGCTCGGTTCCGAGCCGATCACGTCCCATTCGCCTTCCCGGCACCTGTGATCCCGCCACTCGGTGGTGGTGCGTACGAGCGGCTCGCCCCGGCGGTGAGAACCCGAGAGCACGCGCCCGCATCCGATGCGGCCGATGTGGTCGTTCCAGGCGAGCGTGCTGACCTGCATGCGGAAGGGTGCGTCGCGATCCACCGACGGCGCGGGCACCTCGTCGACGATCATCTGAAGGAGTGCGTCCAGCCCTTCGGGCGTGTCGGTGGCGAGGTCGCGCACCATCCAACCATGGAGGGCGGAGCCGTAGATGACGGGGAAGTCGGCTTGCGCGTCGCTCGCGCCCAGCTCGATGAAAAGGTCGAAGGTCCTATCGAGGGCCGAGTCCGGCGCGGCGCTCGCGCGGTCGACCTTGTTGAGCACGACGATGGGTCGGAGTCCTAGCCGTAGCGCGCGCATGAGCACGTAGCGGGTCTGGGGCATCGGGCCTTCAACCGCATCGACGAGCAGCAGCACGCAATCCGCCATGGACAGCACGCGCTCGACTTCTCCAGAGAAGTCCGCGTGGCCGGGGGTATCGATGATGTTGATGAGGTAGCCGCCCCACTCGACGGTGCAGTGTTTGGAGCGAATGGTGATGCCGCGCTCGCGCTCGAGTTCGTGGGTGTCCATCACGCGCTCTTCCAGGTGTTGGGTCTCCCGGAAGGTGCGGGTGGCGCGGAAGATGGCGTCGATCAGCGTCGTCTTGCCATGATCGACATGGGCGACGATGGCCAGGTTTCTGATCTTCTCTCTGGGAACCATGCGAAGAGTGAACCCTTCGGAACGCAACAGAAAAACGCCCGCGAACCGTCCTCCTCGCGGGCCGTATGTGATTATACCACGTCATCTCAAGGCTTGCGCAGAGGCTATGCTCGTCGGGCGTGACCCCAGGTGTGCATGTCAACCGCCGGTGGAACCGGCCTGAGAGCCCCGGAGGTCGGCACCGAATCCGACTTCTAGCGCCACAAACGCCAGTTCGGCCCAGACCGCTCGGCGAACGGCATAGCATCCTCTGACGCCACAGGCGCGCGCTCCCATTGCCGGGCACGCGGGGGGTCGGCATTTCCCGCCGCTGGCGGCTAGAGCAGAAGGGCTCCCACCGAAGGCCTAGGTCGCTTGCGCACCTGCCAGGCGATGGCGGCAGCCATTACCCGGTCATCGTGCCTTCCGGGCTGCGCCTCCCGTGATCCCGTGTCGGTGGTGACGAAGGTCAGGCACTCATCGATCAGTCCGGCAGAGTGGACCAGCAGGTGGCCCTCCGCGAGCGCCTCCGCCAGGTCATCGATCATCACCGGCTTGGTCTGGGCGTTGGTGGGCCAGCCCAGCAACTCGCTTCCCTGCCCCGACTGGTCATAGCGGCGATAGCGGTAGAGGGGAGAGTAGTGGAGAGCGCTGTGGAGCGCCTCCAGGGTGGTGTAGCCATGGTTGTTGCGCTCCACCCCCAGCTCCGCCTGCCGATAGAGCCGCCCCAGCGCCGCCAGCAACCGGGCGAACCTCCCCGGGGCAATGCGCCCGTGCAGCTCCGCCGCCTGTTCGCCCGTCTCCTTATCCAGCACACAGGCGGCGGATGGATCGCCATGGGCCAGCCCCTCTCCCACATCCGCACCGATGACATACTTCCTGCCCTGCTCCGGCTGACGCCATACCACAAGCTGCGCCGGTGACACCGCAAGTGAGCTGCCGTCCTCATCGGTGAGATGAGGAATGACCTGCGGCTCCGGCTCGGCCGCGATGCGTGCCCGCGCCGCCAGCAGTGCAGCCATCTCGAAGCAGCAGCGGCCGCTTGTCAGGAAGCAGTGGCCGTCGTTCTCGGGGTATTCTTGGGGAAAGCGATCGCGCAGTTGCTTCCTCTTCTCTCTCCGCCACCGCAGCTGGTCGTCATCCAGACCCCAGGCATCCTTGAGCTGCTGCTCCTCTTCGCTGAAGGTTCCCAGTGGCTCACCCTGAAGCCGATATCCCTGATCCCACCACCACGCATAGAAGTGGGGCCGATAGGGATTGCCCCCCTGCTTGGCCTGTGTCCAGAGATCATGGAAGGGGTTGCCGATGCCATTGGCGGTGCTCTCAATCACGATCCGGCCGCTCACGGGCACCGCCTCCGTCAGTCCTGCCAGCGCCCGCTCCGGGTCCGGCCAGTAGGCGAACTCGCTGCAGTGCAAGTTGTCGACGGTGTGGCCCCGGCCCGAAGCGGCCGAGCCGGCCGTCGCCACCCAGAAGCGGGAGTTCAGAGAGGGCCAGTAGAGGTCTCGCTTGGTGAGGTAGCGGGGTTCCCCGATGCGTTCCCGTTCTCCCTCAGGGAGCCGCTCCCAGAATCCCCGGACCGTGGCGAAGATCTTCTCGCTGGAGTCCAGGTCATGGGCGACGATCACCGAGGTGGTGTTTGGCCGCAGCACCGCGTCGGCGAAGAAGCAGCCATCGATGACACTGGTGAAGCCCAGTTGGCGGGCCTTCAGGATGACGTCCCAGCGAGAGCGACGCTCATACCAGTGGACCTGGGCCGGCCAGAGACGGAAAGGCACCATTCGCTGGTCCTTGCTGCGCAGCCACAGGTTCTCCTCGATCCAGCGCCGGGGATCACATCGCAGGGACAGCACCTGCTGCGCATGCGCCAACAGACGCAGGTAGCCGTCACCATCACCGGGCAGAGCATTGGCGGTGGTCATCGCGCACCCCCTTCCAGCCGCTGAGCGCGGCCTCCGCTGATCGCCTCCCACCGCGCCAGCACGATGTCACAGTAGCGTGGCTCGAGTTCGGCCGCCAGACAGCTCCGGCCGGTGCGCTCCGCCGCGATCAGGGTGGAGCCGGAGCCGGCGAAGGGGTCCAGGATGGCGCCTCTCGCGGGTGCGGCTGCCAGTATCATCTCCTCCAGTAAGGGAATAGGCTTGGGAGTGGGATGGTCATCGCTCTGGGGAATGGCGCGGGGGAAGCGCAGCACATTGCGCCTATCGGTCCCGCCATGCCAGACCCGGGGCCGGCCCACGGAGGCCTCGATGATCGCCTCCCATGACCGTCGCCACCGCCAGCCAAGACCCGGCTCGACCTTGTCCCAGACGACGATATTGAGGAGACTGAAGTGCTGGCTGATCGCCAGCAGGGCCTTTGCCAACACCGGCTCCGCCCCACCGCCCCCAGCGAACCAGTAGAGCACCGCCCCGCGCTTCATCACTGACCGGACGACGGGTAACGCGCGACCCAGGAAGCCCTCGAACTCCTCCTGCCCGTCATTGGCGATCACCTTCTTCCTTCGGCCTCTTCTGGCCAGTGTCGACTGATACCCTACGCCATAGGGGGGATCGGTCAGCACCAGGTCCACCGTCTCGCCGTTGCAGAGATGATCAAGCCCTTCTGGCGCCAGGCTGTCTCCGCAGTAGAGCCGGTGCCGGCCCAGCTGCCAGAGATCACCCCTCGCCACCCGCGTCGGCGCTTGCTCTCTCCACTGCTGCAAGGCCTCCGCCGCCTCCGGAAAGCTCTCCTCCCTGGGATCGGGGGCCCGGTCGCGTTCGAGCTCGGCCAGCAGCGAATCGATCTCATCATCATCGAAGCCGGTGAGAGTCTCGTCAATCTCGGGCAGGCGCTGCAGGTCCTCCAGCAATTCTCCCAGCTTCGGCAAATCCCACTCTCCCCGGATCCGGTTGAGGGCGAGATTGAGGGTTTTCACCTCGGTATCGGACAGCTCGACGTACAGCACTGGCACCGTCACCATCCCCAGCCCTTTGGCCGCCTCCAGTCGCTGATGCCCGCCGATCACCAACTGGTCGGAGCGTCGCACTACCAGTGGCTCTACCATCCCAAACTGCTGGATGGAGCGCACCAGCTTCTGCATCTCCGAGGCCGGCATCGCTCGCGGATTGTCCGGCCAGGGCCGGAGGCGCTCGATTGGCACCTGGACGACGTCGAGCTGCAGGCGATCAGTCGCGCCCGACCTCGTCTTGCTCGCGGTCTTCCTGTTCCTCGTGCTGCGTGCTTCCTTGGTCTGACTCATTGCCATCATCCTTTCTGCGATCGTGTTGGTCGGCCCGCTCACGGGCGAGATCGATAAGCTCCACTAGCTCCGTGTCGGCCAGGCCGAAGAGGTCGGCCGCTGGTCGCACATCGGACTTGTCCTCAGCGGCCGGCCGCTCGAAGGCGCCCTGCGCTCTCAATGCCAGCTCCAGAAACCGCAGTGCCACCGCGGGAGTAAACCTGTCGTCGAAGCTGACCTCCCCGCTCTCCGGGTCCCGGCGCACCATAGTCCTGAAGAACGCAAGGCAGGCTCGACCCATTCGATCGAGATCCGCCAGCCGCTCCCGGAGCACAGCCTCCCGCTGTTGCCGCACCGCCGTCTCCTGCTGGCGCGCTTGGTGCAGGTCGCACAGCCACGCCCGGTGCCGCCAGTCATGACGCGCCGCCCATTCGCGAACCAGACTCTCACTCTTCGCAAGCGCTCTGACCGTCGCCGCGATGGTACGGCCGGGGCCAAGCCCGAGGAAGACGCGGAACGCCTGGTACGCTTTCGCCGATTCGCCCGGAAGCTGCTCGTCGGGGGCCGGCTTTGGCTGGTCAGAGATCCTGTTCATGGCTTCCACTCGTGATGGCTGCCGCCGCCCTGCGGCGTGGTTCTCCCGCCTGTTCGCGGGGGCATGAGCCACTGCCCTGGCCGCTTGACGGCTGCTGTCACTCGTGCTATGCTTCCGCCGATGCTACCAGCTAAGACGTGCCCTGGTCAAGATGTAACCAACGAGAGCAGTCGTTCGGCAAGGCGAGAAATGTAGCGAGGAAAGGAACCATCCGATGGCACAGCAGGCCCATCCGATACCCTACGGCTCTTGGCCGCAAGTGCGGGCCCGCCTCCGCCCCCTCCGGCCGGCAGAGACTCCGGCCGCCTCCCCCACCCCTGATGGCCGGATGGTTGAGTTCTTCCAGCGCCGCGGCCCCTTCGTTGAGCCGGACTGGCCGAACGACTCGTCCTACAACCCGCTGCGTGAACCGAAACTGTTGACCGAGTTCCTCCACCTCTTCGGCCGTGATCAAGCGCCTACGGACAACGAGGTGATCGGGTTCTACGGCCGGTACGGATACCTGGGAGAGCACACGACCATCGGCACCGACTACCTCCAGCACGCGCCCCTCTGGATGGGACGGCTGGAGCCAGAGGACCAGCAGCGACTGCTCTCTGAGGACAAAGGAATCCACTGGAGCGAACCGGTGTGGTGGTTGCGGGAGCGGGGGCGGGAGATGCGACTGCTGTACCAGCTGTACCTGGGCCTGCAGGAGAACAGGCTCAACTCCCTCCGGTCACTGCTTGGCCCCGTTCCCGAGGGCAAGTGGATCTGCGGCATTGAGATCGTCGCGGGGAACGTGATTCGGGATGTGGCTGCGCAGCACACGAGGATACCGGGATTGCCCGACCAGTCCACCCGGGAGCGGCTGGGGGCAGCTCCATCCGACTCGGAGCGCAGACTCCGGCCGCTGAGTGGGGAGGAGTGTGTGCTCTGGGCACGGCGCCTCCTCGCATCCCGCCTCAATGACGGCGAGGGTGGCACCTTCACAGAGTGGGCCGACGTTCGCCGGGCGCTGGAATCCGCCACAAAAGGCGAACCCGATGGGACTCCGCGGTCAGGTACGGCGGGCCTGGTTCGGGTCCGCTCTGTTAGGAGCCTGTTGGCGGCGCTCTACGTACACCTGGGCCAGCTGGTCTCGACAGGCATGGCGCTGCGTCAGTGCCCGGGCTGCGACCGTCTCTTCTACCCGGGGCGCTCGGACCAGGAGTACTGCGACCAGCGCTGTGGCGATGCCGCGCGACAGCGCATCTATTACCGGCAGCGCAAAAAGAAAGAGGCGGCGCCTTCTCCCAGGCGCAAGAGATCGCGAGGCTACGCCGGAGACTGAGCGCGGCATCTTGGCCGACTCAGCGCTGGGGCCACCGGCCGCCCATTGAGGTCACTTCGACGCGGGCAGCCACGTGCCCCTCGACTCCATGCCGTCACCATGCTGGCAGACTCGTCGCCGGCCACCACCGATCATCCACCCCCGGGCTCACGAAACATCCGATCTTCCTCCACCGAACCTCCACCCTCCCTCCACCGCTACTGGCTCGGGTCGAGCACGCGTTCGCGCGGCCGCGGGAGCCCCTTTTGCCAGCAATCGCCTAGTAGAATGGCACCATCGTCTGCCCTGGACACCAGAGCATGATCGCGCAGAACCCCCGAACCACCCCCGAAATCCTCCACCAGACCTCCACCGTTCCTCCACCGAGTCAATCGCGACCTCGGCTTATCGGCCCACTCCATTCCTTTCGTTATCACCTCCCCTACTCCGGAAAGAGCTGGGAAATCCCCAGCTCTTTCGTCTCTCTGCCGAAAGCGATCCAGTCTGGCCAGAGGCCCTGAATCCGCCGTCACTCACCTTCTCGCGCCGCGCCCACGAGAGGCAGAAGAGCCAGCAATCTGATGCACTTTCCGGCACTGGGGCCTTGTCGGCCAATGGGCCCAGAACAGAAATTCCGCGCCCACAGATTCCTCTGGACTTAGTGGGCCCAAAGAGTGATGTATCGTGACACCTGATCAGCACTGGAGGTGCTCACGTGACGGACGCAACCGCAGAGAAGGGCCTGTCGTACGATGACACGGTGAGGGAGTTCCTCAGCTACCTCAAGGACTACCGCAGCTTCTCCGCCTTGACCGTCCGCGCCTATGGCACGGACATGAGGATGCTACGGGAGTTCCTAGAGCACCGAACGGGCCGCGTGCCCTCCCCCACCGAGATCACCCGGGAACAGATCGTCCAGTTCGGCGTCAGCCTGAGGAAGCCCGCGCCCTTGACCCTGCGCCGCAAGTACGCCTGCATCTCCTCCTTCTTTGGCTTCCTGCAGGACATGGGATACGCCCATACCAACCCCGCCCGGCGACTGCCGCTGCCCCGGGTCTCGGAGTACGTGCCGGTGTTCCTGAGCGAGGAGATGGCGCAGCAACTGATCGCGGCGGCCGATACGCCCTGGACCAAAGCCATGGTGGTACTCCTGCTCTCCACCGGCATCCGGCGATCAGAGGCCGTCGGGATCACGCTCGACGACCTGAACCTGGAGGAGCGGCAGCTGCTGATCCGGGGCAAGGGAGACAAGGAGCGCGTGGTGCCCCTCACCGATCAGGCGGTGGAAGCTATCCAGGCCTACCTGCCCTGGCGCACGAAGACCGAGAGCCGGTACCTGTTCGTGAGCGCCTGGAAAGGCCTTCCCATCCACGGCCGCTGCATCAATCGCATGCTGAAGATCGTCATCCAGAAGGCGGGCCTGGCCGGCCAGGGCATCACCCCGCACAAGCTGCGGCACACGTTCGCCACGCACCTTATCCGCAACGGGGTGGACATCCGCACTGTGCAAGAGCTGATGGGACATTCGGAGCTGGAGACCACCGCCAAGTATCTCCACTCGGACACGCGGACGAAGCAGATGGCGGTGGGGAAGCTGAACGGGTTGTTGGGAAGCCCCCCCGAACCGGTGGCCACGGCCGGTGGCGATCAGCCTGAGGACGCGTTGCCCCAAGCCGGGGAGCAGATCACTCCCGCCGCCTGACAGCACCCCAGCAGAGGGCCATAGACGCGAACAAGGCTCGAGTTGCCCCGAGCCCTGTTCGCCTGATCGAGCTGTTGGTGGTGCGCCATTGTGGTCCCGTCAGGCCGGCAAGTCAAGCGGCTCATGGTTACCTGAGCGCACATAGACGGCCCATCTTGTCACGGCCAGCAGTGGGCCGAGAACGGCACTTACGGACACACTGGCATTCCACTGATGGGCGATCGGACGAGCGTCTTGCGCCGGCCTCGGAGGCCCGCCACAACGGCCCGCGGGTTCATCCTCCAGTGAGATGGAGAGTGCACGATATCTCTGAGAACACCCTCTGAGCAAGGCTGGGGCGATCTCAGGGCGAAGTGACTGCAGCAGCCGCTCTCACGGCGAGATGACCGCCACAGCACGACGCGGTGGCGCTGACGAAAGGATCGCATGATGAAGATCACGGACCTCGTTCTCATTGAGCTGACCGGGCAGTTCCCGGTTGACGAGATTCAGTCCGAAGAGCGCATCGCCAATCCCCTGGACTCATACCCCGAGTTCGGCAGCCTGGGATGGACACGGCCGGCTCACCAGCCTGGCGAGGCTGTGGAGCACAGAGACGTGTACCTAGAGGTCCGCACCGATGCGGGTGTTAGTGGCATCTTCGGGCCGGTGGATGGGCCGCACGCCATGATCCTCCGTCGGGAGATGCGCGACTTCGTCGTGGGACGCGACCCACTGGCCATCGAGACGATATGGGACCTGCTCCTGCGCAGGAACCGTCACAGTCGCAGCGGCTACTACATGATGGCCATGAGCGCGCTCGACTGCGCGCTCTGGGACCTCAAAGGCAAGGCGCTCGGTCTTCCGGTGTATCGGCTCCTCGGCGGCCCGGTCCAGGAGGAAGTCCACGCCTATGCCAGCATGCTCGGCTTCTCACTGCAGAGGGAGGCGTTGGCGACCAGGGCGCGTGAGTACAGAGACTTGGGCTACCAGGCACAGAAGTGGTTCTTCCGCTGGGGGCCCGGGGCCGGCGAAGAGGGTGCGTCACAGAACGTCGAGATGGTTCGCGTCTTGCGTGAGGCAGTAGGCGAGCAGACCGCGCTCATGTTCGACGCGTTCAACTCCTGGGACCTTCCCTACGCGATCGACGTAGGACGTCGGATCGCACCCTTCCGGCCTGCCTGGCTCGAAGAGCCCGTCCCTGTTGATCGCATCAACGCGCTTGCCACCATTCGCGAGTCCACTGGAGTGCCGGTTGCCACTGGCGAGCACGTTTACACACGCTGGCAGGTCAAGCAACTACTGGACGCCCGAGCCGTGGATGTAATGCAGGCAGATCCCGACTGGTGCGGAGGCATCAGCGAGTTGGTGAAGATAGCAGCGCTCTGCTCCACTTACGACATCCCCGTATGCCCGCATGGCCATTCGCTCCACGCGGCGGTCCACGTCGCGGCCGCCTGCCCGCGCTCGGTCCTGCCGCAGGTGGAGTTCCTGGTTCTCCATCAACGCCACAAGCAGCGCTTCATGAGGGGCTATCTCGAGCCCGCGTCGGGGAAGATCAGGCCGCCCGACACGCCCGGCCTGGGCATCGAACTCGACGCGGCGAAAGTCTCGTCGCGTCGCGAACTCATGTGAGACAGCTGCTGGCCGAAGCTGGTTGTCATGGCCAGCTTCGGTTGAGGCCGTGCCCACT
>Ga0315275_10000494_pt1 | contig 32587 bp, 52 predicted proteins | sample YL17G03_0_MG_FD_205557 | JGI IMG/M metagenome (GOLD analysis project Ga0315275, IMG submission 205557) | Sediment microbial communities from Yellowstone Lake, YNP, Wyoming, USA - YL17G03_0 | ecosystem: Environmental > Aquatic > Freshwater > Lake > Sediment | place: USA: Wyoming | collected...
GGGTGTCCAGTCTCTTACTGAAAGATGCTTCGTCTGTAAGAAGCAAAAGCCTTTTGCCGATCAAGCTGTGAGCTTCAAAACGATTTGTCTCGATCGTTTCTAGATCGCTTGTATGAGTGCCGGTAAAGCCTGCAAGAGCAATGAGAATCTGTTGCAGCGTGGACTTACCCGAACCACCAGCCCCTATTAAGTGAAGGAATTTTTCTCCCGTTGTGTAGCCCGTTAGGACTGCCCGACAGAAAGCTCGAATGATGATTACCTTGTCAGGTTCAACCGCCCAGCTAAGCCACTTTATGAACTCAGTACAAGTTGCTGTGGGATCATAAACGTAAGAAAGTTTTGTCTGAAAATATAGATCCTTTTGATTCCCAGGCGTAAATTGCTGAGTATTCGCGTTGAATACACCGTTTTTAAACGCAATTAATCCCCGTCCGGCTTGCCAAATGGAACTACGTCCACCGTTAATGGATTTAAGTAATTTGGCTTTAAGAATATGAAAAACTGAACTGACAGTGGAGGAGTTATAGCGAGGCAGAACCCCAGCCGTAATAAACGTATCCAGTGTTTTTACAATACGTCTTTTTATATGCTGTTCGTCGTTTATATACCAAACACCTTCGTCTTCGTCATAAGCAAAAAATTCATCCAGATTTGAATCAAATAAGAATTGATCGCCGTAGTTATTAACAATTACATCTGCAATATCGTTCTCAGAAAACTGTTTGTTTTTTGACTGAATTTGAATCAATTGTGCCGGTGTGGATGGGGTAGAACTAGACATAGGTGCAGTTTGTGTTGCTGAAAAAGAACTTGATGTTGAGGAAGAAGTTGATGTTGAAGTGGGATCGTCAAAACTCAGTATTGAATTAACTGGTTTGGGTTTGCTGTTAGCAATTTCTGTCCGTACATTGTCCGGACAATGTGCTTCAAAAATGTCTTTATTAGTAAACTTTATCTTTTTCCAAATAGCACAGTCTCCGTCTTCAGACACGATAGACAAAGCTGGTTGGAGGCTCTTTGGGTCTGTGATACTACTTAGGATTCGGTCAAATTTGCTGTCCAGTTCGGGGGCGTACTCGTAGATATTCTCGAACACTTGGTTCGCTATGTCAAGGGGTGCCTTCCGGACTGGCAGCCCAGCATCGTTTAGCCAGTTGCACCAACCAATAATTTCATTAAACGCTGAGGCCATAGCGAAGGATCTATCCGTCACCTCTTCGCCGTCTAGGATCCGCCGCACAGCTGCGCTGACCAAGCGGGCTAGATCGACCCCTGTGGGAGAAATCTCTGCTAAGAGAGCCTCAGACGCGGCATCCTTAGATGTATTTTCTTTAGGTAATTTTAAATAAACCTGATAAGCTTCGTCAATTTTGTTAATGGGTATGTAATTTTCAGAAGTATAAATAAGTTCTGTGCCTTTTTTAGCACCATAAAATAAATTAGGTACTTGTGTTGCACGTATATCAGATCCCGGAATTTGCGCAGATATTTGACGAGTAAACCATTGATAAAATCCGGTATCAATAATTGGTTTTTCTAAACCAAAAACTAAACGAAATCTTGGCCACTCTTCTTTATGACTCGGAGAGTAGTAAGCAAAACTTAAATAATTTTTACAAATGTCTAATTGCTGTGCTTGTTCTGCATTTAATTCTTGTTTCTGTATTTTGTTCCCTTCGCTATCTTTTCCGTCTGCTTGATTGTCAATGTCAATAATTAATAAACCAGCTTGAATACAACCAGTTTCATTTTTAGCTCGTTTTCCGTTAACAAGATGCCACGCACATAGGCCATAGCCATGCTGTACTATTTCAGCTATTTCAGCTGTACCTTGAGTTAACTTTTCCCAATTTTCATTAAAACTTTTAAAATTTCCGCCAGTAGGAATTTTGCCTGTTTTGGGGCTTACGTACTTACGTACTTCCTGATTGACACTGAAATGAAACTGCATTGCTTGCTCCTGCCCAGACATTGTGGCACACTGCCCCCAGCGTGGCCACCGGAGAAATCCTTAATTCTGTGCCTGAGCCTCATAGAATTGTTTAACTACTTCCAGCCACTGAACTTCGTGTTTTTCAACGTCGTTTTTGGAAAAAGTAAAAACTTGAACTGAGAACTCAGGTATCGCCGTAGAAACGATTATTTGCGTCTTATCAATTTTAATCCCTAAACATTTTTCAGCGGCAAGTTTATAAGCAGCAAGCTGAAGTTGAGTTTTTTTAAGTTTAAATACACCAGAAATTAGAGCCTTCTTGAGTTTATCGTCTATACCTGAGTTAGCTCTGGGAAATTTATAACTATACGGACCTGCGGATGTTTTAAAGTCACCCAGAATTGTTTCACCGTTTTGATCTATATAGATAATGTCGCAACACCCCGCATATCCGTGCCCAGTATTTTCATCGTAGTAATGTATACGTCCTACACCGTCTTCACCAGTAAAATTCGCCCATTGCGGTTGATTATACGGTTTTTCCGACCACAGAACTTTACCATTTCCAAGTAATTCTTCCAGTTTTTCAGGCATATCCGTCCAATAAGGAGCGTATTCCTTGGGAGGATGTACCTGTAAACCTCTAATCCAATTCTCAGCTGCGTTATGGATCCAGTTTCCCCTCTCAGCTGCTTTATCAGCAACTCCAGGGTTCATAATGTTCCAGTGTGCTAATTTTGCGCGAGTCTCTTCTGTTTGCGTGGCAGATAAAACACTAGTTACGGATGGTAAAGGTTTAGGAACACCAGCGCAATTGTAGTGCCTAAGTCCGTTTAAAGTTAATCGTGTTTGAGACACAAAACCGTGTCGAATTAACTAAATACTAGCGTTTATTTTTAGAATTTCATTGCAGGAAATCTAGCTGCTGTACTATCATCATCCTCGTCATCATCTTCTGAATCTTCTGCTTCATTATCTTCTTCGCCACCAATAAAAAATTCAGATTTCTGATAATCAAATTCTTTACTACGGTCACTGAGTTCTTCGTTTAAACACATACCTGCACAAAAACTTTCACTGACAATTTCAGCGCAATCTTGTGCCGAACGAATTTCTCCTTCGGGAGATATACATTCTTGAAGTAGTTGGTTCGAAACCAGCAAAGCACAAACTTTATCAAGTTTGGTGTTCATCTGAATAAGCTGTTCCAGGATTGACTTTTGGAACACTTCAAATTTTTGTGATCTTGATGTCATTATTCGAGCGGAGGAAGTGGCTCAACGCGGTCCCAATCTAAACCGAATGTCACTTGAGTGCCATCGCACCAGTTTTCCGGCTTCTGAAAGAGAAACCAACAGCTAGTTACAGAATCTTTGGTCGAACCAAGTGCCCTGAATTTCGGGCGGGGGCTCAGAACAATCATGTTCGACAATTTATTTGCCAAGAGAAAATTTCGCCTCCTAGCAACAGGTTCTATGAAAGATAAACGATCTAAAACAGCAATCCCTGAAGTAGCGACCTGCATACCATATTCAAGAATGTACTCAGTGTAATTAGATAAACCCATTGTGCTGGAAATAACCCAGTTATACTTCTTTGATTTTTCTGAAATCCACCAAACAGGATCTGTTAAATTTTCTTCTTTTTCATTACGGGTTACTGCCAGGTTATGTGAGCGCAATTGATCGCTAAGAACTCCCAACGGATCGTGCGGCACTAAAACGGAACCAGTAATAAATGAATGTTTAATTAGAGAATGTGTTACCCCTTTCGGGATACTGTAAAATTCTGACAAAGTTTTGAGGGGACTGGCTCCGTTAGAGCTTAACTGTTTTTCGAGTGTCGTCCAGTGTTTAGTGAGTATAGTTAACACATCAATTTCACCCCCGTGGCAACCATGGAGTGGGAAACCGCTGAGCAACGCTTTACTCATCAGAGGGTCATGCTCGAAGCTAAAAAACTTAGCAAAGACGAACTTTTAAAGATTTTTGATTCAGTTTATAGACAACAACAAATGCACAATCGATTGTTTACTTGTTTAGTTAAATGGTGCGTTAGTAATTCTGTAGAACTTCCCGCCTTCGATCAGCTACTAACACCCAAAATAGTTGATCACCCTGCGGAACAGAAATAAACCCCAAACGTTGTATATAACGAGATAATAAAGCTGAACGACTTGACTCAGGTTGAGTATAAATATGATGGTCTTCTGGAATTTCTTTGAGTAATTTTTTAAGTAAAACAAAAGCGGCAAGTAAATGCTGAAAAGAACCCACAGGTTGTTGCGCAACAACACGTCTAGATCTTTTATTCTTACGGCCAAAGTACCAATCGTTTGCTGCTCTTTTGGATTTGTTTACAATGATTCCCAAATTCCACACGTCGGGAGCAATCCGCTCTAAGTACAACGTAGACCAGATACCGTCAATCTTGATTCGAGCTGTTTTAAATCTCATAATTTACAAGAAAAAAAAGGCGGCTTAGTAGCCGCCCTATTGTTCCATTCCCCGTCTCCCCTTAAGGAGGTAGTGAAAGTCTACCTTAGAAATCCAGTCCTAACGACTTTGCTTGATCTTCCGTAAGCTCGACAGCTTTTTTAGGTTTTGGAGTAGAAGCTGTAGTCGGTTCATCAGCATCATCCACCACAGCAGACTTAAGAGCCTTAGCAGGAGCTGAACTCTGACCAAAAGTCCGCTCTTGCGATGGTGGTCGAGATGCGGCAAACTGCGCTTTAATCTCCGTGTGATCTGAGCCAAGTGAAAGCTCAACCAAATCCGATCCAGGAATGTGAGATTTGAGTGCGGCAGCGATGAGCCCAGGTCCTTGATTCGAAATCCAATCATCGATGTCATTGATTAATTTAGTTTCTTCGTCTGTAGCAACAGGACGATCAGAGAATTCAAGAGCATTAAAGTTAATCTTTGCTCCATCAGCACCAGTTACAGGATCGCGTTCATTGAAACTTCGAGTTACAAACTTAGTAGCTGTAACAACTGAAGCACAGTTAATCCTGTTGTTGTAAAGAGTTTGAAAATAACCAATAAAATTTTTCTGAGAGGATTTGCCAGAAATCATAGAAGTAGTCACACATCGAGGAGGAAGCAACCTGTGGTTAGGGCTGACACCGATGTAAGCAATGCGGAGAAATTCTTCTTGATTACGCATTCCAAGGTTGCCAAAATACGGGCTAAACCCCAAAAGCACAAATTCAATTGGAATACCATTGTCATTTCGATCTACGATCGCGCTGTCAGAATCAACATCAGATTTCCAACGACGAGCCTGTAGATCAATTCTTAAAGTATGTGGGGGAACATTACAAAGAATTTCGTCTTCAGAAAATTGACCAGCGATGAACACCATAGTTAGTACCTAGATCAGAGAGAGAAATCAATAGAACCGAGAGCAGCTGCAGCAACTTTACCTTTTTCAGGATCAGCAGCTTTTTTAGGTGCAGTTTTGTTGGATTTGGGCAAGTACAGAATCTTGTCCACGTTGTAGTTTAAATAAAATTTGTCGTCTTTTTCACTTGTTGAAACTTTTCCAACAGCAATGGTTGGAGTTCCCGGTGCAAGGTCTGACAATTGTTTTGAGAGTTCACCCCAAGCTGTCAGTTTGAACCATGCAGTTTCTGAGCTTTCTGTTTGCCACGCAAGCGAGCGATTCGTCACCGTGGTATCACTTAGCTCAACTTCCTCAGATTTAGGCCCAAGTCCTCCTGTAGCCATAAACAAATTAATGGCCAGCAAGTCACTGAAGTTATCTGAAGTAACAACCAGAATAGGCTGCATCTGTAAGACACCATCCGGTGTTGGTCGGGTTGGTCCGAGTGCTAGGACAGTTTGTTCAAGTTTTAAATCTTTTATAAGGCCACCGACATAGTGTCCTTTTTGCTGTAGCAGTTGCACTTTTGTTGCAACACGCTTGTCACTAGACGGAAGAGATTCCGTCAGCACATTTAAAACCCCTTGATCGTCCTCTTGTGCTTCAGCTGTTACTCGTAAACCCAGAAGAAAAACGTTCATTTTTTAGTTTCCTGTAAATCGTTGAACGGTGTACGTTAAGTGCGTCGGCTATCTGGTTTATGCCAGTGCCTTGGCTTCGGTAGGCTAGTAGCAATTTGGTGTCACCGCAAGAGAGTTTTGAGTTTTTTCCAAATAAATACGCAAAGTGATATGGGTTTATACAACATGTACAATTGCACGTAAGTTTTACATTTGAGTCAGTTGGAATATCTAAGTAACGAAGAATTAAATTTTTTAGAAATAACCGTCTACCAAATATATAAACACAAGGAGCTTTATTACTGAATTTACCTCCCCACTCTGTGCATGTGTTGTATGTAAATAAGTTAAAAGCTAATTTTTCAAATAACTCTGAGAGTGGGGATACTTTTTGTTTTTCGTAACCTAGTTCATAGCTAGAAGCATTTATGCTTCGAGAAATATCTGTTGCTTGAGCCTGAGCGTGGTTACTGTCGTAAGCTTTTATAGAAATTTTTAAGTGTTTTGATTCTTCTCTTAAAATTAACCTATACGAATCAGTACACGTCGTTGCTGGTAAAGTCATGGGCTCCTTCGGGAGCTAATTTTTTTGCTGCGGCAAGTATATCATCCTTTGTGTAGATTGCATTATGCACATCTAAATACCCTGAGTCCATTCCGACTATATAGCTATCGCAATCAAATTTAAAAACATCGTAAAGTACATACCGATACGTACCTCTGTCTTTTAAATCTCCTTTATATATTTTGTTTGTAACTACAAAAAAAGCTTTTAATTTATCTTCGTAAGATAACTTTTCCCACCAATCGTTTGCCTCACTTTCGTAAGCTGCGAACGTCATTTGTAATTAAACTCAATAACCTCGACCACTCGCACCAATGGTCGCAAGATCTTGTTTAATCTGGTCTATAGATTTTCCAGTACCTTGCCAGTTAGAGATTTCTTGCGCATTAGGCTGTCTCCCAAGAGAAGCTTGGTAAGAATCTTTAATTGACTGAGTGCCAGATAAAGAGTATGCACTATTTGCTAAACCTTGTTGAATTTCAGGCAAGGACTTACCCGTACCCACCCAATTTTGAACTTCCTGTTGCTGTGGTGCACGCCCTAAGAAGGTTTGGTAGGAGCTTTTTATACCCTCGGTCTTGGGGTCAGCCAAAGCAGGTTTAGGCGCTTCAACAGGTTGTTTCGGCGCAAGCGAAGCTAATATTGCGGATAACTGAGATGAATAGTCAGGTCCAGCAGGAGCAGGAGCGGGGCTAGAAGCAGGAGCTGAAGGAGGAGTAGGAGCAGGTGTTAGAACAGCAGCCCCACCGGGTGACGTGAAGGTAGCTTGTTGTCCGCCTTGACCAGAAGATGCTCCTAAACGGCCACCTCGTGAACCTTTATTGATCCCAGCAGAGAGTTTTAATTCTGGAAAATAACCGGACAGCACAGATTCTGACTCTTCCTGATTGTCCTCCTGTGGGGTAAAACCAAAAAAATTACCCGCGAACCGACGACCTGATGGCATTTTTAAAAATAGTCCCGTGTGTTTAGTTTAGCAAGACTATTTACTTTCGATAAAAAACCGCCTCAAGTAATGCCCTTGTTTCAGTACCATATTTAAAGTATTTTGTTTCATACGAGCTTCCTCATATGTTTTAAATAACATAGCGTTTTCCTTTGTATCAGAGTACTCTGCTACTTTATTTTCTTTTAAAACAGATTTAACAAATTTACCTGATGGGCTGAGAATAACCCACGTTTCCCGGAACCGTAAGCTGGTCGCGTCGGCCATTTCGGTTTCCGTGTACAGTTTACAAACTTTGAGTATTTTAGATTGAAATTTTAATTTGAGTGATTGTTGATTTTTTTTAATATTTAAATCAATTTTATTTGTGCGCTTTAATTGCCTTGCAAAGTTTGCTGCTTTAAGCGGCGAATCAAATGATTCGTCCGTAAGGTAGAGACTTTCTTGCCCCACAATAACCCCGTGGTAAGCACTGTTTAATTTCACGGTGCACACTTCTTTGTCTGGATTTACTTTAAGTTTTACTAAGCTCATCAAATTTTTAAAAACTGATTAAATTATATGCCTTAATTATTTGTTTTGGGATTTAAATTTCATTATTTAGCAGCCCACGAAAAACCAGCACTAGCGTCTGCTTCGGCTGGTACCGTTTTTAAAACAATTTCTGCTGCTTTTATCATCGCATCTTCCAGAATATGTTTGTATTTTTCAGCAAGTTCTTCCTTTACTTCCAGGACCAGTTCATCGTGTACGCAAGCGATTAAATAAGCATCCTCATTTAAATAATCCGCGATTTTTGCTATAGCAATTTTTAAAATGTCTGCTCCCGAACCTTGGATTAATGTGTTCGCACTACACATCATTGTTGCGTCGTCGTAACTCAGTAATCTGCGCCGTCCGCAAGCGGTTCTGGTGTAGGCCCAGCCGTCGGCAACTAAAGCATTGCGTTCCTGGTGCCAAGAACGCAAGCGTGGATAAGCCGCATGAAAAGCAGTATGGGCAACTTTAGCTTCAGATAAAGTTATCATTTTTCCGCTTTGAGCTGCGTATGTTTTATATTTTCTAAAACCCATACCGTATAACAAAGCAAAGTTCAAAGTTTTACCGTCTTGCCGTTCTTCTTTTGTAACGTCATTAATGTCTTTTTTATAAATCAAACTTGCGGTTAATGTGTGCAAGTCAATTTTGTTAATAAAAGCCGCTTTCATCTGAGGGATATTGATTAACTCCGCACCTAGTCGAAGTTCAATTTGAGCCCAGTCACATATGACTAGTTTGAACCCAGGCGTGGCAATAAAACACTCACGAAAGTCTTTTGACCGGGGAATCTGCTGTATGTTGACCCCAAAAACTGTTTTTTGTTTGGTTTTAGCAACCTTTGGGGAGCCGCTGCTGGTAAAACGCCCTGAATTTGCTCCGAATTGGTTGTAACCGGAATGAATGCGTTGTGAAATCGGGTTAATGTTGTCAATCAGTTTATTTACATGCTCTAATCGCGTTTCAACCTTGGCTCGTTCGCGATACAAACGTAACGTTTGATCGTCACTGTCAAATTCTGATAAAGCAACTTGATTCAGCGTGGGTTTATTTGTGACACCATCAAGCGGTAGTGCAATCCCACAGGATGTGAAAGTGGAAACAATCTGAGCAGTCGATCCAGGATTAAATTCTTTTTTAGCTTTTTTACCTACGGCAATTCTGCCTTCAGGATCTCTTGGAAGTTTCCTATCATCAGGTAGACGCGCATCTAAATCTTCGACAAACTGTAAGGTTCGTTTCTCAAGGTCTTCAGCTGTTTTTACTTTTAAAGTTTTTAATTTTTCCAAATCAATATTAAAACCTCGCCGGCACATTAAAGATACGGGTCTTATACACCTACTTTCTATCGAATACAGCTCTAGCAAACCTTCTTCTTTTAATTCTTCAAACTGTTGTTTAGCAATAATCGGAAGAATTTTTACGTCTTTTGCGGCGTAAATTAACTGTTCTTCAAGTAATGGGTCAGCACTCCAATCTGAAACCTGTTGTTCTTTGTCAAGTTCTAAACTCAGTCGGCGTGCAGCTACAGCTTTCAGGCCGCAGGAGACATCAGCAAAATAAGGTTTCTTTGTCTGCGGAGCTATGCGTTTCTCTTTAAACCCAGCACGCAGCACACGTTCAGCAATGTAAGTACAGAAAATTTTATTCTTAAAATCACAGTTTATAGAGTGTAAAAACTGCAAATCAAAATTTGCGTTATGTGCAATCAGCGTGGATCTAGATTCAATGTAACGACATAGTTCGGTAGTATCAATTTTAAAAACATCAAAAACATAAACAGGATCATCTATATCTTCAACTAAAGCAGAACAAATCTGAATAAGGCGTACTTTTGCTATCCAACTGTCTAATCCAGTTGTTTCTGTATCTAGAACAATCTTCTCGTATTTAAGTAAAACAGGTAATACTTCTGCACACTTTTTATCGGAGTCAACAAAAATTAAGTTCATTTTAAGGATAAAAAAATGTGCGTCACCTTTCGATGACGCACTCTACTCTGTTTTAGCTCAGATGGATCAGCTTGCGCGATCCAGTTGGTGGGAGAATTGCTGCGTGATGTAGTGCTCCATATCGCCCCAGTGACCGCACAGCTCACGACCTTTGGCCGTCAACCGCACTTTGTAGTACATGCGCTTCATCTTCGAGATCGACTTGGAAACGACTCTCTCTTTATCCGTGCAGCCCGTTGAGTGCATTTGACGCTGCTCAACCAGACCTTCTTTCGTACAGAAGACCAAGCCTTCCCTGAGGCTGAGGTAGATCGGCGACACGTGGAAAGTCATCCGACGGGGAACACCCGCACTTTGATTAAGAGTCGTAAGCTTACCGTTCTCCATCGCAAGCCCACGAAAGAATCGAGAATTGCGTGAAATAGTAGGCATAACCCACATGCTGTTAGCAAAAGTCAAAGCTGTTTCACGAAGAGTAATCCACTCTTTATCGCTAGCAGCTTTCAGGATCATCGCAGCTCCTACAAAAGGATATGCCGTGGACTGAACCATCTTGTCAATAAGCTCAACCACATCATGGTTTTTATGGACTGGAGTAACCCGCACCGATTTCGGGGAAATTACTTTATGTAGCTGAGGGAGTTGCTGCTTTTGATCGACTGACACCTTCCAAGCTAAGGAAGCCAAAGCTTGATTGTTGTTCTCAACAGCAAGTTCAAATAGCTTTTTGCTGTCTACGGTATTGAAATCCAAAAGATTGGACAATTCAATATTCAGGGGCTTTTTGCTGGCACCCCTCGTCGCCGTCATCAAAGCAGCAGCTTCGTTCTGGTCGATTGGGGTACCCTTAAGGCAGAATTGAAAGTTCATGTCAGAAAGAAATGACCAACTCAAGATAGAAAGGACTTTGTACGAAAAGCAAGTAGGCAAGCAGTTTCTTAATCTTTCTATGCTACAGCTTACTATATAGTATGTAAGGCATGGAAAATTTCTTCAATATTGCTACACCAGTCATGTATTTCCTCTCGAACGGAATTACTAACGTCAGTAATATCAGCGGGTGAAAGCACAATTGCATTCTTTAACTGAACTATATTTGCTGAACCAAATAATTGTTCAAAATGAAGACCTGCAAATATAGATACGTCATAGGAACAGTCATCATCTCCTTCTGAAATTGCATCTTTTTTAGGTTTTTTATAAATGCTAAACAAGAGTAACTTAGGATGGTAATCCAATAAACAATCTAGATACAAAGTTTCTGGTTTAGATTCGTATTCAGGGCTATTAAGCGATCCTAAAAGACAATTGAATATCCACTTACCTAAAACTTCATAATTTATATTTTGCGGATCATATTTATATCTGAGTTGGGCAACAGTTTCAGCACATTCAAGTCTCGTTAACTGACTCACTTGAGTTTTTCGAGCATGTGCTTAGAGTGTTCGTCTCCAATTTTAACCCACCGTGGCTGCCCATTAATCCTGCCCTGACAAAGGTGAAGTGTATTAGAACTTGTATCAAAAAACAAATCTCCAAATTTAGGATCTTTATCACTAAGGGTATTTAAACTACCAATTTTAACTTTTTGACGCAAAGAATACTCTTCGTATATCTTTAAAATTTCTTGCTGGGGATCCATGTGCCGATGATGTCGAAGAGTAAGATCAAGTAACTGTATTACCGACTAGCGTAAGCACCTCTGTATGACATCAACTGTATCATTTTGATTCTTTAAGTTTACAGAGTAAAGTTCATCACTGAACATTTTACAAACAGCAGGCGTTGTAGAGTTCACACAAATTGTGCTCCACTGCATTCCAATAGTTTGTTTGAACTTGTTTAAACGATTAATAAAATTATCATGTACTTCACTGTGTCCATCAGTAATCATCAAAACATCTGCTCTCTCTTTAATATTAGCTTTATCTAGAGCGTGGGCAAGCACCGCGTTAAAGCTAGTGCCTCCACCTAGTGTCCAGGTGCCAACAAAGTCGAGTAGTTCTAAATTATTATTCCGGTCAGCACTAAGCGTGACTGAACCTTCAATTCGTGTATCGAATAAGTAGATTTGAACACTACGTTTCTCTTTAAGAGCTTGCTCAGCAATAACAAAAGCAATAGCTTTACTCCAAATTTCAGGCTCTCCTCCCATAGAACCAGATACATCGATGTACATAACTATCGGTCCTTTACCAATGTCCTTACGGTGTGCTGTGAAATCTTTTGTTAAAAGAGTTTTCTGAGAATATTTGAGGGCAAAGAGCGCACGACCTTGCTCAGTGCCAGCTAATGCAATTTCACTAGAGAAAGCTTTAGGGACATCATCACTAAATTTTGCCCCCGTAATAGATTCGTATTTATCTGTAATTTTTCTTGCTCGTTTCCGTTCTTGCCAAATACGGCGAAGAGCACCTAATTTTTTAATTAATTGTTGAAGTTGTTTGTTATAACTTAAACTCTTCGCTAGATCTTTCTTTTCCTGTAGGTCTAGTGAGTGTGAGCCTGCACCCGCTTGGCTACCATGAAGTGCTTCAACAGCATCATTTGTTTCCTGACAATTTTCAAGAGCCTTATCAATAATTTTATGTGACTGACTTTGAATTTTATCCCTCGCTTTTTCTACCGCATCGGATATATCTTGAGCCAGAGCTTTTCCTTCTCTCCGTAGTTTCTCTGCTTCCGCCCTATCACCCTTTGCTTGAGCTTCTTGGAACTGTTCCCGTAGCTCTCTTAGTTTTTTACCAGCGTCAGTTAAGAGCTGTACGTCAAATTGACCTTGCTCAATAGCTTCAGTAATAACTTTTGAGAGTTCGTTGAGAATATTAACGGCATTATTACCCGCATTAAACTGGTCACCGATGCTCCTATGAAGCAGGGTTGGCCACGCAGCCGCTTGACTTAAGTCTCCCATGATCGCATACCAGATACTGTTCTCCGGTTTAAACCCGCGTGGCACTGCCTTGGTATCCCCGTCACACATCTTTCTAAAATAATCTTCGTAGTCATCTTCAGTTACTAACCAATTAACATTGTCACCGTTATATAATCTTTCAAATAATTCTTTGCCAAAACGAGATAACTGTTTGATGTTATAGGAATCAATCAAATAAGTTACTGAGGGACGTGCATCCCTAATAAAGTCTTCCCACAAAAAATCGGCTAAAGCTGAGCATGAAAGAGTCAGAGGTTCGTTAGCAATTAAACGAATAATCTCGGAGTGCGTTGTGAGGTTCATTTGATTACTCTTTACTAAAGTCACTAATAGCCCGTGTAAGTGTATTGCAGTTGTTTTGTAAATTTTGCTGAAGTTTCACACCTTTAGATCTAGTAGTAATTGACATGCGGAATCGAGTTCCATCAAGTATCTCACCAACTTTATCTCGTACAGTTGTCATATCTCTATGGTATTTCTTCAATAGAGTAACAAACTCATTTAACTCTCCCAATCCTTTTGCCTGGAATTTATGTTGCAGATTTGTATATTCAGCCACTATTCCAGCTGCTGCCCGCTTAGCGTCACTGAAAACATGATCCGCCGTGGGAACTTCCTGATCTAACACTTCCAAGATTACCTCCTGATCTTCTTTAGTTTGGTAAACAATATGTATCAAACTGTTGTGCATATGTTCTGGATAAAGCTTATCGTCACCCTGCACTATTGCCCAAGCTTTTAGAAACTTAAGCACTTGTACGCGGCGACGATCACTAATAAAAATGTTGCGGTTAGCAAGCATTTCCCAGACACTACTGAACCGATCAAGAAACTCTTCTGAAATTTCAATTGTTTGAGCAGATTCTTGTAGATCTTGTAACTCAGCAAGTGTAATATGCTCCCCAACTTGCGGTCGTTCGTTACAACCTAGTGCCCATTCATCTAGCTTTCGTTTAGATACAGGTTTACGGAGAAGATCAACCGTGGGGCGGAATAGAAATCTATCGGCAAATGCCTGTAGAGATTCCTCATCGGGCCAACTGTTTGTAGCAGAAATAATGGACTGAATTGGGGTTTGAACTAAGTCTTTGCCGTTATTGAATGTACGTTCATTCAGCAAAGTTAGTAGTGAATTTAAGATTGCCGAACTTCCTCTAAAGAGTTCATCCAAAAATCCAATGTGGCTGCTAGGTAAGTAACCGTCTATGTCGCGTGTGTATTCATCTTTGAGAAGTTTAGTTACAGCAACAGGACCAAATACTTCAGACGGATCTGTTGTTGGAGTCAGTAAATAACCGAAGTAATTTGCTCCGACAATTCCTTTACAGATACTTCTAACAAGATCTGATTTACCTGTTCCAGGAACACCCAACAAGAACGCATTTTGCTTGCTTAGAAGTGTTGCTAAAAGACCATCGATAATGTGCTCACGTTCAAGAGCAGAGTTATTAAGTGCTCCTCGAAAATTTTGAAGCTTGGTGAATAAAGTGTCTTTCATTTTTAGGAAGGATTAAGTGTTTAGACAAACCGCAATCGGCCTTGGGAAAGGCACATACTTAGCCACAATCCAGCATTGCTCGACCAGCAGATCGTTTATTTCCGCAAGTCGATAAGCTGCATTATCAAAATCAACAAAAGTTACAGCGTCTAAAATGTCATCTGTGTAACGTTCAATGTCTGCTAAAAAACCTTTGTTTGATTCAATTGCATAGAGTAGGCGTTCCATTAAAAGTCAACCTCTGAATCTGTTGTCAGTTCAAACTCTTCAGTTTCGCTTTCAACAATTGTTGAAATAAGATCATCTAGATTCTCACCAGCGACACCAATAAACTCTTTACGTTGATTGATAAGTTTGTTCAGTTGTTTGGATCGTTGGGCATAAATATCCAACTCTAAGTTTGCATTTTTAATCAGTAAATTGAGCGCACTTGCATTCTCGGTTGTTTTAATCCGTTCACATAGAGTCTTATAGTTGTTTGAGAGTGAAAGTGATTGCTTCAAAGTTTCTAGTCCTTTAGAACTATCCCTTTGATCACAAATTGTTTCCAACTCTGACCGAATTAAATCTTGAACCTCGTGGAAGTCATCAGCACCTTTATTCCTCGTAACTCGTTCAGTTGATTGGATATCCACTCCGGCTTGAAGTAAGCGATCAGCGAGCGAAGTTAGATTGTCAAACCCCTGAACACTGTCGCTAATTAACTTCAGTTTCTGCGCAGTGATCTGCCAGCTCCCTCGTTTCTTGTCTCCACCCGTTTGTTGGCGGCCAACCTTAGTCGATGAACGAGCATCCAAATCATCTAGCAGCTCAGCACTAATCATCAAAGCTTTATCAGCTGCATTGTTGCGAGCTGCTTCCAGCACTTGCTGTGTGTTGATTTGATTTTCATAAGCAATCAGAGAATCGATGTCACCCTCTACTGGTTTCTCTACTCTCTCCATCGAAGCAGGCAATGGTCCTAGAACTGAGACACGAATTGGAGTCTTATATTCTTCCTTTGTAGGGAAGAATTTCATGTAGGCACTGAAGGCCAATTTAAATTCATCTGAATCAGCAAACAATGGCTTCAGAATTCCCTCAGCAGTTTCTTGCCAAGAGTTATATTCCGATTCCCACAAGTCTTTCAGTCGATCGTTAGCTTCAGTTGCACTGTCTCTAATCTGTTTAATCAGTGTTTTAGCAGAATAAAAGTAGGAAGCAGTGACAAAGTGAGCGTCACCATAATGAATGCAATAGCTGTCATACAGTTCACGCTGCATAATGCGAAGCGAATCAAGCTCTGCTTTAAGTGCATTTGAAAGATTGGGACGCAGGCTGACCGTGTTATTCCGTTGCAGGGTTTCGATTACTGAAACTGGAAGTTTTAGATCATCGAATTTGATTTGTACGCTTTGACGTACATCCGCAGAGATTGAACAGGACAGAAGATAGTGTGAAGTCATTTGAAGTAGTTAAAAACAAAGTGATGGAAGCTTGCTTCGCGGCGGTAAGCCCAAGCAACTATACCTTATTGAATGCAGTACAGCAAGTAAACTGGGACTATTCTATTTACGCAGCCTGGTAAAAGCTAATACAATTTTCTCTACAGTTTCATCACAGTCACCTGCGATCACCAGTTCTTCCGCAGTATTTTTGAGTCGTGTTTTAGCAAGTTTCAGTTTCTTTTCTAGCAGCTCTACTTCATTGAGTAGTTTCTCCAATTTCACGTGCGGCGTTGGTTTACGTGTGATCCTTACGACAATGTTTGTGTTGTACATAGGAAACTTGAAACGGCTTTCTTCTCCGGAAAAGACGGAAAGGTCCAGCCCTTGTGTTGATGCAATAGTTACATCGCGCAACAAATTGTCTTTAGTTGCTTCGTACACCACTCCAAAGGATTGATTTAACTCCGTTAGAGCTGTGTCGCATTCATCGTAAGCCTCTGCCGCCGTGGCAGCTAGCGCCACAAGCTCTGTTGTTTTGATGGCCATGGGGTTTTGATTTGGATGTGAGCGCACCACGTTAAAGGCTCTGTGCCGCCTGTGCTTACTATAGCACTATACAGGCTCTGTATCTGTGTGTAAATCGGAACCGAGGAAATCAAACCCTACTCGCGTTGCGCGTTGCGCAATACGCAACGGATATAGTCAACGTTTAGGGTAAACCGCCAATTTATAATTCTGTATAGCAGAATTTTCCGCTATAACTTTGGATTTAGCCTCCTCTGGAGTGCAGGCTTCGATCGTTTGGTAATAGGCCCAGCCAGTTTTTGGCTTTTTCATGAAAACATCAAATTGTTTAGCCAATGTCGTTAATGAAGTTGAAAACACGGGATTTGAGAAAACCAAGCAACCTTACTAAGTGTACCGTACCACCTGTGGAAATACCGCAGCACAGTGTTAGTTTTGCTCCTGTGTAACCACAGGTGTATACAGTAATTTAATAAGGTAGCTTGGCAAACCTGTCTTATATATAAATCTTTTATAGTCCCCAATTACTTAACGTAATTTTCCTCCCGTTTCCTATAGCTATAGAACTAATAGAAGGTTTGTTGCCTCCTATCATCTTCTATTTGTTCAATTTGCATGTCTAAGACGGCGCCATCGTATGCCATCGCAAAGCCAGTAGCAAATCCACTAGCAAAGACGTGAGCTTTTCGATTTTCAGTGAAGTTTCTATGTGTTTCCATATGTAGTTCATCACCGTCATTTGATTGAATCTGTACTTTAATCTTGTAGTAGTTCATTTGTTGTGTGCGTTAGGTGATTCGGGCCTTGCGAAGCAAGTAGTAATTTAGGACTCCATTTGAATAAACGCTACCTGACACATACCGCGTGGGATTAATTTTATATATTCCCCACAGTCTTCTCGGTCACACCGTATACCGTTCCAACCAATCTCTTTCTTAGCTCTACGTACTGCTGTCTTGTCAGTAGCTTCGATGCAGTACTTGTTAACCCAGCTGTAGTTTGCTTCGCCACCAAATGTATCGGTGACTTCGATGAAGTAGTAGTTCATTGTGTTAGTTAAAGATTTGATGTTGAGCGTTGGGGTAAATCATCCACCGTTCAAAGGCACGGTCGATCGTGAGAATGTTACGTCGTTCTAGTGATGTAGCTATTCTCCGCGATAACGCATCTGTATCTATTGAAAATGCTTTGCAGTATGTATGTTCATACAAAGGTAAATTGCGGCGAATGAAATTAACCATCTGCCGTTGCAGATAACCCAAAGGTCGATCGTTCATTGTGTTTGTAGGAAACTGTGTGATGTTTTACTTGTACGGTTACTTGTACGGTTACTTGTACGGTTACTTGTACGGTTACTTGTACGGTTACTTGTACGGTTACTTGTACAAGACGATTGTTAGTCAGGCGTGGGGGAATAGATGGTCGAGAAACAAACAAGCAAAACCAAGTACAAGAAAAATTGCACTTGCTGCGAGTGTAGTAGTAGAACAGGAGAGCACAATAAACATAACAAACAAGCTCAAAAATAGGTTGAGCTTAGTCTGGGCTTTCATGTGAGTCATTGAGATTTAGTGCAGGGTTCGTTAACCAGATCAAACAATTGTTGTGCAGCTTGCCCAACTTTAGATTGTTGCCCGTGCGTTTGAAATACATACAGACACAGAGAGTTACCGGCTAATTTATGCCGTACTTCCCAATCATCAGAGTTAAACCCTGATATATTGTATCTAATAGCAGCCAGCAGTGAATCGGGCGGTATAAGATCTAGAACAGCCTCCGTGGTATGAGGTACATAATTAGTGTTCATCGTGCTTACTTACTAAACGGTATTCGGCGTTAAGTTCATCAATAATCTCGTCAATTTCATTCATAGAGGGATTGTCTGATGTGATGCGGTCAATTATCTGCTCGGCAAGTTGGTATGTATCCAAAGGATCATCACAGTTTTGCCATGTAACTGTTAGGTAGTCCACAACATTAGTGAAGTCAATCATTGGATTCCTCCGTTGTTTATGTACTGCTTACATTCATACACTGTTGCGTATGATTTGATGACTTTGCTAACACCTACAGTGCCATCAGCAACTTGTAACGGTATATATTTGCGTACATGGTAGATCTTAGCTCGCGGCGTGGATTCTGTCGGTTCACAGATCTCACCCACAAGTTCATCACCTAGATAAACAAGCTCGCGGTACCAACTAACTGTGTTGGGATAATGTGCAGTCTTGTAAATGTAGTCTAGTTCAGTGTTAATCATGATGTTAGTTGATTGTGTTAGTTAAAGTTTGCAGTCTCTTGGCTGCGTGAGTAGATAGAGATTCCATGGAATCTACCATCTGCTTTCATGTCATCAGCTGCCTGATTTGCATCCTCGTATGTATCAAACCATTCGAGTGCATACGTTGTGCCTACATCTGTAATAAAACGAGCAGCATAGACTGACCAACGTTTGCCACGACCATCGTGGCGACGAAATGTGTATTTCATGGTGTTAGTAATAGAAGCGACGGGTTTCGTGATATTCAGTCCAGTTGGGGTTGCAAGCATCGGCGCCTACTTTATCTGGCAAACATGGGCGCTCATCGTCACAGTAGATGTAGCCAAATCCGTTGTAGTTACCAGTTTTAAGTAGCACTTGATCTAGTGCATTTGCCAGCCCACGTTTATGCTCTGGCGTTAAATGGTCCGATGTGAGTCGTTCATTGACCCAATCTCTTAGGTAGGCAACACTAATTGTTTTGCGTTTGGTCATGATGTTAAAGAGAATGTGTGTACACTAAAGTAAACTGTGCGGCGGCCCGCGTTAGCGGTTTGCCCATGACTTACATGCACGGATTGATACATAATGGAACGCACTTTGGTCGGAAATGTTATATTCCCTGACCATTTTGTATGCCTCCCTACTATCATCAATCTCGTCAATAGTTTCGACCTTGCCACCCTCGCGGCGTTGAATGTAGTAAGCCATTTGATTAACCTCGTACGAAACAATGACGGCTGTTAGATTCAATCTCCCAATCAGTTTCTTCTATTGCAGTTGCATACCATGTATGGTTCTTCTGATAAATACCAGCGCCACATAGCTCGCGCAGTATTACATTGAGTCGCGACTTAGTTGTAGGTGTCTGCCAACCACAATCGCAGACAGTTACATCCGTGGGAGTAATCATTGCGATCGCATTGTTATGCAGATACACTGTGATCCTGTCGATAACTCTATCGCTGTGTACAAATTGTGTACACTGAACGCTAGTATTGCTTAGCCGCCAATCTTTGTGATTGCGGATTGCATCCAGCATTTGCTGTTCGATCGCTCGCATGATGTGATGTAGGTATAGAACAAAGCCCCACACATTTAAGTGCAGGGCAATAGGAACGCTAGGGATTCGATCCCCCGCTCACACTAAGCGTTCCCGTTAGTTATATGTATTAGCAGAAGTATGTGCCGACTATAACTTCACCATACGCACTATCGTGAAACTTAATACACACCCCACTAAAGAAACTATCTGATGCGTAACCATCCCAGCCAGATAGATCGTGACTAGCATTAGATTCTGTGCGCATGAAGTCACCCATAGAATAGAAGTAACCGCGATACTGTATGAAGTCAGTTACCTCAAACTCCTCGTCAGTTAGATAGTCAAACTGCTCACGCAGTTTCTTAGCCTTAGCCTCGCCGACAAACATGTCAGCTAACATGCCACAGAATGTTTCACGTGGCACGTTGTTAGTCTTGATTGTGAGGGACATGATGTTAAAGAGTGAGTGAGTTAGTTAGTTAAAACAATTAAGAAGGATACGCAGACAGTGTGCGCCGCAGTTCATAATAGAGCTTCGTTGTGATGTCTGTGCGCTCTGCATTGTATGCAGCGTCCCGCCATACATTAGGTACAGCGTGATGGCCAGAGTAGCCTTCATCCCACGCAGCAACACGTTGATTGTCATCAACTAAAACATAAAGCCGGCGAGGATTACCGTTGTAATCGTTAGCGGCGCAGAGATGTTGAAAGTACATTGTGTTCATAACATTCGCCAGCAATAGAGCTGGTAGCTAACAACGAGTGAGGGTGAATCCCTCGGGCTGAGTTAGTTAAACTCAGCAGGAGAGAATCTATAATCTCATGATCATCTATGATCTAATGTGATCCTTAATTGATCTTGCCTGCTGACAAGTTACAGCAGATCTGCAACCGCTCAGAGTAAACTTGTCCGGGGAAACTTAAAACAAATTGCCAGGCATGTAGTTAGTTACAGTGCACAGAATGAATCACTGGCTGATAATTAATCCCGCCATCGCACGGAAGCGCCGTGGTGAGGGACTAGTGTCCAGTGGCCAGCGTATCTGCATTAGGAGCAGGTACTCTGGACAAAGAATCTGCGGTAACTGTAACTAACTACAACCGGACAAGGGTTGTATTTAGCTGCAACCTGACGAGGGTTGCTAACATTTAGCGTCGCTACTTTGCCTTAGTTAAAGACAAGATGCCCGCTGACATACAGTGCAGGGTGTTTATCCCTAGGGCCTACTTACGTTCGGCAACATTGCCCACACTGTATGGGAGATTATATATAACTAAGGGCAGTACATTTCATACTAACCTCGCAGTGTTCTTACTACACTTGCCCTTAGTTAAGTTGTCAAGGTTCGCAAACCTAGAGCCTTACCATTCCCGCCGCTCACGTTGGGGCACACCATGCCTGCCATTCCCTACAATTCGGGGAGGTTCTCCCTACCATCAGGGACAGGCGCGGGGCCCGTTCGGCCGTCGCGGGTTGGTTCGGTTGTCTAGTTTCGGCCGGGGCTCTCGCCTCCGACTCCCTAAAGGTAAGGGGTAGGCGGTTCGCCCGTCAACCCCTCAAGCCATCAGCTCTCCTTATGGTTTGGCATGGAGCGCAGGCAACGCATCCAGAAATGGAACCGCGCCCGCCAGCGCACGCGTAGATACCATAGGCTCGGCCGCTTTGTCAAGCAATCTTAAAAAGTTGTAACGTGCCTCACTAAATGTAAAACTACATGAAACTAAATGTTTGCCTGTGGAAAAACGTGATAGCTATTTGATATAACTAACTCCTGGGCTATGTATAGCTCACTACTGGCCGCAATCTGCCCGCAAAACGGCCTTTTTTTTATATATGGGCTTTGATCGACGGGGTGGGCGAGAACACTTTCATAATCTTGCTGGCAAAGTGGGGTGAAACCTCCTGTATGTTAATAAACTGACATTTTCCACGCGGACCCCGAAATCCGGTTTCATCGCCCGAAACGACTCAAAAACTGAGTTTTACCACCCCAGAACGGGGTAGGATGCCTTTTTTAAAATTTTTTTCCCGCGTGGGGGACCTAAAAATTTTTTTCCGTTCGCGCTGTTCGAGTAGAATAATTCGAGGTCAAGACTGCTTTTTAGACTCAAAGTGGATCCTTCAGCGCTTTTGAACGACGTACTGCAGTACAACCAGGGTAATTTGTTTACCCGAGCAGGAAATCCTCAAAATTTTTCGGGTCGGCGCCAACCCTTTATTGCCTCTGACCCGGTTCCTGCAAACGTCGCCGCTGAAATCGAGGCTTTGAGCCAAGCAGTTACTCGAACTCCGGGGCAGTTAGATCTCCCTTTGTATCCACCCGAGATAACTCCTACTCCTGCAAACGCAGAATATTTCCAAGGTAATCTTTTTACACGAGCCGGGAACCCTCAAAATTTCCGCAGGGGACAACCCTTTATAGCTTTTGACCCTGTTGTACCTAATCCAACCGTTGTTGAAGAAATCAACGCTTTAGCTTCCCGCGTGGCTCCAGGCCAGTTAAGTATCCCAGGGTTACAAATAGGGAATAATCCTTATCGCCCTGGTGCAACTATTCGGGCTACCGGACCTGGAATGGCTGATATTCCTGAACTACACCGTTTTACTGAATACGCTCCCGAACGGCAAGCTTTGAATTTGTTAAATAGTTTTATTGCCCAGCAGGGTAGCCGGCGAATTCCTGCGGCTGTTGTTGAAGATGTTGCTCGGGTAGCTGCACCTGCTGCTGCAGTTGGCGCTAGTGCAGTGTTGAGCCGAGCTATTCCTGTTGTTGCACGGATGGGCGCACCTGGCGCTGCTGCTGGATTAGGACTTGCTGCAGGTATCGCCGCCAGTAAAGTCCTTGCTGATTCTGGCGCTGCGGATAAAGTTGGTAACGAACTGAAGTACATGGCCAAGTTACTCGGCAGAGGAAAGCTTCCGTATACTCGTTAACTCGATAAAAGGCTTTTATCATTAATACAGCTAAAAACTAGTAAAATATTTTTATAGAGTATTAATCATGTACGAAAGCGTTGCGCAGTTATTAGCTGCTAGTCCTAGTTTTCAGATCCCTGGTGGCGGCAGCCCATATTCTGAGCCCGCTATGCCAGGTGAGCAGCGGCTGATGCCTTCGATGCAGCGGAGGATTCCCGGCTCTCCTTCTCCTAGTTTGCCCGGTGCAACTCCTGCTTTGCCTCCCGTTCGTGAAGCTTTCGGTTTGCCTGGTGATCCGAACGAGTTCCTGACCGCTTACCTGCAGTTGAATCGGTTAGCTTAAGAAAGTTTTGGGTTCACTGAGCGCATAGAGTGCTATGATGTGTTCGTACCAGATCACATCAGACCGTGACTCGACCTTCGTTTGATCTCAAATCGTCTCATTTGATCCCGACCGTTGCCGTTTGGCAGCTGTGGAAAATCCTGGCTGTCGGTACCGTCGCAGGTCTTGCCGGTATTGGCACAATGATTTGTGTAGGCGCTGTAGGTGGGCTGCTTTCTCAGACCACTTTTTTCAATGAGAATGTTAAAGTACAAGAAAATTACTATGAGCGCTGTAAAGCGGTCTGGGATCTAGCCAAGCCCAGCACTGTTGAGCGGAATAAAGGCATCAGCTACTGCTACGCCCGTGCTCGGCAGGCTGCTCTTTCACAAGATCCACTTTGAGACTCAAAAAATACGCTTGATTTTTGCCTGAAAGGCTTGCAGTGCGCTAAAGCGCATGGTTTACTAGTAACGTTCCTTCTTCAACCCGTGGAAAATCGTTTTTTACACGCCGTTTGCCCCGTCTGTGCTTCTTCGTTTGTTTTAAAGGGTCATAAATTGCGTAAATGGGTCGCCGCTAAGCAGCAGAACCCCGATCGCAAAGGTCCTTATTGCAATTACAAGTGCTCTTCCAGGGTAAACGTGCTCAATGCCCACTCCGCTACCAGAGGAAAATCAAAGAAAAACGACAAAGCACTTTTATCGGATGATCTGAGTTAAGTTGGAGCCTTGAGCGCGTCTAGCCATCTGGTGAAAGCAGCGAACTCATAATTCGCGGTAGGTCAGTTCGATCCTGACGACGCGCACCACTTTATTGTTCTTGTTCTTGTGCAGGTAAATCTGGCCGAGTAGTCCAACGGAAGAGATAAGCGACTTAAAATCGCTCCAGTGTGGGTTCGAATCCCACCTCGGCTACCAATTTCAAGATCAACAAGTAGTTTGCAATTTGCAAATAGCAAATGACTAACCAACACCAAATCACCCCACCGTCTGAGCTATTAGAGCAGTGGGTAAACACTGCGCAAAAGCTTGAGGGCCCTCTTGCCTATACCAAATCTATAGCTCTTCAAGCCGCTCAATGGGGGGCCGACCAGGAGCTGGAGGCGTGTTGTGCAGAGGTTGCATGGCTTGAATCTTCAGAAACTGCTAAGAGAATGCGTGAGCGACGCCGCCCCAAGCCGCCGACCTTGAAGGAGCAGGCGCTGGAGGCTTTGCGTGAAGCTGAGTCCAGCGGTTGCCTCTATGTCAATGGTCGCAGCGACACCATCCGCCGCGCACTGGAGACGTTAGATGACTAAAGAAGATCCCGTATTGCTGGCTGAGTGGTTTGAATACGACACTGCTAGCCCCTCTTGTTTGAAATGGAAGAAAAGACCGCCACACGGGGCTACCCCACATACAACAATGACTAACCAATTTCCTGACGCCACGAAAATGGTCCTCTCCCCCGCCGCTCAAGCTGTGCTGGATGCACTGATTGATGGTCGTGCTGACGCTGCTGTTGGGCCTCAAAAACGCGTTACTTGGTGGAATGACCGTGTTGGCCTAGCCGCCGCCCTTCGCGCTGTTGCGGATGAAGTTGCGCCCGAAACTCCCGAGTCTAAGCAGGACGACCCCGACATGCTTAAAGGCATTTGGAGTGAGCGCCGCACCATCCGCAAAGAGCTTTTAGCCATCGCCGACGAGCTGGAGGCTCAACCATGACTAACCTTTCCCCCGCCGCGCAGGCAATTATGGATGCTTACTACAGCACAGACAGTCTTAGGTCGGCCCCAGCTCTTGCCGCTGTTCTTCGCGCTGCTGCGGAACATCTTAGTTACCAGTTGCCTTTTGAAGACTGGGGTCGTATAGACGTTGTTGATCTCCTTGCTATTGCCGACGAGCTGGAGGGTTTTGATGCCTGACATCTCTATGTGCGCAAACGGACTTTCGTGTGAGCTGCGAAATACTTGCTACAGATATGTAGCTAAGTTGAGTAAATATCAAAGTTATATAGCGCCTCCCGATCCTGGTAAAGATTGTGAGTATTATTGGCCTACTGAGGAGGTGGCAGAAGAATGACGTGGTTAATAGTTTTTGAAATATTTTTTGGATATATTCTTTTTAACGTTGGTTTACTTTGTCTCGCTAAAAAATTAATCCCATGACTCCTGAAGAACTCACTGAACTTTTCCACGCCTGGTGGAACGAGTCTTTTCCCCTGGCTCCTCCAAACAAGCAAGCCGTCAGCACCCACGTGGCTTTTGCTGACTATGTTCTAGGTTTAAACGAATGTTTAAACGAGTACGCAGCTTGTAAGAAGGAAAATAATTAATGGCTTTTGAAGTACGCGATCAGTGCCCTTTTTGTAGGGAGAAAGATTGTATAACAGTTGAATCTAGGGTTACTAAAGAGAGTCGTCGTCGCCGCAAAGAATGTCAATCATGCGAGCGCCGGCACACGAGCCACGAGGTCAGCGAACAGTTTTTTGAAGAAGCTGTCGAAAATAAACGGTTGATTAATTACTTAATTGACAAACTTAAAGTTCACTCTGTTGCGTGCACTACTCCTCGTACTAAGACTCCTTCAGTTACGTGTGACTCTTGTGTTCATATGTCGTCATCAGGCTGTGGGTTTGATTTCCCGGAAGCCGGTGATGACTTTGCAGCCGAGTGTCCTGTGTACAATTCTGGACTTTAGTGGTTCTGTCGGAGTCAACGCATTCGCCCGCCACGTGGAGCGGTATAATAATTCCGTTCCCGCTCTGCGTTAGTACCGGGCTCAGTGTACTTCCGGCTAAACGGAAGGGTTGCGTTCTTTGGCCTCACTGAAGAACCCAGCGGGGATGGGACCCGCAGCACGGGATACTCGTTAGGCACATAGCCTAGAAGGAGATCCCAAATGTAAAGGGTGCAGCTAGGTTAACTGCATTAAATGTACCTCGCCCCGAAAGTCTGGGGTCGCCCTTTACAACTTTTTAAAATTACCAAGCACTTTATGAAGACCAAATTTAAAATCGGTGATGTTGTTGCAAAGAAAAAGCCTTCAGCGGGCTTAGAACTCCCGAATAAAAAAGGTACCGTCGTGGATTTTGTTACAAAAACAAATAAGAACGGCGTTAAATCACTTTTTTACGTTGTTCAGTGCGACAACACCGGTAAACGCGAAGAGTGGGCACCAGGAATTACGTTCTTAGCCTCGGACGAGACTGCATCCCGCGTGGCTTTTGCCCGGCACTAGTCGGCTGTTGGGCGAATACCAGCACGGGACTCCCTATTAACCATTTCCCGGTACGCAAGTCCGGGATTTTTTTGTGCCCACGCCATAAGTGCCTCATCCGTCATGCCTGAACCACCACCGCTTTCTCTCAGGCGACGTTGCAGCTCACCTGTTTGCTCTAATTTCTGGCCCAATGCTTGCTGTGCGCCGTAAAACTGACTCAAAGGTACATTTCTAGGTGCTTCGTAACCCGCGTTTGCCGCTTGCAGAGATGCTTCTGTGAACTGGGGTACGACGGGAGCTTGAACCGGCGCTGCTTGACGGTTTCCGATCTGTGGTGTGGCAGCATCTACTCGATTACCAGCGGCTGGCGGTGGCGAAGTAGTACCTAGATTTGTTTTTGCTGCTACTTCTGCGATAGCTCTCTGCAGATATTGAGTTCTAGCCTTTTGCAGCTCTTTACCTTCGAAAGCTCCTACCGCGCCTGCATCGAGAACATTTAAAAGAATGCCTGGAGTTACACCCATTCCAAAATATTCAACCCGCTGTGCGTCTTCGGGGGACAGATATTGACGCGCTAAGGCAGAAGTAGCCCAAGCCGCAGCGTTAAAAGGGTTTAATGGGTTGGCTGATTTACCTAGCCCACCCAAGAAAGTTGTCGGTGTGCGGGTTTTTAACGGATTAAGCGCAACTGGAATCCTGTCAGTGGCGCCAAGGATAGACTTCACTACAGGATTTTGTCCGGCCATCCGAACTGTTTGAAGCGCTTGCTCAAGCCAACCCATTATCTCTGTTAGTTTTTCTTTAGTTTAATACAGTCTGTACGAGTGTTAATGGATTGGGATCAACGTTTTCTTGATTTAGCGCAACATATCTCCTTGTGGAGTAAAGATCCCTCAACCCAAGTCGGAGCTGTAGCGGTACGCGATCGAAGGATTTTGGCCACGGGATACAACGGATTCCCTCGTGGGATCGCTGACACGCAAATTCACCTAGAAAATCGTGAAGCAAAGCTCTTACGGACTGTGCACGCGGAGGCTAATATTGTCGCGCAGGCTTCTCGCCACGGTGTAAGTCTGGAAGACGCATGGATTTATATCTGGCCGTTCCTCCCATGTGCGAGTTGCTGCACGCTTCTCATGCAAGCGGGCGTCAGTCGCATTGTGGTACCCGATCGACCCATCCCAGACCGATGGAAAGACAGCTTCTCTACTTCTGTAGATTTGCTTAAAGAGGCAGGGATTACTTTGTTTGCACTTCCTGAATACTGAAAAACTGGTAACATGATGTCAGTTCCGATCGGTTATGAAGGTTCTGGTTTTTGGCGCCACCGGGCAGCTAGGCAAGCAACTGCTGCGTTGGCAACCGGCTGATATTGAACTTCTAACTCCGTCTAAATTTGAACTTGACTTTTACAGCGGGTCAAAGGTTTGTGACTACATTTTGCAGCACGCACCCACATGGGTGATTAACGCGGCTGGGTATACAAATGTAGACCAAGCTGAGACAGATAAGACTGTCGCTTCGACTGTTAATCACGGCGGCCCCACTTGTTTAGCGTGGGCGTGCGGTTTTACCGGGTCTAAACTTTTACATATTTCAACGGACTATGTTTTTGATGGCACGTCGTCTACTCCGTATGAAATTGATGATGCTCCGAATCCTATTAACTATTACGGGCACACCAAGTTACAAGGTGAGCGAGCTATTCAGGATATCATGCGATCGAGTGCCTATTGCATTCTTCGATCGAGCTGGTTATATAGTCCTTTTCGGAAGAACTTCTTTAAAACAGTTTTTGACTCGTTAGTTAGAAATAAAGACTTATCGATTGTTGATGATCAGATTGGGCGCCCCACGTCTGCAAGTGCGTTGGCTTCTGTGTGTTGGAGCATCATTGAGTCGGACACAACCGGTTTGTTCCACTACGGCGAAGCTCCGGCAATGAGTTGGTATGACTTTGCGATGAACATAAGGGGGATTATGGAGAGGTCTAAGTTGTACGACAAGTTGGGATCCGTGGATCCAATCAGCACAGAGCATCATGGATCGCGTGCACTACGACCAGCGTATAGCGCGTTGAGCAATATAGAGTTGTCAAAAGTTATTGCCTTGCCTAATGAGTCTTGGGAGACTAGTTTGACAAACACTTTTTACGATTACATTCTTCCTGTTACGTGACAGTTGTTTCGTATAGAAAGTGATCGGACGTTTCTATCTTGCGAGAGTTCTCAACACTGTACTCAGTGAGATCAATCTCATATCCAGGATTTTTTTCAATTCTGTTTTTAAGCCACGCATCGTCATACCAAATGATTCGGTTGTTCGGGTACGCGTAAAAATTACCGTCATCCATCCGAAAGAAGTGCGCACACTTGTGTTCGGGCGTTTCACTGAAATTAGTATTTAGAGTTGATTTAGATTCCCAAGACCAGTCAAGGGTGAACATATAGATACCCTCGTTTTTCTCACCTTTAAAGTTAATTAACTGTGCACGTAAATTAGAAAGTCGCGCTCTAACTTGTACATCAATATATGGAGAAAAACAATCCCACCAGATGCACTCATTTAGTTCTGGTTTAGGAGCATCGGGTTTCCAGCACAAGGCGTGGATTGGTCGCCTCGTCCAGTTAACACCGTTTTCTAAAAACACTTCAAACAGAGGGACGCGTTTCTCCAGGGATGCCACAGAGTGCACGTCACACAACGTTACATCCCCATGACCTTCCTTGTGGTTGTATAGAAATTCGTTTCGGATATAGCAAGTAAATGTCGGCAGGTTGTGATTTAAGTAACTCATTTAATTTGCTAGCGTCTGCTTACTGTAGCGAATTGGAAGAACTAAGCATATGTATAAATTATTTAAGATTTTAAAAATGGGTAAAACGGGTGTGTTTCATGTTGAGTCTCATGAGTCTTATAACGAGCGCGTTCTACTAGCAGTAATTGGTAAGAGCTGTGGGCGCAAGCTAGTGACCTAGCGTCCAAACAACAGCTCAGAGATGCCAAACTCACCCCGACTCGGATTAAAACGTTCTTTTATTAGATCAATTCGTTTTTGCAGTTCGTTTCGATTTTGACGCTGCTCCATTGTTTTTCTTTGCTGTGGGTTTAAAGATGTAACTTGCGGCATTGTCGTTTGCTCTGAAGATCTAAAATCAGGATTTGCATAGTTTGTTCTAGGAGCAGTGCCTATGGTTTGCCTTAGTTTTGAGATAATTCCTTCTCCCGTTTGTTGCCGCGATACTTCGTCGAGAGCATTTGCGGCTCGTATTGTAGTTAAACCCAAAGCAATTCCTGGGACAATAGGAGCTACGGCAGGTGCTGCTGCGATGGCACCGCCCGTTGCAAGTGCTGTTGGAATTCCGCCAGCAAAATCACCGGCCATACGCATAACTCCCTGTAAAGGTCTACCGCTGTAAAAATCTTGTACTACTTCACGCGAAGGTATTAGATCTGCTGCACTAACACCTACGGCACTCCTAAAACCTGCTCCCAGATTTCCCCGGCCTTCTAAAATGTTCTTACCGATTAAATAGTTCCTAGTACCGACAGCTTTTTGAAATGGTGTGAAATCGGGAGCAGGATTTGTATTTAAAACACTAGGCGCGGTGGGATCCCCCGCACGTTGTAAAAATTCTGTATAAGGTTGTAAAGGAAGGTTTCTTTCGTTCCCTGTAACAAAACGCTGAACGTCTTTAGATCCTCCGCCGTAACCACTTGAAAACCCTTGCGAACTTAACGGGCCCGCTAAACCAGCTGTTTCATATAAACTGGATCGCCAATTTGGATTTGAAGCCGCTACTTGCTCGACTGGAGTGAGTGTCGATACCCCGCCAAATGATCCTTGTGTCTCTAAAATTTTATTTTTAAATTCATCTAATATACTTTCTTTAAAGCCAACGGGTTTTTGTGTAACGTACCCACGTTCTTGCCAAGTTTTAGGCGTTTGTGGTTGACCACTGTAGTCACCAATATAGTCAGATTGATTTTTTATTTCGTCAATTTTTTCTTGTAACTTTGCTGGGCTTTTACCGTAATAAGGATCGTTTTCTTTTAACTGTTTTATTTCTGTTTCAATTCGATCTTGTAGGTTAGGTCCGGTTGCAAAGCTATAATCGTTTCCTGCATTAAGAGGTACTCTAAAATCAACAAGAAATTGTTTAGCAGCAGGAGTTAAACTTGACGAACCAAAGTCTTTTGGTAAAGCACCAAAAGTCATTTGCCAAGGGCGCCCAGTTGCAGGATTAATTATTCCCGGTAAATCACTAGTTTTATAGTCATATCCTATTTGTTGATCAATTCCGCCAACAGAAAAATTTTGACGACCAGTGTCTGGTCTTAAAGAAGATTGATTTAAATTAGTTGAAGCTTCAACAGCAGTTAGTAATTCTTTATCTGTAACTGGTATTCCCTTGCGCCCGACAATATTTCCTTCTCCGTAATAATCAAGAATTTCTTGATCAGTAGTTGTATTACGTAAGTAATTAGTTAAAGCATTATCAACTGCCTGACGCATTTCACCTTGTGCTTCGGGTGTTTTTGATGCGTTTCCTAAGATTGCATCTAAAAATTGTTTCCCAAAATCCATTATCCCTAAGTTTTACATTTATCTTAAAGCGGCAAACATGTTTTCGTACGGACGAATTTCAACGATTTTATAATTTAACTTAGTTAAATATTTGAAAAGTTCTTCCTTCTCTTCTGCATACCAGTCATCGTTGTTCGCTTCAAAAATTATCGGTGGGAATTCTGAGCGTTCTAATGTTTTCTCCGCGCCTTTAAGTGCGGCTAATTCGTTACCTTCTATATCTAATTTAATTAAACCAACGTTATTAATCCGATGATGGTCAATATCTATAGTTTTAACTAACTCTGTATTTAGTACTTTTTGCTTCGTTTGCCTGATTGTCGATCCTCCTCCGTCTTCGGACACAACGGATAGAACTACGGTTGCGTGTGAATGTACTAAATCTGTTACTGCGTTGTGGTAAGGAGTTATGTTCTCTTTTTCATTAATAAAAATGTTTCCGCATAACTGCATATACGTGCGACGCTGCGCTTCAAACGAATAAACTCCTTTAAAACTATCTGCTAACAAGATGGAGTATGCGCCCATGTGTGCGCCGCAGTCAATAAAATTCTTGTCTTTTGACCCGAACTGCTTAGCCCACTCGATAATCGGCAGCTCAGGGATTCCTACTTGGTGCATCTGACAACGACCTGAATCGTCATCGTGCATCAAGAACGCCACTTCCGGTGTGGGCACGATCAGAGATTGCTCAGGACCCCAGAGGTACGTAGTCATTGTTTCGATCTCGATGGTAGTATGTTACCAGCTTTAGGCTGAGTATGAGCATTCCCGTTATTGGTACAGCCTGTGTTAATGGTCCTCATTGGGTTTATAGGCTGCTATACAGTATTGATTACCCCGTGGATAACTTTGTTGTCTTTAACAACAACGGACGAGGAGAATTAACAGAAGAGTTAGATCTCCTACAGAAAGTGCCTCATAAGCACGTTAAGAAAATAACTGTCTGTCACTTACCCGCAAACGTCGGTTGCTCCGGTGCTTGGAATTTAATCATTAAGTCGTTTATGCGATCTCCCTATTGGTTGATCGTTAACCACGACATTATGTTCACGCCCGGTTTTCTAAACGCTATGGTCACACACGCCAGCGACGCAGAGACGGGGATTGTTCATGGCGAGAACGGAAGTTGGGATGTCTTTCTTATCAAAGATTGGGTCGTTCAGAACTTCGGTTTGTTTGATGAAAACTTGTATCCGGGGTACTGCGAGGACATGGACTACGGGATGAGGTTCAAGCACCGCGAGCTTAAGCGGCATATGACGGTCGGCGTCCCTTATTACCACGGGGAGAAGAGTGGAAATTACGACGACGGAAGCCAGACCTGGCGTACTGAACCTGAACTTGCTGCGGGTATTCATAGGGCTCACGAACTCAACAAGGAGTACTTACACGCTAAGTGGAATCCTGCGTGGCAATCTCACGTCGAAGGGGAGGTGTACAGAACGCCTTTTAATAATCCAAATATTCCTCTTGATTTTACAACTTACGATTTACATTTCGTAAGAAGCAAAAACCTAGGTTTTTAGGTATGTCTGACGTATTCCCCTGTACTAAATGCGGCCTCTGTTGCCGCCATGTCGGCCTCATCCTGGCCACGGTTGATCAACAAGATAATCCTTTGTTAAAAGAGTTATTTAAAAGTTTTCCTTATGGGACTGATGCGTTTGGTGCCTGCGAAAAGCTGATTAATAACCGATGTTCGGTCTATGAAGATCGTCCTTTGGCCTGCAATATCGCTGCTTTGGCAGATACACAGGGTATATCCCGAGCTGATTACTTCAAACAAGCCGCTCAAGCTTGCAATTTTATGATTCAGAACGCTGGGTTGGACGAATCTTTCTTAATAAAGGAATTATGATCAACAAAACGACTCAATATACTGTTAATAAAATGCCGTTTTACTCTTCTTATACAACTTATGGTCGTT